>WNFO01003929.1_pt1 | contig 12764 bp, 15 predicted proteins | sample 5400251 | NCBI WGS metagenome assembly WNFO01 (sample SAMN13153354, study PRJNA577476) | soil metagenome | isolation source: 100 cm saprolite under Madrone tree | place: USA:California | collected 2016-06-14
ATCGGTCAGCACCATCAACAGCCGCGGGCGGGGGCGCCGCGCCACACAATCTATACAGATTCCTCCGGCACCACCTTCAGTTCCAGCTTATCCGTCCAGCGCAGCACCGTGAGCGAGCTGCTCACTCCCACCCGCGCATCCGTCAGTAGGCGGTGCAGGTCATCGACGCCGGCCACGGGCTGGCCATCGAGCGCGACAATGACATCGCCTTCTCTCAACCCCGCCTTCTGGGCCGGACTGCCCGCAGTAACCGAACTCACTACCACACCCGTCTCCTGCGGAAGGTTATAGAAGCGCACCAGGCGCCGGTGCAGCGGCACGGTCTGCGCCTCCACGCCGATGTAGCTGCGCCGGATTCTTCCTTCCTGCAGCAGCCGCCCGGCGACAAACTTCGCGGTGTTGATTCCGATGGCGAAGCACAGCCCTTGCGCGCCCATGATGGTCGCAGTGTTTACTCCGATGACGCGGCCATCGGAGATCACGAGCGGTCCTCCCGAATTGCCCGGGTTGAGCGAGGCGTCGGTCTGAATCACGTCGTCAATCATGCGTCCCGAGTAGGAACGCAACGAGCGTCCCAGGGCGCTGACCACGCCCGCCGTCACCGTGTACTGGAATCCATAGGGATTGCCGATGGCAATCGCCAGCTGCCCCACGCGCAACTTCTGCGAATCTCCCAGCGGAGCGGCCACCAGGCTGGGTGCATCGTTGTTGGGCACGTCGACTCGCACCACCGCAAGATCCGTTGCCGGATCGTCGCCGATAGTGTGCGCCGGGAAGCGCCGTCCGTCGGCGAAAGACACCTGGATCTTGGTCGCTGCGTGCACCACGTGGCTGTTGGTGAGAATCAGGCCGTCGGGTGTGAACACGAAGCCCGAGCCTCCGCCTTGCCGTTCGCGCGGTTCGCCGGAGCGGCTAGTGCCCGCCTGCGCCACATCAATCTTGACTACCGAAGGGCTCAGCTTTTCAGCCGCACCCACTACCGCTTCCGAGTATGCGTCGAGCAGGGCGGAATCATCAGGGGTGGTGTGGCCCGAGGGCTGGATCACTTGTTCCGAATAGTTCGCCAGGGGAAGGGAAGTTGCTTCTTGGTCCATGTCTGCTAGATGAAAGAAGGGATGCCTTGGATTCAGCCAGGAATTTGTAGCGCCGGCGTCCCGCCGGCTTTCTGGCGGGCGGCTCGCCCGCCCATCGGGCCGGCCGGAGGCCGACGCTACGAAAAGCGCTACTGTCCTACTGTTTGGGTCGCAGCTTCGTCGCCGCGGTGGGCAGAATGCATGCGTTCGAAGCGTCAGTCAGCGATTGCTGCAGGGCCACACCCACTGCGGCGAGGTCTTCCGCTTTCATCAGCTTCTGCATTCCTTCAAACAGCTCGCGCTCTTCCTTGCGAATGTGCGACGCCAGCTTTTCCACCAGGGCCTGCAGACCGGCAACGTGGAGAGTGCGGGTGGCCGCGCGGGAAAAGAAATTACGCAGAAGCGCGTGCCCGGTGAGAAGCTCCTGGACCAGGGGCTGCAATTCCGGAAACCTGGCGGCTACCGGAAACAACTCTTTTTCTTCGGCAGCAAAATGAAACGTGATTTCCTGTTCGAAGATCTGCTGAATTTCCGCCTGCCATGCCTCCAGGTCAATCTCGCCCGCCTGGATGGCACGATCCAGACGCACGCACAGCGCCAGGCAATGCTGGTGCTGGTGGGACAGGGGAATCAGGGCCTTGTCGCGAAGCATGTAGCTATTGTCAGCGTACAGCGGGCAATTGCGCAACCGGTCCCTTAACCGGTCCGGTGACGGCCGTCACTTACCAGTTGGGATACTTGGCGCGAATCTTCTGATACAGGGGCGAACTGGTTCCGTGTTTTTTGTGGTATCCCAGCACCTGGCGCTCGCGCGGAGACGGCCAGGGCTGCCCCGACTCTACCTTCTGCGGCAGCGCATTCTCCACCTCGCTGAGATTCTGTATGCGGTCGCGGGAGAGCGCGATCTTCGTTCCCTTGGGCGCAACCGTTGCCACCAGATGATTTTTCTTCCGTACAGTCGCGTCGGCGTCAGCAATAAATTCTTTGTCCTGATTCTGGAAGTTGCGATAGCGAATAGCGATGGGCCGCGCCGGAACGAAGCCCCCTTTCTTACTTTTCAAACCACTCAGCAAACCGCTGAGCGGACCACCGGCCGGGGGGCCCGCCGCGGTCCAATTTGCAGGTGTTGCTGCGCCCGCAAGGCCAGCATCGAAATTGGGACAGGCACGGTTGGGACAGCGAATGGTCCCGTCTTTGAGCTGCTTGGCGCCATCGGCGCCGCAGTTCGGGCACTGCAGTTTTTTTTCGCCTTTCAGAAAATCCAGAAATCCCATGCAATTTCCTCAAACACAAAGAGCGCTCAGGGGGACGGTCGTCAAAACGAGGTTCCGCTTTAGCGGCAACCTTTTCCATAACACCCATCGACAGGCAGCCGCCCTCTCTCACGGGCGTTTTCTGGCTGCTGCTTCTGGGATCGGAGAGAAAGTCGCGTCCGCGCCAGGGCCGCGAAGCAACCTGGCAACCGTCCCCCTGAATGCTCTTGTGGCCTTTTGTCTCTGCCAAATAAAAAATGGGCTCTCGATGCGTCGGCTCAGGATCAACCGCCTGCGGTGGACCAGCGAGGGCAGTCCCATCTCGCGCAACTGTTCAAAGCTGATCTTTCTGAAATGACCCTTTTTGTGTCCACCGAAAACCAGGCTGAGCACCTCCTCGGCCAGCCAAAGATCCAGCTGCGGCAACTGGGAGTCGTCACTCACGTGCTTCAAGTAATAATCGAGGATGGCCACATTGCGCACGCCTTTCTCGACCGTTTCCGCGGCGATGGCGGCCAGCGTCCGTGCCCGCTCGCGCGGATCAGTGATCCGCCTCCAGCGCCTGCGTGCTCGCCGGAAAGCGAAGCGGAAAAGGTTCTGAATCTTGCGGCGCTTGTCGCGAGAGAGCGCAACTTCGCCACCGCTCCGGAATAACAAACCGAGATGACGAAACTCGGAAACCACGGCAAATTGCGGATCACTCCCCGGACTCGCCGTCACCCGCAGATCGAGCTCATGACTGGCCTTCGTGCTCAAATGCAATTTGGTTAGTTCCGCATCAAGGCGATCCACGGCCTGGATGGCCGCCTCGCGTTGGGGCGAAAGCAACAGGATGTCGTCCGCATATCTGAAATAAGCGAGATTCGGCAGACTCTCCAGCGCCCGATCCAGTTTCGTCAGATAGATGTTGGCAAATACGCAAGCGCTGGCGCAGCCGAAGGGTATCCCAACGTCCGCCTGATGACTGCCCAGCTCATCGTGATAGGCGAAGCGCACTCGCTGTTCCAGGAGGCGAAACAAATAGTCGTGCTCGTCCACCAGCCCCGCCAGCTTCTCCAGTAGCAGTTCATGGTTCACCGAGGCAAAGTAATCGGCAATATCCCGCTTGATCACGTAAAGTGGTGCTTTGGTCGAGCGCAGTGCCTGAGCAATCTTGGCCTGACACTTGTCGAGACCGTAGGTGTGATTTCGATACGCGTAGGAATCAGGCGAGAACCAGCGGTGCAATTTCCGGTTCAGCAAGCGATACAGCAGGAGATCGACGATGCGTTCTTCCCAGGGTGGGATGTAAAGCGTCCGGCGCTTGCCGTTGAAGTTGTACTTGAGCGCCACCGCTGGACGAAACTCGAAGTCTTCCCGCCGCAGCGACCGATGGATCGTCTCCAAACCGCGCAGACCGCCCGCGGCCATGTCATAAAGCGTCTTGCCGTCGGTGGAAGTATGCAACGCCTTGCGCCATTGGAATAGTGGCTTGGTGTACACGCGCACCGCTGCCTTGTAAAGTTCAGCTTCGCGATAAACGCTTTTCCAATGAAGACCAGGCGAGGTTTGGAAGGCTGCCATCGGAGCCATGTAAGTTCCGGAGCAACCTTCTACTACCACCGCCCCTCGCGCCGCAAGTGTTTTCGTGCGGCGGGGGGCAGTTTTGCAGTTTGGTGTGCTCTGCGTTCTTTGGTATTTCTTTGCGTTCTCTGCGCTTAAAAGCTCTTGTTCCCTTGCCGCAACGCAAAGCTGGTGGGCAGAACGTAACTCGGAATCAGGCGAGCGCCGCCACGGTCTGGGGCACTTCCTTCACTTTCACCGCCGGCCGCAGCGTCAGCCAGTCGGCTCGCACGCTGTCCCATTCCTGGATCAGTATCCCGTAGGACTCGAAGAACTGGCGGACGCGTGCGCGTTCCCAGCCCACGGTTTCTTCCAGAATCGGACCCAGAACTGCCAGAGCGCTGGTGCTGAGAACCGTCCTCTTGGCGATCTGGGAAACGTGCTTAGCCTCGGACACGGCGATGGTGAACCCGTCGCGCATCTTGACGTGCAGCATTACGTTGATATCCGAGCTGCCATCTCCGGTGTAGATAATGTGATCCGGTCCGACCTGCAAATCGGCCTGCAATTGGTCGAGTGCAGCCACCTTGCCATAGCCGGCAGTGGCCCGGACCAGAGACTCGATTTCGCCGGAGGCGCTATAGACGAATTCCGTGCCGTAAATGTGGTCTTTAGGCACGATTCCTTCCAGCGCCGACTGAATCACTTCCACCGGGGACGCGGAAAGAACGTAAAAGTCGAAGTGATAGCCGTCCACTCCGTTCTTGAGGACCTGATACAGCAGGTCGATGTTGTCTTTCAGGCGAATAGTTTTGCCGACCTGATACAAGTGCTCCTTGCGCACTTTCTTGCGGAACTCGGGATCATGCAGCAACAGGTAGGCCAGTTCAGCCCCCTGCTGCACCAGGTTCAGCTTGGCCATACCCTGCGCCTTGCGTTCAAACTCGGCGGTAGGAATGCCGACCAGTTCGCTCAACACGTATCCGGAATCGTCAAAAGTAAGAGTCTGATCAAAGTCACTGGCAAAAAGATAGCGTTTCAAAGGCTTATCACTCATACCAATATTAGATTCACCAGAGCGTCAGATGGCCAATAAATAACATTGATCGTGGCCATTACTAAAGTGATAACAGGTTTGGAGTTCCCGAAGAGGAACACGTGGCGTACGCTCGACAGCTGAGGGGATTCAGCGAACTGGACATGCCGCTCTGAGGTAGATACAATGTATCTACATGCTACCGAAGTCTCAACTTGCGCAATGGGGGAACAGCCTCGCCATCCGGATTCCCAAGGCGGTGGCGGTCGCTGCCAAATTGAAACGTGGAGACAACCTGGAATTTAAGGTAGCCGGACCCGGGGCCCTCCAAATTCGGGCCGCCAAACCCAAGCCTTCCTTGTCGCAACTGGTCCGAGCCATTACCCCGGAAAACTGCCATATGGAAATCGACTGGGGAGAACCCGTGGGCCACGAACTGCTGTGAGCAGTTATGTGCCGGAGGCAGGGGACCTTATCTGGCTGGACTTTACTCCTCAGGCCGGGCGGGAGCAGGCTGGCCGCAGGCCCGCAGTCGTGCTCTCACCCAGCGTTTACAACCGCAGATCGAGACTGGCGATCGTTTGTCCGGTTACCAATCAGGTGAAAGGCTATCCTTTCGAGGTTCCTCTACCAAAGACCTTGCCAATAACCGGAGTCATCCTTGCCGATCATCTCAGGAGCCTGGACTGGCAGGTGCGCCGCGCGGAAAAGGCCGGCCGGGTATCCCGGCAGCTAATGGCAGAAATCCTCGAGCGCATCGCGCCTCTGCTCGGGCTTGCGGTCTGAAGAAGCGCATTAGTCACCAACGTACCTTTACTAAAGCCCTCTCCACGGTTGAGAATGGTTAGATCGCGTACAAACTAATCAGGAAAACGGCGTCATCGCCCGGACAGCGGGCAACAGGAGCGGGTTAAATATGGCAGCTACCGGAGAACTCATCCGCCTTATCAATTACGTTGACGACATCAACACCACGCTCCGTCGCATAAGCGCCTCCATACCCCTGATGGACGCAGACGAGCGCAAGCGCCTGGCCGAAAACATTCGCACCGCCAGCGCCAATCTCAATGTTGTGCTGGGACAATTGGACAAGGGGCAGTAGTGGTCGAGGTCCGGACCATCGCCGTCATCGGCGCTGGCAGAGTGGGCCGAGGCATAGCCAAGGTGGCCGCCCTGGGCGGCTATCGCACTATTTTGGAAGATCTTCTACCCAACGCCCTGCGCCGGGCGGAGAGTGAAATTCGCGCCAGTCTTGATCAGGCTGTGGACTCATCCCGAACTTCCCACGACGCTGCCCGGATCGCGTTCTCCCGCCTGGAATTTGCCGGCAGTGTCGAAGAAGCTGCCCGTCCGGCAGACCTGGTAATTGAGGCCGTCCCGGAAGAGTTGGAATCGAAGATCGAAATCTTCACTCTGCTCGACAAGATTTGCCGTCCGGGCACGATCCTGGCGTCCCACCTGTCCTCGCTCAGCATCACCGAGATTGCCCGCGTCACCTACCGCGCCCAGAATTGTTTGGGGATGCGATTCGCCGACCCGGTGGACCGGGGGGGGCGGCTGGAAGTGATCCGCGGCCAGGAAACCGACGACGACGCGCTTGCCACAGCGGTTGAAGTAGGCAAGCGCATGGGCATGGAAGTGGTGGTCGTCAACGATTCCGTCACAGCCTCATCGTAGCGCCAGGGCGAAACTAGATTTGCTGTAGCGCCGGCGTCCCGCCCTCGAACGGTGCAGGCTGTTTCCCAATAGCAAGTCTGCCAGTTGGCATGAATTAATTGACAACATGGCAGAGTGTTTCTATACTTGAGACCATGGGTGAGCTTGGACTAAACCGGCCCGCCGGGCGTGCCTGTCTGGGCTCGTCCCGCTCGACGGTGCGGCTCCGCTTGCAAGGCAGCAGCCTTGGCCTGACCGCAGCAAGCTCGGCGGAACTTGTTCGTCAGCTGGAGCGGGGGTTCTCCTTTAAGACCTTGCATGCGCTGGAATCGCGAAGTGGTCTCGCTTTGTCGCACCTGGCAGCCGTCATCGGGATTCCGGCGCGAACCCTGGCTCGGCGCAAAGCTTCGGGCAAGTTGACTCCGGAGGAATCCGAGCGGCTCCTCCGTATCTCCACCATATTCGAACGGGCAGTAGATTTGTTTGAAGGGGATGTGGCTGCAGCCGTGGACTGGCTTGACGGCCCCAGGAAGGCCCTCGGGGAGCGCACTCCTCTCGCTTATGCCCGTACCGAACCGGGTGCCCGTGAGGTCGAAAACCTGATTGGGAGGCTGGAGCACGGAATCTTCTCGTGACCGTCACCGCCTGGCGAATCACCAAGCGAAAGCACGTCAGGCATGCGTTTAGCGGGGAAGGTGCCCACGAGTTTGGTGGCCGCTGGAACAATCCAGGAACCGCCGTAGTTTACACTGCACAATCACAGTCGCTCGCCGCCCTGGAGATGCTGGTGCATCTTGATTCCTCCGATCTGCTGGAGAAGTACGTCTTGCTCGCGGTAGATTTCGACCAGTCGCTGATCACGCTGGTTCAGCCCGCAGCGCTGCCAAGGAACTGGAGATCCGATCCCCCGCCTGCTCAACTCAGGTCGATTGGCGATGACTGGATTCTTGGAGGAAGTTCAGTTGTGCTCCAGGTTCCGAGCGTCCTAGTTCCGGGGGAAAGCAATTTCCTGCTAAATCCCGGCCATCGGGATTTCGCCCGGGTTCGCGTCGGCAAGCCGCTGGGCTTTCGCTTCGATCCTCGTTTGGCAACCAGAAAGTAACGCAAATCCGGAGCACGCCGCTTGTCCGCGACTAGGTTTGCCGTAGCGCCGGCGAGCCCGCCCTGAGCGAAGTCGAAGGGACGCCGGCGCTACCCAAACCTACTTGTTGATATCTTCCTTCGCCTCCAGGCGCTTGGTGAACGCCTGCAGTGGCTGCTTTTGCCCATCCGGGGCGCCGGCGACCGCCACGTTCATCTCCTTGACCGCATTCGGGAAGTCGCCCTGCGCCGAATACATACGGGCCATACCTACGTGCACAACCCACTGGTCAGGGTTCTTCTTGGCATTCTCTTTAAAAATGGCGAAGGCCTCAGCCTGTTTGCCCCCGTTCTGCAGCTGTCGCGCGTAGCCGTGCATTTGGATGGCATTGGCCATGGTCAGGGCCTTGTTGCGCGCGGTCGTGCCTTCGTCTTTCCGGCCCAGTGCATCGAGGATTTGCGACTTGGTCATGTAATTGTCATAACGGGCTTCGTTCAGGATTGACTTGTCGGAATACTTGACCGCATCTTCCAAAGCAATCTTTTCCTGCAGCAAATAGTTCGCGGCATCATCCCAACCTTCCCAACTGTACTGGGCTAGACCGCGAAGCTGCTGATGCAGGTTCTGCTCGACGATCTCATGCGTGTTCACTGCGACCTTAAAAGGGACTGCGACCTTTTCCCAGCGCAGGGTGACGATCGAAGAGTCCGGTGTCACATCGTCGAAGTCATAAGCGAGTGCTTCGTGAAACTCAGCCGTCTGCGGCTTCACCGCGACCCGAAGTGCGTCCTCGGCCTGGTCGTAGGTGAAACTTCCCCAAGAGGTCGAGTTGTTGGAAAAGATGACCGTCCACTCGTTTTCTCCGGGAATCATGTGCAGACCGTAGGTCCCCTTGGGCAGGGCTTTTCCCTCGATGGTCACTGGATCGGTGAACTTGATCGTAGTATTTTCGTTGGCTCCCGCCCGCCAGACTTGCCCGTAAGGCACCAGTCCGCCCCAGACCTTCCGCTTGTTCACCATCGGGCGATGGTAGTTGATGGTGACATCGGTGATTCCAATTCGCTGGGTCACCACCGCATGCTGGCTGGGCCGTGGCAGATCCAGAACGAAGGACTGCGCCTTGGCCAACGACCCAAACATCAGCAAACCTTGAACTACGAGCACAGCACGCACCAGTAGTTTGTACACAGTGCAAACCTCCCAATCTGAGTTGTAATTTGTGAGCCTGGATGAAACAGAACGGTCGTTTAGACGCCACGCGGTTGAAGCGGTTAGCAATGCAAGTGCGGCGCCGCCGTCCCTTCGACTTCACTCAGGGCTTGCCCGCCGGCTGTCCCGGGGGCGTCCCGTCCCCGGAGCTGCTTAAACGCCGCTAACCTTTTGCTCTTCAACGCGGTCTAAAGCATGAGCTGAAAGTTTTAGGGGAACCCGCGACTGCCCGGCCACGTAATACTCCATGGGAGGTCGGTCTGGCTGATCATTGGGGGCGCGTATCCCTCACTTTCTCCGTTTCCAACAAGACGGTAAACTTATGCACGTGCTTTTCGAAACCGTTCGCCAGTCTCTGGCTACACTGTGGGCGCACAAGCTTCGGTCATTTTTGACCATGTTCGGCATTGCCTGGGGCGTGGGCTCGCTGCTCCTGCTTGTAGGACTTGGAGAGGGTTTCCGCAGCGGGCAGGTGAGAAACCTGGCTACCCTTGGCCAGGACATCATGTTCGTATTCCCGGGAAGAATTCCGGCGGTGGCCGGCAGTCTGCAATCCGGCCAGACCTATCACTTTACCTACGAGGATTACCTCGCCATACGTAGTGAAGCCCACAACTTGCGCGCCTTATCGCCTGTGATCAATCGCGAGGATATCCGCGCGGTCAGCGACTACGGTTCCACCAACGGCCAGGTGTTCGGCGTAGCTCCCGAATATAACCAGATCCGCACCGTGCCGGTCGGCACCGGCAGATGGTTGAATGACGAAGACAACACCGAACGCCGCCGGGTCGCGGTCGTGGGATGGGAGTTGCTGAAAAATGTCTATCCCGGCCGCCCCGCGGTGGGCGCGACCATGCTTCTCAATGGCATTCGTTTTGACGTGATCGGAGTGCTGGCCAAGGTGGGAAAGGACGGCAACAACGGCACCAATGCCCGCATCTTCGTTCCGGTCGAGACCATGCGCAGTCTGTTTCCCCTGAAGGAGCAGAACTCCGAGAGCGCGATTTCTTTCATTAACTACCGGCCCCTGAACAAGGCCGAACACCTTCGCTCCAAGGAAGAGATTCACCAGATCATCGCTCGCCGCCACGGCTTCGACTCCAAACTGGAAGATGCCTTCGGGGATTGGGACACAATTGAAAACTCGCAGCGCGTGGACAAAATATTCGACGCCATGGATTACTTTCTCGGAGTTGTAGGGTTCGTGACTTTGGCCCTGGGTGCGATCGGCATTGTCAACATCATGCTGGTCTCGGTGGCGGAGCGGACGCGGGAGATTGGTTTGCGCAAGGCTCTGGGCGCCACTTATCGAAACATCCTGACCCAGTTCTTCATTGAGGGCGCGTTTCTCACTGTCTTTAGCGGCGGAATCGGGCTCTTGATTTCGACCGCCTTCGTGACGGCGCTGGCGCAGTTGCCTGCTCCCCAGGGATTCGACACGCCGCGGATTGTGCCCCTGTCCGCCGTGGCCGCCATTCTCTCTCTCGCCGTGGCCGGCATTGTGGCCGGCATTTATCCCGCGCGAAAAGCAGCGTTGCTGGCTCCGGTTGAAGCCATGAGGCAGGAATAGCCGTGATCGGGGAGCTGGGATCGCAAGCCTACAGCGCCCTGCGCCACAATAAGCGGCGCAGCATCCTCACCATGCTGGGGATGGCCTGGGGCATCGCCACCGTGGTCCTGCTCCTGGCCTATGGCGCGGGTTTCGAACGTGGTCTATGGGTGGCGTTCCGCTCCTTTGGAACCAACCTGGTCTTCGTGTTTCCGGGACGTACCTCGCTGCAGGCAGGCGGCACGAAAGCGGGTAGCGAGATCAAGCTGACCGTCAAAGACCTGGATTATATTCGCGACGAAGTGCCCCTGCTCAAACGGCTCTCCCCTGAGGTTTTCAAACAGAGCACCATAGCCTGGGGCACGCGCAGCGCCAGCTACGGAGTGAGCGGCGTGTATGCCGTTTACCCGCGCATGCGCCGCATGGAATTCGCCGAAGGCGCTCCCTTTGGCGAAGCCGAAGATTTCACCCACACGCGAGTCGCGTTCATGGGCGCCGACGCCAAGAAGAAACTCTTTTCCGGACAAAACGCCATCGGCGAAAACATCCGCATAGATGGCATTTCGTACCAGGTCGTGGGCATCCTGAAACACGTCATCAACAACAGCGACGACAATCTGAACGAGCACATCTACGTGCCCTTCAGCGCCATGAGCGATATCAAGGACACGTACTATCTAAACTCCGTCGTCATGGAATACGAAGGCGACAACGCCAAAGTGGTAAAGGCGCTGCGCAACTCGATGGCCTTCCATCATGGCTTCGATCCCAAAGACGAGCGCGCTGTATTTGTATTCGACGTCTTTTCCGACCTGCTCGATCTGCGCGTCATTACTACCGGGATCAAGATTCTGCTCGGCTTCATCGGCCTGCTGACGCTGGGCATCGGCGGCGTGGGACTGATGAACATCATGCTGGTTTCCGTCACCCAGCGCACCCGCGAAATCGGCGTGGAAAAAGCCCTGGGTGCGCATCGCTGGCACATCCTGTTCCAGTTCCTGGCCGAAGCCATGGTCATCACTGCTCTGGGGGGATTGCTGGGCGTGGCGTTCGCCTACCTGGTGTCGTGGTCTGTCCCCTCGCTGACCCTCTGGAGTGCATTTCAAGAAGGCGCCGACGAAGGCGACATTCACCTGAAAATTGACGCTGCCACCCTCATCTGGTCCACGGGGATTCTCAGCTTCGTCGGAATCGTAAGCGGCATGCTACCCGCCATCAAAGCAGCCAAACTCGACCCCATTGAGGCCCTGAGATACGAGTGACTGAAAACGGGGAATTGCAATCTGACAACTGGGTTTGTTGACCCAAAGTTCTGACCGGTCACGTCTCGTGCGAACAAAACCCGTAGAATAATCATTCTGTGGCCGATCTCCCAAATTCGCGGCTCGAACGCGTTCTCGCCCAACTGAAGCTTTACGAACACCCGCTTCTCGATTTCTCCGCTCGGGCCAAGGGCGAAGGCGTTGAAGTCCTGATAAATTTCAAGAATCCACCCGTGCCGGTTCACACCTACAACTTCGAGTTTCACCCCAGGGATCTCGACCATGCCCAGTTTGAGTGGGCGTTCCAGCGGCAGCTCTACGACTGCCTGCACGACTACCTGGTCGAGATGTTTATCCGCACGCCCCAGGACCGGGCGGACCGCCAGCGGAACAACCTGTGAGCATGCGCCAGATCATCGCGCAGGAAATCCGCGAGCGCGGGCCCATGCCGTTTTCACGCTACATGGAGCTCTGCCTTTATCGCCCCGACCTGGGCTTTTACTCGCGGGACGCGGAGCAGTTCGGCAAGGCGGGTGACTTTTACACCTCGAGCGATGTTCACGCCGTCTTCGGACGCCTGCTGGCGCGCCAGTTCGACGAAATCTGGCGCGTGCTCGGCTCCCCCGCACGCATCGAAATTCTGGAACTCGGCCCCGGCCGGGGACTGTTTGCGCAAGATGTGCTGGACTGGTCGGAGAAAAAATTTCCCGAGTTCTTTCAAGCCTTGCATTACTCGCTCGAGGAAAGTTCGCCACAGCTGCGGGAGCGGCTGCGGTCGAATCTGATCCGGCACTTCAACACCGGTCGAGCGTCGCTCCGCAGTGCGGATTCGCCAACCCAGCCCTGGTTTAGCTCGCTGTCTCTGGCGGCGTCTGCCGACAAGGAGAGATCTCCTGCGAACCTTGATTTCTGGGTGGAGCAGCACTTCAGCGCTGCGTCGCCTCAACCAGGTGGGACTCCTGAGATCCCTGTCATCATCTTCGCCAACGAATTCTTCGACGCGCTCCCGGTAGAGATCCTCAGCTCCCAGGGAGTCCTTCGCATCGCCCTTCAAGATAACCGCTTCATCGAAACCTGGGTCCCGCCTTCCGCGGAGGAGTTGG
>WNFO01006869.1_pt1 | contig 12763 bp, 11 predicted proteins | sample 5400251 | NCBI WGS metagenome assembly WNFO01 (sample SAMN13153354, study PRJNA577476) | soil metagenome | isolation source: 100 cm saprolite under Madrone tree | place: USA:California | collected 2016-06-14
CGAGGCTCTCGTTTAAATAATTGGCAGTTAATGATGACGATCACGGACGACACACTTGATTCCGGTGAAGCCTCGTCGAGCGTCGCACGGCTTCTGAAGTTTTGGTGGTTCCGGCTCGCACTGATCTGGGGCGCATGGACGCTCGTTGGGCTCTTTTTTACGAGCCAGATTTTTGTCCAAACGGCCTACATGGAGAAGCGACCCTTGCTTGGCCGAGTGCTGTTCATGCAGATGTCGATCTGTTATCTCTGGGCGCTGGCGACTCCGTTGGTTTTGTGGCTCGCTCGACGTTTTCGGATTGAGCGGCAAAACTGGCGCAGCCGAATTCTGTTCCACGCATTTGGAGGGGTGGCGCTAGTGGGACTGATGTCCGCCATCCACTTCATGATATTCATGCCATTCATGGGCCGCCCCTCAGACATCACAGCGTTCAGAGATTTTCAATACGTATTTTTTAATCTCGACAGGCAGCTTTGTATCTATTGGCTTTTGCTGTTGATGAGTCACGTAATCAACTATTACAACAGCTACAGAAAGGGTCGATTGCAGGCGGAGCGGCTGCGTACCGAGCTCGTGCAGTCACAACTCGAAGCGCTAAAGATGCAGCTGCACCCGCATTTTCTCTTTAACACGCTTCATTCAATTTCGGCGTTGCTAAATAAAGATGTCCCCGCCGCGCGCAGCATGATTACTCGCCTGGGCGATTTCCTCCGGCTGACCCTCGAAAATGCCGGGACACAGGAAGTCACACTGCAGCAGGAGATGGAGTTTTTGAATGGTTATCTGGAGATTGAGCGTGTCCGCTTTCGGGATCGGTTAACTACGCTGGTTAACGTCGATCCCCGGATGCTTGACGTCCCGGTGCCAAACTTGATTCTTCAACCAATTGTGGAAAATGCAATGCGTCATGCTATCGCGACCCGCTCCGGTTTTGGACGAATTGAGATAACGGCACGTCCGCGAAACGGCGCGCTACGCATAGAAGTAAAAGACAATGGACCTGGCCTACAGGTTGATCAGGATGGAATCCACTTGAGAAAGGGCCTTGGCCTCGCAAATACCAGGGCGCGCCTCGAACGCCTGTACGGTGCCGACCACTTGCTCGAGCTGACGAATGATCCCGACGGAGGCCTTATCGTTATTCTCGAAATTCCCACAGAAAGAAATCCCTCGACTATCCTGTCTTAGACCAATGCCCCTGATTTGGGTCCGCCTTCCCTACCCGCGAGGTCGCTGATGTTGAGTGGCTGTCATGTTCGTTGCTCAGGCGCCGGCGGCCACACATTGGGACACTATCTACGTTTTCTTACACCCCGAAAGAAACCGCGGAGGTGCCGCCAGCATCAAAGGTGCACTAACCAATCCAGTTATTTGGAAAAGCAACGAGATCATGAAAGAGGAGTGGGGGTTGAAGAAAGAAACATTTGTTTCCACTGGCGCGTACCTCCTTTAGCTGGAAGGCATTTCGATAGCGTTTATTGCCACAAATCGATCAATCATGGTGTTCACTCATTAAGCATGGGTGTCTGCAGCCAGGAATCCGGTCAATGTCATAAACAGCTGAAAGTGGTGACTGAATGACAGGCGCAAAGTGTATCCGAGCGTTAGTCATTGATGACGAACCATTAGCACGCGAGATGATTCGCGAGATGCTTGAAGGCGATCCGCAAGTCGAGATCATAGGTGAGTGTGGAAATGGTCGCGCTGCAGTCGAGGCCATTAACTCGACAATCCCGGATCTGATCTTCCTGGATATCCAAATGCCCGAGATGGGTGGTTTTGAGGTGCTCGAGTCATTGCACGAGCACAAGCCTTACGTCATCTTTGTTACTGCCTACGATCAGTATGCCGTCCGTGCCTTTGAGGTACATGCTCTCGATTACCTGCTCAAACCTTACGATCAGGAGCGTTTTACAACTGCGTGGCAACTGGCCAAAGCGAGAATTCTGGAGAAACAAACGAGCCAACGGGACCAGCATATACTCGCTTTGCTCGAAGAGTTAAAGGCTGGCTCGCGATACCTCGAGCGGCTGGTCGTGAAAACGGAAGGACGCGTCTTTTTCGTTGATATCGATGAGCTCAACTATATCGAGGCGGAAGGCAATTACGTCCGCGTTCACAGCGGCGGGAAGTCGCATCTCCTGCGCGAGACAATCAGTGGTCTTGAGTCCCAGCTCGACCCAAAAAAGTTTCTGCGCATCCACCGCTCAGCGATCGTGAAGATTGACAGAATCAAGGAACTCCAGCCGTGGTTTCACGGCGAATATCACGTAATTTTGGAGAATGGCAAGCAGTTGACTCTTAGCCGGAACTACCGCGCAAATCTGCAGGAGGCTGTGGGAAAGCAGCTTTAAAAAAGAGATTTTATCCATTTCTCTGGCCGCTCTATCACCCCGCATGGCCTTCTCATCACAAATCCGCGGGTTTTTTCTACGTCATTTCGTATCTTGCGAATCGTTGGCCGTTGTAACTCCGCAGTGAGATCCGACATCTAACACTAACGATCCACGGCCGTAAAACTATTCGAGCGTGCATTCAATAGAAAACGGACCAAGATTATGCGGCACCCCAGACGCGAATCGATCACCATCCCATTCAGGAGGTATGACATGAGCAGCGCAGCAACATGGGGTAGGAACGACATCTCGACAGCGGAGCTTCCCGCACCGATACCAGAAGCAGCTTTGGACTACAGACTCAAAGAGTTGAAAGAGGTAGCCCGCACCCTCTTGCGAGAGATCGAATCTCTTAGCACCACACAGCCCGATCACCAGGGAGAGGGCGTCCGCCTCTATGATGAGGTGCAACGATTTGAAACCGCCTTGATTCGTCACGCACTGGGGAGAACTGGGGGAAGCCAGACGCGCGCGGCGAAGTTGCTCGGGGTGAAGCTCACGACGCTCAATAGCAAGATTAAGCGCTATAAGATTGCGCGCTTTGGTGACGAGTCGGGCAGCGAAAACCATTTCCACAATCAAGAGAGCGCGGCCTAACTATCAAAGGGCAGGTCGAATTCAACGTCGGACTTCAATACTGGAAATAGACCAGTACTAAATATTCTTGTTCAGACTGTCAATGACATGATAAAGTTCGCGTCGCATTCAGCACCGGGCTAGTTCAAGCTTCTCCTCACATTGTTTCGCACGCATAGGTCCTAACGAGAAGCAGAGTTCAGCCGTCTGCAAAACTTTGTTGCGCCAGCTTACTCGCGCTGCCCCGGGCGATGACTTCACCATTGTTTCGAGGAGACAAAAATGAAACGCGATACCTCACGTCGTCTCAGCTTCACATTCTCTCAACTTGCTTTAGTGCTGCTGTTTCTCTTCACCTGGACAATTGAAGGCCAAGCACAGGATCTCGACAACGTTACGCTGAGTGGCCGAGTTCTGGATCAAAACGCCGCAGTGATTCCACGAGCCCAAGTTCAAGCGACGCTAATTAAGATCGGCACAACTCGCGCAACAGTCAGCGACGCCGCAGGTCGTTACCGGCTCATTCAGTTAGAGCCTGGAACCTATGTCATCCGCGTCTCCTTCAGCGGATTTGCAGCACAGGAGTTCCAAAACATCACGGCCGTCGCCGGACAGAATGTTCAGCTTAACGTCACTCTTTACCCACTTGATGTGAAGGTTGATCCGTTGACCATAACCGCGCGCGACAGGCCCGTGGTTGATTCGACGCGAACTGTGGTCGGTGGCACTGTGACAGCGCGTGAAGCCGAGGTGCTGCCCCTCGCCAGCCGTTCGGTTTTGGACCTTATCTTTACGCTGCCCGGTATAACCGAAGAACCACTTTCTACGCGCGACCTTGCTGAAGATCGCAATATGACTTCAGCCACAACGCCCGAAGAGGCCGGCATATTTTCCCTTTCCGGGGCGCCGGCATATTCCAACAACATCACTATCGACGGTTTGGACGACAACGACGATCGCGCGGCGCGCGAACGCTTTCAACCTTCAATTGAAGCCGTCGAAGAAGTTCAGATCATCACCAATCAATTCTCTGCCGAATACGGCAGGGCCTCTGGTGGTCGTATCAATCTGCGCACCCGCGCGGGGTCGAAAGATTTCCACGGTCGCGGGTTCTATTTCTTCCGCGACGAAGCGCTTAACGCCAACACCTTCCGCAACAATTCACTCGGGCTTTCACGGCTACCGCTACAAGAACACGATGGCGGTTTTACTTTTAGCGGACCGCTGGGAATTCCAGCTTATAAACGAAGCAGTAGTGTCGTCTTCTTCGTTTCATACGAGCGGGATAAGGTCCTCGACAGTGCGCTCATCGACACCTTGGTTCCTGTGGAACAGAACAAGGCATTTCCCCTGCCGTCGCCTACAACCCTCCTGGGTCGGCGCTTGGAAAAAGCTAATGCACCTGCGTTGGCGGCTGATGTAGCCCCTTTTTTCTCCTCGATCAGCACTCCACTAAGAAACACCAGATTGACTGCGCGTGTGGATTGGCAGTTTAGTCAAACTCACAACGCTTCGGCTGTATATCAGATGGGTAGGCTCCTCAATCTACGCCAGTTTGGCGGTGGGAATCGACTGGCTGATGCTCTTCAGGGCAAGACACGCAATTCAGACGCGATCTCGTATTCTGACAACTATGTGTTCTCCGCGCAGTTGGTGAATCAAGCCCGCATGCAATTTTCACGTTTGGCGCCGGCCGTGCAAACGGATCGCGCCGGGAAGCCGGTCGTGTTAATTACGCTCAATGACATTCTATCGGCTGATGATCCAGCGAACCGTTCAGGAACGCTCGTTGCCGGGTCGTCGACTTCAGGCGCCAGCGATCGGCGCGAGGATCGAATGCAATTACAGGACGTGCTCTCGTTCTTACAAGGCACTCACTATCTCAAACTGGGTGTGGACTTCCAGCACGTGCGGTCGACGTTCATTGACCTTTCGGACGCGACCGGAACCTTCAATTTTGCGAGTGCCGGGGATTTCATTGCTGGCGTGCCAAATCGTTTTCGGCAAAACTTCCAGACGGTTTCGACGCAAAGGAATGCCTATCTTGGTTTCTTCGTTCAAGATGATTGGCAGCTGATGCCCAAGCTGCTCTTCAGCTATGGAATACGTTATGAGCGCGAGACAATCATTCGGGACGCAAACAACTTTGGACCACGACTCTCGCTTGCTTATAATCCGCTAAAGTCCGGCAAGCTGGTCCTGCGTTTTGGGGCCGGCATCTTCTACAACCGCGCTTTGCTACGCACCATCGATGACTTCACACTGGGAACTCAACAGCTTTTCTTTGACACAAACACAGTGATGGATCCACTGACTGGAAAACTGATGACCGCCGATCAGCGCCGCACTTTCATCGCGACAAATCTACACTTTCCGTCGACGCTAACGTCCGACTCCGCCCTCGTAAAACAATTTGCGGTACTGAATACAAATTTTTCCCGCAGGCTCGATCCCACCCTGCGCATTCCTGAGAGCTATCAGGCAAACTTCGGCGCTGAGCGGTACATCGGCCGAGGATTTTCGCTTGAGGCAAACTTCACTTTCAATCGCGGTCTGCATCTGTGGCGGGAATTTAATGCAAACGCTCCTATTCTGCCTTCAGGCTACCGAAACTTTTCCGCTTTTCTGGCTTCGCGCGACTTCCCCAACTTTGCTAATGCGCCAACCGGTGCGCGCCCGCTCTACAACGTCGGAAATGCAGGCGAGCTCGTAAGGTTTGTTTATGGTGCGTCAAACCTCGCAAACGTAAATGCGGTTAGTCGAGTTGTGGAGTTTGGTGTTCCGGTTTCTGTAATCAATCTCAATAGCTCCAGCTCAACTACATCGTTGGAAGTAGCTCTCGCCGCACTCAACAATCTCAGACCCGATCCGTCGCGCGCAGAAGTCGAACAACTAGTTTCGGCCGGCAACAGTTTCTATCGAGGGCTCACGCTCGAAGTGCGCAAACGGTTTAGCGAAAACGAGAAACACGCTGGTCTTTCTTTTCGCGCTGCTTACACGCTTTCGAGTTTGAAAGACGATGGCATCGTGAATACATCAGACGCGCTAGTGCCGGGAGATTTCCACGCCGAAAGAGCGCGCAGCCTGCTTGACCGGCGTCATCGTTTTGTCTTTTCGGGCACCTTTAATATGCCGCGTTATCTTGGTGGTCTGCACTTTTCACCACTGTTGCGCATCTCTTCGGGAGCGCCTTTCAATATCTCAAGTGGCGGCACCGATCGTAATCTTGATGATGTGGGAAACGATAGACCAAACTTTTACGGCGACACGAGTTTGCTTCGCTGGCGTGCTCCCGGGCAAATGATGGATTCGGCAATCTTGGCAGCATTCGCCTTACCAACTATCGGTCAGTCAGGAAACTTGCCACGTAACGCTGGAAGCGGGCCAGGATTTGTTCTGCTGGATATGAACGTCACTCGTGAGTTTCGGATCAGTGAAGGAGTACGTTTACGACCCATAATTGAGTTTGACAACATACTTAATAAGACAGTTTTCAGCTTCGGCACAGAGTTCATCAACTTTAGCGCGCTCTCGCCGGCTGCCTCGCAGGAACAGCGCCAGGCATTCCTCGATTCGTTTCTCGTGCCGACCCATACATTGCGGCAGCGGCAGATACGCCTTGGTTTGCGATTGGAGTTTTAGCCACAGATGAACACGGAGACACAGATTTCAAACACGGCGAAATAACTCTTAGAGGCTTATGAGGCTTGGGAGTGGACGTCTGTTGCCAGAAGGATTTCATTCGTTTTGTCTCTGGTCTGTTTGCTCACCTGTCCCTTGCGCGTGACGTTTGGCTCTTCCTGCGTCTCAGGTTCAATGTGGCCGCAACGTGCTCGCGATCGTTCTATTCTTCTCTTCATCCATCGGTTCATTATCGTTACCTTCCTGGTTTCGCTGCTACACATTTCGCTGTACTCTGGTCAAGATCTTTGGGGAGTGTACCTAACAAACCCAAAAACTCTTTCGCAGCTTTCATGCCAGTGAAGCGCGGGCTGCCACTGCGAAGAAAATGGGCCCTCTCACACTCACTTTTCCCGGTGATTCAGGGGTTACCGGGCTCACCAAAACGTAACTTTTGGGGCCTGATTTGCCCTCTCCAATTTTGACGTCTTGAGTATTTGGCTAGTGGGTTTTCCGACCTTCTGGTTTTAGAGTCTCGTCTTTCAGTCGCGCGCAGCACTTTTGAGACATACGATATCGTCATCTTAGGTACGAAATGGAGCTTGGCATTCCGTTGGTATTGGCCGAAAATGCCTGTGCTAAACTCCATTCCTGCTCCCGGGTTTAGAAAAATGCCCCTGTCGGACTCAAAAACTGAACACCTCAATGATGTCGAAGCGGCCCTGCTCGACGCTGAACTGTTCTTGAAATACAAAGCTCCGGAGCGGGCGATCAAGCGGCTACGAACAGCCCTTGAAAAGAATCCGCGCTCAGTTCCCCTGCGCGAACGCCTACGCGAAGTTTGCGGAACCTACAGACACACCGAAGAAGCAGCTCGCCAATCTCTGGCTCTGGCGAGTCTCTACATCGAGCGAGAAGAGTTTGACTCTGCCTACGATCGTCTGCTTGAAGCGAAGCAATTGGATGGACGCATAAATATCGCCGGCGGCCTCGAAGCAATTCGTAGAGCGCGACGACCTGACCTGAAACCGGCACCGAAGGCGGAAGCAACTTTCGACCGTCGTCACTTTACGCTTGCCGGCGACTTGGGTGCTGTGAGCATTTTCGATGCCATCCAGGTAATTGAGAATGCGAAGCTAACCGGAGAATTGGTACTGGCTGGTGAGGCGCAGAGTGGCCGCGTGTTATTCAACGAAGGACAAATCGTGGATGCCGATTCTGCGGGAGCAACCGGCCCCCGTGGTTTTCAACACGTGGTAGAGATAACCAGCGGCACATTTGAATTTCAAAAATCCCCGCGGCAGTTTCCCGTTAGAATCAAAGCCGCAAGCAATACGAATCTTATTCTCGACGTCTTGAGCCAGCTGGACGAAAAGAAGCAATAGTCTCTTTCTTTCCGAGCAAGGACTCGTGAATGTGCTTGAGTTGAGACTAATCGATTAACACCCGCGTATTCAGCGCTTCAGCTTTTTCAATCGCTGTCAATAATCTTAGAAACTGCAGATAGTTTCTGCTGCGTGTCGTCAGGCGGGAAATTTCTGATTGACTCAACTCGCTGCGCAGAAGGAGATCGAGAAAGTCGTAGTAGTCAGCGGTGGCCTCGAAGGGAAACTCCCGCGTGTACGACGTTGCTTTGTTATCATCAGAACGAAACCCTGCCAGTAGATCGAAGACGTTGTCGGTGGTAAGTCGCGCCGCGTCGCGCGTAAGTACGATGGGAACGCGTAACTCAAAAAATCTGAGACCGTCATCTGTAACCACTCGACGCAATTCCTTTGTCGCTTCACCGTCGAATGGTGATTCCGGATCGACCAGAATGCGCAGGAGGCGTGGCTGGTCTTCCTTATCCAGAGTGTCGAGCGAAAGCTGCACTCGATCTGCCAGAAACTTTTCAAACTGTGCTTCGATTGGATAGTTAATCCGGCCCAGACAGCCAACAGCTTCGCCTTCTCCGGCTGCATCGAGCGGCAAACATGCCGGGCAGTGCGCGCAAATCTGCGTAGCTTCCTGCATTCGTTCCACTTCATCGCGGGCGTTTTCCACCCAGCGAAACTTTTCATCTGAAGGCGCGCTCGCATCGCCCGTTGTTAGACGCGCGTGCAAACTGCTCAAGCGACCCCAATCGCGCAGATCTTTTTCAGAGTAGTTTGCGCGTAGCCGGCAGGAGTATTGAAGTGCGAATTCCAATGACATGGGTAGTCTTGTCTTTCTCCTTTGAACGCTGTTGTCACTAAAACTTCGTTTGACGGGCGCGCCGATTTCGTTTCAAATCACTAACATAGTGGCTGTCATGGATCAAGCAAAGGCGATCATCCCTTCCTATCCCCCCGGTCCGAAGAGAAAACTTCCCTTTGCCGGCTTGCTTGCCTATCGCCGCGGCCCGTTGCCGTTCTTTCAGAATCTCGCAAGAGAGTATGGCGATATTTCATACTTCAAGCTTGGCCCGCAGGAAGCTTATTTCCTCAATCATCCTGACTACATCAAAGACGTTCTGGTTTCAAACAATCAGAATTTCAAGAAAGGACTCGTGCTCCAACGCGCCAAGCGTCTACTTGGCGAAGGTCTTTTGACCAGCGAGGCCGACTATCATCGACGGCAAAGACGGTTGGCTCAACCAGCCTTTCATCGTCAGCGAATTACATCTTATGCCGACATCATGACCGGTTACGCTCTGCGTACCAGGGAGCGCTGGCGCGATGGCGAAACGCGCGACATTTCGGAAGAGATGATGCGACTCACGCTGGCGATTGTGGGGAAAACGCTCTTCGATGCGGATGTGGACTCGGATGCCCCAGACGTTGGTGAGGCAATGAGCGTCGTAATGGAGTTATTCGAAACGCTGACGTTACCGTTTTTTGAACTCTTACAAAAACTGCCGTTGCCTCAATTACGACGCTTCGACAATGCTAAACGCAAGCTTGATAGCGTCATCTATCGTTTGATTGAAGATAGAAGACGAAGTGGCATAGATCGCGGCGACTTGCTTTCGATGTTGCTGCTGGCCCATGACGAAGAAGGCGATGGCGGGCAGATGTCTGACGAGCAATTGCGCGATGAAGCTATGACGATCTTCCTTGCTGGTCACGAGACCACGGCAAATGCATTGACATGGACCTGGTATCTTTTGTCGCAGCACAGGGAAGTTGAAGAGAGGCTGCATTGCGAGTTGGATGAGGCCCTGGGCACCCATCCGCCCAACTTCGCAGACGTTGCGCGCTTGTCTTACACCGAGATGGTGCTTGCTGAATCTATGCGTCTCTACCCACCAGCATGGGCCATCGGCCGATTGGCGGCTGTTGATTGCGAGATTGGTGGATATGCTGTTGCTCGGAAATCGCTCGTAGTGATGAGTCAATATGTAATGCATCGAGATAGCCGATATTACGAGGACCCGCTTAAGTTCAATCCGGAACGCTGGAGCACGGCAGCGCGTGAATCGAGGCCGCAGTTTTCCTACTTCCCTTTTGGTGGCGGGCCGCGCCTTAGCGCAACAATGGCAGATGCGACTTGTGCCGCATCATCCGGTCGCTCTCAAGCCAGTTATAACGCTGCGTCCTAAGCATGGAATGAAAATGACGTTGATTAGACGACAGTGAGTAGAAGGATATGACCAATGATTCCTGTTCTGGTCGTCCACTGCCTTACGCTACTCCCCTGTGTTAAGCTTTCCCATTCCCAGAGAGAGGTTGTGTCCATGGCAATTAGTCAGGATTTGTTAGAGATACTTGCCTGTCCAGCTTGCAAAGCAAAGGTTGAACTGAAGCCGGACGGCAGCGGTCTGAAGTGCGTCGAGTGCAAGCGAGTATATCCGATACGAGACGACATTCCCGTTATGCTTGTTGATGAAGCAACGATAGAAGACTGCTAGCCTCAACTAAGCGGGAGCACACTCGATAGCCCGTTCGATTTTTAGAAATGAACAGCCTGGGCGACATAATTGAATCGTCTCCGCAGTTGCGTGGCCTGGCGACGAACGTTAAGCGCACGATCCGCGGCGAAGAATTGGCCCAACCTCTCGCGCCGTCTCTTTGGGATTGGCAAGGCATTCGTAAAGTATTGTTAGTTCGGTTGCGCTCAATTGGTGACACGGTGCTTGCGACCCCTTCGCTTTACGCGCTAAAGCGTTTTTTGCCTGACGCCGAAATAGATATCCTGCTAGAGGATTGGGTGGCGCCTTTGCTCACGCAACTTGATTGCGTTAACGACGTGATCACGTTTGAACGTGGCAGCGTCGTTGCGCGCGCTCGCGTGGCCCGCCAGATAAGGTCCCGCGGCTACGACGTCGTTTACAACTTACACGGCGGCACAACCGCGACGTTACTCACGCGAGCCACCGGCGCACCGCATCGAGTTGGCTACGCGAGTTATCAATATGCGGCCCTGCATAACCACCTGTCGCCTTCTCCTCTATTGCTGTGGGGACAACAAAAAACACACTCCGTAGAACAACAACTGGCTCTCCTGGGCTGGACCGGTGTTCCCGTAACTGATCGTCCTCCGACGCGATTAGGCGTGACCGCGCAGGCTGAGGCGGAGATCTCCCGCCGTCTTTCGGTTGCCGGGCTCGGCGGTAGAAAATTTGCGGTAGTCCATCCGGCAGCGGCTTTTGCCACCAAGCAATGGGCGACAGACAAGTTTGCCCGCGTCGTGGAGTTTTTAGCCGAGCGAGGATACGCAACTGTCTCGGTTGCCGCGACACACGAAAGTGCTGTGCTGAACGAACTGGCATCCGAGTCTTCAGTGCGCGTGGTTTGCCTCGATCTTTCGCTGCCTGAAGTAACGGCTCTGCTCGCGCGTGCCCGACTGTTTGTCGGTAACGATAGTGGCATTGCCCACATCGCCGCCGCAGTCGGAACTCCGTCTGTTGTAATCTTTGGTTCTTCAAACCTCGCGCACTGGCGTCCCTGGGCCACTTCTCCTGCTGAAGTTGTATTTGAAGAAATGCCTTGCCAACCATGTCACGGCTATTTTTGCGAAAAGTTCGAGCAACCCGAATGCATTCTTCGTGTACCGGTGACTCGCGTTACTGCGGCGATTGATAGAATCCTGAATGTTGCCGATCGCCGATCGCCGATTGCCGATTAAGCGGCGCAACGGCGGCTTGCGGGTCATCAACTACGGACAACTGACAACTGACAACTGACAACTGACCAATGGCTTTAACCAAACAACGCGCCGAGGAAATCCTGCATTCCATCCGCAACCGCACGGTCGTTGTGCTTGGCGATGTCATGCTTGACGAGTTTGTCTGGGGCGATGTCACGCGCATCTCGCCTGAGGCGCCGGTGCCCGTTGTCGATATCAGGCGCGAATCGGTCCATCTGGGCGGGGCGGCAAATGTGCTCGCCAACTTAATCTCGCTCGGTGCCAAAGCCGCGGTTATCGGCGCCGTAGGAAAGGATATCGCCGGTGAACGCTTGCGCTCGAGTCTGCGGGAGATCAGCCCGCAAGCGGACGACTATTTGGTTGTCGATGAAAGCCGCCCTTCAACGACTAAGACACGCATCATTGCCCACAATCAACTGGTTGTGCGTGCCGATCGGGAAACGCGCGCGTCCGTAAATGGAAAAATTGAAACGCAAATTATTTCCCAGCTGAAAGAAGCGCTGAGTCAAGCGCATGCTTTTGTTGTTTCCGATTACGATAAAGGCGTTGTGACTCCGAAGATTCTTTCCGAAATCTTACCTTTCGCCTATGAACGTGTTCCTGTGTTGATCGACCCAAAAATGCGGAACTTTAATTTCTATCAGCCGGCAACTTTGATCACACCAAACCACCATGAAGCCTTACGCATGAGTAGCCTGGAAGAAGATTCTGATGGCGGTTTGCATCAGGCGGCGAAAGTCATTCGGGGCAAGTTACATTGTGATTCGGTTCTCATCCCGAGAGGCGATCGCGGCATGATGTTGATGGAAGGAGATAGCCAACCTGTCTACGTACAGACGGCGGCTCGTGAAGTTTACGATGTTACTGGAGCGGGTGACACGGTCATTGCCGCACTCGCCGGCGGGCTGGCCGCGGGAGCATCCATGATCGAGGCGGCGACCTTAGCAAACCATGCTGCTGGAATTGTGGTGGGCAAGATAGGAACCGCGACTGCAAGCGGAGAGGAGTTGATTGCTACGTTTGATTGATACATGATCGGTAAAACGCTGCGCAATTATCGGATT
>WNFO01003930.1_pt1 | contig 12762 bp, 10 predicted proteins | sample 5400251 | NCBI WGS metagenome assembly WNFO01 (sample SAMN13153354, study PRJNA577476) | soil metagenome | isolation source: 100 cm saprolite under Madrone tree | place: USA:California | collected 2016-06-14
CCGAGGAATTCGGCATCGGCCCGGTCTTTGCCATTCCCAAAGCGCTGAAGCTCGCCGGCCTCTCGCTCAACGACATCGCGGTCATCGAGCTCAACGAAGCCTTCGCCGCGCAGTCTCTCGCCGTCATCCAGCAAGCCGGCCTCGACGCCGCGCGCGTGAATCCCAACGGCGGCGCCATCGCTCTCGGTCACCCGCTCGGCTGCACCGGAGCCAAACTCACCGCCACCCTGATCCGCGACCTGCAGCGCAAAAACGCCCGCTACGGCATGGTCACCATGTGCATCGGCGGAGGCATGGGCGCCGCCGGCATCTTCGAGCGCCTCTAAAAAAACGATACAGCCGTTAATCCTGAGCCTTGAAGCACCTGTTTTACAGTTAAGCGCCGGTACAATGACGCCTCCGACCGTCATGCGGCACGAGTGTTGTCTTCGCCGACCCGCGCCGTGAAGCATGCGTAAGGCCTCTGGGCGGAATTGTGCGCAGTCAGGCAACAGCAGAAGACGCGAATCCGCTACTAACCCACACAACGCGGGTCCCTACGACGGCGTAGCCCTGGAACGCAAATCTCGTACGCTGGATGAATTGCGAGGAGGGAACCATGAGTCGCATTCTGGGCGCCGCGGTGGTGTTGCTGCTGGCGCCGTTTTGCGCTGCAGCGCAAACCCCGGCGCCGGACGACCACGAACAGGAAATTCGGGACATGCGCGCCCGGATCGAAAAACTCGAAAAGCTTGTTGCAGAGCTGCAGAAGGAAAACGAATCCAAAAATAGCGTCGCAGCGGCGCAAACGGCTAGCCAGCCAGTACAAGCGCCAGCCGAGCCGCGTTCCCCGTCGGCGGAGCCGAACGTACAGGTCATGACCGCAGATCACTCCGCCGATCATCAATTGGGAATCGCAGATATCGCAGAGCGCAGATTCCCCTCACTCCATTTCCGCGGCTTTGGAGATGTCGATTTTTCAGCCACGGACGATAAGACCACGAAGAGCGGCTTCAACATGGGGCAGTTCATCCTGCATCTTTCGTCACCGCTTTCGGAGAAGGTCGCGGTGTTCGGCGAAACCAGTTTCACGGCGACGCCGACCGGCTACAACGTGGATGTCGAGCGCTTGTTAATCCGCTACGACTACAACGACTTCTTCAAACTTTCTTTCGGCCGCTACCATACGCCGATCAACTACTGGAATACCGCGTTCCACCACGGTCTGTGGCTGCAAACCACGATCGCTCGTCCGGAGATGATTCGCTTCGGCGGGCGATTCCAGCCGGTGCACTTCTTGGGAATGCTCGCCGAGGGCAATGTTCCTTCTGGAGGACTCGGGCTGGGCTACAGCGCAGGCCTCGGCAATGGACGCTCCGGAAACATCGCGCGTGCCGGCGACGCTGGGGATGTCAACAACAACCGCGCGTGGGTGGTTAATCTATTCTCCCGCCCCGCGGCGTTGCGCGGCTTGCAGGTGGGCGGGGCAGTCTACGGCGACTTGATCAGCCCTTCACCGGCACTCACCGGCAATCCGCAGTTCCGGGAACTCATCACCTCGGCCCACATCGTGTGGACCAAGGAAACGCCCGAGTTTTTGGCGGAGTATGCTCATGTTCGTCACCGTAACATCTTGACTCAGAACGTCTTCAACAGCCAGGCGGCCTACGTGCAGGTAGCCTATCGGCTGCCGGGCGAGGCGCGCAAGTGGAAGCCTTACTACCGGTTCGAATGGTCGAACATATCGCCGAGCGACCCGCTGTTCACGGTGGCCGACCTCACCGTGGCGGTTCGGGATCTCACCGGCTCGACCGTGGGCATTCGTTACGACATCACCAACCTGGCGGCATTCAAAGGCGAATATCGTCACACGGCACGCAAGGTAACGGACCCCACTGTAAATGGGCTCTTCTTCCAAACGAGCTTCACGTTCTGAGGATGCGCACATGAGAACACCAACAAAGTTCCGAATTTGCGTGATGCGTGCCTGCCTTCTTGCATTGTCGCTACTTTCGTCCGCCGCGGCGGGAACGGCGACAGAAGGTGATATCGCCATTGTGGTGAGCCCCGACAATCCAGTGAGCAATCTGACGCTGGCGGAATTGCGGAAGATCTACATGGGAGAGCGGCAATATTGGAAGGGCAACGCTCCGGTGGTCCTGCTGATGCGCTCTCGAGGTTCGCGGGAGCGTGAAGTCATCCTCCGGGTCATCTATCAGATGAGCGAGGAGCAATACACGCAGTACTGGGTGGCCAAGGTGATGCGCGCGGACGCCGCTGATCCGCCGGCGTCTCTGTTCTCTTACGGGATCATGCAAGAGGGAGTCCGGGGGAATCCCGGCGCGATTGGATACGTCAGCGTGAACAACGTGCGGCCTGGGGTCAAGGTCTTGCGGATCGGCGGTCTTCTTCCGGGCGAGCCGGGATACCCATTGCACTGAACGGACCCAGAGCACTGCCCGCTGTGGACCGCTTTCTTAAGTAAATGCTGGGAAGGCGCGCTATCAACAGCGAAGCTGTATCGGGTCGTGTAGAACAGCTGTGCAGAATGGCCGCGCTGTTATTGCTGATGCGAGCTCAATCGATATTCGCCCTGTCGTGAATCGCTTCGTTACGCAAGCGGTCACATTGAGCGGTAGCACACCTCGCGAGCCATTCGTCGGCGTTTTCTCGACGATCGTAGGAGCGAGCGTGGTGCCATACGGTGCATAAGTTCACACTCCGCCTTGTCCGCGACCGGCCCTGCTCCAAAGTAACGCGTGACGACGGAGCGAATGACCTTGGCGTTGTTATCGCGCAGCGACGAAATTGCCAGACCGTCGCACGTATTGACTGAGAGCCGCAGGATGGCTTCACGATTTGTCATTGGGCAGGGTGCACCGCAAACCACGCTTGCAAGCTGGAAGCGCTACGGAAAGTCTTCGAGTCTATCTGCCCGGGAGGGGTCATCCAATAAACAGTTAAGATATTTGACAGGCTGTCGATGCAAATGCGCTGGTGCGTCTTCGTCGCCGCGTCCGCGGTCTCTTTCCTGAGCCATAGGACGCTGCCGCCTTCGCATTCCTCCACCGCGACGAAACCGCCATCGCGAGCAGCGGCTTGAAACTCTTGAAGTTTTTCCATGGTGCTTCCAGTATAGGCGCATGCCCACGCGAACGGCGGGCTAATCGGCATATTTGTTATTAGAGGTGTTTAATGACGCTCAAAAAGAGTGCACCCATCGCGTAGTCTGCATCCCTGTGTCGCCGGGCAGGCAGGCTGGGGCCTCGAACTTGTCATGCGGCTTCGCACATCGTACGATTTCGACTCCATGAAATCAGCTCTCGCCCTCCTCTGCACCCTGTTGTGCTGCGGCGCCGTGTGCGCGCAAACGCCAGCGAAACAACCCGCGCAGGTGCCTGTGTCCAATCCGCCGCAGGATCCTGCCGCGCCGCCGGGTCCCGTTCCCATCAGCGAAGAGCCGCACCACCGTCTGCTGCTGCAAAACGGTTTCATCCATGTCTACAACGTGATGGTTCCGCCGCTGGATACCACTCTTTTGCACCAGCATGATCTCCCTTACCTCTACCTGACTCTCGGGCCCGCCGACATCATTAACGCTATCGTCGGAAAGCCCGAACTGCACCAGGTCTTGCAAGACGGGGAGATTCATTATTCGCCGGGGCATTTCGCGCACGTCGCGCGCACCGATTCCGGCATGCCCTTTCACAACATCACCATCGAGCTAATCCATCCGCAGGGGACGCCGACAAATCTCTGCAAGGACGTAGTGCCGGGAGCCCCCACCAATTGCCCGGAACCGCAGGCGGCCGCCGACAACAAGAAAGGGAAGAAAGCCCAGCCGGAAGCGGCGGACGATCATGTTCCCTATTTTGAGACCGACGAGATTCGCGTCGAGCTCCACAAGGTATCGAGCGGCAAAGATTACGTCGACGCCGCGCCGAAAGTAGACGCACTGCTGGTGGCACTGAGTGATGGCAACCTCGACGCCAATCTCGGCGGCGAACACATTTCGTTTCTCCACGGCGGCGATGTGCTGTGGATGCCCGCCGGCCAGGACCGCCGCATCGTCGATTTTCTGGGCACGCAATCTCGATTCTTGCTGATCACGTTCAAGGACGGCACGCCGCCCGCAGCGACACAGTAGGGAAGGCTGTCGTTAACTTGGTCCAACCGTCGCCACCAAGCGAGAGCTGGCAATCCTCAGACGGACTTGGCCTTCCAGAGTCCGATGGTGTTTCCTTCGGGATCCTGCATCCACGCAAACGTTCCCGTGGGGATATCAATGGGAGGCACGAGCATCTTTCCTCCCAGGTTTTTCGCTGTGTCGAGATATTTCTGCACGTCGTCCACATCCACGTAAAACGTGGTGTTAGTGGTGCGGCTCGTGCCCCAGTGACGTGATGTGGCCGCCGATGCCGCCCGGCGCCGGCGCGATCATCGCTGCGGGTCCTTGCTGCTCGATCTTCCAGTCAAAGAGTTTGGAGTAAAACTCCTGAGTCTTCTTGGTGTCCTTGCAGCCGATTTCAAAATGCACCACTGGGCGTCCCATAGGTTGTCTCCTCTTTGTCGGCGAAAATTTCGCTGAAGCGCGGCTGCCATTTTGCCCCAACGCGTCCATTTCTGCTTGAGGCAAGTTAATGAGTCCCTCCTGAACTAAGCGCCAGACGACCCACCCGCTAGGAACAGGCTGGCGCGACCATCGGCTGCGCAGATAGAATTGGCGCTGGGAACGCGGATTGCCTTGAATACACTTGAGTTTACGGCGCTGGTTGGTTTGGGGGCGCTGGCGGCTGGGTTTCTGGGCGCGCTGACTGGGCTGGGCGGCGGCGTGGTGATTGTGCCGCTGCTCACCATACTCTTTGGCGTGGATATTCATTACGCGATTGGGGCAGCGCTGGTTTCCGTGATCGCCACCTCCAGCGGGGCGGCGGCGGCTTACGTGCGTGAAGGCTATTCCAACATCCGCGTGGGGATATTCCTGGAGGTCGCCACGACCGTTGGAGCATTGGTCGGCGCCGCGCTCGTTCTCCATCTCCGCGTGTCGGTCATCTCGATCCTCTTCGGCATCGTGCTGCTGTATTCCGCATACGCATCCATGACGGATCACGCGCATTCCAGCGCAAACGCCAAGCCCGACCGCATAGCCACTTGGCTGAAGATGGACAGCACGTATCCGACGGCGGAAGGGCTGGAAAGCTACCGTGTGCGCGGCGTGCCGCAAGGTTTCGCGTTGATGTTTGTGGCGGGAGTGCTTTCGGGATTGCTGGGAATCGGGTCCGGCGCGGTCAAGGTGTTGGCGATGGATAAAGCGATGAAGCTGCCGTTCAAGGTGTCCACCACAACGTCGAATTTCATGATCGGTGTCACCGCGGCCGCTGGCGCGGGGATTTATTTGAGCCGCGGCTATATCGATCCCGGGTTGGCGATGCCGGTGATGCTGGGAGTGCTGACCGGGTCGCTGATGGGCGCGCGAGTGCTGGCGGGTGCGAAAGTGAAGGTGCTAAGAGCGGTGTTTAGCGCGGTGATTGCGGTGCTGGCGGTGGAGATGATCTACCAGGGATTGAAGTAAAGATGTAACGATGAAATGAGGCCATGAACGAACAGACCGACAGGCGCATGGATGAGATTATTGGCCGGCTGTTGCAGGCCGGCGTGATTTTGGCGGCGGTGTTTGTGCTTGCTGGTGGAGTGGTTTACCTTGCGCGGCACTCGACGCCGGTGACGAATTATCATGTGTTTCAAGGCGAGCCCGCGGAATTGCGCACGGCGCCGGGAATTTTGCACGAAGCGCTGGCGCTTCGGGGGAGAGGGTTGATCCAGTTTGGCTTGCTGATCCTGATCGCCACGCCGATTGCGCGGGTGGCGTTTTCGGTGCTGGCGTTTTTGTACGAGCGCGATTGGACCTACGTGGTGGTGACGTTGGTGGTGCTGGGACTGTTGTTCTATAGCCTTTTCGGCGGACATGGGTGAGGATGTTGCTGGGCGAAAACCATTAGCACCAGAGCGCAGCGAGATTAGAGCACAAAGAGCGTGAATTGCCTCGCTAGTTACAGGGGGCGTAGAATTAGGGCGTTTGTGGGTATGAACGCGAGCGAGCCAATCAGCGGATAGCGCGAGTTCAAGGAGAACGAGATGGCTACGGCAACCCTTACAAAACCGGCAGCGAAGGGCGGAAGTTTTCTGTTGGAAACGATGTCGCCGCAAGACGTGTTCACGCCCGCGGATCTGACGGATGACCAGAAACTAATCGGGCAGACAGCGGAAGAGTTTGTGGTGAAAGAGGTTCTGCCGCTGGTCAAGGAACTGGAGAACAAAAAACCGGGGCTCATGCCGCAATTGGTGAAAAAAGGCGGCGAGCTGGGGCTGATGGGCGGCGGAGTGCCGGAGCAGTACGGCGGGGCGGGGCTGGATAAAATCGCGACCACGGTGCTGACCGAAAAGCTTTCGCTGTACGGCGGCTTTGCGGTGACCCACGGGGCGCACGCGGGGATTGGAACGCTGCCGATCGTTTATTTCGGGACGGAAGAGCAGAAGAAAAAATATTTGCCGAAACTGGCGACCGGCGAACTCATCGGCGCGTACTGCTTGTCCGAGCCGCAAGCGGGTTCGGATGCGCAGAATTCGCTGACGCGCGCGGAATTGAATAAAGAAGGCACGCACTACATCTTGAACGGCCAGAAAATGTGGATCACCAACGGGGGCTTCGCGGACGTGTATGTGGTGTTCGCGAAAGTCAACGGCGAGAAATTCACGGCGTTTATCGTGGAGCGCACATTTCCTGGGTTCAAGCCGGGCAACGAAGAACACAAGATGGGCATTCATGGCAGCTCGACCACGCCGATTTTTCTGGAGAACTGCAAGGTGCCCAAGGAAAACGTGCTGCACGAAATCGGGCGCGGGCACATCGTAGCCTTCAACATTTTGAATGCCGGGCGGTTCACGCTGGGCGCTTCGTGCGTGGGCGGAGCGAAGAACGTGCTGCAGACTTCCTCGAAATACGCGAAGGAGCGCAAAGCATTCGGCAAGCAGATCGGGGATTTTGGGTTGATTCGCGAAAAGCTGGCGGAGATGGCCATTCAGACTTTTGCGGTGGAGTCGATGGTTTATCGCTCCGCCGGAAATATCGAAGCAGCCATGGTCGCAGCGTCCGGCAGCGGCGACAAAGTGCAAAATTCGATGAAGGTCCTAGAGGAATACGCCATCGAGAGCTCGGTCGCGAAGGTGTACGGCAGCGAGATGCTGGACTACGTGGTGGACGAGGCGGTGCAGATTTTTGGCGGCTACGGCTTCCACGAAGACTACGCGGTTTGCCGGGCCTACCGCGATTCACGGGTCAACCGCATCTTTGAGGGCACCAACGAAATCAATCGCATGCTGATCATTCAGATGCTGATGAAACGGGCGATGGGCGGACAACTGGCGCTGATTCCCGCGGCCATGAAGCTGGCGGACGAGATTCTCGCCGGGCCATCCTTCGAGGAAGCGCCTGAAGGTGTGCTCGCCGATGAAGCGCGAGTGGTGGCCAACTCCAAGAAAACGTTCCTGCAAGCGGCAGGCGGAGCGGTGCAGAAGTTCCGGGAAAAACTGGCGGACGAGCAGGAACTGATCGCCGCGCTATCCAACATTGTAATGGAAATTTATGCCATGGAGTCGTGCCTGCTGCGCACGCAGAAGGCCGCGGCGGCCAAGGGCGAATCCGCGACACAGACGATGATTGACGCGACGCGGGTATTTATCGCGGAGGCCGCCGAACGCGTAGACCACGAGGCGAAACGCGCGTTGGCCGCAGTGCATGAAGGCGACATGCTGACCACGCAAATGGCGGTGCTGAAGCGATTCGGTAAGCGCGCGCCGGTGGATACCATCGCGTTGCGGCGGGGCGTGGCGGCGGCCATTCAGTCGCAGGACCGCTATCCGTTTGAAGGCCGCTAAAGGACGCTAGCAGGCGCGCCTTGGGGAAAGTTGTTCAGCCGGCAGTGGTCTTGCGGCTGGCGCGCAGCCGCATGAACATATAGATCGAAGTAATAAGCAGAAACGGCGAAGAGTAGAAGCCCGGAGCGGGCCGGCTGAAGTGGACTGAGGGAACGGTGCGGCCCAGCACTGTGAAAATAGTGTGGCCCATTCCGTTCAATAGCATGATGCCGGCGTAGAAGTAGGCGAGGGGCCGAAGAGCGCGCGCATTGCGATACGCCAAGGGTGTGAGGGCCAGTAGGACCAGGTTGGCCACGATGAGCCCGATGAGCCAGTCGCGGAACGCGAAGGTGGGCATGGGGAACCAGCTAAACATCGCGCGCATGGCGATTACGGTGGGATTGTAAACGTCCAAGAAGCCGGTCAGCGCCTCGTCGGCAACGTGGGCACAAAAAGCCAAGCAAAGCAAAACCCAGGCAAGACCGAAATTATTCGGCCGCTCCGCAGGAACCGCGGCAACGGAGGCCATGGCGGCGATTGTACTCCTTCGACCACCCGATGTGCCGCAAAAGCGCTAATGCTTGTGGAATCCTGCTCCGCGGAAAGCGTCGCGGCTAGTGGAGAAGTGTTTAGTCTTGGGTAACGCACAGCAGAGCGCTATCTATCGGGACGGTAAGCGCTTACATTAGACTGCTTAACGTACGAAATAAATCTCGCCTGAGTGCAGAAGGAGCAGCTTGGGATGCCCCGGAAGCTGTGTGTCTTGGCACTCACTATTATTGCGCTGCACATTCTGGCAGTGCTGGCCGTGGGGTCGTCACCGCTCGGCTCGCTCATTGGAAACTCATTGCAAATTGTGGCATGCGGCCTAGCCGCGGCCATGGCATTCGGGGCGTCGCGCCGCGCCAGCGGCTTGAGCCAGCCTTTCTGGGCGCTAGTCGGATGCGGACTGGCAATCTGGGGGGTGGCGAACGCCGGATGGATGTACTACGAGGTCGTTCTGCAGCGCGAGCCGCCCGCGGGATCCGCGGTGCGGTTCCTGTTCGGGACGCAGCCCATATTCTTTGCGCTCGCCGTATTTTTAGACCCGGACAAAGACTCCTCGCGTTTTGACCCGGAATCTATTCTCGATTTCGTGCAAATCGCCATCGTGTTCTTTTTTGTTTATCTGGGGTTTTACCACTTGCCGGCCTATTACCTGGACGAGAGAAGCGCTTTCATCCGGGAGATTTGGGTGCAAGCCAGCGAAAATGTTGCGCTGGTCGCACTGGCGCTGATTCAGGCGGCGCGTGCGCACATCAAGCCCATTCGGCGGCTGTATCAGGGCTTTGCAATTTACCTGCTGAGTTTCACGGTATTGGCGTGTGGCGGGAGCTTCATGCAGGTGTTCAGGGCCATACCAACAGGAACCTGGTATGACCTGTGCTGGACGGTGCCGCTATTGGGCGCGGCGCTGTGGGCAGCAAGCTGGCAGCCGGGGCCGGCGCAGCAGAAGGTCCAGCGTTCGCGGCAAAAAAGCTTTGGCGATTTCGTACTTACGAATTTTACGTTTGCATTGGCGCCGCTGATCGTTTTACTGCAAGTCGCAGAGCTCGGGGCGGGATGGCGGCTGGTGCGGTATTCGCTGCTGGGCGTTTCGATCCTCTGCTTTGCGGCGCGGCTAGGGATTACGCAGTACCGCGCAGCCAACACCGCAGAAACCCTGCACCGGCATAACCGGGCGATGGATTCCGCGGTAAACGGAATCGCCATCGTGGATGCGAAAGGGCTGTACAGCTACGCAAACGCGGCGTTTGTGCAGATGATGGGTTTTGAGAACGCGGAGTCCGTCGTTGGACGGCCGTGGCGCGAAATTTACGCACCGGAAGACGTGCAGGGATTGGAAGGGGAAATCCGCGAGTCTCTGCGCAAGGACGGCAAATGGTACGGACCGACGAGAATCCATCGCGGGGATGGCAGCGTGCTGCCGATGGAAATGTCCATCACCACGCTGCCGGGCGGGGGCGTGGTTTGCGTCAGCCGGGACATGACGGCGCGGCGCGATGCAGAAAACGCGAGGGCGCAAGCAGAGGCGAAGTACCGCATGCTGGTGGAGCAGGTAGCGGCCATCAGCTACATCGCGGAGTTGGGCATTCACGGAGAGTGGTTGTATGTGAGCCCGCAGGTGGAATCGATGTTTGGATTTTCACCGGAAGAGTGGTTGACGGATTCGCGGGCGTGGACGCAGCACGTGCATCCCGACGATCACAAGGTGGTGGAAGCCGCGGAGGAAGCGAGCAAGCGCGGGGAACGCTTTCAGGCGGAGTATCGCGTGGTGCGCAAGGATGGCCGGGTGATTTGGGTAAGCGACACCGCGGTGGTGGTTTCGGGGAGCGACGCACATCCATTGATGGAAGGTATCATCGTAGACATCACGGAGCGCAAGCAACTGGAGACGCAACTGCAGCAAGCGCGGCGCATGGAGGCGATCGGGCGGCTTGCCGGGGGCATCGCGCACGATTTCAATAACCTGCTGACGATCATCAAGGGATACGCGGAGCTGGCAGGGAAGCGGGCGAAGATTACACCGGAATTGCAGACCGATATCGAGCGCATCGAAGACGCTTCGGAGCGCGCGAGCACGCTGGTGCGACAGTTGCTGGCGTTCAGCCGGCGGCAGGTGCTGCAACCGAAGCTGGTGGATTTGAACAGCATCGTGCTGGGATTGGACAAGCTGCTGCGGCGCTTAATCGATGAAGACATCCAGATGTTCACGGTCGCGGGGAAGGATATCGGGACGATCAAGGCCGATCCCGGACAGATGGAACAGGTGATCATGAATTTGGTGGTGAACGCGCGGGACGCGATGCCGAAGGGCGGGCGACTCACGGTGGAAACGACAAACGTGGATTTGGACGCGGCTTACGCGAGCGAGCACGTAACGGTGAAGCCCGGGAGCTACGTGATGCTGTCGGTATCCGACACCGGCGTGGGAATGAGCACGGACACGGTGGCGCACATTTTCGAGCCGTTTTACACGACGAAGGAAAGCGGGAGAGGGACGGGGCTGGGGCTTTCCACGGTGTATGGCATCGTGAAGCAGAGCGGGGGATACGTCTGGGTGTACAGCGAGCCGGGGCGCGGGTCGTCGTTCAAGGTGTATTTGCCGCGCGTTGAAGAAGCAGCGGAAGCGCTGCCGGCGCCGAAGGTGAGCCGGGGAGAGCAGAGGGGTTCGGAGACGATCCTGCTGGTGGAAGATCAGCCGCAGGTGCGGGAACTGGCGCGCATGGCGCTGGCGGAAAAAGGGTATAGGGTGCTGGTGATGGCAAGCCCAGAAGAAGCGGAACACGCGAGCGGCGCGCAGGGCTCGGAGATTCATTTGCTGCTGACGGACCTGATCATGCCGGGGATCAGCGGGCGCGACCTGGCGATGCGGCTGATGCCGCGGCATCCGAAAATGCGCGTGCTGTACATGTCGGGCTACACGTTCAACATCATTGCACAGGGGGCGCAGGGACTGGGCGGGATGCTGGAAGACGGCGTGGCGTTTCTGCAAAAGCCGTTCACGCCGCGGGCGCTGTGCGAGAAAGTGCGGGAAGTTCTGGATCGAGCGGTGCCTGCGGGTAAGAGCTGAGGCTCGCGCGGATCGCGGGCAGCGTGGTCAGCGCGGTTTTGGGGCCGTGGTTTCAGGCGCGCCGGCATCCGCGGGGCTTTTGGGTTTTGCAATCGAAGCGATACTTTCGACGTTGAATTTCTTGTAATCCGAATAGCGCGTGACAGCGTCGACCTTGAAGGACTTTAACAGCAAAACGCGCACGCCGACGTGGGCCTCTTCGTAAGTGGGCAGCCAGACCTCGTTGTTGAGGAAGGCTTGTTCGAACGTGAAGCTGGTGCCTTTCTGAAGATTGGCGATGAGTCCGCCGCCAAAACGGAAATCGCCGACAAAATAGGCTTCGAGGCGCGCGACGTCGTGAGCTTTTTCGTCGATCCACACGACCCCCGCCAGCTCGTGAACTACTTTCTCGGCTAATTTGCGGGGCTTGAATTCGGGATTGGGCTCGAAGTCGAAGACCAGGACGTCCTGGCCGCGGAAACGCTCGCGGCGGGGATTCACAAACTGGCAGGCGCGCAGGAAAGTTTCGATGCCCACGTCGTCGTCGTCCTTTTTCTCTTTGCCTTGCTCCTTGTCTTTTTCTTCCTTGGCTTGTCTTTTGGCGTCGTGTTTCTGCAGCTCCTCGATGCGCTTTTGGGCGCGCTCGTTTTCTTTCTTCTGTTCCTCATCGCTGAGGGGCTTGCCGTCTTTTTTCACCAGCGTGGAGACTTCTTGGCCGTCGAGATAAAAGAAGGTGGATTCGCGCAACTCGCGCTTGGTGACTTTCCCGGTTTTGTCGTATTCGGTTTCTTCTTCGCTGCGCGTACCGGCGTAGTTCTCCTTGATTTTGTCGATGGCTTTTTGGTTTGCGTCGATTTCCTTAAAGAGAGCTTTCAAATCCGGCAGTTGCACCTGGGATTTTTTGGGGAAATCGAAGACGCGCTCGCCGACAACACCGTTCGCCGCAACACGGGTGACGGCGATGTCGTAGGTTTCCGATCCGCGGTGCAGCTCGATTTTGTAGGGGACCTTGAGCCCATTTGAGGGGCGATAGTCATCGTAAAGGATCTGCGTTTCGATGCCGCCGATGGTGGCGGTTTCCTTCAGAAGGAGGTGGGTCTGGACGTCGAAGTAGACGTGACGCTTGATGCCGCTCATGGTGGTGACTTCGATTTCGAAAGTGTCGCGGCCGCGCACTTTGGAGAAAGCGGCGAAGCCCAAGCCCAGCTTGTTTTTCTTGGCGTCGACGAGATGCGAATTGTAGTACTGAGCGGCGGCTTCGAGCTGGCTGCCCTCGG
>WNFO01004991.1_pt1 | contig 12762 bp, 9 predicted proteins | sample 5400251 | NCBI WGS metagenome assembly WNFO01 (sample SAMN13153354, study PRJNA577476) | soil metagenome | isolation source: 100 cm saprolite under Madrone tree | place: USA:California | collected 2016-06-14
GTCACAATTATCGCGTGCGTCTCACCTTTCGAACCGAAAAGTTAACCGGCGAAATACCTGTTGTCCGATTCGAAGAGGTCGATGCCTGTCTGCGCTCGTTGCATTCCGAGCTCGATCATCGCTACCTCAATCAGGAGGTTGCCGGGTTAAAAGATCGTCCGATGACGACTGAGAGCCTCGCCGGTTACATCTACCAGCGCGTGAACGCTATTTTAGGGCTGCATCGCGTCCGCTTGCACGAGCGCGATGATTTTTTTGCGGAAGTGTGGAATGACAAAACTGTTTTTCTTGGGATGCAGATGCCATTCCATGCTGCGCACCGCTTGCATACCACTGCTCTTTCCGATGCCGAGAACGCGAAGCTTTATGGCAAGTGCGATAATCTCCATGGCCATGGTCATCGCTATCTGACGGAGACAACGATTGGCGGCGAATATGACAGACGGAGCGGAACACTTCGGGATTTTATCACTTTTAAAAAGGCGATTGAAGAGTCGCTTAAGCCCTGGCAAGACCGACACCTCGATCTTGAAACGGAGGATTTTCGAGATACTCCTTCGACGGGCGAAAACATTGTCCGCGCGCTTTGGCCGAAGATCGATAACCGACTCGACCAGCAACTTGTGCGACTGCGTCTGTGGGAAACAGCAAACAACCGATTTACGTTGAGAAGAACGTAATTCTTCTGTAGCGGCAGCTGTGCCGGCTGCGTAATCGATATTTTGCAGGCGGTACGCCTGCCACTACAGTTTTTCAGCGCGTAGATTTGGAGATGAAACGATATTTGATTACCGGCGCGAGCCGCGGAATTGGCCGCGCGATAGCCGAGAAACTGGTGGCGCCCGACGTAGACCTGCTTCTGCACGGGCGCGACACGATTGCCCTGTCGGACGTATGCAATTCTGTGAAACCTCGCTGCGCACACGTGGTTCGACTAATCCACAATCTTGCCGTCTCGTCCGGCGTTTCGGATCTGATCGCCAGCGTTGGAAGCGATCCGCTGGATCTATTAGTGAACAATGCCGGTATCGCGATCGTAAAGCCATTTGGAGAAATCACGCCCATCGAATGGGAGCAAACGCTCGGCGTGAACGTTACCGTGCCATTCTTATTGACCCAGCGTTTCGCTCCGGAAATGCCACCTGGTGCGAGTATCGTCAACATCCTTTCGGTCGCCGCGAAGACCGGGTTCGCCAACTGGAGTGCCTATTGCATGAGCAAGTTTGCGCTCGAGGGTTTCTTTCAATCAGTGCGAGAAGAATTGCGCGACCGCAGAATTCGCGTCATTAACATTTATCCGGCCGCGACGAACACAGAAATTTGGAACAACGTCGAAGGCGATTGGCCACGTAACAAAATGATTTCGGCCGAACAGGTTGCATCTGCGGTTGTCTACGCTCTCTCGCGACCGGCTGATGTTGCCGTGGAAAGTATCACTCTCTCCAGCGCGACCGGAAATTTATGATCAAAGCTTTGCAAAGCGAGCTCGGCATCAACGTCATCGCCTCGATCATTGCGTCGCTGAATGCATTATTTCCTGAAGAACCACGATTACACGGCAGCGCGGCAACTCATCTTCATCGGGGAGCAGAATAACGTGCGCAATCAACTCGAACCGGCGGAACAGAAAGTTTACTCGCAGTTTTTCGAAAAATACGACGGCAGGAAAGTTGTCGATGATACGAACGAGTATCTCGAGAACTACGTGCGTTTGGTCCGCCTCATCGGAAAATCATTTCCAAATACCGGCATTGAAATTTTGCTCCACAACCTGGCCGATCCGGCGCATTCGCTCATCGTCCTGGAGAATAATGTGACCGGCAGACATCTGCGCGATGGCACGACGAATTTGCTCATCGACCTGAAGAAACGTCAGCTTCAGAACGAAGATAAACTCAACTACGAGCTGAATATCGGGTCCCGGAGATTTAAGTGCACGACGATCCCGATCGTCCGTAAGGAGTTTGGTGTGGTCGGCGCGATCTGCATCAACATTGATGCAAATTACCTGACCGAGGAGGTGATGAAGGATCATGAACGAATCGAAACGTGGTTCAAAAACTTTTTGCGTATCGATATGCAGGTCGACGAAAATATTCTAAGCAAGGACGAGTACACGAAGGCGTTGAAGGGCAAACGCCATTTCAAAGACGAGTCCTTTTAATCACAGCACAGGCCTTTTTGCTAGCGTCTTTGTAACTATGCAACGTTTCGTTCACGTCCTCACCGGCGCATTGGCACTAGTCGCGATGATCACACCCCTTGCACACGCAGGGCCGCCGCCGAACCCTCACACCGTCCTCGCGGAAGTAGGCAAGGTCGTTTCCGCCAACGGAATCGACCAGGCGAAGGCAGTGGAGATCGGCGGCATTCGCCAGTGGATCACCGTGCGCGGACGCGATCGACACAATCCAATCCTGTTGGTGCTCCACGGTGGTCCCGCCGCGCCGGATCTGCCTAATCGTTATCTGTTCGAGGGACCTTGGATCGACTATTTCACCGTTGTCGAATGGGACCAGCGTGGTGCTGGCAAAACTTACGAACTGAATGCCCCAGAGACGGTCGCACCTACCATGCATGCCGATCGGATGGTGCAGGATGCGGAGGAGCTAGTCGGCTATCTACGCAGGACGTATGGCATCAAGAAGATTTTTGCGCTAGGCCATTCATGGGGCACGATTCTCGGTCTCAAGCTGGCGGAGCGGCGGCCCGACTGGCTTTACGCCTACATCGGCGTCGGGCAAATCATTAACGTGCGTGAGGGCGAGCGGATCGACTACGATTGGGTGCTGAATACGGCGCGCAAAGCGGGCGATGACCAGGCGATAAAAGAGCTCGAGGGCATCGCACCATATCCCGAACCGAATGGTTCGCTGCCGCTGGAAAAGATGAACGTGGAGCGGAAATGGTCTGTGCATTACGGCGGGCTGACACACGGGCGCCACAGCTACGACTACTGGGAAAACGCGGAGAAGCTCTCCCCGGATTATTCCGACACGGACTTCAAGGCAATCGATGCAGGGAGTGCCTTCTCGCTGCCCAAGCTTCTGCCCGACATGGCCGTGACCGATTTCAACAGCCTCACACGGCTGGGCTGCCCGCTCTTGATCTTCGCCGGTCGCTACGACTACACCACGCCGTCGGAGCCGGTGCGGCGCTGGTTCGAGCGGATCGAGGCGCCAAGCAAGTGCTGGGTCTGGTTCGAGAACTCAGCGCACATGATGTACGCCGAGGAGCCCGGTCGCGTGCTGATGCACCTGGTGCAAGACGCGCTGCCGTTCGCCGCCACGGCACGTGATCAATCTCCGTCCACTGCTCAACCGTGAAATCGTAGGCGCACGCAGCTGATCCGCTGCGCGACAGTATAACAAGTACGAAACTGACGGTCTATTCTGGCGAGGCGTGCACCTTGGCCTGGTATTCCGGTTTCTTGTGATATTCCACTAGCCGGAACCCCCAACCAATCAGGGTCGAAAGATCTTTTGTGCTCGCCTTCTTCTCATTGAGAAATTTGCCGATCTTCGCTTTCAATTCATGTTGCTGATCGGTCGTGTCTAGGGTTTCGAAAATTTCCATCGATAACAGCCAGTCCTTCGGATGTTCGGCCTGCTGTGTTTCCCAAATCTCGCCAAGCCGCTCGTAACCGGTTCTGCTCTCACGGATCTTGCGAACCTGCGCGTAAAGATTTTCGAGGCGCTTGCGCTTCGCATCTGATGGAACTTTAATCGTGCGCTCCTTCGGCACGAGCGCGACCTGATTATAAGCATCCTTATCGGCTGCACCGTTGAACACCGAAGTGATCCGCTCACCGACGGCCATGTCGTATGTTCCCCAATCGGGATTGAACAAAACGCGGTCGCCGTATTTCGCACGGCAATTCGAGAAAGTGACAAGCAACAGTTTGCCGTCGCGGCGAAGTATCTTGTCGATCTTTCCTTCCACGGTAACGCCGCTTTCGAATTCGAGCTTCGCCTTCTTGCCTTCGGCGATCCCAGTTTCTTTCCATTTGCCGATCGGCGACCCGAATCCTTCCTTATGATAATCGATTCCGTGTCCGGGCAGTTCTTTCTCCTTGAACGCGAGCGCAGTCTTTCCGGTCGTCCGCAAATAAATGGGCTGTCCCTTTTCGTCCGTGACCACTTCGGTGAATATACCGCTGACTTGCAGCCCAGATGAGTATTCGCAGGTCGCGACGTTGTTGCACTCAATCGCCTTGTGGATGCCTTCGAGTCCGCCGACCTGATAGGCCATCTTGCTGGCAAATTCTTCGAGCACATCCGCGAGATGTTTGAAATCGTGACAGACAAAAAGCTGTGGCTGTTTCGTCGTGATATCGAACGGCGTATTCGCCGCGTCGACGGAGTAGGGGATCTTCTTCACGGCCGGTTCGAGGCACGAAACCGATTCGCCAATCGATGACAGCAATCCCGCGCCGTAAATTTTCGGATTCTCCAGCGCGCCGATGAGTCCGTACTCGACCGTCCACCAATGCAAGCGCGAGAGCAGCGCCATCTCGGAAGGTTCACCCAAAGTTTTCTGCCGATGTTCAACCAGCTTCGTGGCCTCTTCGACTTCTTTCGGATCGCTGTTCGGTTGCTCCTTCAAGATCGATAGGTGTCGGATCGCTTGGTAGAGCTCGAAATCTTTCTTCGACGACATCGCCTTCGCGCCCACTTCGCCGAAGCGCTGGAGATACCTTGAGTATTCACGATCGACAATGATCGGCGCATGTCCGGCCGCTTCGTGCACAATGTCCGGCGCCGGCGTGTATTCAATGTGATGGATTTGCCGCATGTCGCACGCGATGACGAGGACCTTGTAAGCTTGGAATTCCATGAACGCCGCCGGCGGAATAAATCCATCCACCGCCACCGCACCCCATTCGATCTTTGCGAGAATGTCATTCATCTCCTGGATGCGCGGGATGCGTTCGAACGAAATGCCGGTATCGAGCAACCCCTGGAAATAAACTTTGTGCGCGTACTCCTTCAGGAAAAAAACGTTCTGCCGCATGATGAATCGCCATACGGCGTGGTCGACCGGCGTGTAATCGTCATAGCGCTGATCGACGGCGAACTGCAAAAGATGCTTTGGCGTGGCGGCGACCGCCGCATTATCGAAGCTGATACCGCTAGTAGCTTTCATTCACATCCTCTCGCTGGATAAAATATGACTCGTTTGCCGAGCGAGCAAGGGGATTAGGCAGAGGCGGTTCACCGAAACGCTCGCCCGTGCGCGTATTCTCAGTTTGCGTGAGATCGATTGGTCAATCGCCCCTGCCTATTCGTGCACGCACGACTCGTCTCGCGACCCAAATTATGGCCGCCAAGGCGATCGCCCAAGGCGCGAGGAATGCAATCGCCACCCCGATCATCCGCAAGCTCCACATGATCGCACCGGCGCTTTGCCCCAGAGTGCGCCGCAGCGTCGCAAACAATCCGGTCTCCTGCGAGACGATGTTGCCCTGGGTGTAGACTTGGATCGACAAATCGGCCGGCGCGTTCGCTTCGTCGACTTGCACGCCGGTGCGGTCTTGCCGCTGCACGCTGACGTTCTCAACTTTCCCGAGCGCATCGAGCGATTGCATCAGTGCCGAGTAATTTTTCATCGGCACGCGCAGTGACACGTTTGCGAACTCGCGGCCATCTGGGTCGCGACTGAACGATGAACTGCGCACGCGCCCATTTTGTTTTTCGGTCAGGCTCCGGAGCTCCTTGGTCTTCTCATCTATCGCCGATGTGCGGATGCGAAGACTTGTTTGTTGAATCGCTTGTTCCTGTTCCTCCCGCGAAATCGTGATGTTCAGTTCCACCTTGTCGCGCTTTGTCTTTGCGTTTTCCGACATGCCGGCGCCCCCCTGCGCGACGCGCTCGGTTTGCGCCTGAAAATTCTCGGTACGTCCCATCATTTTCACGCGCGCGATTTGTGCGTCGCTTTCCTCCGGTGCAATCAACGTGTTCACTCGCGCCGAAACGCGACCGGTATTGTCGCGATCGAGCTGTGCGCTTGTGATTTGCACCTTCGGCGACGCGAGCGCTTTGATCTCGTTGTAAACTTTCTCGACTTCGGGCGCGTAGAGTGCGAGCTGCGCTCGTTCCTTCAACAGGAACGCGGCTGGCACCTCCATGTCTTTCTCGGTGAGCTGGATCGTCACGGTTGCGAACTGCACCTGTGAATCCCAATACTTCAACTCGCCTTGCATCTGCTCGATCTGCTCGCGCACACGCCCCAGTTCCCTTTCGACCTGGAGCAGGTCGTTGATGTCGTCGCTTTTCTTTTTCAACATGTCGATCAAACGTTGTTCCATTACGCGTGCATTCTTTAGGCGCGAGTCGGTATCGAAGTAAGCCTTCGTGATGTCTTCGGTCCCGAGTGTTTGGTTTTTCAACTCGCCCAAGTCGCGAATCCTCTGCGCAAACCGATCGAGATTTTCAGGAACCACTTTGACGACAACTGTTCCGCGCAGTTTTCCGTTCGCCTGCTTTTCCGAATTCGTAGTCTCGACGTAGCCGCGCTCTTCGTTTGCGAATGCGGTGATCTTTTGAACTGCGGCGTCAAAACTGACAATTTCCAATTCAACCTGCGCATTTCGGATGAGTTTGCGATTGGCTAACGCCGACGCCTGGGCCTCAACAGGAGTCGGTTCCACTTTTTCGGCGGTCGAAACGTTTGATTCGGTGACCCTCGTGCGTTCGACTTCAGCGCGCTCTTGTTTCTTATCTTTTGCTTCTGTTTGAGGTGCCGCAGGGGCAGCCGCAACTTGGCTATGCGCGAAGGTTTTCCCCGGGGCGAGCTGATCAGTCTCATTGTCTCGGCGATCCCCGGATTTGCTTAACGCGCTAACTTCATTGGACGATGGCAGTAGCAGCTGAGTTGGTTGCGCGGCGAATTGTTCCTCCGCAGCGTACTCGCGATTGCGAGGCATAGTTGTGCCTTCGCCGGTAATTATCCGTCCGACTTGCACGAGCGCGAGCAACATGGCCGCAACGGCGGTGATTTGTGTCACGCGAAGCCGCATAAGATCGACAATCAACTTCGCGATGCTGCCGCTCCGTTGCGGAACGCGATTGTGAAATCCGGCGACCATGCGTTGTTCGAAAGCCGCATCCGGTTTTTCTTTCGTGAATTTTTCTTCCAGAATTTGGTTAATAATCTTGTTCTCCTGGTGTAATTGCCGGCACGTCGCGCATTCGACGAGATGATTGCCAAACGCGTGGCGTTCCTCTTCGGAAAGCTGATCATGTGCATCGGCAGCGAGCCAGTTATCGATTTCGTTGTGAATAGTTGGCATATCGTTACTCGAGTGAAACGAGTGCAGGTCGGAGTTCTTTGCGCATGGAAGCGAGAGCGCGGCCGAGGATTCCACGCAACGAACCGTTGCTAAGACCGAGTGTGTTTTCGATTGTCCGATAATCCATCTCTTCGAAATAGCGGAGCGTAAGCGCGCTGCGATGAAGTTCGGGTAACGCGGCGAGCGCGAAATGTAATTGTCGATCTAACGCGGTTGTATCGGTCGCTTCGGATTCAATCGGTTCGGTCATTTCGTCGGAAATTGGAACGGTCCGCCGTTTCCGAAAAACGTCGCGAGCGCGATGCCGCGCGATCATACAAAGCCAGGCCGGAAATTTTTCCGGATTGCGCACGCGCCAGCGCGATTTCCAGGCCTTGACGAGTGCGTCTTGCACGGCGTCTTCCGCTTCCTCGCGGTTTTGCAAAATGCCGTAAGCAATGGCAAAGAGTGCACGGCTATGTCTGCGAATTATCATTGCGAAAGCTTCTCGATCGCCGTGAATGGCCGCCCGATACATTTCTCGCTCATTGGCATCCATTATGGTGCGATCTAAAGCCTAGACGCTCGAGGTCGCGATTCCGCGCGAAATATTTTAGAGAATTTGCGGCGAGGGCGCGTAAAACAGCACGCGAGGCGCGTGCGCTCCCAGATCAGAAAATGATCACGGTGTTTCCGACGCTCACTAGATCTTTCACTCGGGCGGCGTCCCAGTTTGCCAATCGAATGCAACCGTGGCTCGCCGCGCGGCCTATGGTTTCAGGGTTGTTGGTCCCGTGAATGCCAATACCAGGTTTGTTCAAACCCATCCAGAGAACGCCGACGAGATTGTTCGGGCCGGGCGGAAGATTGTAATAATTCTCGGTCCGAACGCCGTAATTGAGCATGCCTTCATCGTAGCGAAACCACGGCCAAATCGTCGCGCCGAGAATTTTCCAGGTCCCAACCGGCGCGGGTAACGTTTTCGAGCCGGGGGTAATCGGAAACACACAGACAAGTTGATTGTTGTCGAAGACCTCCAACAGATGTTCTTTCGTATCGACGAAGGTTTTACGGGCAGCGAACGCCGGATTTTCAGGTACTTTTCCTTCGGTGAATTTTTCAACCTCGAATGGCAAAACATTCGGCACCTTGAGAGCTTCCCCTGGCTGCAGATGTTCCCAGTTTTTTCCCGGATTTAGTTTCTGAATGTAAGACTCCGCTGAATGGTAACGCTCGGCGATGAATTCGAGCGCGGAGGTGTAGGGCAGCCACTTTAATTTTGCTTCCTCGGCATGACTGCTAGGAACATTTCCGATGAATTTCAGATCTTCTTCCCTGATCGTGTAGGTTGTGTACGTCACCGGCACCTGATCGAGCAACCAGGAATCGACCGCGCCAGTCTTGGGCATGGCGTGCGCGTGCTTATATGAAATGAGCGCTTTGCGGAAAAATTCGCCCATCCTTCCATCGATTTTGCCCGGTCCGAAATCGCAGTTGTCGAGGAAAATCTGAAGTCGCGTCGCGGTCTCCTCGTCGTAGTTCGGCAACGCGACCGGATAAACTCTCGGCGGAGGTGTCGTGCTCTCCTGCGCGAAAGCAAAGATCGACATCGTAACGAAGGGCAGCGCGACAAAAAAAGACTTCATCGAATCAAGTAATGTGCTGCGAAATCGAGTTGCGCAAACATCTGCCGCAGTTCCACGCAAAATTAAAGAGTGATCGATTGACTCATTCGCTCCGCCCGCTCGGCTCTCTCATCCGTCGCTCGGCTCCGCCGCTCCATTCCTCGACCTCGCTCAGTGTAACAAGGCAATGCTAGCGCGCATCGCCTTTGGGGAACATAACTTTTTCTGGCGCGGCGTTAAGAGCCGCGAGCAATTTTGGAATGAGGCGGCTCTTGGTCGACCCAGCTTCGCGCGGCGCGACGAGATAACGCACGATGGCGTCGATCCAGGTCACTTCGTCGACGCGAAAAATGACCCGCGGATACGCGCGGACTTCGAGTTCATCGACCGGCGTGCGGGCGAGGAGGTCGCGGTAGACGCCGACGCGTTCCATCATTTCCTCGCCGAGTTCTTCCTCGACGATTTTTTGCATTGTTCTTGCGACGAACTCCAAATCACTTTGATAAGCGATTTGAAATTTAATTTCGTTCCAGATGTAAGGAAAGAGCGGCCACGAATAGTTGTAAACGATCGAGTCGAGCACTTTCTCATTTGGGAATCTGATCGTGCGACCGCTCGGGTGATCGCCGGAAATATATTGACCTCCGAATTCCCACAGTGTCGTGTCGAGATAACCGACGTCGATCACATCGCCGGTAGCATCGTCGATCTTGATACGATCGCCGACCCGGAACGGTTGGCGGATGAGAATATAGATCCAGGCAATGAAACTCTTCATTGGTGTTTGCACGGCCAGCCCAATGATAATCGATCCCACACCGAGCGCAGTGAGCGCGGCGTACCAATTCACAAAAATTATCGAGACGGCAACGAGCGCGATCAGGAGCGCAACGAGTAAATGTTCGACTCGCTGGAGGGTGAAACGGATAGCGGCGTCTTCGATTCGACCGAGCGCATAAACTGAAATTGCTTTTGCAATGGCAAGTACAACAACAATTAGCGCCACGGCGCGGATAATTCGACGTGTAAGATCGAAATGCGATGGCGAAAGCGGGATCAGCTTCGAACCGAGAAAAAAATAAAGAATCCCACAGCCGATCAGCAGAAGCGCATGCGTCACAAACCAGAATTTGTCTGTTCCTCGCGCCTTGACTTTTTCGCCAGGCTTTTTTTCGCCTGTGGTTCGAGCTAGCTCTTTGCGGACTTCCGGTTTTTCGGAAATTTGTTGTGCGGTCTCGGGCATCAATTATTAATCGCATTAGTGCGGAACGATGAGCGCCACCTGCTCTGCTGTAGGGAAGGCCGTATCGGCCGCAAATTTTGAGAGCCGCGGTCGATTGTGCCTGCCACCAGGGTTTGGCCGCTACGCCGTCTTGACCCAACACCGAAGCACTTCGGCAACGCTCCAGGCTTGTGCGATGCAACCCCCCTCAGCGTGCGGTTCGTTCGCGTCAAACACTTCGCTGACTGTGCCAAGTCCAGCCTCACCCAAATGCTGCGGAAGCTCCTGCAGGAATTTTCGCGCATTCGCTTTGTCGTTTGGATGAAGCTTTAGCCAGGCGTCGACGAACGGCCCGATCAACCATGCCCATACCGTGCCTTGGTGATAAGCACCGTCGCGCGAACGCAGGTCGCCCGAATAGATTGGCTTATATTCGGGATCGTCGGGCGCAAGCGAGCGCAGCCCGACCGGTGTGAGCAATTTATTTTCCACTACGTCGAGAACCGATTTCCAACGCTCCTGATCGAGCACCGGGTGATCGAGCGAAATTGCGAAGAGCTGGTTCGGCCGACAGGAGACATCGTGTGTCCCGTTTTGCCCGTTGCAATCGACTACATCATAAAGGTATCCACCCTTAGCGTACCAGAAGCGTTGGTTAAATGAATTGCGCGCGCGCGCCGCTTGCTCTTCATAACGCTGCGGAGAGACGGCCTCTCCGCTTTGCCGAAGCCAATCCGCAAGCAAACGAAGGGCGTTGTACCAAAGTGCATTAATCTCGACCGCTTTACCGCACCGCGGCGTGACAACCCAATCGTCCATTTTCGCATCCATCCAGGTCAGCGCGTAACCCTTCTCACCTTGCGCGAGCAGGCCGTCAGCTGGATCAACGTGAATATTGAACTTCGTTCCACGCAGGTGGTGCTCGACGATGTCGATCAAAATTGGGAGCAGAAGTCTAAGCGTAATGCGATCGTCTGTTTGTTCGAGATAGCGATTGAACGCGTGGAAGAACCAGAGCGTCGCGTCAGCGGTATTATATCTCCCTTCTTTCTCCTCATCGGGAAACATGTTTGGAATCAAACCGTCCCAGACGTAATGCGCGAACGTCCGAAGGATGTAACCGGCTTCAAGGCAGCGTCCCGTAGTTAGGGTAAGACCCTCGAGGCTGATCATCGTATCGCGTCCCCAGTCGGTGAACCAATGGTAGCCGGCGATGATGGTGCGCACTTCGTCGCCGGCCGCATGAGCGCGGGCCGCTTCTTCAAATCGCCCCGCCGGCGTGATCACAAATTGATCGGCGGCAAAAATCAATTCGGCGGCGACACCATCTTGAGCTTCCGGCTTAGCCTCGACAATAAGCCGCGCTCGGCGTTCGCGCTCAGCCGCGAGCACGTCGGCGGGGCTCAACACGTCGATGATGTCCCACGGTTCAGTCGAGCCAACCAATGTCGCCGTGCTCTGCTCGTTAAGATCGACGCGAAAAAATCCGGGGCTCCAGAGCTGGCCTTCGTGTGCGTAACCGCGCTGTTGCTCGGTGCGATAGACGACTTGATGAATCTTTGCTGGCGCGATGGTAAAAGTGGAACCGCGACCGCAGATTCGCATCCGAAGCGGCGGTAGCTTTCGCCGTGCCGCGGCGATTTCGTAACGATCATCGACGGCAGTGAGTTTGTAAGGCGCAGCCAATCCTGTATTCACCGGTGACTCATGATGTCGAAAGTGAAAAGCGGGCCGCAGTTCGAATCGGGGCGGCGCTTTCCCTGCAATCACTTGGTAGCTTACGTGCACCGTATTTTGTAAATGGGGAAGTAGAACGCGTTTTTCGAGCACGAGATCACGGACGTGGTAGATCCAGACCGGGAGGCCGTCCTCAAGGCGGAATTCGCGCAGAAAGTCTGCGCTCTGCAAATCAAGCTGTCCTCCAGCGCGCTCTTCTGCGCCAAGCGAAACGACGTCATCGTCGGTGAAGTATAGAAATTCCGAAACATGGCTCCACATCACCATGCGCCCAAGCGGTGCAGGCAAAGCGGCGATGAGCAATCCATGATAGCGCCGCGTAATCGCTCCCGAGATGGTTCCGGACGCGTAGCCGCCTAATCCGTTTGTGACGAGCCACTCGCGATTGAGCAAGATCTCGCGCGACATTTTCGCCCCATCCCACGGCATTGCGCGCACAACGGTCGGCTTGTGTGTGCTGTCCATGATCTGGCAGACGCGGCTTAGAAGCGGCGTCGTTTCGGTTTCCGCCGCGGAGCTTTTTCCCGCACGAGACGCAACGCTACGGCCGCTTCAGCAGGCAGAAGCCATTGCTCTTGCGTCACAACCGGGACCGCGCCCGGACCGCCGTAGCGGAGAGATTCACTTGTCCAGAGGGTCTCCCACTCAAAGCCAAGTGGAGGCGCGAGCAAAGGCTCTGGCGAAGGAATCAGAAATTGTCGTCTTCCGAGATTCACCACGAGCAACCGATCATCGGCGTCATTTGCCAAATATCGCAGGACAAAGCTGGCAGGACCCAGCACGGCGCCATCAATGCCCCCAACGTTTTGTTCGCGAAAGCGCGAATCCTCACGGCGAAGCTTCAAAAGATCGATATGCAAATCATACAGGTTCCTGTTTTTTTCCCGCTCCGAAAAATCAAGCTTGCA
>WNFO01004406.1_pt1 | contig 12759 bp, 16 predicted proteins | sample 5400251 | NCBI WGS metagenome assembly WNFO01 (sample SAMN13153354, study PRJNA577476) | soil metagenome | isolation source: 100 cm saprolite under Madrone tree | place: USA:California | collected 2016-06-14
CGTTCTCATTTGCCCTGGCCTGGCTGTCTGCGGCCATCGGCCTGGTCACAAAGAGCGTCGCGGGCGCGAACGGCTCAACCCTGCCCCTGTCATTCCTGCTTCCGTTTCTGTCGAGCACTTTCGTGCCGGTCGCCTCGATGCCCGCCGGTGTGCGGTGGTTCGCCGTGAACCAGCCGTTCACCCCGGTGGTGGACAGCCTCCGCGCGCTGCTCACCGGTGCACCGATCGGCAACACCGGCTATCTCGCTCTGGCCTGGTGCGCCGCGATTGCACTGGTCTCCTACCTCTGGGCCCAGGCCGCGTTCCGCCGCGCAACCCGGTGACGGGACGCATGATCACCATCGGCCAGGTCGCCGCCTACGCCGGCGTGACGATCAAGGCCGTCCGGCACTACCACCAGCGTGGCCTGCTCGCGGAACCGCCGCGTGATTCGTCTGGATACCGTCGCTATACCGCCCAGAACGCCATCGACCTGGTCAAAATCAAGACTCTGGCCGAGGCCGGAGTGCCGCTGGCCCGCATCAAGGAACTGCTCGCCGCCAACCCCGATCAATTCGCCGCGGCGATCACCGAAATCGATCGCAAGTTGCAGGACCGCGCCAACGAGCTGCGCCGCACGCGCGAGCGCATTGCCCGGCTCGGCGGCGGCGACCGGCTGTTTGTCTCCGCCGAGGTCGCTGACTTCCTTGAGGCGCTCCATGAGCTCGGGGTGAGCCAGCGCACGATTCAGATGGAGCGCAACGGCTGGATCCTGATGCAGTCGGCCTCCCCTAAGCAGGGCACGACAGGCCAAAGGGCCGAGAGGTGTCGGTCCTGGATCCAACGCTCGCTCAGCTGGTCGCGACGTCAGTCGGCATGTCGTCGCCTGCCTGGGACCGGCTCGGCGAGATCGGCAAGGAGCGCAAGGCCGCGGTGAAGTAACGTTCGTTAGTGCGCGCCGTTGCCGTCACGGTGCTGATCGATTCGCCGGCCGACCACCGGTACCACCTTGCGACTGTCGGCGCGCTCGGGCATGCGTCGGACCAACGAGGAATCCCCATCGAAGTCCACGTCGTGCCCACCGACACGATTCGTGATCCCTCACGGATCGCCACCGCCGGATCGGTGGTCGTTATCGGGCCTGGCACCCCGTACCGCGATCCGGAGGCGGCTCATGCCGTCGTACGGGAAGCGCGCGAGCGGGGCATACCGCTCGTCGGCACTTGAGGCGGTTTTCAGCACGTGCTGGTCGAGCACGCTCGGAACCTCGCCGGAATCGCGGATGCCAGCCATGCCGAGTACAGCCCGGGTGGCAGCCCGGTCATCACCCTGCTCGAATGTTCTCTCCAGGACCAGAGGATCACAGTCGAGCTGGCGCCTGGGTCGTTGCTCGCCGAGCTGCACGGCGCACAGAGTGTCGTGGAGCACACCACGTGCTCATACGGGCTGGCGCCCGAGGTGCAGCACATCGCGGGCGAACACGGGATGCGAATTGCCGGCACCGATGCCACCGGCGAAGTCCGGGCCATCGAACGGGTCGACCACCCATTCTTCGTGGGCACTCTCTATCAGCCACAGCTTCGATCTACCCGAGGGATGCCGCACCCGATATTCCTTGGCCTGATCGACGCCGGTCTCGCAGCCCGGTAACGACGAGCAAGGCAAGCAGCCGCTTCATCGCGCGGCGGCTCGCCGAGGTGACGAGCTCCTAGCCGAACTCGCAGTCGATGGTGACCTTGTCCAGGGTGCTCTCCAGAGCCGCGAGCTCCTTATCGTCGAGAGGCGCAACGAACAGCTCCGAGACCTTGCGCAGGTGCACTGGCGCAGTTTCAGCAAGCCGTCCGACGCCCGTTTCGGTGAGCGCGACCACCACGCCGCGGGCGTCCTCCCCGGCGCTGGCTCGACTGACCAATCCTTCGTCAACCATCCGATCGATTCGGCGGGTCATGCCCGAACGCGAGCTGAGCGTGCGGTCTGCCAGCTCAGTCATGCGCAGCGTGCCACCAGCCTCCGCCAGCCGACCGAGAACGTCGAAGTCGCCCAACGACAGGCCGGTCTTCGTTTGAAGGTCTGTTCCGAGCCGGCGCATTAGCGTTGCGTGCGCCTTTAGCAGCGCCCGCCAAGCGCCCAAACCGCGGCGCCCTGGCAGCGCATCCGCCACGAGCCTGTCAAGGAGACCGGCAACATCTGGTTCCGACTTTACTTGCATATGCGTAGGTACTTGCAATTGCAAGTATACGACCGGACCGACCAGCGCCGGCTCCCGTTAGCTTCGGGCTACGAGACCTCCGGCACGTTCAGCGAATCGAACGTCGCTTTGTTGACGAACTTGAACATGCGCACCGGCTTGCCGTCGACGTCCATGTCCGCCACCACCGCGTAGCGCTCCTGGCGCGTGCCTCGAGAAGTGGTCCGGACGCTTCGCCGCTTTTTGATGTCGGAATCCGGGATCTCGACCTTTGCCTTCGTCTTGAGGTTGTAGAACTGCATAACGCCTCCTTGCGTGAGATCGAATTGAATTCGACCACAAGGTTAGGGTAGTCGGCGAGAGAGATCCCTAAAGTATTGCCTTTATGCCGGGGCCTGATTAGGCTTGCTGGACTTGACGAACCGCCTCCGAACACTCTCGGCTGCCGGCTTCGCGGTGCTGGCGATGGGCATCCTGGGCGCGATGCCGGCGACCGCCGCCAACGTGCTCAACGTGCCGGGCACGTACTCGACCATCCAGGCGGCCATCGACGCCTCCACCAACGGCGACACAGTCATGGTCGCCCCCGGAACCTACTTCGAGAACATCGACTTCAAGGGCAAGCTGATCACCGTCCAGAGTGCGCAAGGCCCGACCGTCACCACGATCGATGGCTCCAACCTCGCGCCGGTGGTCAATTTCTCCACCAACGAGACAGCGGCGGCGGCGATTCAAGGATTCACCCTCCAGCACGGCAACGCAACCGGGGCTTTCGGGTACGAGGGCGCCGGCGTCCACATCAACGGCGCCTCGCCGACCGTTGCAGGCAACGTCATCACCGCCAACACCTCATGCGCCGATGGAGTCGGCATCTCGGTTGCGTTTGCGTCGCCCACGATCCGCGACAACACCATCACGGGCAACTCGAAGCAAGCCGGCTGCAGCGGCCAGAACGGCGGCGGGATCTATGTCAGGGGAGCAGCGAGCGCGCAGATCATCCACAACTCGATCACAAACAACACCACCGACTTTGGTGGCGGGATCAGTCTGTTCGCGGCTGGGACCCCGACCTTGTTCAACAACACGATCAGCAACAACAACGCTGGCTATTACGGCGGCGGCATCTACGTGGTCAACCAGTCCGACGCCGCCATCGTCCAGAACGTGATCACCGGCAACAGCTCGGCGAGCACTGGCGGCGGCGTGTACCTCCTCACTCCATCTGGAACGAGAGGCCCGGTCTTCGTCAACAACACCGTATCGGGCAACTCTGGCGCCGAATCCGGCTTCTACCTGAGCGGCTTCGACGCACAGGTTCAGCTCTTCAACAACATCGTCGCCGCCGCCTCGACCGTGCCCGGCGTTCTCTGCGACACGACCTACTCGGCGACCTCTCCGACCTTCGACCACAACGACCTTTTCAACTCGGCCGGGCCGGCTGCGTCAGGGAGCTGTGCGGCCGTGGTCGGCACGGCGGGCAACATCTCCGCCGATCCCAAGTACGTCGCGTCTGGTGACTTCCACCTGCAGTCGAGCTCGCCATCGATCGATGCCGGCAACACCGGCGCTCCTTCGCTGCCGCCGGCAGACCTCGACGGCATGCCTCGCATCTCAGGTGTCGCGGTCGACCAGGGCGCCTACGAGTTCCAGCAGCCCCTAGTCGTGACGATGAGCTCGGTGTCCGGCGCTGTCGAAGGCGCCGCGTTTTCTGCCCTCGTGGCCCACTTCACCGGCGGCGCCGGTCCATACACGGCAACCATCGCCTGGGGTGATGGGCAGACGAGCCCGGGGAGCATCAGCATCCCGAACGCCAACTCGGTAAGCGGCAGCCACACATATTCAGAGGAAGGCGCCTACACCGTATCGGTCACGGTCACCGATTCCACCGGCGCCACGGCGAGCGGCGGCACGTCGACCAGCGTGGCCGACGCGGCACTCACAGTCATCGGAGCTTCCGTGACCGCGGTGGAGGGCGCCGGCTTCCGCGGCACGCTCGCTTCCTTCACCGACGCCGACCCGAACGGATCCGTGGCCGACTACAGCGCCACGATCAACTGGGGCGACCAGACGAGCTCGGCGGGCATAGTCACCGCGAACGGAAGCGGGGGCTTCGTTGTCAGCGGCAGCCACGTCTATGCGGAAGAAGGGAGCTACGCCGTGACGGTGACGCTGGGCGACGCCGGCGGCGCAAACGCGACCACGACTTCTTCGGCCGGCGTGACCGACGCCGCGATCGCGCTGACCGGAGCGACTAGGTTCAACGAGCACCACAGGACCAACTTCACAGCCACCCTGGCCACGCTGACCGATGCCGACCCCGGCGGCAGCACCATCGACTACACGGGACAGATCAATTGGGGCGACGGCACCACATCAGCGTGCCCAAGCACCTCATGCAGCATCACGGTCCGAACGTCGGGCGGATTCACGGTCACCGGCTCGCACAACTATCAGCACAACAACACCTACACGGTCACAATCACGCTCACGGACGCCGGTGGTTCGACGTCGAGAACGACGACCACCATCGTGGTGACCTAAACCTCAGATCCAGCCCCGGCGCCTGAACAGATAGAGCTGAATTCCGATCGCGATCAGCATCGTGCCGACCCCGATCGCAAAAGCGATATAGGGCGGTTCGAGGACCGTAGTCAGGTATGCGAAGTTCATGCCATAGAAGCCGGTCAGGAAGCTCAGCGGCAGGAACAGGCTCGCGATCACGGTCAAGGCCTTGGTCGTCTGATTGAGGCGGTTCGAGACGGTCGACAGGTAGACGTCCATGGCGCTCGTCAGCAGGTCGCGCAGCGAGTCGACGGTCTCGTACTGGCGGACGATGTGGTCGTATACGTCGCGGTAGTAGAGCGTCATGTCCTGCTGCTGGAGGTGAATGCCGTGCGTGACCAGCTTCTGGAAAACGTCCCGCTGCGCGCCCAGGAACCGACGTAGGTCGATCACCGAGTGCTTGAGGTGATAGATGCGGTCGAGTGAACCGGGAGCCGCCTTCTCGATGATGTCGTCTTCCATCTGGTCGACCGTGTCGTCGACCCGCTCCAGGACCGGGAACGTGGCGTCCACGATCGCGTCGACGACCAGGTACGTGAGAAAGGAGGGCTGCCGCTTGGTCAAATCCGGGCTCTTGGCGATGCGTTCCTTCAGGACGGCCAGGGCGGGAGCCGGATCCTGGTGGACGCTGACCAGAAAGGTCGGTCCGACGAAAAGGTGGTGCTCACGGTACGCAGGCTCGTCCTGCACCCAGTCGGCCTGGAAGATGACGGCGAAGTTGTAGTCGGGGTATTCCTCGATCTTCGGGCGCTGGTTCTGATGCTGGATGTCCTCGATCGTCAACGGGTGAAACTTGAATGTCTGCTCCAGCAGCTTGTAGTCGTCGGCATCCGGCTGCTCGATGTCGAGCCAGAAGCCATCCTGGTGGGCATTGACGAAGCAGCGGCCGATCGAGGCGTCTTCGATGTCATCGACTTTTCCGGTGGTGGTCAGGAGGGTCCTCATCGGCTGGCATGCTAAAACTATCCGAGTGTCCCGGCCGTCAATTTACGAATTCGCCGGCGGCGACCAGGCCTTCCTGGCTCTGGCCGCGGCCTTCCACGAGCGCTGCCTGGAAGACCCTGACCTGAATCACGTTTTCTCACACCACGCCGGCCCCGATCACGTCGAGCACCTGGCTGCATATTGGGCCGAGGCCTTGGGGGGTCCGCCGTCCTACTCACGCCTCCATGGCGGCCACTCAGCGATGCTCGAGATCCACGCTCGTGAGGGCGGAGAGTCCCTCGAACCCAACTTTGTCGCCTGCTTCGTCCAGGCACTCGACGACGCGCAACTACCCGACGATCCTGACTTCCGAGCCAGCATCCGCGCCTACATCGAGTGGGCGACCAAAGACCTGGTGACCTACCTCGCGCCCGAGTCTGTCGTCCCGCCTGACCAGCCCATGCCGCGTTGGTCCTGGGACGGTCCGGAGTAGAGCCCGACACTTTTAGGGCGCGCGGCCGTTAATAATCTCGTGGCCCGGATCAAGATGGTTCAACCGCCCGAGGCCAAAGGGCAGCTGGCCGAGCTCTACGCGACCGCCAAGGAGCAGAGCCCCATCGGCGTCGTGGCGGAGATCCTCAAAACGATGAGCTTGCGGCCGGATTTCCTGGCCGCCATCCAGGCCGCCTCGCGCATGCATTTCACCGACGGGGCCCTCACCCGAGCGCAGCACGAGATGATCGCTTCCTACGTCTCCGCGCTCAACCGCTGCTGGTATTGACTCAGCGCCCACACGTGGTTCCTGCAGTTGCAGGGCGAGAAGTTCGGACAAGCGGCGGATGCGTTACGCAACGGTGATCTCGACGGCGCGGGTCTGGCCAGGCCGGAGCGGCTGCTGCTGGAGTTCGCCGGTACGATCGCCCAAGGCGCCTACCGCGTGACGGACGAGCAGGTCCAGGGATTGCGCGAGGCAGGCTGGATCGATGAGCAGATAGCCGAGGGCGCGTACGTGGCTGCCCTTTTCAGCATGTTCGTCCGTCTCGCGGACACTTTCGACATCGAGCCCCCGGCCGTGTACGAACCGAACGGGATACCCGCCGCCGCAGCCCGTCGCGACTAAGGGGCGGGCGCGAGCCCTGTGTAGTCGATAGAGATCCGACCGTAGGGATCGCCCGACGCGGTAAACACCCCCCAGCTCTTCGCATACGTCGAGTTCGTCTGCGACACCACGTTGCCGGATGCATCTCTGGTGGTGAGGGTGGCCGTTCCGTGCAACGTGACGCCCACCAGCCTCGCGGCCTGCGTCGCGAACTTGGGCAGGAACAGCTGGATGCTGATGCCATCGAAGCTGTAGGTCTTCTGGACGATCTGTCCGGCACCAATATCGGCACTGATGACATCGGTGAATTCTTTGAGGCCGTCGTCGCGGGCGCCGAGCTCCGCCAGCTTCAAATCGTGGGAGCGGCGCGCCTCAGACTCGATGATCAGGTCGAGCACGACGTCGTGAGCCATCCTGTCGGCGACCGATTGGGTGATCTGCGGGTCGAACGAGCTCACGTTTGAGGCGAGGCTGGCCGATGGAATCGGCGGAAGGTTCCACACCCGGCCCGTCGCCGAAACCGGCCCCGAATCGGCGGCCGGAGGTAGAGCACCGGCCGCGGCGCCGGTGACCCAGCTCGCGACTGGCTGCTCCGACGTGCCCACCTTGAGGGTGACCGTCGGTGTCGAGCCGTCCGCCAGGCCGGCGGCCGGCGCCGGGCCATGGGTCGAAAGGGCGGCTGACACCGGTAGAGAAACGGTGAACACGGCGGTGACGGCAAGGATGGTGGCCACCCTCCATCCGCGGCGGCCAAACGAGGGGGCAGCGAGGCCCGTTTCAAATGGAGCCAGGAAGCGCACCAGCGCGAAGCGCATCGCGCAAGCGATGACCAGGCTCGCCAGGATCGCGGTCTTGGTCCAGAACTCAAGTGCGGTCGGGCCGAGCAGCAGCACCGCGAGCACCGCCACGATGACGCCGAAGACGACTCTGGCGACAGGGCCGTCTGGCACCGTTCTTGGGTCTGGGACCATGAACAGCGCGAAGATCAATATCTCCGGCGACGTGACCAGGATCTGCCAGAGGTCGCGTCCGCACAGTGGGGTCACGTGCCAGCTCGCGACCATGCAGTGGTCTGGCACGGGTGCGATCGCAATCGCTGTGAAAACGGCGAAGCCGACCATGAAACCGAGCACCAGGCCGATCAGCTTCAGCTCCCACGCGATCAGCAGCCCGCCGACGATCAGGATCGCGTAGGTGAGGATCATCCACGGACCCATCGGTATCCACCACAGATCCAGCGGCTCGGTGTGCTGCGGGCCGAGCGCCACGAAGGCGACCACCAAGGCTACGTTGGATGGGTTGAAGATGTGCCGTCCCCGCCAGCGGATGAGGTACTTCGTCGCCATTCCCAGCGCCACCACACCGATGAAGATCTCGATCCCGTGGAGGCTCCACCACTGGCCGTGCAGCGTTCCCGGGACGCGAAGGATGAAGGCCGTGCTGTTACCTGTGAGCAGGCCACTGGCCGGCCACAGGATCGCCTTGTCCTTGAAGAAGGCGACGACGAACTCGATCAGCGCGCCGACCGCGAGGCAGATCAGTATCTGGGCTATCGAGAGCCGGAAGCCGAGCACAGTTTGGCCCAGGACCTGCAGTGTTATGAGCACCGCGGCGACGTGCAGGCGGGGGTCGCGGATGCTGGGCAGAACCACCTTGTACTCGCGGCCGAAGAGGTGGGCCGTCCTGCGCTTCGGACCGCCGGTTGCGGCCGGGCGCTTGGATTCGCCTGGAAGGCTAATCCCCTGGGGAGGCGCTACGTCGCTGGTGGCCACGGTCGGGTAACGGTCATAGTATGCAACCCGTTACAGAACCGATCGCCTTGGCAAATTCAAGTTCGTTTTGGGCTCCGCGTAGGAGCGTCATCGCCACCGTGATGGGGGCAATGACGCTGGCGGCGCTCTCCGCGTGCGACCTTCCTCTCGACCTCGGCCAGCCGACCACGCGCACCCTTGAAACGGGTGCATCCGATGGCCTGACGACGGCGCAAAGCTTCGAGGTCATCGGCTCATACACCGGGCCCGGAGCCGCACTGCCGGTGGCGAGCGGTGCGCGCACAAGTGGCCCTGCGCCCGACACGACCTGGACGATCGACCTGCAGATCGCGCGCCCGGACACCGAGCACCTGGTGGTCAGCGCCGGCAACGTCAAGCTGGAGGCGATCATTCTCAGCGGCGGCGCTTACTTTCGCGGGCACGACTTCCTGGCCCAACACATGGGCACAGACCCTCTGTCTCAAAACCTGGTCAAGGCGGCCGGGAGCTCCTGGTGGAAAGGCAATTCCAGCATCGTGCCGAAGCTCCCGGACTTCACCGATGGCGCCAACTTTCGGACGACGTTTCTCGGGACCGCGGTGACGCAGCGCACCGATCATGTATCGGTCGAGGCGGCCGATGCGGTCGAGCTGTCGGGCCCGAGGGCAGACGTCTACATCGCCGCCGGCTCACCACACCGAGTGCTTCGGGTTCGCTTGAAGAACGGAGTCGCAGTCGACGGAATCAGCGCCGCCGACCTCCGGTACAGCAACTTCGACAAGGACTTTGCGATCGCCGTGCCCACCGATGTGATCGATTTCTCCAACCTGTCGACGCTGACGCCGATCTACACCGTGCTGTCGGTCGACACCTCCGGATGCGGCTCGCCCTGCGTCGTCTCGGCATCGCTCAAGAACCTGGGCGGGATGCGCCCTGCAAAGGGGACGTCGATCATCACCTTCACCATGACTGATGCGGCTACGGGGCACGTTATCGGCAGCTGCCAGGCGCCGGTCCAGCCCGACGTCGGATTCAACTCCACGACGAAGGTCTCTTGCACGATCGGAGGCTTGAGCGGCGCACCAAATGCCGCGATCGTCACGGCGACGGCCGACAATCCCGGCCAAGCCTGAGAATTGATCGATGAGTCAATCGAGACCGGCGATCCCGCCGGACATGAAGGCTTTCAATCGCAAGATCATCGACGAGTGGCGCGCCAATGGCGGCAAGCTGACCGGCCCGCTGGCGAAATCACAGCTCATCTTGCTGACCACGATCGGAGCCAGGTCGGGCGAACCGCGCACGGTGGTGATCGGGTATCGACCGCACGGCGACGAGCTCGTTGCCATCGCCTCTGACAACGGTGCGCCGAACGACCCGGCCTGGTACCGCAACCTGCTCGCCAACAACCGCACCGCCACCGTCGAGCTCGGTCCGGAAAAGTTCGAGGTACGAGCGCGGACGGCTCGGCCGGAGGAACGCGACGAGTACGCGCAGTTGGTGGATTACCTGGAGAGCCAGCAGAAGCTGACCCAGCGCGAGATACCGATCGTGGTCTTCGAACGAATCTAGGAGCCGATCAAAGCCACGAAGTCCGCGTGATTGCGGATTCGGACCAGGTCAGTGTCGGTCCGGGCGATCTTCTTCAGTCCCGGATCGAGGTCGAATGCATGCTTCAACCAGTGAAGCGCCTCATCGTCGCGACCAACGCGTGCGTAGAAGCAACCCATGTTGTACGTGGACGACGCGACCGACTTCGGGTCTGGAAACTCGGCCCGATCCAGGTCGTAGACCCACTGCTGCGAAACCTCCGCGGCTTCCTCGTCTCCCTGCTCCAGGTGCCAGAACATGAGGTGCTGTCCGAGGTGGTAGTGGCCGTTGCCCGGGACCAGCTGCCAGAGCAACGCTGCGCCTGGATACCTCGGATGCGGCTTGATGAGGTCTTCTTCCGATATTGCGGCTATGGCCGCCACCAGCCGGTCGTATGAAGCTCGCGCATCCGTTTTGATCGCTTCCGCGCTTCGGTCCTTGTTCGCCGCGTAGATCTCTGCGTTCTGCACGTCGTCGTCATCGGCGACGTCGGGCAGCTCCGAACCCGTTCGCACTGCGTCCAGCACCTCCGCCGCGTACATGCGCCACCAGGTGAGATGTGCGAGGTGGTCCTTGACCGTCCACAAGCCGGGCTCCGTCGGTGGTGAGTCGTCAGCCATCGTCATGAGCTCGTGCTCGCGTTCGCGCGAAGCCACGATCGTGGCCTGGAGCCGCGGCTTGAGGGGATGCGTCTGCACCGACACTTACGTTAGCGCGACACGAACTCCATCGCCTCTTTGGCCAGCGGCAGCCAGCGGGCCTCGCGTCCGGGCGCGACGACGAGCCATTCCTTCATCACCCGTCCGTTGTGGCGCGGATCGAATCGTTCGCCGTGGCCGCCGGCGACGAGCGCGTCGACACGCCCGCGTGGCAGCTTGACGACAAAGCGATCGTCCGATGCGAGCATGGCGAAGATCTTCTTGTTGACTTTCAAGGCGTTGGCGCCAAAACCGCGTTTCGAGTCATCCGGCTCTGAGTGCGTGACACCGCCTTTGCCCGCCAGCGCCTTCACCACCGCCGCGTAACGAGTCGCTGCCTTGGTCACGCTACTGAGATACTGGACCGGGTACGCCCCCGTGTCATTAAGGCCGTCCGATCCCGGCAAGATCGAGCGCCTGCGGCAAATCTGTATGGCGCTGCCCGGAGTCACCGAAAAGCTGAGCCACGGCGAGCCCTCGTGGTTCGTCGGCGGCAAGCAGTTCGTGTCCACCGCCGACCACCACCACGACGACCGTTTGAGCGCGTGGCTGGCGGCACCGGAAGGTGCCCAGCAGATGCTGATTCAGGCCGATCCGCGGCGGTTCTTCCGTCCGCCATATGTAGGGACGCGGGGCTGGCTGGGGATCTACCTCGACGTCGAGGTGGATTGGGTCGAGGTCGGGATCATGGTCGAGCAGGCCTATAAGCAGGTGGCTCCAAAGAGGCTGCTGCGCGACCAGCCTCGCCAAGCGTGATGTGGTAGTGCAAGCGCAACACGGGGAGCCCCCACCAACGCACGTGGTGGTCTGTCCGAACCGAGCCATCGGCATCGGGATAGACATGGAAGAGCTCCGTTAGACCGCGCACGTACCAGACGCGAATTCGAGTCGGTCCCATCGCTGTTATCCGGTAGAAGCCAGGGTCGCCGAACCGGCGGCCTGATGAGATGAGCTTGAGCGAGCCGTCGGCATTGGCTTCGGGGCGGAGCAACACGGTCGCGTTGCCCCGCGGGACCGGGAAAACCGTCTTCACGCAAGGGCCGGACCCCGGCGGTGTGGCGGTCGCATACAGTCCCGAGTAGATGACCAGGCCGCTGGCCAGGTTGCGGCGGAGCCAGCTCGTGAAGACCACGCGGCCGGAACGGTCGACCAGCTGCTCGACGTCGCTCGTCATGCCCTGGGCGGTCTCGAGCGGGTACATCGGGAAGTTGAGCTGCTCCATTCGCCGGCTGACGAAATGGATCAGCGCCCAGCCAAAAGGCCAGAACAGCGGCGACCACTGCGACCACACGTCGAGGTGGTAGCGACCGGTGTGCTCATAGAAGTCGCGCACCGACGGGTGGAGGCGGCTCGAGTCGAATCCTTCACCGTCCAGCGTTGCGCAGTCGGGCAGCAGACCGACGTCCCGGCCGGTTTTGACCTCGAGGCCGGACTCGACGGCGAGCGAGCGATGGAAGTCGGCTCCGATGCGGCGCGGTCCGGTCGGTCCATCCAGCCACGGGGCCTCGCCCCGATCCATGCGGCGGCCGAGCAGGAAGCAGAGGAACAGGATCACGGCCTCGGCGATCGTTCCGATCAGACGCCGCACCGCACCACTCTAAGCGTGAGGGTGGCGGTTACGTCCTTCTAATGGTGGTGGTGTTCGTGCTCAGGCTCGTGGTGGTCATGGTGTTCGTGCGCATGCCCGCCGGGGCTCTCCATGGCGCGCAGCATCTCGGCCCCGCCTGTGCGCAGGAACCGCCATCCGAGTAGCGCGATCAGCGCCAGCGCCGCAAAGTTGAGGAAAGTGGTGTAGTTCCAGGTCGGGCTCGTCTGGAAGACCGCGATGAAGTAATGCGCAGGCGCCAGTCCGAAGAGCTGGAACACCTCTCCGATCACAAACCCCGCGAGGACCATCGCGATGTATGAGGTGATGAGCAGATAGAGGCTCATACGCGCGCCGTAATACTTCCGGTAGATGTTGAGGAT
>WNFO01015347.1_pt1 | contig 12758 bp, 8 predicted proteins | sample 5400251 | NCBI WGS metagenome assembly WNFO01 (sample SAMN13153354, study PRJNA577476) | soil metagenome | isolation source: 100 cm saprolite under Madrone tree | place: USA:California | collected 2016-06-14
GCACGGCTCTAGAAACCAGACTGCAGACGCGGGCGCAGGTGGAACGGACGGACTTGCAGCGCCTGCGCAGGCAAGTCGCCTTTGATCGCTTTCTGGCGAGATTGTTTCCGAAGGGGCCAAAGGGAACGTATCCGTGGATATTGAAGGGAGGTTATGCGATGGAACTGCGGATTCGTTCGGCACGAACGACGAAAGACATCGACCTGACGCTTCACGACGGAACTCGCCTAGCCAAAGACCCCGACGATCGGCGGAAGCAAGTACGAGCGATGCTACAAGACTCCGCCGCGATCCAACTCAACGACTACTTTGAGTTTCTTGTGGGAGAGCCGCGGGAAGAGTTGGACGGAGCGCCCGAGGGTGGAAGTCGTTACCCTGTCGAAGCTGGGATGGACGGACGTGTGTTCGCACGCTTTCATGTCGATATTGGGATCGGCGACGAAGTGCTGGAGCCTGTTGAGGTGGTCGAGGGACGGGATTGGCTCGGGTTTGGCGGGATCGCTCCACCTTCGTTTCCCATCATTTCGCGGGAACAGCAGTTTGCAGAGAAACTGCACGCGTACTCACTGCCGCGCGAGGATCGCGTAAACACCAGAACGAAAGATCTGATCGATATGCTGCTTCTGATTCGACACGAAAAACTCGGCAATCAGAGGCTTGCGGCTGCAATAAAAGCGACGTTTGCGAAAAGGGCGACACACTCCATGCCTCGAGAGCTCGAGCCACCGCCCTCCGAATGGGAACCGGTGTTCCAAGCGCTAGCCCGGGAATGTGATCTCGATCTAAGGCTGTCGGCGGGGTTCGAAATTGTGCAAGGCTTTGTCGGCAAGATCTTGGGAAGGCAAACAGGCTAGCCGAATTTTACAAATCGCAACAAACAAGGAGGGGTCAATGAAGAGAACTTGGATATCGAGTCTAATCGGCTTACTTTTACTGGGGAGCGCCGCGTGGTCGCAAGCCCAGAGGCCCGGCGGGACTGAGAAAGCTGTAGCTGCACTCGAACAACAGTGGCTTCAGTCACAAAAGACAAATAATCCTGACCTGGTCGCCCCGTTATTGGCCGACAAATTCGTGGATACGACGATCGACGGGAAAGTCACCGATAAAGCCGAGACGCTGGCAACAGCGAAAGCCACCAAATACGACAGTGTCGAATACGACGACCTGAAGGTAACGGTATTTGGCGATACGGCCATCGCGACAGGCGGCTTCGCAGCTAAGGGCACCGACCCGACCGGAAAGCCTCTCGACACCCGTGAGCGCTTTACTGATACATGGGTAAAGATGCCGAACGGCAAGTGGCAATGTGTCGCGAGTCACGGGTCGTCAGTAAAGATATAAGTCACCGCACAACGCTGGTCGAAGTGGCCGCCTCTTATTGGCGGCCATTTCTGTTAGCCAGACATTGGGTTCTCAACGACTACACGCTATTCCTCCCCGCCAAGTCCGAATCTGGGAAGCATGGTCGTAAAGGTGGTTCAAACCTTTGATTAACTGAGATTGGCCCGAACTGCCCAGCCTTTGGGTCACCGATTCGTCTTGATGCAATATCGCTCTTGGGAGGGAGTCACATGAGAAGTCGCGTCTTCCCCCTGGCAAGCATTTCCATGTTCACGCCAATCTGTTTCATAGCCCTGCAAGCGCTTCATTCGACTCAAGCTGCTCTCGCGTCCGCGTCTCAACAGCTGCAGTCCCGCGTCAGTTTATTCAAACGGGTTCAACCACCCAAGATATATCCATCAAAAACGGCATGAGCCAGGGCCTGGAATGCGTTCGTATTGAGTCAGGCATTCTGCTAACTGCACCTGCGAACGGAACCTGAGTGGGACGCAAGAGGTAAGTCATAGACTACCAACGCAATGACAATGGTAATTGCCGGTCCAAAAGCGGAGAATCCAGTTCTTGGGCTGGGGCGAAAAACCTCCCGCGTTTTTGGAATTGCTTTCATCGCCTGTGTGATCTTGCGTTACTAAATGCGTCAAGCGCACGCGGTCAAGAGACGGCGGAGCTGAAAAAAAAGGAAATCGAAGTGACAGGTAAAGGGGACTCTCGCGCAGGCGGAAGCGCAGCTTGCGAAATCCGAATGGACGTCGAACGTGACACGCCGCTGGCTAAGGAGCGTGCAATCGCGCAGAGCCAGCTTCTTCGGGTAACAGGAGTATCGAGAATCGAGAACGGGCCACCTGCGGCCCACTTTGTGGAGGCTATATGAAAGTTATACTCGCCATCAACGGGATTTCGCCGGGCGAAGAAGTCGTGAAGGCGGTGTGTGCTCGGCCGTGGCCTTCGGGTTCGTATTTTTGCGTTCTGAATGTTTTGGATCCGTACCCATTCGTTAGAATTCCGTTACTGTTAGAGCGGGCCCAAGCCCATATCCGCCAGAATTTGGAAGACGCGGCTGGTCGTCTGCGGGGTATCGGAGGAAACGTAACGACCGAGATTGTTATGGGTAGTCCCCGGCGGGCTATCAATGCATTTGCCGGAGATTGGCAAGCTGATCTGGTCATGGTGGGCTCAAGCAAGCTTCGACCCTGGGAGCGGCAGTTGATTGGAAGCACACCCCGTTCAGTCTTCCGGCGCGGACCGTGTTCTGTTGAGGTCGTACGCCCGGGGCAAGAAAACACGAACGCCGATCCTAAGCCACATATGAAGATTCTCGTTGCGACAGACGGCTCGGAATTCTCGACGGCTGCGCTGCGTTCGTTGGCCGAGCGTCCCTGGCCAAGTGGAAGCAAAGTGAAAATCATCAGCGTTCCGGAATTTCCTCCATCGGAGGAGTTTTCCTACCTCAATGCGGGGGAGGCCGAGGACTTGAGAGTAGCGTGCGAAGAGGAAGCCAGAATCTGTGCAGCCAAGGGCGTCGAGGTGTTGGCGGGCTCCGAATTAAACGTCCACTCGGACATTCCCAAGGAGAGAGAGCCTATTTTTCAGGTGATTTTGAATGAAGCTGAAAAGTGGGAAGCGGACGTAATTGTGCTCGGTTCGCATGGACACAGCGGATTCGACCCAGTGGATATTGGAAGCGTTTCAGAGGAGGTAGGGCTCCGCTCGAAATGCTCAGTCGCAGTGATCCGGCGCCCACATGCCAGCGCGGCCGCGTAGTCCCGCGACGAGCATAGCTTAACTTGCGGGCGGCTGTGCTTTGATGGAGCGTTCAGCTGTAGGACCGACCCTTCCCCAGCTTCAGACGCGGGTTCGATTCCCATCGCCCGCTCCATAAACCTGTAGTTGAGTTTACGGGCTTCCCACCTCGAAAATTCCCTATAAAAAGCCAAGTTTTGGACGCAGCTGGACGCGGATGCGGCCCGCAATGGGCATCATAGACGCGAACGATTCGGGAGGTTTTCACTTGTCCGATTAGGCATTGAGCCGCACGTTTGGAGACAAGGCTCAATCGGAATGTATGGTCCGCCGCAGAGTTGCAAGCGAAAAACGAAGGATGGCAGTTGGTCTGCGCCAATGTATTCGGCCTTCGGTGGAGTCAGTGACTCCGGGCCATGATGGATATCCGCTCGCTTTCGTCCTCATAAACTGGACGGCCTGGAAGAGACCTTTTCCGATTTCGGGTTTCGAAAGCGTGGGAGAGACCCATTGCCATCTCTATTTTCCGCCAGCAGACCTGGCAGGAACTTTTTTCCCTAACAGGGATTTTAAGTGGTCACCGCAAAAACGGGAGCGCGATAGCGTTCGTTCTTACATAAGACCGCCCAGGCCATGCGAACCAGCTTGTTGGCCAAAGCCACGACGACAACATTCTGGTGTGTGCGCCCCAACAGTTGCGCCAACCAACTGCTCAGACCAGGAGCCTGCTTGTGTCGCTGTTGCAGTACGCTGCGTGCGCCCTGAACGAAGAGTCTTCGTAAGTACTTATTGCCCCGTTTGCTGATGCCCAGTAACTTCTGTTTGCCGCCGGTGGAGTACTCTCCCGGAACGATCCCCATCCAGGCCGACAGATTTCGCTCTTTTCCAAAGGCGCTGGCGTTGCCCACCGCAGCGATCAAGGCCGTCGCGGTGACCGGGCCGACTCCTGGAATCTCCGTGAGTCGTTGGCAGGCTTCATTCTCTCTGGCCGATTTCTGGATGACCCGATCCATCTCCTCAATGCGGGATGCCAGTTGCTCCAGTTCCAATTTGAGCTGCGCCAGCAGAACACGGAATGAGTCGGACGGATGCAACTCAGCGTCTTCCAGGATACGCGGCAGTTGCTCATCCAGATGACTGCGGCCTTGGGCAGGGTCAGTCCACGTTCCAGAAGAAGGCCGCGAATCTGGTTCACCACCGCCGTGCGTCGCATCACCCAACGCTCGCGCACGCGATGCAGCGCTTGCAGATCCAGCTGCTCCTCGGTCTTGATCGGCACAAAACGCATTCTCGGTCGTTGCACCGCCTCGGCAATGGCTTCGGCATCCAGGTAGTCACTCTTGTTCGTCTGCACGTAGGGCTTCACGTATTGCGCCGGCATCAATCGCACTTCATGACCTTGTGCGCGCAGCGCCCGTCCCAGAAAGTGAGCTCCACTGCAGACCTCCATGCCAATCAACTGCACCTGCAAATTCGCGGTGAAGGCCAGCAGTTGGGTGCGAGAACATCGCTTGCGGATCACCACCCTGCCAGTTGAATCCAGTCCAACCAGATGAAAGACCGTCTTACCTAAATCAATGCCTAGCACTTGTAGTTTCATGGGATGCCTCCTTGCCACCGCACTCTACAACTTCTAGAGATCTGCAGCGGACCATCCCATTAGCTGAAGGAATCTAGTCGGAAATTTGGACCTTCTCGACTTCTTTGCCGCCCAAGCGAAGACGACCGTGTCCTCGCCAAGCAAGGTTTGAGTCCCAACTCGGTCGAATTCGAGCTCCTACATCTTGCGCTGCATCTCCTGAATTCGAGCTCCTACATCTTGCGCTGCATCTCCTCATCCAAGGAGAGTGTCAGACTTTCGATTCTGCGGGACAGGGAAAGAAATGTTCCAAGCTGAGCCGCCACTTCGTGCGACTTTTCCGAATAGTAGGTCCGAATTGTCTGATCTAGAGACTTGACGGAGCGTCTGAAATTATCGCTTCCCTCCGATGATTTCCCCTCCATCCGGTCTGCCATACCATCCAACGTTGTGGCGAGATGATGATCGAATTCTTGTTGCGCCAAAACTACGGGCTCTGGCAGTTCAAAACCCGGAAGCTGGACGCGGAACTTCCACAAGGCAATTCGCGTCAGGAAAAGCATACGCAGCAGCGGCTGCCACTGGCGGATTTGATCGCGTAATGCGAGGTCCTGTTGCCGGGAAGAGCTGAATTCAAACAAAACTGCGTCGGCTAGACTCCTCACCTTGTCAAAATTCGCATTGATCGTCTCGCGAAGGGCGTAGCCGCGTTGGCTGGCAACCTTTAGCTCCTTTGAAAGCGGTTCCCTCGCAACCTCAGCCAGCAGTCGCAGATTAGAAATAAATGTTCGTCTCATCTCCACTGCGGCTGGCGCGCCCCATAACTGGTCAAAGACAAGCCACATCATAAACAGTCCAAGCAGAATGCCAACGATGCGGTCCCTTGCTATGGAGAGCGATGTCTGCACGGCGAACTTCTCCAGGTTAATGAGATAGAAAGCCAGAGCGACCTGCAATCCGAAATATGACAACCGAGGGCTAGATGTCAGGAACCAGGCAGCCACGCCTGTGACAAGTACGAAAAGAAGAGTGAATTCCGCAATCGAGTCGAGGTAGGGCAGAATGAATATCTGCGAACCCATCCCGATAAGAAAGCCACCCACCAAGGCGCCGGCGAAACGCAAAATCTGTTTCTGGCGAGATGCGCCGATCGTGGAAAGCCCCGTCAGCAGGCATGTCGTTACCGCCGTGTTGATACCCGGCCAGGCGATGGAGTCGTAGACGATGTAACAGAGGCTCGCCGCAAAACAGCCTTTCAGCGCGAATTGAAGGTGCTCAGGATTTGTGAGCGCGTCCGACGCGAAAAGCTTCCATCGCGATGAGTCGACTGAAGGGGGCAAGTACTCATCCATCGCTTGAGAACCCGCAAATGCTTGTGGAATTAGCGCGACTATTTTCTCCATCTCACGCAGCAATGTAACGCCACGCAAGGGTTCATCATCAGGATTGAAATGAATCGATCCTGGAATTTGTCGATTCATTAGATTGGTGCGAATGCGTGCGACGGTCGCGGCCAAATTGCGCAATTGCTTCTGATCGGTGGCGGAAAACTCGAAGCTGAGCTGCGTCAGGGTTGCGGCAATATCCATGAGCCTCCCGACAAGCGCTACAACACCACTCATCTGTGCGGTGTACTCTGGCGAATAGTCAGAGCGGCGCAAGGCGCTACGCAAGGTTGATGTTCCGAGCATGGCCAGCCCGGCGATCTTTTCAACCTCCCGATCTACGGGGCGGTCCTCTAAGTAGCCGTTCAGCAAACTCTGGACCGCTGCTAACCGTTCCGCAACGGGCAGAACGATATCGTCTCCAGGCTTCATGCGGACAAACGCCACTTCTACAGCCGCAGTGACTGCGACTCCGATCAATGACGCCAACATAACCCTAAGGGTATCTTCCACATTGGTTTCGGCTGATACATGGTGATCCCACAAGGGAACTCCGACCGCGATCATAATGGCGAATATAGCCGCAGCACCGTGATTGGTCATGGCGCTGAGGGCATAAAAAGCCACGAAGAACGAACCAATGATCCAGAGAAAATGCAGGATTGAAATATTGATCACAAATCCCGCTGAGATCAAAAGATAGGCCGCACCGATGCCGGTAACCAGCAATATTGTTCCTGCTGACCGCAGAGTGGCGCGAGGACTCTCACGCGTAATGAGAAGTGCATAAATCGCGCCTTGGAACCCATAGGAAATACGAAAGGTCATGCAGATGATCATGACCAGAGTCCCAGCAACCGTCATACGTGCGACTAACGCTGCTCTTCCCGGATATGGGGCGAGTTCCCCTTTCAGAAATTCCGCGAACCAAGGCAGCGGTTGGGACGACTCGGGTAGACTCTGGACGATGGCGGCCATTGTCAGTTGCCCCGAATTGTGACCACTGCTGATTCTCCAATGCGAAACAGATCTGGAGTGGGATTTTGCACGCGCACACGAACCGGATATCGCGAGGCCAGATGGACCCAGTTCAGCGTTCGCTGTGCGTCGGGCAGACCGGGAGCTAAGGTGCCAAAAACGTCGGTATCAGGCGTTACGCCAAAGCCGATGCTATCCACTACTCCGGAGAAGCGCACTTCGGGTTTCGAAAGCACGTAAACATCTGCCCGCATCCCTGGCGAGATGTGTTGGAGGGTGCTTTCACGAAAATTACCAATTGCCCACCACGTGCGTGCGTCAATCAATATGAAAACTTGCTGGCCCACATGCGCGTAGGCACCTTCCGAAATAGTGAGATTCGTGACCCGCGCATCAAATGGTGCATAGACCCTGCAGTTGTGGAGGTTGTATTGCGCGTTCTTTACAGCCGATGCTCTGGCCCCACGCTGGTTAGTTAGCGGTTCAAGGGTAGTTACGGCATGGACCGATTGTTCGTGTTGCGCCTTGCTCTGATCCAGGGCAGCCTTGGAGCGTTGGTATTGCGCCAAGGCCGACTTTAACCCTGCCTGCGAAAGCTGCAGTTGTGAGGACGCCTGCTTGAGGGCCTCGGCCTGAGCGATTTCCGACGTTTTCGCCCTGTCGACTTGATCTGCGGTCACGAATTGTTTTGCCAGAAGCGGCTCAATGCGATGCAGATTGTTACTCGCATAGGTCCACTCCGCTTTGACCCTGTTCACGCCCTGCTCTGCGTTCGCCACGTCCGCCCGCGCCTGATCGACCGCTGCTTCCCATCGGAGTACGTCCGCTTGCGAGCCCTGGATATTAGCTTGCGAAACCGAAACGCCACTTACCAGTGCCGCAATCCTCCGCCCCTCGTCTCCGATTTGTCCTTCGAGAGCAGCCTGCTCGGAAAGCGCGTTCTCGAGGGCGTACTGATACGGTCGGTCATCGATCTCAAACAGCAGTTCGCCCTGCTTTACAAACTGATTGTCGTGGACGTTCAAACGAACGATCGGCCCGTCCACCTGCGGCGCGATTCCAATGAAATTGGCCATCACTTCCGCGTCATCCGTTCGTGGCTGGTGATTGATTTCGAAAAGCACAACCAGACCAAGAACGACCGCGGCCAATACGATGGATATACGAAGAATATGAATCGTGTTCTGGCGGGAGTATTGCCAAGGTTTCAGTTTCATAGCGCCTCGTCAGTGGAAAAAAAGGAGCCAAAGTCCGAATGTGAATAAGGCTGTCAGGCAGGCATACATCACGATTGGCGGAGAGAGCGCTTCTTCGAGATGCAGCTTCAACAATAGAAATCGAGTTCCCGCCGTCAGCAAGATTCCCAGAATCAAACAAAGGAGCCAGGCCGGGAAAAAGGATCCCAGCACGTCGATCGACGGAGCGCGCTGACAACCCATGAGCGAAATCACGTCAACCAGGAGCAGAACTTTTGCAACTTTACGATTTGACTGGTGTCTCATGGATGCTCCTTGGAACCACCCATGCGCACCAAATCACCCGTTCGAAAAGCAAGATCGGCTAATGCGTCGAGAACCGTTGTGCGTGCCGCGACATCGGCAGATCGGGCATGCGCCAGCGTTTGTTGTGCCGCCGTAACATCGAGCAAATTGCGGACGCCGTAACCATACGCTTCGACAGCCGCGTTGTAGGATTGGCTGGAGGCTTCCAGGAGTGCAGTTGCCGCTTGCCGTTGCCGCAACGCTGTTTTGACGTTCGAATAACTTCGCCACACCTCATCCGCAATTTGATCCATGGTGGCTCGGGCTTGGGCTGCAGCTTCATCTCGACTTGCCTGGGCCCTGAGCAGATTGTTCTTTCGCGCTCCTCCGTCAAAAATGGCCCAATCGATTCGCACGGCTGCCGCGCCGTTCAGTCGTGTCGTCTGAGTTGCCGGAAGCTGTTGCTGCCATCCATATTCTGGTTGCCCAGCCACCGTCGCCCCGAATTTCACGGAAGGATAGTAAGCGGCGCGCGCCTCTCGAACTCTCCCTTCCGCGGCCTTGATCCCCGCCAGCTGCTGCAGTAGGTCGGGACGTTGTTCCGATGCGCGAGCTAGTAACTGCTCGACCGAATCATCGTGCATCTCGGGAGCCGGCAGTTCGTCGAGTGGCTGCACTCGGATGCTGACGGTCGGCGAGATCCCAAGCGTCGTCGCCAGGTCTCCACGAGCAATTTCCTCGGACCCACGCGCCGACTGCAGATCGTACTCCGCTTGAGCTGTGGCGCTCCGAGCCTCAAGGACATCTGGAAGAGTGGCAAGGCCATGTTCCAACCTGTTTTCCGCTGCTTCCTGTACGGTCTTCGCGTTGAGCAAGCTGGCTTCATCCGCCTCGACTTGGCCGACGGCGTTCAGCAAGCGGTAGTAGGTGTCCGCGACCTGGAAGATAATCTTTCGGTGCGTGTCGTTGAAGACAAAATTGGCGGCAGCGAGCTCCGCTCGGGCCGTCGCGATGCGGCCCGCGCGCGCCCCAAAATCGAACATGGTGTAATCCAACTGCAACGCCGGTCCAAACGCTGCGACCGTCTGACGCACAAAACTGCTGCCGAACAACACGTCCTGGCGGTACACTTGTGAGAGTGCAATGGCGGCTAGGGCCGGATACAATTCGCTCTGCGCGATGTGCAACGCGGCTCCTCGGGCCTTGGCGCCTTCCCATGTCACGCGTGTCTCGGGATTGTTGCGCTCCGCGAAATCCACCAGCTCAGCGAGCGAATACGACTTCGTAGCATCGATCGCGAGTCGCGAAACGCGCAAGGCTTTCGCCTCCTCCCGGACTTCGTGTTCGACAGCGAAATGCCAGGAACGGTCTGGTGAAGGGGGTACACTTTGCCCCGCGGCGATTTTGCAAATCGCCACTGTTACTATTAGAAAGACATGCCACCGGCAGGTCGTGTTCATCACATTGACACTGCCTATGTATGGTCCAGTACGAAATGCAAGCATCGCGCGGTGGATTGCATTAAGTAATCCCTTCAGCTCTGCTTCGCTGCCGCCCTCGATCACATCGATTCTGAGGATTGGCATTGAATTATCCTTTGGTCGGCAGCGAGTTACCGTAAGAGATTGACTTTTGCCAGATCGATGAGTTCGTCGCCGCGCCCGCTGAGAACTGTTCTGAGCATGAACAGGCTGAAGCCTTTGACTTGCTCGAGAGTAATCGTCGGTGGCATCGAAAGTTCCTGCCGGCTCACAAGGACTTCGACCAAAGCAGGCCCCTCATGCTTGAGAGCCCGGGAAATCATCGGCACGACCTGCTCCGGCGTTTCGGCTGTGAGTCCAAGGAGCCCCGCGGCCTCGGCCATCTTTGCGAAATTTGGGTTATCCAGGCCGGTTCCAAAATCAACGATGCCGGCGGCCTTCATTTCCAACTCGACAAAGGCCAGCGAGTCGTTCTTGAAGACAATCAGCTTGACTGGTACCTGCAACTGCCGAAGCGTGAGCAGATCGCCCAGGAGCATGGCGAGACCGCCGTCGCCAGACAAAGAGATCACTTGACGACCAGGATGGCTGACCTGTGCCCCAATGGCCTGGGGCAATGCATTGGCCATGGAGCCATGCGTGAAGGACCCGAGTAGCCGCCGTTTGCCGTTCATCGTCAGGTAGCGGGCCGCCCAAATCGTTGGAGTGCCCACATCGCAAGAAAAGATAGCGTCCTTCGCGGCAAGCTCATCGAGCACTCGGGCGAGATATTGTGGGTGGATAGGTGTCCTGCCTCCTCCATCTGTCGCAAGTTCATCGAGGCCCTGGCGTGCCTTGCGATAGTGTTCGAGCGAGGTCTTCAAGTGCTCATCGAACTCGTTCTGGTCCAGTCTCGGCAGAAGAGCGCGAAGAGTTGTCTTTGTATCTCCAACAAAGCCATAGTCGACTTTTGTGCGCCGTCCGAGCTGCTCTCCGCGAACATCAATTTGAACGATGGTTGCATCTTTCGGAAAAAACTGCTGATAAGGAAAATCCGTCCCAATCATCAGCAACACGTCGCAGTTCATCATCGCGCGATAGCCAGACGAAAATCCGAGCAGCCCGGTCATGCCAACATCGAACGGGTTGTCGTACTCTATGAACTCTTTCCCGCGCAAAGCGTGCACGATGGGAGCCTTCAGCTTGCCCGCAAGTTCGATCAACTCCTTGTGAGCTCCGGCACAGCCAGCTCCGCCAAGAATCGTTGTCTTTTTTGAATTGTTCAGAACCTTCGCCAGTGTGGTCAGTTCATCATCGGAAGGACACACATTGGGTTTCGGCTGCGGAAAATGCAGACGTGGCCCTTGTGCGACGGCATCGCGCATGGCCACATCACCAGGCAAGACAACAACAGCAACGCCGCGCCCGGAGATTGCGGTTTGCATGGCGATTTCCAGGACGCGAGGCATCTGCTCGGGTTGCGAAACCAGTTCACAATAGTGGCTGCACTGTGCGAAGAGATGTTCCGGATGCGTCTCCTGAAAATACCCGCTCCCGATTTCATTGCTGGGAACTTGCGCCGCGATGGCCAGGACGGGAACACGGCTACGGTGGCAGTCGTAGAGCCCGTTAATTAAATGTAGGTTCCCGGGACCGCAGCTCCCGGCGCATACAGCCAGCCGTCCCGTGAGATGAGCTTCCGCTCCAGCGGCAAACGCTGCCGCCTCTTCATGCCTCATGTGAATCCACTGGATTTGTTCTCGTGTGCGAATCGAGTCGGTGATGCCGTTCAGCGAGTCGCCAGAAACACCGTAGATCTCGCGAACTCCTGCTTCCGCGAGAACCTCCACCAACAAGTCCGCTATTTTTTTCTTGGCCATGACGATTTCCCTCTCCGGCCACACCACCGCAAAGATCGCCACTCCAATCCCGATGACCGGCTGATGGCGATGGTGGTAGGCACGGTCACTGTGAGAGCAACATCATGGAGAGAAGGAGCGCCGATGCCGAATCCACGGGAACTCTTGTCCTGCTTGCAGACATCAATCATCGAAGGAACCATGCTTTCACCGCACTGGTCTCGGATTGGACCAAGTCATCTCCTGAAATTCCATACCGCAGTTTGTACGACCATATCTAGTTCGCCAGCGTCGGGTTATTGGTCAAGCTTGATATGCGCGTTCTGACGCACCAGCTCTTTCTGAACAAAGATGTACTCACTTCCTTGTGATTGCGCATAGACCGCCGCCGCCACACCGGCCGCATGTCCTGTCCCGAAAGAGGTTCCCATGACACGCAGTGAACCGCCTGCATAGCTGTCACCATCCGTCAGACGGCCTCCCACAAACAGGTTGGGTGTGTCTTTGCTGCACAGCGTCCTCAAGGGAATGTCATAGGTATTATTCTCATGGACCATCCGCCAGACCGTCGGTTGCCCTGGTTCGGTGTGATACTCAATCGGCCACGCGCCCAGGCACACCACATCGTCGAAGCGCGCGCCGCTCTCGATATCCTGTGTCGTGACCTGGTAGCGTGCATTCACGTGACGGGACTCGCGTGTGCCGATTTCTGGTCCCGTTGCCAGGATGTACGCATGCTCGCAACCGGGTATCGTGCGAATGGCTTGCAGATAGGCCCTGGCCTGTTCTCGCCCATGGATTTCTGCTTCAGTCAGACTTTCAGCGTCTCTGCCGTCGTATTTCTGATCAATGAAGTAGGTTGCTACGTCGTTTGTAATCGGAACGCGGAAGAATAACCCGGACTCGGAGACAAGCGGTTTGATCCCGCGCTGTTT
>WNFO01003932.1_pt1 | contig 12757 bp, 13 predicted proteins | sample 5400251 | NCBI WGS metagenome assembly WNFO01 (sample SAMN13153354, study PRJNA577476) | soil metagenome | isolation source: 100 cm saprolite under Madrone tree | place: USA:California | collected 2016-06-14
TTCGACGAAATGACCCTACTAATGAACCTGTCTGCACCACCATATCTAAAACAATTTTATCTGCTAACCCGTTCTTCCTTGGTCATGATCAACCATCAACAGTCAACGACCAACTCCCAAGCCAGGGTTTGATCCCTGAGCGCCCCGACCGTGTGGCCTCCACAAATCATAACGTACGGTATGTATTCAGTTCGCCACGAAACTTGCCTTTCCTTACGTACCTTTTTCTATTAATTCCATATGGGCCACAGTTTGAAGACGGCATCAGTCCAGAGCACTTGATCCACCAGCTACTCGAAGAGAGTTCACGGAGGGATGGGGTACGCAACTTCCATTGCGCCCACGCATTAAAACCGCGTGCAATTTTACTCTCCACCCCTCCCAACTGTCATGAAATCCAGACACTGACGACAATCTTTCGTAACTCCTTGGGACGCAAGCTGGACAACAAAAAAAAACTCGCAGCCTTCAATCATTTCATTGATCGACGTCTGCCAAATGGGCTCGTACGGATTCGGACTCGTCCTCTTGATGCTCCCGCCCGTCGGAGCTTATCAGCGCTGCCTGCCAAATGTGCCGACCGGTCGACAATGCACCTATCCGCGCGCCACGATCAACCACCACCGATCAAATTTATAGCCGCCCGGTTCCTCCCCCCAGACTCTTCAGACTCTTCTTATACCAGTGCCGCCGTCTCGGCACATCCGACAGCTTTAATTCAATAATTATGGAATTAAAAGTCAGTTGGCAGTCCGCATTTGTTCGATTCCCCTTTCGCGGGTATGAGGGGGTGGGGTGCTGTAAGTTCCGGATCGTCGAATTACTGTACTTGTGAAAAAAAAAGAAAAAAGAAAGTTCAGAGAAAAAACGAGGGGACACACTGGGATTCTGCCACATGCATGTTGTCCTCCTTCCATCGCTTTCCCTCGTGTCCCCTTACGTCACACAGAGTGATGACACGGAATTTGGCAAATTCCCTGTGGGATTTGGGGATCGCGGTCGAATCTGTTCAGAGTCTAGTGATGACGAGAAAAATCCCATAACGTGGCTCCAATCCTGGACGATCAAACTCAACCATGACGTTACATCTGACTGTACGACAGGAACGTCGTCCCTTGCGGCTACAGCACAGTAAGTTAACTTAGGCGGAGTTCATTCTCCTTTTCAAATCGCTTTAAACGGACTTGAAACGGGTTCGACCCAATGAACCCAATGTCTGTCTGTCATCGTTCAACGTCCAACGTTCACCCCCCCACCCCCTCAAACCCCCCTTTTCCACGGGGTGGTGGACGGCACGCGGGCGGTGTGCGAAATTGAAGTTTTTCGACGCACGCGCCTGTTTGACAGCTGGCACTGAATGACGTGGACAGCGCGAAGGACGCGTCTCGCCAATGACACCGCATGCTACGTCCTGAGTCATACATAGTCCTCACGCGCCACGCATCCACATGAAAATGAATCCATTCTCAATTGTGATATCGCTTGTGAAAGAAGCGTGAATTTCACTCATGATCTCGCCATGCATTTCATTCTCGCAGTTGAGATATCTTAACAAGTCTACTCAGCAATAATGAGGTCGCGATCGCAGAATCATATTGTCTGTACAAGATAAACGTATATATGTATTCTGCCAGCACGCGAGGCGAATCCATTGAATAATTAAGATACATGACAACAATGGCTCAGCCAGGAAGTTATAGGGCGAGTAAGTGTAATGGAGTGTATAGACGAAACTATGTGCAGCATATCATAACATAAAGTTGCGCAAGGGAGACAATGGACTTGTGATGAGAGCGATGCGTGCGGTTTAAAATGGCAATAAGGTACAATAGTCGATGCACGAGTTGAATGAGCGGCAATGGGGTAGGTAGAGTGTGTATGGTGCATATACTTGTGAGGGTGTTAGGTTGAATTTGCTGAGCCCCAAAAACATAACTGTCCGGCTACAACGCCCGTCAACGGAGGAGTAAACGGAATGGCAACAAGGATGAGGCAAAATAATTGAATGCAAGAGTTTGAGGCAAAGGGAGGAGAGATAGGGCCAAAATTAGTGCTGCTGCTCGGTCCAGAATTGTTGTTTACTGTCATATTCTTCCTCATACTCATGTTCAACAGTTGATGGCTGGTAACCCGGCAGAGGTGTCAGAAGAGTGCTGTCTGGCGGGAGTGTGTTCACACGTTGCTGGGATTGAGATTGAGGTTGCGTATACGACGTGGATACCTCATATGAGGGTGCCGGTCGTGAGTGAGGAAGAGATGGCGGGGTCCAGGATTGTCCCTGACGTTCCCTCTCATAGTCATAAGCGGCCTGGGCAGGTAAATGACCATGGCCGGGAGTATGGCCGCCCTGGGGAGGCGTGCCACCCTCGTATTGTGTAGACGGATCAGGCCATGAAGAAGGGATGGGCGTGGCGGGTACGACAGGATAGAGCGAATGAGCTGGGTAGCCAAATTGTTGCTGCAGTGGCTGTGGGCGTATTGATGAAGTTTCATTGCTAATCGGGTACCTCGGCATAGTTTCGCCAACAGCGAGCTGCTGTTCCGTCTCAGGGCCGGGAATCCCTGGACCATAAAGCTGTTGTCTTCCATAAGCTGTGGGCCTGGGCTGCCGCTCGTAGGATTGGGGAGGATACTGCAGGGTCGGCTCTGAGTGCATATTATTGAAACGCTCCTCAGCCCGCTCAAGCCGCGCGATACGTTCTGATTCGTCCTTCTTGGCCTTGCGCCATTGCTTCCTAAGCTCCTTGAATTCTGTCCCGATTCCGGAGATTAGATGGTCCAGTTTTAGTCACGAAGGATGAATCTCACCGGTCGGAGTCCGTTTACTCCCGTGGCGCTGCATGACAATATGGGCATTGAGGTGATTAAGGGTGCCGTAGCTTTTTGTACAGTCGGGCCAAGAGCAGTGATACAGACGCTCAATCTCATCGTAACGGCGGCGCGGACGCTTTCTGACTGCATTTCCAGGAAGAGAAACAAATGAGTATGTCTTAGATAGAGACGTATCAGGGGGAACAGCATCATGTTCGTCCTCTGAAGCCACGGGACGGGTGATTGGGACAAGGGTCGAGGCAGGTGAGTGCAAGCGGGTGAGCGCAGTCTCCGAGTGGAGAAGGGGATCACCACCCGAAGATCTAGATCGCGCTGCGACGGTTTGTTCACCAAATGGATTAGAGAACGCAGGATGGAATCGGTCAACAGGGGAAGTATTTTGATCCCCAGCCATAATTGGAGGCAAATCTAAGAAGAAAGGAAGCTCAATTAGAAGGATCGACGAGGATCCCGATAGAAGCATACACACCGTGCGACGGTGTCACAACCGTCACTTCCCGTAACGGTTCTGCACTAATATCCCCTCGGGACTCCCAACCAGAACTGGCGACTGAGCCAGCCGTACTGGGTCTTCGGTCTGCCGAAAAGGACGCTGAACTGGGAGACGGTATGGCAGGAGTGACGCTGTGCTGGAAACTCTGACGGTGTTGTGGCCACCGCTGTTGGTGCTGATAGCGCGTCTCTTTAGGATTCGATAAGGGGTAGTGGGGAGCAGGTTGAGCTGCAACCGATCGTATGTTGGGTTCGGAAACATGGCGGTTGAGTGAAGCGGGATGTTGGTGAGGGGGAAACGATTGATGACGAGCAGAAGGACTGCCGCCAGGAGTATGAACGAAGCGTGGATGACGCATCGGGTCATTGAGGGGGGTGGTAGAGGTCACTGCATGTGAGGGCGAATAGGTGGATGAGATGTCGGCGGGCTGGGAGACATCTGCGGGGTCACCGGCGGTGTTGGGTAGCCAGGGGTCTACCAGAGACTCCTCACGCTGATCGAGTAATGATGAGTACATGGAAAAAGTAGGTTGTGAGGGAAGAGTTGTATGTACATAGTTGGACAATACTTCCTCGGAAGGAGAATGCGTATACTGTTTAGGTGGAATGGTGTTGTAGCTTGGGTAGGACGACGAGCGAAGGCGGAAGGATGAAGCGTCCAGATCGGGGAGCGAAGAGTTATGTCGAAGGAGTAGCATCAAGTAGTGCACCCAGGGGGAGAAAAGACAGAGGGCAAGGAAGAAGCAGCCGAGACAGGACGAGAGCTATACATATCCGATGCTTATGCCTGGGGCGTTCAGTGCCAGCCACGAGAGAGAAGCACCTGATTCGTTCCCTTTCGCGACATGCGCTTCTCTTGCCTGCAACTGTCATACCCAGATCGCCAGATCTCTTTTCCCTCTCTCCAATCACATATCCCGCCCGATCCCCGGCTCTCCGTGTTCCCTTCCGTCGCTGACAAAACGTCATTCCCATTCCCCTTCCAGAATTTCTCTTCAGAATCCCCCTCCATCAGATCCTTTGCAAATTCAAATTTATTTCCTCCAGCGCGTCTGTCCACCCAATCCCCATCTTCTCCTTCTTCACGGCCCGTTCCCCTCTCGTCAAATTTTATGAGATCTCTTTCCCTGCGAATTGTCCCGACAGCCGGGGCAATAACGCCTTTTTGGGCACTCTCCTCCTAGGACGCCTTGCATCACTCGTCCTCCCTCCATACGTTATCTTGCCGCAGCCGCAATTTGTTGCATCACCAACCTCACGCATGTTACCACTCTACAACATACTCACCCCTTTTCCAACTTAAACAGCGTGGGCCTCGCGTTGTCAGTGACTGCGCTGCGCATGCATACATGCACATCTCCTGCTCAACTCTCCCTTTCATTCTCCTCCGTCCTGCCATCAAACACTATCCCTCGCAACCACTCCGCGTAACCCGATATAACCTATATATAGAAGACCCTTTCATCTCCTTCTGCCTCATGCAAGCGCGCAGGCCTGCCTTGCCAGTAATTGACAATGCCAGGGGTGCAAAGCTGTTGCTCGATTGCTCCCTAAATGATGTCTCTTTGTTGTTGTTCGGACGGCCCGGCGCTTACCAGGTTGATCTCTACTGCGTGTCGCCGTGGGCTGTGAAAGCAGTGTTGAACACGCCCAGGCGGCGACGTTGCGCGGATCCAACGTGTATGCTGTGCACATGCTGTGTAGGGTACTAGATGGCCTCTCACTAGGCTTCGCGCCTCGTGAGACTTTCAGGACTTGTCTATATGGTTTTTCGTTCTCAGCTTGAAATCTTGGGTCATCTATGAAAACTACTTGCAGGAATTTTCAGGAATTTCATTTGTGGTCCTCAGGCTTGTAAGCCCAGTCGGGAATCATTTTCATTCTCGGAGTTTATTTGTCTGACGTGTGTCAGTAGGTGTATCATCGCACGCACAACTTTATTACCTGGTCTTGTCTATCCCCTGGAAATTTTGGCGCTCATGAACTGCGTGGCCGGCAAGTGCGACTGCTTCCCTCGGCACACAATCAACAGACGTCAAGAAATATACTACAGTACCGTACTGATATGCAAGTCTCGTATATTGTCGGAACTCGAAATTCTATGGTAATTAACGTACGGTAGTCGTTTATGGCACCTCAGCCTGTCTACCCCCCTCACCGGTTCCCTGCACCTTGTTTTCATTCCTTTGAGCAAGGCTCTACAGACAAAATATAATGAAGGTCAAATGGAAATCGCGAAGACTCGGAATTATGGGAGAATGTTAGATCAGCTAAGTTCGGTTGATCATTACGTACTGCATGCATCATTCTTTCATCCGCGACTGAAAGCTCTGGCTTAACGCTCGTAGAGATGGTGCAACTAGCTGATACAGTGCCAGTCGCGTCATTAAGTTGATGGTGCATGCTGGGGTCTATTTCCCTGCACAATATTGGTGAGGAGGCCATTGACGTCCATCTTGGTACGGTATCGTCAGTCGCGACGCTCAACGTCAACGCCCGAATTGGCAGTGACAATCATTCAACTCAGTCTGCCGGCGAATTGGTCTGGTCACCCAGAGCCTGCCTTCGCATCTCAGCTGTCATATTTCTTGATTGAGGCCAAAGCCGGCCAAAATGAGTAATTTTGTGTGGTGGATGAGCTTCATCGGTTACTAAATACGGAATATCGTGTGGGGCGCTTCGCATCGCTTACGGCTACGCCAGATCTTGGGTTTCGACGGCAGCAATTCGCTAAATATCAAGGTCGCCCTCAAGTTGATCCGTTGGTTCAATCTGTCAGTGGAGGGGAGATCGCCTATCCTTGGTTGTTCGGAGGTGGAATCATCTTGTTCATGTTCTCACCATGATATCAAGCCCAAGCGCCCGACTCAGCGCCACACACGGAGACCCTCGTCTGCCAAACCTAAAACGCCGCGTGCCAGAGGAGAAAAAAACAGCTCAGAAGGCAGGTAGCCACGGTGAAGCTAACAATGGTTTGCATACCCCAGCTGGACTCTACATACCCGGAATAAGACTGCTTAAGCAGCTTCGCCTCAGGCTGAGCTCAGCTGTCGGCGTCTATAATGCATATCCATGTCTCACTTCGACCACATTGCGAAAGGCTCGCAGTTCGGACCCGCGATTCATTCCTTCCTTAGCTATGGAAGGCTTGGGGCTTGCCGGATTATTTGGAAATATCGGAAGACATGCCGTTTCTGAGAAGAAGATAACTCAGCATCCTTTGAGCTTCGCTGGACCCCTACATATGCAAGGAGAAGCACCTCCACATGCTGCGTACGAGGTAGGCATACGCCGTCATGCTCGGCTCAAGTCCAATTATGGCACCAAAAGTCTGGTTAGGTACCTGAAGACCGCATACGGCGCGCTAGTTTTGCCGGACACCTTCCTACGAGCATTGGCCGGGAAGCCTCCGAAATACGATCTCCTGAAGTAACGAGTTCTCATTAACCGACTCGAAACCCAGCCAGCGGCTCAGCTGGTTCTTCTATCGCCGCACGACGTCAGGCTTGAAGAAAAAAAAAGAGGAGTACTTGGATCAGAAGTCAGAGAACCGTGACAGAGGAAGCAAGGGCACGAGGCCGTCGTCCGCACCGCGTCCACGAAAATAAATGTTCGAGTGGGTGATTAAAACAGATGGTGCGAAACGGCTTCCATGCATTTCCCACCGCGTTGACGCCGCGACGTGGCCAAATTTGTAACCCGAGCACGCCGAGACTCCGGGGAAGCGTCCATAATCGTAAATATTGACATGCACTCATCCACGTGGTTCCCGGCGCTTCCGCTATTGTTTTTAATGTTTCTTCGTGCCGAATTCGGTCGGTACGTCGTTCTGTCCCATCATCCTGTGCGGCGCCGCCGATTTCCATCCGGGGCGGAAGGAAGCCCGGATGGGAAGTGATCTGATCCGGAGTCCGTGCGATGCGTTACCCAAAGTCCTACTCTCCCGGAGTCCTGTCCTCTCTGCATTCCGCATTCGCATTTTGGGGCACTCTGGGCCGAGCCGGTGTGCGACGGTTTCCGAAACCCCAATGTCTGTAAAACGTGTCGGATCAAGCAGTGTTCTGGGCCCTCGTGTACTATGCGTTACCGATCTTGTCGCATGTAATTCGACATGTTCTGGCTGTGCTGTTGGGCCGTATGGGGGCTCCATTCCTCTGCTGTGCATTACGCATGCGCTCAAAAACGTGGATCAAAGCTGCCCCAGGGGCGTTCCTATTATGTTGGTCTCCCGGCTTAGCTCGTGTATCGAGATGTAGGATCGTCCTGCCCACAACACTCCTACAGCCTACTCTATGTGACACCGCACATCGTCGGTGCATATTGACGTCTTGCCTGCTCTTCCGGTGCAGCGTTGGTTTCATGGTCTCTGGTGATCTGCATCCTTGCCTATCTTGATCCACGCGAAAATGTGGATCGGCCACACCAAAGGACATGCATGTTGTCCGTTGCCTGGGTCGAGCCACAGCATTCTGGCTCGGTTAGACTTGCCACCTCGGTCTGTGGGTCTTGGGAGCACCCGCTCGACCATCCCCCCTCTTCTCCCTCGCGCCACAACACACACTCGAAAAATGGGACTCGACGAGGGTTGGCTGACCCCTTCAAATACCATAGTGGATTTTGCTCCACCAGTCCAACACGCGCAAAATCTGGCTCCTCGGGATATGTGTTACCCCTAAGAAGGCTCGGTCATTTGACCTCGAGTGGTCACCGGTCACCAGCCACCGTTATCGATTATGCAAAGATAGCCTGAAGACTTGTCCAATGACCCATTGTCGAACACTCCACAGCCAATCTTTTACCCCAGGTCACTACCCAACGGCAGCTTCCCTTGAATAGCACTGTCCGATGCTTAGGCCCGCTGGGTTGTTTTCCACGGTAGGGTTGTCAGCTGACATCCCCTACTTAGGTATGCTGTTATGAATTTTTTTCCTCACTGAGTACAATAACCTAACTCCGCAAGGTGTCTGGTGGCACGAACCTACTTACTGGCTCACACTCCTTTATCTTTTCAGAGCTAAACACAAATTGGTTAGGGTCACCAGGTTCATAGCTGCCTGTGAAAACAAGACGCGAGCGCTGAATGGCGCTTGCAGGTACATCGGAGCTTGTGTCGAGAACTTCCCATCCCCCGCTCTCCAGGTGTCTCTGTGCCAGTGCAGCGCGGCCCAGTCCCCATCCAATGTTCGGAGAACGCCGCTTGAGCAGAAGAACCCAGCACGCATTATTCCCTTCACACAACTCGTGGGACACCACCTGGAACACTGCAAGACAGGCAAACCTTGTCTCCCCGGAACGTGAACAAAGTGAGTTCCATTCTCTGTGATTGTACTTTGCAAGTCCGCTATGAACCCGTACTGTAGGAAAGAGAGAAATTCGTAACGTTCGCTGGCGCCGTCCCCTCCCCCTGTAACCTCTTCCCTATGACATTAGCGTTGCCATTTCTGCACTCCTCCAGAAGCGCAGAGTAGTGGACGCCACTGGTGTGAGAACCATGTGGTGCGGTCGGACACCGATTTGGTCCTACTGGTTACCATGGTTTCCTTAAAGGAAACGACATCCAGGTCATTTGAAGGATGGGGTACCAATGAGGTGAAGCGTATACATGCTGGGAGGGGACAGAAGGGTTTTCATGATACTGTAAATGTATAACGGAATGAAATGTATTCTACAATCGGGTAACTGATTTAAAAACAAAGGCCTATGTTTTAGTGGGGAAATGCAGATTCAAGCAAGGTAAGGAGCAGCCGAGTCTCCTAGGGATGGATCGGAGTATCCACACAGGCCCTGAGACAATCAAACCATCGGAAACTGGACAATAGTGAGACCTTAATGGGCTGACTGCGGCGTGTTACTCATTAAGTAACCATTTATCCGTCTTGGGCTCAAGACAAGCAGTGTTATGGACGGGTATCCACCCGACGGTGTTTTTTCCCCATGAAAGCGTAAGTTAACACATGACCGAAAGCAATGAATGAGTCAGCAAAGCGATTCCCCATCAGAAGAAAGGAAAAATCGGTTGACTGAAAGACGGAGGAAGGGTGGTTTCATCGTCCAGGGGGCGGGCTTCGCGCCGTCAAAACATCCCCCGACGCAGAAGTGGTAGTGCAGGCATTTAATGAGAAGAATTCTGGTGTCTCGATGTACAGTTATACCCCGTGCGGCACCCCCATTGAATTGGCAGCCACCGCAGCGCGGGGTGAACAGCAGTCGTCGTTGGTGGGGTTTACTGTATTCAGTGGCCATTCCTTTCCCTATTCTGTCATACCAGCCAAACTTAAACTGCCAGTGCGGTATACAATACTGTGGCGCGAACGGCGTTTCGCCCCCTCGACAAGTGGCGTGCCAGTGGCAGGCAGGGAACCTCGTGAGAAAGAATGGTGAAGCGTTTCCGATGAGTGTAGAAATATACAGTAGAACCCGTAGGATAAATAGAGGGGCCTGCCGTCACTATTTGGTTTCGAGAATCGCGGTATCGGTCAGGAGAAAGAAGTTGCAATGAATCCCCCTTGACTCGGACACGACAGTCCCCAGTTCAGTCGATGCGGGCTAACCCGGGTGCCCTTGGCTACCCTGTGAGAGTGTGGCGAAGCGGCGTACTACAGTAGTAGTCTCCCCCCTCCATAACAATCTATCCACTGACTCGGGGGCTTGAGTTCCAAACTTGCCGAGGAATTACCCAGAAAGATATCCGGAGTACTGTCAGAACAGTATCGAACGGGCTTTTCGGCATCCGCAGATGACGTTGCGAGAGGCACTGCTACAGTAGGTGTGACTGTCGGTGTCATAGTGCCGCACGATGTGCGTCGTGTTAGCAACCAGATGACTAGAATGAGTTCCTGAACGATGCACTCAATTCAGTACAGTAGGGGCATCCCCTGCTCGCGTGCTCCAAGCAAGAACGAGTAGGGTCGCAGTGGGTTGCAGACTCAATCTATCTCGATGGCTATTCAGCTAAAGGTAGGAGGGTAACCAAAGATTCTTACTCCGACTCGCCAACTCACTGACGGCTGCAAAGGCCTTTGCTTTACTATCCCCATGCTTACCAGGCCCAGGTCTCCTGGTGAGCCTCTCGCTTTACGGAAATGGGCTGGCTGCGAGCGGACGGAGAGTCATATCTGGTCGGCAAGCAACGTCATTTTCAAGGATACTGGGTGACGGACCACTGAGTGGCCCAACTCCAACGTGGCTCGATGATGTGCCAGTGAACGGCTGCCCCCAGCAGCTGAGTCAGCGGTGCCACACACCGTGACGCCCCGGTCCGAGTCTGACGGCGGACGTAAGTATTTCGTTAGTTGCACTTTGGCAGTATGGAGGGGTGCGACACTCATTGCCAAATTGATAGATAACGAAACTCCCTGGAATAGTCGTTACGAAATGCCATGATGCCGGTCGTGGTCCACTTGATTCCAATGGCCAAGTCGAGAATATCGTGCATGGTATCATGTGGTAGACCCTCTCAGTGCACACCACAAAGAGCGGGATGATAGAACTCATTTCTAGCCAAGCGATGAAATGACCTGCTGAACCCCAGTACCACTGGACAGGGTACGGCTATACGACCGAAATAGTTGGGCATTCGATCATCCTTATCCTGCCTTTTTTTCCTTTTTTTCTCGAAAGAAACCAAAGGCCAAAGGCGAAGAATTTCACAAGGTCGTCTTGGCTCCAAACTCAGTAGCTTTTTTGTCTGCTGATTTAGTGCCTAATGATAGGTACGCGTCCTCTGCCGTGAAGGCGCTTCCGAGTCACTGCTGTGCCGAACTTTAAAAAGTTCTCGTACAGGGATACACAGGGGACCGTAACACCCCTCATCAGTGTTCTATCCCTCTTCCAGTCCCTTCTGATCCAGTTCTCCACTCCAAGCGCCCGATCGCCATCGGAAATTTATTCGGGCGTTTCCCATGTCCCCCCACTTTTGTTATCCTGCTCGTCTCTGTGTCGCTCCTTATCAGCCTGAGTACATGCTCTTGCGAATTGTGGAACTGCGCTCCACGTCCAGGCTGACCATCGATTACTAAGGATTCACCAGATGTGCCCAACAAGCCCTATTAGAAGAAAAAATAGGATCCGATGTAGGCGCCACGGGCAACAACCTTCTTTACCCATCCCATGGAAGAGGGAGACATGACATGACTGTCGATTCAAGAACAGTGGCGCGAGGGGGGTTACAGAACGATTTGAAAATGCCGTATGCCCATTCTTGCTCATTTGCATGATGAGATCCACCTCCATCTTGGGGCCGCAAATCGGCGCAAAAGCGGTGAGTCATGTGGTGACCGCTAGTTGGCCACACACACACCTGGGAAAGGAATCAAATCTCGTAAATCGATCAACTGAAAGGGTCGTGTGAATCACGTAAAAGTGTTTGATATTGGCATCCCAGGTATAGTTATAGCCATTCGCCATCAGCTTTCGAGCCATCTGGCCGTTGACCTGCCCCCACCGCATGCCTTCGTGTCAGTCTCATCTGCTGTCCCGATTATCGCCCATTCATCTTTGACATTTCCAAAACGCTCGATCACGTTCTCGCTTTTCAATTTCCCCGCAGAGTCCGCACCGCACTTGACCTCGTGCTTCACCCCAAGTGTGGTAATCTGAATTCGGCCTGCGCGCAGATGTTTTGGTATGGTCTATTCCCCCCTGAAGCCCTTCTCCACCAGTTTGTAAGTTAGGTTATATTGGAGGTAAACGAGCGGGATCGGGTGATCCGGGGTACAGTCGGGCAAGCGAAGATAAACGGCGTTAATAGAAGCACGTAGGATATACGCACTTAAGGTTTACTCCCATCAACCCCATGGTTATGGTTTTGTGGATGTGTCTTCATACCACATTGCTCATGGCTTCTCAGAGACATCTCAAGAGCATAGTTTCACCGGACTACTGTCATACTGTGCCCGAACTCCCCGAATCTCAAGTCATCACACCCTTGACCCACCGCAGTTCCCTTGGATGCGCAGCATCAAACGGACTCGAAGAACACGAAATTTTGTTTCTTGTTGCATGCCAAACAACGCGCAGAGAAATGGTAATCAACTAATTGTATTGTTTCAGTGCCAAGACCGGAGGCCGAATGGAAGTGAGTCATAAGTAGAAGCAGCGTTCGCGAAGACCGCGTATCCCCAAGAGGTCCTACGTGGATGAGTAAGCGCCAATGAACGAAAACATGCACGCATGGGAGTGGCTTTGATGCTTACCCACTCCGTGGCGGTCAACCAAAGGTCCGAGACGCCATCCATTTTCCCAAGGACTGCGGCACCTTTCCAGACAAGAACACGCGGATCAACACCCTTCGGTGGAGGGATAATCTGAACTTTATCCATATTTGACACTAATGGCGTTGCAATGGCCTGTAATCTGTTCGCCACGGCATCAGCAATCTGATTGTGCTGCACGACCGTAGCAGCAGACGCACCTGCTCTCAAGCGCATGCGAG
>WNFO01003935.1_pt1 | contig 12754 bp, 10 predicted proteins | sample 5400251 | NCBI WGS metagenome assembly WNFO01 (sample SAMN13153354, study PRJNA577476) | soil metagenome | isolation source: 100 cm saprolite under Madrone tree | place: USA:California | collected 2016-06-14
TTCGCCTTGTCCTGAGAAGATGCAGATGCCGCAGGAGCTTGGTCAGCGCTGTCGGCTTTGGGTTCCTGTGCGGCCGCAAAACACACCAATCCTGAGATCACTACCGGCACAACAAAGACCATGAAGAGGCGATTGAGAAAACCTACCCGGGACATAAGGGGGCACTCCTTACGACGGTACTCTTGGCTAGCCATTCTATGACTTTGGGCGCACTAAGGCAAGGCTAAGTACGGCACTCTATCCAATTGTAAAGATTGTCAAATCGGCGTCCCATCAGGGTTCCGGCCTCCCGCCCCTTCCGGGCGCTCATTGGGACAAGGGTTTTCTTTGTTCTCACCCCGGCTCAGGCTATAATCGACTTGTTATCAATGCCCAGCCTGGCGGATCTGGGGCCGGGTACCCCGCATGGTGGTTGTCCCGCAGGAACTTTTGCACCCGCAATACCGTATCTGATGGCGTGTCCTTGTTTAACGCCGAGGTTTAGCGCCGAGGCCTAGCGCCGGAAATCCGGGTGTCGTGGTGGCAGCCCCATAGGAATTCGCGCGGTGGAGCGGCCTGCCTCGGGTTGAAGGCGTGACAAGGGAACAATGAGCACCGGGAAGAAAATTGGGATAGGGATCGGAGTCGGCATCGCGGTACTCGCGATTGTTGGCTTCGCTGTACACCAAAGCCGGAAGGGCGTGGTCACGGTCCAGACCGGGAAAGCGGAGCGGCTCGATCTGGCCTCGATTGTGAGCGCGTCCGGCGAGATTAAGCCCAAGACTTACGTCAACATCGGCGCCAATGCCTTCGGCAAAATCATCCGGCTCTATGTGAAGGAAGGCGACCGGGTAAAAAAGGGACAATTGCTGGCACAACTGGAAAACGTGCAGTCCTCGGCTGACGTGAACGCCACCCAGGCCGGACTCGAAGCCGCCCGGACCGATGCGGTCGCTGCCGATGCGGCGCTGAATACCTCCATGGCCGATCTGAACCGCGCGCAATCTGACTTCGAACGCGCCCAGCTCGACTGGACTCGCGCTCAAGGTCTGTTCAAGAATGCCCTGATCGCGAAATCGGAATACGATAGCCAGAAGGCCGCATTCCAAACCGCGCAAGCCGGTCTGGCGCAGGCGCAGGCCCGCGTCGCCCAGGCCAAAGCGCAGAAAGATTCGGCTGACCGCCACATCGCGCAGAACGCCGCCAATCTTACCCACGCCGCCGACGTCCTGAAAAAGACTACGTACGCCGCGCCTTATGACGGCATGATCACCAATTTGCCGGTCCGCGAAGGCGAGACGGTCGTGATCGGAATCCAGAATTCACCCGGCAGCACGCTCATGACTCTGGCCGACATGTCCGTGATCACCGCCGAGGTGAGAGTGGATGAGACCGACATCGTCAATGTGCGGCTGGGCCAGCCCGCCGAAGTCACTATTGATGCGATTCCGAAGAGGACTTTTACAGCGGTGGTGACCGAAATCGGGAACAACGCAATTGTTCGCTCCACTGGCGTGTCCACTTCGCAACAGACTTCGGCCAGCCAGGAAGCGAAAGATTTCAAGGTGGTGGTCACGCTGCAGGACGCGCCGGAGAATCTGCGCCCCGGGCTTTCCGCCACAGCCAAGGTGACCACGGCCACGCGCAGCAATGTCCTGACCATTCCCATCCAGGCCCTGACGGTTCGATCGCAGGTAGAGCTGGATGCGAGCCGTAACGACAAAGGTGCGGTCCAGGCCGCTGCACCCCAAACCGACGCATCCAAGCAGAAAGAAAAAGATCGGGACAAAAAAGAGGAAGTGCAGGGTGTCTTCGTGGTTCGCAATGGCAAGGCCGAATTCTTGCCGGTCGAGACCGGCGTGACTGGCACCACCGAAATCGAAGTGCTGAAGGGCCTGAAAGCTGGCGACGAGATCGTCACCGGCAGCTACAAGGTGCTGCGCACGCTGCGTCCGGGAGCCACCGTAAAAGTAGATAACGCGGTTCCGGAGAAAAAGGTAGACGAGAGCTAGTCGTCAGTCTTCAGTCGTCAGAGGCTGCGTCCTTTGGCGCGAGGCTGACAACTGAGAACTGATAACTGACTACTAACAATCATTAAAGTTGCTCGTCCAACAGGCAGCCGACCGGATCCCAGCAGTAGAGCAAGATCGGAGCGGGCAGGTGTCCCGAGAGGACCAGGAGAGAAAAATGGCAACCGCTGAAGTCATCCACATCGCGCAACCCGTCGTGTCGGCGCCTCCCGAATCGTGCATGATCTGCACCGAAGATCTGTGGAAGACCTACGACATGGGCTCGGAGCAGCAGGTGCACGCGCTGCGCGGGGTGAACATCCGCATCCAGCGCAACGAGTACGTTGCCATCATGGGACCTTCGGGATCGGGAAAATCCACGCTGATGAACCTGATCGGCTGCCTGGATTCGCCCAGCAAGGGACACTATTGGCTGAACAGTCAACTGGTCAGCGAACTGGACGACGACGAACTGGCCCGCATCCGCAATAAGGAAATCGGCTTCGTCTTCCAGACCTTCAACCTGCTGGCCCGCGCCACCGCCCTGCACAACGTCGAATTGCCGCTGATCTACGCCGGCATCCCCGGCGAAGAGCGTGTGCAGCGCGCCAAAGACGCGCTGGCCTCGGTCGGCATGGAAGCCCGCATGATGCACAAGCCCAACGAACTCTCCGGAGGCCAGCGGCAAAGAGTCGCCATCGCCCGCGCCCTGGTCAATCGCCCCTCGATCATCCTGGCCGACGAACCCACCGGCAACCTCGACTCCCAGACCGGCAACGAAATCATGGCCCTGCTCGATCGTCTGCAGGCCAACGGCAACACCATCGTCCTGGTCACCCACGAACACGACATCGCGGAATACGCCCATCGCGTGATCCACATCAAGGACGGCGTGGTGGAGAAGGACGAGAGGAAAGCGGGGAGATAGTCGTCAGTCGTCAGTCTTCAGTCGTCAGCAACGCCCAGCCGGGAGGCTGAGCGTTTTTTTGTTTGGGCGATCTGCTCCAACATTGAAAACACCTCCACCCGGGATTCCCTCTACAATCGCAAACACCTGTCATCCTGAGGCAGCGGAGTCCTCCGCAAAGCGGAGGACTCCCAACGAAGGACCTGTGCATTTGGCCGGCGTCACCGGCGCTGCCGGGTAGCGGAGCCTTTGGGCCCGTTCCTACTCTCGAGGGTGCCCCGTCCAAGCTCCGCTTGGGCGGGGATTTTCTGCGGATAGCCGCACTGTCACCGCAGGGAAAATCCCGAACTGCTCTCTCCCGCCGCGCCGTCCACTGCGATTCGATCTCCACCGGTCCCACTTCACCGTTAAGTAGTGGCGGAAACTGCTCCAGACCCAATCGTCGGGCCGCTTAACTAACCCACGCTTGACGGGATTCCTATGGATGTAGCGAAGTTTTTCCCTAAACTTGCGCTCGCTCCAAAGGTTGAAATCATAACCAGCAGGTGCACGTGTTCAGGCATAACCACGTATCCGTACACGCAGAGGCCGAACTTCCGGCGAATACGTTCCAGGGCGGATTCGAAGACAGTGCGGCTATCCGCAGAAAATCCCCGCCCAAGCGGAGCTTGGACGGGGCACCCTCTAACTTGTTGCGGTGGCAATCGTCTAAGATCGGCGTGAGGCAGGAAATGACAGCTAGCCTGCGGACTGAAGCATCTGCCCGTCCCGCTGCGATGGCAACCGACGCCGCTGCCCCCACACGCGTCCGTCTCGAATCGGTCGACCTCCTTCGCGGCGTCATCATGATCTTCATGGCGCTCGATCACACGCGCGACTTCTTTGGCCAGGCCGCTTTCAGTCCCACCGACCCCACCCAGACCACCATCCCATTATTTTTCACCCGCTGGATCACCCATTTTTGCGCGCCCGTTTTCTTTCTGCTCACAGGCACCGGCGCCTATCTCTCGCTGCGCAAGAAGTCCAAAGGCGAGTTGTCAAAATTTCTTTTCACCCGGGGGCTGTGGCTCATCTTTCTGGAACTAACCCTGTTCCGCTGCCTCGGGTTGCAGTTTAATTTCGACTATCATCTGACACTGCTCGATGTGTTATGGGCGCTCGGCTGGGCGATGATCGTGCTTTCAGCGCTGGTTCACCTGCCGGCGTGGCTGGTCACCACTTTGGGCGTGGTGCTGATCGCCGGACACAATTTGCTCGACCGCATCCAGTCCTCCAACCCGGTCTGGACCATCCTGCACTCTCCCAATTTCGTCCTGACAACTCCGCAGCACTCCGTCTTTGTCGCATACCCGCTGATTCCCTGGATTGGGGTCACCGCGGCGGGATACGGCCTCGGACAAGTCTTCGCATTGGCCGCCGACCGTCGCAGAACCTTCCTGTTCCGCGCTGGGCTAGGAGTTACGGCTGCTTTTGTGATTCTCCGCGGCATTAACATTTACGGCAATCCGGTTCCCTGGAGCACGCAGAAATCCGCGGCCTTTACCGTGCTTTCATTTCTGAACACGAACAAATATCCGCCGTCCCTGTTGTTTGTTCTGATGACGCTCGGTCCCGCGCTGCTTTTTCTTTGGGCAGTCGATGGCGGGACACCTCGATTCCTGCGGCCCGCGCTGGTCCTCGGCAAAGTGCCGATGTTTTATTACTTGCTGCACTTCCCGCTCATTCATCTGATCGCGGTCGCAGTGTGCTACGCGCGCTACGGACAGGCGCACTGGATGTTCGAGTCGCCCACCATCGCTCAGTTCCCCATCACGGCGCCGCCCGGATGGGGGTTCTCTTTGCCGATTGTCTATCTGATCTGGGCCTCCGTCGTGCTCGCGCTCTATCCGCTCTGCTGCTGGTTTGCGGCCCTGAAACAGCGCCGCAGCGATGCCTGGCTCAGCTACTTCTGAATTTGGATCAGACTCTCCACTGTCGAGGGTGCCCCGTCCAAGCTCCGCTTGGGCGGGGATTTGCCTGGAGGTCAAGGAAAACGAACAAATTTTAGAACCGGTTTAGTACGGCCGAGACCCATCCAGCAACTTGATGAGATCCGTGATCCTCGGACATCCCCGCCCAAGCAAAGCTTGGACGGGACACCCTCTGGAGTTGGGACCTCGCGTCTATTGGCTGTCGTGAAAGATCACTCCCAGTGTGAAGCGCACCCCGCGTTTCACCCGGCTGACTCCGTGCCGCAAACTCGTCCGGTAATAACCGCGGTTGCCTTTTACCGGACGATAGCGGGTCGCGAGGATCAGAATTTGCCCTTGCGCGGCGGTAGTCACCTCGGCTCGCGATTGGGCGCGAGGTTGCTGTTCCACCAGCACAAACTCTCCACCTTCGTAGTCCACTCCAGGGCGGCTGAGAAAACAGGTCAGTTGCAGCGGGAATGCAACCGCGCCATAGATGTCCTGGTGCAGGCAGTTAAAATCGCCGGCTTCGTAGTGCAACAGTAACGGCGTAGGCCGCGTCTGCCCATTTTTCTTGCAGACGGCAAGGAAGGCGGAGTGGCTGCGGGGAAATCTTTCCGCGACTCCCAGGTTTTCATTCCACTCATTGGCAACGGGGACCAGGTACGGATAGCTTGCCTCCCGCAATTCCTGGACGACTGCGGGCAGGGGATAGTCGAAATATTTGTAGTCGCCGCGGCCGAAGCGGTATCGCGACATGATGATGTGGCTGCGAAAGGCGTGGTCGGACGGGTAGGTTTCGCGAAGATCGCTGCATTCATGTTCAGTCAGCAGCGCGGGCGTAAGCGCGTATCCGCAATCGTGCAGGGATTGGTGGAGTGAAGGCCAATCTAATTCTTTCAGTCTTTGCGCGATGATCTCTTGCATCGCTCGATCGTAGAAGAGGGAAAAGGTTGAGGGCTATCCGGATCTTGCGTTTGAATGTGATTGGGTTCGAGGAAGAAAAAACGCTGCCGAGCTTAGCTCGGCCTGGACGGGTCAGAGACCCGTCCCCACATGGATCTTTGCTGACGACTGAAGACCGACGACCAACGACTGCCTTACTGCGTGCTTTCCACCGGCTTCACGTCTGCCGTATCGGTTGGCAGGGTGGGGCGGGCGATGAAGAAGTCGTGGTCGTAGAGATTGCGGTACATGCGTCCGGAAATTTCTGCCGCCTTGGGTCCGAAGGTCGGGCGTCCGCCCTGCAAAAAGACCACCACGACGATACGTCCTACATCCGTCTTCGCATAGGAGGCGAACCATCCGTAGCGGGTGCCTGCCCGGGAGCAGGTTCCGGTTTTCCCCAGAATCTCTTCTTCGTTGAAATTCACCCGCACGCTGCGGGCGGTGCCGTACGTCACGGCTGCGGCCATGCCGTCGGAAATCTCCGGAATCAGCGGAGCGATGTCGAGATGCCGCTTCACTCGTGGTTCAAAGTTGGCAACTTCTTCCGCAGCGGTTGGGTGTTGCAGGTAGTACAGGGTGCCGCCGTTGGCGATGGCCGAAACCATGGCTCCCAGTTGCAGCGGCGTCATGGAAATGCCTTCTCCGAAGGAGCACATCTTGCCTACCCCGCCGAGCTTGGAGGAAATCTCTTCCTGCGGGTAGGTTCCGAGCTGCTCGCCGGGAATGTTGTATCCGGCCAGTTCACCCAATCCGAACTGGTGCGCGTAGAAGCTGACTTTTTCGAATCCCAGGCGGCGGCCCAGCGCCTCGAAATAGGCATTGTTAGAGCGGGCCAGGGCGGTAGTGAGATTCATGCGGCTGCGGCTGCCCAGGCGAATTTCCGTGTCTTTCGTAATCAGATCTTCGCTGAGCCCTGCCAGCGCCACCGACAATTTTATGGTCGAGCAGGGCTGGGCGCCGCTCGAAAGTGCCAATTTTTGGTTGACCATGGCCAAAACGCGGCCACTGGTCGGCTCGATCGCCAGCACGGTCCCGTTCATGTTGCCCAGGGCATCAATCGCAGCCCGTCGAACCACCGGATCTTCGCCCGCGGTGGCATCGCTCTCAAAGCTGTCGTCCATGAATGAACTGGCGGTAAAGCGCTCGTAGTAGCGGCGGCGATGGCGGCGGCCCGTACTCGCCACCCGCACTGTGCGGGCGCGGCTGCGCGAGAGCCTGGTCAGGCGCTTCCGGGCGTGCGGGGCCTCACTGACCCTTCTTGACCTTGATTTGGTGCCGGTCAAGGAGCGGGCACTGACGGCAGCTCCCATTCCGTCTTGAGCAAGCACCGTCAAAATGAAGGCGACCAACAGCCCCAATGCCGAAATGCGTTTCCCGAATATCACTGATTCCTTCCCCATCCCCGACTCGATACCGATATGGATGCACGAGACTGGCCAGTTGTAGCAAACCCCGGCCGAGCCCGCGCAATCCTTCGATATTAAGGGACTTAACGCTAGGCGTACATTAAAAAATCAGTTTGTTACCATCTGCGAATCAAGTGTGTAACCTTATGAAAAATAGCGGCTTATTTCAGCTTTAGCGACTGATTACCGCCCTTTCGTAACGGAAAACCTGTTCCCCTTCAACGGCTGCAGTTGTGGAAAAAGTTTTCTCCTTCGTGCCAGAAATTTACCGCTTTTTCCACAAATTGGTGCCGAGACTGCCGGCGTCTCGGCAGAAGACGAGGTTATAGTCAGGTCTTTGGGATTTTCTTTGCGCACTTTGCGCTGGCTTTGCGAACTCTGCGGTTAAAGGCTTTTCGTTGCTGAATACCCCAAAGGATTCTCAAATCGAGAGTGGATCTGACATGAAAGATTGCCTGTTCTGCCGCATCGTTGCCGGCGAGATTCCGGCCAGGAAGGTCTATGAAGACGAGCACACCTACGCCTTCGAAGACATTAACCCACAGGCCCCGACGCATGTGCTGGTGGTTCCAAAGCAACACATTACCGGCCTGAAAGAAGCGTCAGCCGAAGATGCGGAGACCATCGGGCGCTGCCATCTGGCTGCGGCGCAGCTGGCCCGGCAGCGTGGCATCGAAAACGGCTACCGCACCGTGCTGAATGTGGGCCCGGGGGCTGGCCAGTCGGTTTTCCACCTGCATGTGCACTTGATCGGAGGGCGAAACCTGGGCTGGCCGCCAGGCTAGATTGTCGTAAGCTTGTGTGGGACCGAACTTTGATTGTGTGGGACGATTGTCTGGGATCATCGGGTCGGCGCCTGCCCTGAGCGAAGTCGAAGGGACCCGGTCAGGCGGCCCGAAGGGCCGCGGTTCCACGACTTACTTCAATCCTGCAGCGGTGCTGCGCACCGCCCGACCGGGTCAGAGACCCGGTCCCACACAGGATCAGTTCCACACAAGACCCAGTTCCCACCCTACATCGGTTTCGTATCTTCAGCCGGTGCCGGGCCCGGTTCGGGTGCGCCGTGCCGGCGCAACAACTGGGGCAGGTTCTGCGAGAACGCCGAGCGCGGCAACACCATGTCACATCCCACTTCGTGCGCCTTCATCTTCAAATCGCCCTGCACGTGCGACAGGAATCCGATGATCGACGTCCCCTTCTTCAACTTGGTCTTGAGTTTGGGAATCAGGGTCAGGGGTTTGGCGTTGGCATTGTTCATGTCGAAGATGATGAGCGACGGCTTCTCTTCGCCGTTCTGCTTCATGTGATCGAGCAGATCCTTTTCCGTCTTCACGAATTCGACTTTCACATTGAGCTTGCGCGCCGTCTCCTGGATCTTTGCCTGAAAGAACAGATCGTCGACAAACGCAAAGATGCGGGAATTGCCATTGTCGCCTTGAGGCAGCGGCTCGGGCTCGACCGGAGCGTAGGCGGGAGCGAATCCGGGACGCATCCGCCCCGGTCTTGATCCATTGTTGCCGCCCAGCGCGGCGCGATAGCTGTGGTCCATGGGGGCGCTATAGATGCCGCTGTGTTGCTGGCGGTCGCGGCCGGGCGCGCCACCACGGTTAGGCGGACGACGCCCACGTCGCCGCTTGCTTCTCCCTCCTCCACCGCCGGAGGGGTGTCCGGGTCCTACATTCATATTGTTCTCGTTTTATGGCTGCATTTCGTCCGCCCGAAGGGGGACGCGATTTTGCTGCCGGGTCAATAACCGTCTCAGATCAACCTCGCTGCGCGCACATGCATGGAGCGTGTGCCGAAAACCCAATGCGGCTGGAACTCACGCGTGAATGATCTCTTTTCCGTATGGCGTCTGGAGCCAGGGGGCGCGGAGGGCCAGCTAGAGAGCATGGCCGCTGGGAACACCTATGATGTTACCGCCCCTCGCAGAGGAAGCGCAAGTCCAAAGTCATTTAGTTTTGCACAATGGTAACTGGAAGCCTCCCGCAGGGAGACCAGCCATCAGCCATCAGCTATCAGCCGTCAGCAGTCAGTATCAACCCATCCGCGCCCTCTATTCAGCTTTCCAAGGATTCTTGTCTCGAGAGAACAGTCCGGTGCTTTCTGGCTGACTGCTGAGAGCTGAGAGCTGACGGCTGATAGCTCGTTTCACCCGCTGCTTACCTGGCGTGCCCACTGCATCGCCTGAAAGTAGATTTCGGCGACGTCACCTTCTGCCAGCTTGAGCGACTTTGCCAGTGCAGCGCTGTGCTGCCAGTCGCCCGATTCCTGCGCCAGCATCAGTTGATACAGCGGACGCAAGCGGCTGCCCCCGCCCAGAAGCACTGCCTTGGTCTCCTGGTCGATGGGAACTTTTTCCAACACTTCGGCCATGGGAATTTCGAGAATGGAATCCATCAGCGAGAGCAATCCCAGCAGGAAGAGATCGGAATCGCCGTGCTGAATCTTGGGCGAGAGCAGCTCGCAGAAGCGCGCCCGAACCAGGGCGGAAAGGACAATCTCACTCGACCGGTTCTGTCCTGCGGACAGCGTGACCACCAGGCGCACCCAGCGCCGGACCTCGCGTTCTCCCAGCATCGAAAGCGCATGCCGCACCGAGTGAATTTCGTTGGCGAAACCGAAGATGGCGGAGTTCATGTAGCGCAGCAGGCGATAGCACAGCGAAGCTTCACCCTTGATCGCGTTCTCGATCTCACGCGGGTCCAGATCGGGTTTGGAAACCACCTGCAGCATTCTTACGTAGTTGAGCTGGTTGCCCGCGATTTCATGCGCCTTCATGATTTCCGGCTTGCGGAAAAAATATCCCTGAAAGTAGACAAAACCGGCCTTCTTGGCGGCTAAAAATTCCTCCCGCGTTTCCACTTTCTCGGCCAGCATGCGGCGGCGCCAGGGACCGTAGCGCTTGACCATGGCGGCTCGTTCCTCGGCGGTGGTGGCGCGCACGTCCACTTTGATGATGTCGGCAACTTCAGTCAGCGGTTCGCGCGGGTCATCCACGGCGAAGTCGTCCAGCGCGATCATGTACCCCGCTTCTTTCAGCCGCTGGCACGCCGCCATGACCAGGTCATCAGGCTCGACCGATTCCAGAATCTCGACCACGGCCTGGCTGGAAGGCAGCAAAGTGATGTAGTCCTTCAGCAGCATCTCGCGGGTGCAGTTGATGAAGGCGCGGCGGCCATCGCAGAGTACGTCCAGTCCCATGAGCAGTGAACTGTCCAGCGTGCTGCGCGAGGCGGCCTCGGGGTCGGTGGGACAGAAATAATTCTCTACGCCATTGCGAAACAGCAGCTCGTAGCCGAAAACCGTTTCGTCTTTGGTGAGAATGGGCTGGCGGGCGACAAAACGCGCGCCCGGCGCGGGACCAGCCTTGGCTAGACCAGGCCCGGGAGCGGGTACGGAAGCAGTCACACCCACTCTATCGGCGGCGTGAGGGAAAAGCTTAGGAGTGATGAGGGGGGCAACTGCCTGGCTAGACTTTCGTCATCAACTTCTTGATGCGGTTGATCCCGCGCTGCTCCCGCTGGTAGAAAGTCCACTGCCGGATTCGCTTCCCGCGAATCAGGCCGGCCTGCGACAGAACCTTCAAGTGTTCACTGGCGGTGGGCTGGCTGACCCCAAGTTTGCGCGCGATCAGAACGCCGCAGACGCCGTCCTTCACCAGGTCTCCGTCCACCTGGGGTGGGAAGTGTTTTCGCGGATGCTTGAGCCAATGCAGAATCTGCAGCCTTCGCTCGTTGGCCAGGGCGCGCAGGATTTCGTCAGCTCTCATATAGACAATTAGCCAAGTAACTAATTATAATATCATGGAATCGGATCGCCTCACTCCTCCAATGAACTGCCATCCCGAGCGCCGCCCGAGCCGCGCTTGCGCGGTGAGGGCAAGAGGGGGATCTTGGGGTTGCGCGGAAAGCTGGACGCAGCATTGTGCCGGCCAGAACCCGGGTCCCTCGACAATTTAGCTCGCGATGCGCGAGCTGAGATTGCTCGGGATGACACTAAAAGAGACTAGAGAATTACAGCCCATGAATCCCATCCCAATGACTGAAATTACGAATCCATCCATTGACCGCGAGCGTATCACCGGCGCTGACCGGCTGATCCGGCCCCACATCCGGCGAACTCCCGTAGTGGAAGTTGATGGCTCGGATTTCGGCCTGAGCGGGGTCCGCCTGATCCTCAAGCTGGAATCCTTGCAGCATTCCGGTTCCTTCAAAGCCCGGGGCGCATTTGCCAACCTGCTGATGCGGGAGGTTCCTGCGGTGGGCGTGGTCGCAGCCACGGGTGGCAATCATGGCGTCGCGGTGGCCTTTGCCGCCATGAAACTGAAAACGCCGGCCAGAATTTTTGTCCCTGAAGTGGCCTCGCCAGCCAAGCGGGAACGCATCCGGAGCTACGGGGCGGATCTGGTGGTGACCGGCGAACGTTACGCGGATGCGCTGGCCGCGAGCCAGGAATGGGCGAAGCAATCCGGCGCACTCGCGGTGCACGCCTACGATCAGGTGGAGACGCTGCTGGGTCAGGGAACGGTCGGCCTGGAACTGGAAGATCAATGCCCCGATCTCGACACCCTGCTGGTGGCCGTGGGTGGCGGCGGCCTGATCGGTGGCGTGGCGGCGTGGTATGCCTCGCGGATCAGGATCGTGGGAGTGAACCGGAGGCCGCGCCAACCCTCACCCGGGCGCTGCAGGCGGGGCATCCGGTCGATGCGGAAGCGGGAGGGATAGCGGCCGATTCGCTGGCTCCGAAACGGGTGGGCGAACTGATGTTCCCCATCGCCCGAACTCACGTGAATCGCGTGTTGCTGGTTTCGGACGATGCTATTCAGGAGGCGCAGACCGCCCTGTGGAATGGGTTGCGAGTTGTGGCCGAGCCGGGCGGAGCGGCAGCCTTCGCGGCACTGCTGTCGCGACGCTATCAGCCTCAGCCCGGAGAACGGGTGGGCGTTCTGATTTGTGGAGGCAATACCACGGCCGTTGACTTCAGATCGTAGGCCCGAGAGTTCAAGATTTCAGATTGAGGATTGAAGATCTGAGATTGCCGTTCGCCCGGTCAGAACACTCAAATCTGAAATCTCAAATCTGCAATCCACAATCGAGTCACGCGGGCGAGGCTCCTTCGACTTCGCTCAGGACGGGTCCGCGCCACACATGTTCCTAGGGCACAGTCACAGTCACTACGGTCGTGTGCGACAGAGCGGGCGAAGTGCTGGTAGCGGTGACCGTGACGGTGTAGGTGCCTGCGGGCGTTCCCCCACCGGTCTGCGCGGAACCGTTGCCGCTGCTGCTCCCGCCGCCACAGCCCACTCCAGCGGCGAAAAATACCAGCAGCATCAGTCCCAGCCCGGCCATGCGGTGACGCCGGCGCGAGGGCACCCCGAGGAACAGAACGCCGACCAGCAGCGTGCTGCCGCTAGCGGCCAACCAGCCGAAGGCGTGGCTTGCGGGCGCGGGCATGATTACTGCGCCCGAGAGAGAGTGTGGCGCCGTGGTGCCGACCGTGAGTGTGGACGTGCCGGAACCGTTCGCCAGCGAAGCCAAGCTTAAGGAGCACGTG
>WNFO01005745.1_pt1 | contig 12754 bp, 11 predicted proteins | sample 5400251 | NCBI WGS metagenome assembly WNFO01 (sample SAMN13153354, study PRJNA577476) | soil metagenome | isolation source: 100 cm saprolite under Madrone tree | place: USA:California | collected 2016-06-14
TGGTGTGATGGGCCGCCGTTCGCTTATCACTGGGGACTGGAGAAAGCGAAGCAGCATCTCAAAGAACTCGGCGCGCCTGAGCCGGAGATGCCGCCGTTCGATGAATCGAAGTTTGAGCCGATGCCGGAAGTTGAAATTGATCCTGACGATGAGTTTCATGTGGGCGATTCTCCAGAGGTCGGTTAAGTAACGCCCTTCCTGACGGTCGGGCTACTGCTTCGGTTCTGTCGCCCGCTAAAGGAGTCTGTCAGGAAATCCCGTAGGGATGCAATGTTTATAGAAAAGCTCGAATTCATTGATCTCGGAGAGCCCATTTATGGGCGAACGATAGTCGTTGCGCTCCTAAAGGAGCACCTACATCCCAATTGTGCCTACCCTTCTATAGACATTTCACCGCTACGCGGTTTTTCCCTACAGACTCCTAAAAAGCGGGCTCGATGAAAATGATTGATACGCGATCCAGGGGTTTTGCCCTGGCTCTTACATCTCCTGGACAAGTTGATTCTTCCGCCCAGCGGGAGCTAAGCAGCAACGACGACTGATAGGTTGGCGAAGCTTTGAATTAACTTCAGCACGGCGAATGGCGCAGCTGCGGCTGTGCCCAAAAGCGAAAATGCTTGTGTCCGCGAAGCGGACCGACTGAGAATAGCCCAGCGATTTATCGCTGGGATTCGGTAGCGAAATCGAAACAGTCCGCGAAGCGGACGGCTGAAATCACGGCGGGATCCGCAAGAAACCTTCAATCTCAGCCGTCCGTTACACGGACTACTTGATAAATCTCGACCTGATCTAAAGTGCTGGGCTATTTTCATATCGTCCGCTCCGCGGACGATTCCTATTTACCCGCTTAAGCAAAGCCCAAAGCCATGGCTGTCGACTGGCGGGTAAGTGATTAGCTTGCGATTGGTAGCCTGCGCAAGTCGGCAACTGCCACTACATCTCCATGTGCTACACTGGATTTGATGAAGGGCCGCGTTCTGATCATCGACAAGGACCGCGAGTTTTCTGAGAGACTGCGTGACGAGCTGAGGGTCCTCGGCTATGAAGTTCTGGCCGCCGCCAACTCCAAAGCGGGAGTCGAAGTTGCCCAAGTTTTTTCTCCTTCAGTCATCATCACAGATAGTTTTTCGATTGGTCCCGATGCGCTCTCCGGGCTCAAAGAGTTGCGCACGAGCCAACCCCAGACGCCCGTCATCATCGCCGGAGATCAGAGTTCAATCGAGACCGCCGTCCGCGCAATTCAGGAAGAAGGCGCGTATCACTATTTCCAGAAACCTGTCGATGCGGAGAAGCTCCGCGTGGTTCTGGAGCGAGCCGTCGAGTTGGCTGAGGCTCGTCGCGAAAATGAAATTCTGCGGAAGGAATTGCGCGACCGCGGAGCCTTCGGCGAACTGGTCGGAAATTCCGAGCCGATGCAAAAAGTCTATGTGCTCATCGAACAGGTGGCTTCGTCTTCCGCTTCGGTTTTGATCACTGGAGAATCGGGCACCGGAAAGGAATTGGTAGCGCGCACGATTCACAATCTGAGTCCGAGACGCAACGCGCCGTTTCTGGCGATTAACTGCTCGGCGATTCCTGACACGCTCATGGAGTCGGAGCTCTTCGGCCACGAGAAAGGCGCGTTTACGGGCGCGGTTTCTCGAAGGCATGGCTGTTTCGAGTTGGCGAACACGGGAACTTTGCTGCTGGATGAGATTGGCGAAATGCCTTCGCTGTTGCAGGCAAAACTCCTGCGCGTGATCGAAGAGCGCGTCGTCCATCGTTTGGGTAGTCGCAAAGATATCCCGATCGATGTGCGCATTCTAGCGGCCACTAATAAAGACCCGCAAACGGCAGTCGTTGACGGAAGCCTGCGGGAGGACCTGCTGTACCGCCTGAACGTAATCACGATTCACATGCCGCCGCTGGCCGAGCGCATTGAAGATTTGCCGTTACTCGCTCAGCATTTGGTCACGCGCCTGGCGGCGAAACATAGTCGGCCAGCCCGCTTTATCAGTCCCGCAGCCTTGGACGCGCTGCGCTTTCATTCATGGCCCGGAAACGTCCGCGAGCTGCGCAATGTAGTCGAGCGTGCGGTTGTGATCTGTTCGGGCGAGCAGATTGAGCGACATCACTTCGCGCCTTATCCTTTCGACCAGCGACAGAGACAGCGCGCCGAGGATACCGTCACGTTTCCCGTCGGCACTCCCCTGGAGGACATTGAGCGCCAGATGATTCTGCGCACGCTGGACAAAACCGGGAACAACAAGACGAAGGCGGCCGATTTACTCGAGATTAGCCTGAAGACGCTTCATAACAAGTTGAATTCGTATCGAGCGCGAGGTTTACTTCACGACAAGTAATAAGCGATTAGGTCTTTTCGTTTTCCATTCGTCATTTGTTATTTGCCATCTTTAACGCCCTCTCCTTTGGGAGAGGGTTGGGTGAGGGCTTAGCTAGAACAAGACATACCACTCTGTTTTTTCTTTTTCTATGCTTCGCACCCTCATCCCTAGCCCCTCTCCCAAAGGGAGATGGGAATAAGAATGAGAACTGTCAAATGACCAATGGAAAATGTTCTCCTCTTCTTCATCGATGGTTTGGGAATCGGGACGCGCGGACCACACAACCCCTTTGACGGTTTGGAAGAGGTCGCACCTTTAGCGATTTTTCAAGCCGAACGCACGTTGGTGCCCTTCGATGGTGTGCTGGCGCCGACTGATGCATGCATGGGAGTTGCCGGCCGGCCGCAAAGCGCGTCGGGGCAAACAACGATTCTAACCGGAATCAACGCGCCGGCGGCGATCGGCTATCACAAACAGGGCTTTCCAAATCAGGCGCTGCTGGATATCATTCGCGAGCATTCAATCTTTGTTCAGCTTAAGAAGGCGGGCATTCATCCGATCGCTTTTGCTAATACCTACACCCGAGCGTTCTTTGAGAGCCGACCGCGCTGGGTTTCAGCCACGACTGCCGCCGTCGAAGCTGCCGGCTTGTCCTTTAACACACTACCGGATCTGATCGCTGGTCGCGCGGTGTATCAGGACTTTACGAATGCCACCTTGATTGAGCGCGGCGAGACGGTTAAGTCGCGGACTCCGGAAGAAGCCGGAGACGTATTGTCGGACATCGTCGCTGCGAACAAATTCACGCTTTACGAATACTTCATCACCGACAAGATCGGCCATGCGCAAGACCGAGAAGCGGCAAATCGAGTGCTGCCGATGCTGGCGCGCTTCATTCGCACGCTGCTGGCGAAACTGGACCTTGCGCGCTCAACGGTCATCCTGACCAGCGATCATGGCAATATCGAAGATCTTTCAGTGCGCAATCACACTCTGAATCCAGTGCCCACGATTGTGTGGGGTAAAGGTCGAGAGATGATAGCCTCACGGACTCGCTCACTTGTCGACATCACTCCGGCAATCGTTGAGCGGCTAACAGGGGCAGTTCGCAATTGATGGAAACACCGTCTGCGAAATCATCAAACGAAGCGCCCAATCCGGTGCCGCGATATTCTTATTACGCGCTGTCGATTCTTACCCTGGTCAACTTTCTCAACTATATAGACCGTCAGATGGTTCCGGCAGTCGCCACGTCGATGCAGAGCGACTTGCACCTTTCGGATACGGAACTCGGAGCGATGGAAGCCGCGCTGCTCGTTTCTTTCACCGTGTTGGCGCCACTGTTTGGTTGGTTGGGGGATCGTTGGTCGCGCACGAAGCTTATGGCTTCGGCGGCTGTAATTTGGAGCCTCGCCACCGGGCTTACGGCGATCATAGATCATTCGCCATTGCTGCCCCCGGCCTTGCAAACTCATCTACCGCTCGTAGAACTGCCGTTGATGCTCTCAGGCGTTGGTATTGCGATTTGCTCAGTGCGCGCCTTCGTCGGTATCGGCGAGTCATCGTACTCAACTATCACCCCGACGCTTATCGCGGATTACTTTCCGCCTCAGCGCCGCGCGACCGCATTGGGCGTTTTTCAAATCGCGATCCCGATGGGCTTTGCGCTGGGTTTCTTTATCGGCGCGTTGCTCGATCACTTTTTTGGCTGGCGGTGGGCGTTCATGATTGTGGGACTGCCTGGACTAATCACCGCAGGTTTTCTCTGGAAGCTGCGCGAACCTGAGCGCGGAACAACTGAACTTCGCCCGACGCAGCCGGCCGCCGCTTCTCAACCATGGCTGCGCACATGCTGGAGAATCCTGACGACGCGTGACTGGTTGTTGTCGACGGCCGGTTACACGGCGCTGACTTTCGTGCTGGGTGCGTTTGCAACCTGGGCCAAGAAATTGCTCGAAACTGAAAAGCATATGGGCAAACTCACCGCTGGGATCGTGATCGGCGCGATCACCCTGTTCGCGGGATTCGCGGGCAGCTATGGCGGCGGCAGGCTCGCAGATTGGATTGCGACGAAACGGCGGAATGGCCACTTCCTGGTCTGTGCTGCGAGCAGTTTATTGGGGATTATTCCGAGCGTACTTGCCCTGATTTTGCATCGGCCCCTTCTGTTTCTGCCCGCAATCTTTCTCGTAGTCGCCTTCCTGTTCGCGAACAACGCACCTTTTCACGCGATCCTTATCAGCAGCGTACCGCCATCGATTCGCGCGTCGGCAATGGCGCTCAACATTGTTACCATTCATTTGCTTGGCGATGTTATTTCGCGATCCGGAGTTGGCGTCCTTTCCGATTCTTTCGCTGCCGGTCGGCTGTCCACGCTTGCCGGGTTGGCAAGAACCATCGGAATCGACCCGGTGACTGAACATCTAACAAGCGCTTTGCTTGTGGTGCCAGCGGCGCTCTTCGTATCAGCGTTCTTTTTTTATTGGGGTGGACGAAAATATGCGAAGTGATCCGGGGGTTCGTTACTCATGCGCGAGTCTTTTGTTTCCGGCGGCTCTTGATTGCGGGTTCGCTTTGGCACTTTTGGGAACAGAAGAAAGCTTCTGCTGAACCAATGGCGCGACCAGCAGGTATCCAAGTCCCGCAGGCTTCGCAGCGAACCAATTTCTCGGACTTTTGTGTCGGCGAGGCTGTCTGCTGGAAATGGCGAACGGTCCTAAATAATTCGTTGATGAGCGCGCGATACGGACGCAACCGTCGATAAAGCAAAACCAACAGCAGAACGACGAGGCCGATAACAACTAGAACTTTCAAAACTTCTTACCTTGTGCGCTGCGCCGCTGCTGGTTCCTAATCTGTTCGGGGCTAACGATCTTCGCTGCGGCGACCTCCTTCGGCAGCGTAAGGCAAGTCGTCCTTGCGTCGGCGCGGAAATGGATCGGTGCCGCGTCGCCGCGAAGGCGAGTTCGACGTACGGCGGTCGATAGAGCCGGGCGGAAGGTTGCGCCCGTGAATCGCCTCAGTAAGGATTCGGGTAATCTCCTGTGAAAGCGTGCGATGCTCGCCCGCCGCGCGACGGCGGAGGGATTCCTTCAGCTCATTCGGAACGTAGGCGCCGATGAACACTCCTTTGCGATTGGCCATGTGGTTCGGGTCTCCTTGTGAAAAACCGTCCAACGATTAACGAAGAACACTTCAGCGCTATAGATGAGAGCGCCACCATCCGCGGTTACTATTCGTCGGGAAATGCGCATGGCAAATCGAGCAAGTCTATAAGCCGAATTCTGTTCTCCGGTCGATCTCAGAACTGAAATCTCAAATCTGAGGTCCAAATCTGAGATCAACCAAAGTGGCGATCATTCCTCTAGCCCGACCGTTGCCGATCGGATCAAGCGATCTACCCGAAGGTCGTAGCAGATTCCCGAAATCTGAGACCGAGATCTCAAATCTGAGTTACTGCTTCGGGCGGGCAGCCCTGTTGACGCCTCCCTATTTGATCTTGCACCGCGAGGAGTTTGCCTGGCCGCGCATGTCACCACACGCGCCGGTGCGCTCTTACATTAAGCCCTTGCGGGCCGCACCATTTCACCCATCACCAGACCTGAGAATCTGAGATCTCGGATTTGAAATCCCAAAACCCCAGGCCGGTCGGCTGGTCTGCTTTCTGTTGCACTTGTCGTCATCCGAGAGAATCGAACTTCCGATCTCAAATCTGAGATCTGAAATTAAGGAATTCACTCGAACGCCCCGCCGTTAGCGGGCTCGATGCCCTACGGTGTTCGGACTTTCCTCTCCTTCGCGTCGCTCAGAGTCTCAAAATTTGAAACCAGAAAACTGCGAAGCAGCGATCACCCGACTTGCTCACTTGCCAAGGCAAATTGATTATACCACGGGTGTTCAACAGGTACAGCCGTTAACACTCAGTTCTTAAAAAGGACTAAAACTGCCGGAATGTTTCCCAAATTCGAACGGGTTCGCGTGTTCGCTCTAATTTGAACCGAAGTATTTGAAGCCTATACGCAAATGATGGAGGGACGACGCGGGAAGAGTTGAGACCACAATCCAAGTCATTAGCGAGTGTGAGATGGCAAGGGCAAGGATGTTCGGCACACGTTGGTAGACAGCCGCCCAAATCACTCCGCCGACAAACGTCGCCACGGTGAGCCAGGGATTTGGCAAGTGAAGTCCGGCAAAAATTGCAGCGACCACCAGCACGCTGAGCCAGCCCTTTCCCCAAATAATCTGCGCCCGCCGGTTCACCAGACTCTGCAACATATACTGCTGAACAAATCCCCAAGCAAAACCGAGAATTAGCTGCACAGCCAACGGCCGGCTAATGTGCCATCGCAAGAAATCGACGCGCTCGCTGGTCAGCCAGGCGATTGCCAGGCATATAATCGCCGTCACAATCATTGGCAACGTCAAGAGCCCTATGGCTCGAAGAAAGTTGTCAAAACGAAGGCCAAGGTCGCGAGCTGTTTCGCCTCGCAAACGATGCGAACTGATTGAAAGCACGAACGCTAATGATATCGGAACAGCCACGAAGATCCTCGTCCAATCCACCGCTACCGAAGCGATCCATTCAGCGATGAAAATCGACGAGACAACCGACGTAATTTCCCATCCTGCCAGAGCGCGATCGCCAATCACGTTACCGACGGACTCGCCATTCTCTGGCTTAGAATATTCCATTGAACTCACTAACGAGCGCCGCCTTTCTGTGGAGGAAAGCCGAGTCTCGTTTGCTTCGGTTCGATGCGAAATCGAATAGGCTTCCCAATCAATTGGAGAATGCGCCGGGTTCCGCCCGCGTTTTGAAGGAGAGCATAGACTCGCGCTTCGTGCTCGCCTGCCGGGAGCGCCGGCGTTTCGAAGACAAAACCGTGCCAATTGTCCTCTGCGCGTTTCGACTTGTGCACGTCAGGACGAAACTCTGCGGCATTTTTGTCGGCGACGAATTCATTGTCGATGAAGAGTTGCACTTCGACGCGTGTCCATGGCCGTGCTTCATCGACTGCCCAGCCGTTTATCGTTTCTCCGTTGGCTTCGTCGAGCACACCGCGCAAATCCGGATTGCTGTTAGCAAGGTAGAATCCGACTGCAACGAGGGTGACCAGCAGGGCCTCGGCAATCGACTTGGATATTAATAGATGGATAAGCTTCGATCGCGGTCGACTATTCATCAACGGTTGGGAAGTGTACTCACTGAAAACGATCTGTCAACATAAGAATAAGAAAGGGCGGCCCGTCTCGCCGCCCTCTGATGTCGATTTAGATGTAGGTCTTATCACATCCGTTGGAATACATCGATGCGATCACCGGCTTGCAAAAGCGGATCTTGCGACTTTCCTTCCTCGATTGAGCGAAGGCTGTACTCGCTCGCAGTCAGGAAACCCTCAAGGTTGCGGCGCGAGACCCTTACGCTTGTTTTGCCGGAGCGCGAAATGCCGCCGGCAGACATTACTGCTTGAGTTAAAGTCATGCCGTCTCGAAACTCCTTCTCACCCGGAGAAGTGACGTCGCCGCCGAGGTAGATAAAATGCTTCGCTATAACCGCACTACCCGAAACGCGAACCGTATCCCCCGGCAAAACGAGCATCGAGAGGCCTTGGCTGTTGCTCAGCGACACCTTCTGTTCTTTGTCGCCGTGAACGACGGTAGCGATTACCGCTTCCGGCCGCGGCAACGCTTCTGCCAATACTGCATACAATGGCACAGCTTCGCGCCTCAGAAGTTTTCTTCCGGGATTATCAATGAGACCCGTAATCACAACAGCGTGGCTCGCGAAGTCGCGGACGCTTACGCTAACACGAGCGGACTGAATAACTTTGATTTCACCGCTTAACCTTCTGGCAATCTCGTCCGTCGTCAAGCCTGTTACCGTGATCGGTCCGTTAAGCAGCGGATATTCGAGACCGCCGTTTTTCAAAACCGTGAAGAGCGTCGACTCGCGCGTTGGTTGATTCGAAAGTCGGATGTCCAGCACGTCTCCGATCCCTACGCGATAGAGACTCGTCGGAGGTAGCGCGCGAGAAGACGATGGTAGTCGAGCATCGGCGTTGCTACGAGGCGGCGGCAAACTCGGCTGCGATTCGGCAACCATCGCTGTTTTCTGAATCAATCGCTTCGCGACGGTAATATCCTGCACGTCATTTGTCGGCATGCTGTCGGCGGAAACTTGTGACGCAGGGGGCCGCTCAATCGTGGACGGCCGAATTTCGACCGACGCGTTTCCCCACCTCGGCCTCTCTTGATTACTCGATTGGGGCGGACTATCGGAGACCGGACCTGGCTTAGTCTCCGACTCTGCCGATGTTCTGTCGCCTTCGACGTGATTGGATCGTGGTGCGTTTACGGTGCGATTTCGAATAGATGTGGGGTCCCCGGTTGACGACGATTCCCTATCTGCGGATCTTCGTTCTCGGATCTGGCCCTGCGCAGCAACGAGATGGGGGACCATCAACAGCAGGACAATTATAAACGGGATTCTTTTCATTGCGACACTCAACTCCATGACGAATCTCGATTCGTTTACCCGGCACAGGCTGGCGAATCGCAAACGTGTTGCCCGCTTGAATTACGGGCCGGGTGATTGTCATAAACAACGAAAGGTGGCCAGTTTCAGGAAAAACCAGTGTGTTTTGGGGTTATTTGGCGAGATCCAGACCTTCTCCGACTGCGCGGAATCTCTCCACGAGCCCTGGGAAAACCGTTTACTCCGTCTTTGTTGGTGGGGCGAGCAACTCGCCGGCGAGATGAATACCTTCCTTGCCAGAGTCACGAACGCGTTTGGCGATTTCGGCCAGCGACTCTTCGGGAACTTGCTCACTAAGTTTGAGTATCATCGGCAGGTTAACTCCGGTAACAACCTCAATGCCGCTCTCGCCCAGAAACATCGACGCGATGTCCGTCGGCGCGCCGCCAAACATATCAGTGAGCAGCAATACTCCGCGACCCTGTGACACGCGTGCGATTGCGCGCTCCAATTCCTGCCGTGCAACGTCCGCGTCGTCGTGCCAGTCAATTGAAACCGGTGTCACGTGTGGTATCGGTCCGATGATCATCTCGGCCGCGGCGATGAACTCGGTCGCGAGATGGCCATGCGTCACAATCACGCCGCCAATGCGCCGGGTTAGTTCGGGACTTGAAGGGTTGGCATCGATTACTTTCATGCACAGACCTTTCCGAAGAATCATTTTCGCGCCGTTGTGCTTTTGCGCAGATCGCGATGCACGGCGTGCGCATCGAAACCTGCGCGACGCAGACGCGCGGCCAGTTCACCAGCGATCATCACCGATCGATGACGCCCGCCCGTGCAGCCAATTCCGACCGTGAGATACGACTTACCTTCGCGCTGATATTGCGGCAAAAGATATTGAAGAAGATCGTCGAATCGGTGCAAAGTTTCTTCGACCTCGGGTTGATCCTTTAAGTATCTGACCACGCGGCGATCGCTGCCCGGGAGTTCGCGTAGTCCATTGACGAAGAATGGATTAGGAAGATGCCGCACGTCAAACAACAACTCCATGTCGCGCGGCGTCCCGAATTTGTGGCCGAAGCTCAGTACCTGAATCCGCAGCGGCGCAGCTTCTCCTCTGGGGCTGTGTCTTTCGAGCAGGACTTTGCGCAGCGAATGCACCGTATGATCCGAAGTGTCCACAACCTCGTCGGCCAGCGCGCGCACTCGCTTCATCGCCTCGCGTTCGGCGCGAATCGCATCGAACAAACCTTTGCCGCGCTCAGCGGGATGCGGCCGCCGCGTCTCGCTAAAACGCCGGGCGAGAATCTCATCTGAAGCCTCGAAGAAAATCACTGACACGACCAGTCCACGCTCGCGCAACACGCGTAACTGCTTCGCAAAGTCCGAGAGAAAGCGCCCTTCGCGAAAGCTGATCACCAATGCGGCTCGCTCGATGCGGCCGTGCTCGTCCTCCTGCGCTTTGACCAGGCGCGAAAACGTCGGCAACAGCGTCAAGGGCATGTTGTCCACGCAAAAGTAGCCGAGATCCTCAAAGGCGTTAGTGGCCGACGTCATCCCAGATCCACTCAAACCGGTAATGATCAAGATGTCGGGTGCGCTCTGCTTGGTGACCTTTGACTTTGGCATCCCAGAATTGGAAGCGAACTGCTTGAATGTAGTGCCAAGGCCCGGTTAGAGGCAAGTCAACGCTGGCAGAATACGCGACCAAGAAGATGCGAGGAATGAGAAACATTTTCCATTTGTCATTTGACATTTTTCATTTATTCATTTGAACCCTCTCCTGGACGGCCCGCCGAATTGCATTGCCGGAGTCCATGCTCTGAGCCCGTCGCGCGCAAATGGCAAATGAAAAATGTCAAATGACGAATGGAAAATGCTTCTTCTTCGGCTAGGCCCTCACCCCTACCCTTCCCCCAAAGCGAGTGGGAGCCTCAATCTCCCTCTTCCTTTTTCTTCGGCTTCTTATCGTACAAGAGAATATTGAAGATTAGGACTAAGGCGCCGATCGCCGCCAGTAGGAAAAAGATCATGGGCAGACCAGGGTAACCGAAGAGGCGAAATGACGTTTCGACGCGCATCAGCAAAATCCACGCCGATCTTCAATTGGTTATTGCCGATCGCATCGAGGATCTTGTTGATGCGAGCCGGAAACCTCTCCACGAACTCTTTGACTTCCAGCACGCCGCTCATTAGCTTGCCGGGCTCGACGCTCTTGACTAGGTTGCGCAGGATTAGACTTGTAGCCTCTTCTTTAATGATGGCGTTCGGGTCAAAGTTGGGAGCGAGGATGTACACCACTCGATCCAGATTCATCAATGTCTTCGCGATCATCGTGAACTCCGGCGGCAGGCGGAACCAGGTATCGGCGGCGATCCTCTGGATGCGCAAGACGACCTGGCCCGCATCGATGCGATCCAACGCGGTATCAGCATGTTCGGCGACGAGATCCGAAACGCGATGTCGAAAATCGGATTCATCGAACCTCGGTTTCGGCTCGCCCATCTTGATCGAAATCTCCGCGGCTTCGTCACCACGCCCGTTGCTTATGGCGAGTAATAATCGCAGGTAATTCTCCTGAAAGGTTGAGCCAATATTCGACACCATTCCCAGATCGAGCAGCGCGATACGATTGTCATCCGTCAAAAACACGTTTCCCGGATGCGGATCCGCATGAAAGAAACCGTCGACCAGCGTCTGTTTCAAGTAGGCGCGAAACAGTTCTTCGGAGAGTTTGGCGCCGTCGACCTCCATCAATCTCAGTGGACTCAGGGCCGTGATCTTCTTCACGGGAATATAGTCCATTGTCAGCACGCGCGACGTCGTAAAGTCATCGATTGGCTCGGGAATCACAATTCGCCTAAAACTGCTTAGGCTATCGCCGAGCCGGATTAGGTTGTTCCCCTCGCGCTGAAAATCGATTTCACGCAACAGACTGCGGCGCAGGTCGTCGAGCATGTTTACGAATTCATAGCGCTTGCCGATCTCAGTGTGCGCATCGATGAAACTCGCGACTTCTTCCAAGGCTTCCAGATCGTTAACAATCTGTTCGCGCACTCCCGGTCGCTGCACCTTCACCACCACGGCACGGCCATCGCGCATCTGGGCACGATGCACCTGTGCGAGCGAAGCCGCGGCGAGCGGCTTAGGATCGAATTGCGCGAACGCCTTCGATATCCGAATGCCGAGTTCCGAAGAGACGATTGCGTCAACCTCTTCAAACGAAAAAGGTTCGATCTTATCCTGCAGGCGCGCCAGCGCATCGAGATAAGGCTCGGGCAAAAGATCGCCGCGCGTCGAGAGTAGCTGGCCCAACTTAATGAATGTCGCTCCCAGCTTTTCCAGATCGGAAGCGAGTTCTTCTGGTGGGGGCTCCTTGCCGATGATAGCGAGGCTCTCCCGTCTGATCGCCGGCGTGCTGAGCCCTGCTTCCTTGACCAAATCGGATCGGCCATATTTGATCAGCAGAGCGACGATGTCCTTATATCGCTTGAGGTGATCTGGTCTTAAGAGTGCTAATGCCATCACGACTGTAACTCCGCACGGGTTTGCAGCAAACGCAGGATGTCTCCGCGCGAGACAATGCCGGCCAGATGATTGTTGCTAATCACGGGTAGCTGGTTTACATCTTCGCGGCTCATCGTCTCCAGCGCGTCACTCACCGAAGTGCCCGGCTTAACGGCGTGTAGTTTTGATAACGGAAGCATCGCCTCGCCGACGGTCATATGAGGCCACTTTTCGCGATCGACGTCCTTGACCTGGTGTGCGGTCACCAGACCAGCGTTATGTCCGTCCTCGTCTACCAGGAAACAGCGTTGGCCCGAGCGCAGCAAGTAATCATCGACGAACGTCTGTAAATTCAGATCGCCTTTTACCGTTGGACACTCCTTCGTCATCACGTCGCCTACACGTAATCCACGCAGAAGCTGCACCATCTCCTGCTGCACATAGC
>WNFO01009958.1_pt1 | contig 12754 bp, 9 predicted proteins | sample 5400251 | NCBI WGS metagenome assembly WNFO01 (sample SAMN13153354, study PRJNA577476) | soil metagenome | isolation source: 100 cm saprolite under Madrone tree | place: USA:California | collected 2016-06-14
CATACGATTGCCGCATCGGTGGGCAAGTCCGCGGCTTCGATCCGAAACCATTCTTCAAAAATCCGAAGGACCTCCGCCGCACCGATCGATTCACGCAGTTGGCGATGGCAGCAGCAAAAATGGCGCTCGATGACAGCGGAATTGACACGGAAAAGCTGGATCGCCGAGACCGTTTCGGCGTGATCGTTAGCACCGGAATCGGCGGACTAAAAACACTTCAGGAACAACTGACGATCCTGCTGACGAAAGGCCCCTCGCGAACTTCACCGTTCACGATCCCGATGCTCATCAGCAACATGGCCAGCGGCGTCATCTCGATGGAGTTCGACCTGCATGGCCCCAATTTCTGTATCGTCACCGCCTGCGCGACGTCGAATAACGCCATCGGTGAATCCTGGCGAATTATCAAATTTGGCGACGCCGATATCTTCCTGGCAGGTGGCTCCGAGGCGGGCATCGTTGAGATTGGTCTTGCAGGATTTTCAGCCATGAAAGCGCTCAGCACCCGCAATGACGAACCCGAGCGCGCGTCCCGGCCTTTCGATCGTGACCGCGACGGTTTTGTGATAGGCGAGGGCGCAGGAGTTGTGGTGGTGGAGGAATTGGAGCACGCGAAGGCGCGGGGCGCGAAGATCTACTGTGAAATCACAGGATACGGCATGTCTGCCGACGCTTACCATATGACAGCGCCGCTGCCGGACGGCGAAGGCGCCGCGCGGGCCATGCAACTCGCGCTCGAGCACGCCCGCATATCTCCTGATCAGGTCGATTACATCAACGCGCACGCCACCTCCACCGATATCGGCGACATCTGCGAGACCCGCGCGATCAAACAGGTGTTCGGAGACTACGCTTACAAGGTTGCCATCAGTTCCACGAAGTCGATGACCGGTCACCTGCTAGGCGGCGCTGGCGGAGTAGAAATGGCCGGGTGCGCCCTTGCCATTCGGGATTCCGTAATTCCTCCAACAATCAATTTGGAAAATCCGGGAAAAGAATGCGACCTCGATTACACCGCAAACGTCGCCCGCGAAAAGAAAGTGCGCGTTGCTCTGAATAACTCCTTCGGTTTCGGCGGCCACAACGCCACCCTGGTCGCCAGCGCGTTTGAAGAATAATGGTAGGGCGCGACCACAGCTTGCTCGCCGTAGCGACGGGCCCCGCAACGCGTGCCAATCGCGTTGACGAGTCACGATTCACCGATCACGTTTCACTTCGCACACCAGACGCGGGCATAGCTTAATGGTAAAGTTCCAGCCTTCCAAGCTGGCCATGCGGGTTCGATTCCCGTTGCCCGCTATTGATCCGGAGCAATCAGTTCGCGGTTTCGCCAGGTGAAGCCCAGACCTGAATAAATCGTCAGCGCCACCGTAATCCATACCAGCACCGGACCGGCTTCGCTCCAGGCCCGGACCCACCATGTAGATGTTTCGTTAGCGTAGTGCAGTTCCGCAATTGAGAGGAGTGCCAGAAAGAAAACAATCGTGATAATTTGCCACGAAGTTTTTTGTTTACCCAGACTTTCCGCTGGAAGAATCCGCCCTTTAGCGCTGGCCATTAGGCGCAATCCGGTAATCAAAAAATCTCGGGCCACCACTGTCGTAGCTGCCCATGCTGGCACCGCCTTGAGAGGCACCAGTGAAATAAACGCCGCGGCCACCATTATCTTGTCAACGAGCGGATCCATCAGTTTCCCAAAGTTAGTGATTAGTCCGTAGCGCCGGGCGATTTCTCCGTCGATGAAATCCGTGAGGCCCGCGATCAGAAAAATAACGAGTGCAGTGGTGCGCCCATACGGCCAGGAAGAATTGAGCGCGATCACAAAAAGCACCGTGAGCAGCAGCCGGCTTAAGGTGATCCGATTTGCCCAATTCATACTGTAGCCGCGGCCCTGTGGACCGCATCAGGCTGCTTGTCCGTTTTAAATCGTGGCTTCTTCCAAATCGGCACTTTCTTCTTCAACTCATTCACTATCCACCGACTGGCGCGAAATGCTTCGTTCCGATGGAGGCCTGCCACTCGCATAAAAAGCGATGGTTTCCCAGCGGCGATAAAACCGATTCGGTGATGAATGATAACAAGCTGAACTCGAAATTTCTCCACGGCCTGCTCGGCAATTTGTCTCAACTGATGTTCGGCCATTTCTCGATGCGCCTCATATTCGATTCCTTCAATTTCGCATCCATTTTCAAGTCTCCGCACCACTCCCGCGAAATCGACGATCGCTCCTGCGTCGGCATCTTGGTTTCGCGCCGGCGCATCCAGCGGCGCTTCAGTCACTAAAACTTCACAAACGAAATTTGCCATACGCTCAAACTCCTCGTTACAGTGGTTAGAAAGAAGATACTAAAATGACAACCAATCAATGTGATATTGGCCTAATCGGTCTGGGTGTGATGGGCGAAAATCTCGTCCTCAACATGGAATCGAAGGGATTTTCTGTCGCCGTGTTCAACCGCACGACGGAAGTTACCGAGAAATTCGCTACTGGACGCGCCCAGGGAAAAAATATTCAGCCGACGCGCACAATGGAAGAATTCGTCGCCGCGCTGAAAAAGCCGCGCATAGCGATGATGATGGTGAAGGCCGGCCCGCCCGTGGATGCCGTGATCAATCAACTCGCACCGCTGCTGGAAAAGGGCGATATCATCATCGACGGAGGAAATTCGCTTTTCACTGACACGCAGCGGCGGGAAAAGGAATTACAAGCCAAAGGAATTCATTTTGTTGGCATGGGCGTTTCCGGCGGTGAAGAAGGCGCGCTCAAAGGCCCTTCGCTCATGCCGGGCGGTTCGCGTGAGTCATGGGAAATTATCGCGCCGATTTTCCGCAAGATCGCCGCGCAAGTGGATGGGGAACCGTGTTGCCGATACATGGGACCGGATGGCGCCGGTCACTACGTCAAGATGGTCCACAACGGCATCGAGTACGGCGATATTCAATTGATCTGCGAGGCCTACGCCATCCTGAAAGACGTTTTGGAAATGGACGCCGCGCAACTGGCCGAGATCTTCGCGGAATGGAACAAAGGCGAGTTGGAAAGCTATCTTATCGAAATCACGTCCGAAATTTTCCGAAAGATTGATCCTGACACAGGCAAGCCGCTCGTTGACATGATCCTGGATAAAGCAGGACAAAAGGGAACCGGTATCTGGACACTTCAAGCTGCAATCCGGCAATCCGTCGTCATTTCAACAATAAACGCCGCCGTTGAAGCGCGCATTATCTCAGCGAGGAAAGAAGAACGCGTAGCCGCGTCGAAAATTCTGCCGCAGCCAAAACCTCGAAAATTTAAAGGCAATCGCACTCGGCTAGTCGATGCGGTGCGCGACGCCCTTTACGCGTCGAAAATTGTGTCTTACACCCAGGGAATGGAGCTTCTGCGCTCTGGAAGCGCCGAATACGATTGGAACCTGAACCTGAGCGACATCGCCACCATCTGGCGCGGCGGCTGCATCATTCGCGCGAAATTTTTGAACCGAATCGTGGAAGCATATCGGCGCGATCCCGCGTTGCACAATCTTCTCCTTGATCGCTATTTCACGAAGATCATTAAGAAGACGCAGCGCAATTGGCGCGTCGCTATATCAACGGCTATCAAACACGGCGTGGCCGTCCCCGCCTCTTCCGCCTCGCTTGCTTACTTTGATAGTTATCGCTCTGCCCGCTTGCCGGCAAACCTTTTGCAAGCGCAACGCGATTTCTTTGGCGCACACACTTACGAGCGCATCGATAAGCCGGGCTTTTTTCACACCGACTGGACCGGGTCCGAGGAAAAACCGGCCGAAAAACCGGCCCAGCCGAAAACGCCGGAGCCGCATCACGCGGGGGAGTAGCTGTAGCCGCCGCCCTGTGGGCGGCGTGGCGCAGGGATATGGCAGCTCACCTGTACGCTTCATATAGCGAAGCGGCTACAACTACCGAAAATCGTGGGACTCGTTGCCGATGAGTTGTTCGTGCGCGAGGGCTCGAATGTTCTGCGCTTTGATCAAAACGACGTTGTCCGAATTCTGGACTTTGCCTTCGATGAGCAAAAAAGCTTCCTCCGTAATCACCAGCCGGGACCGCTCGAATAAGTCTGGCTCGACAATCGCATTTGAAACCCCGGTCTCATCTTCGAGGCTGATAAAAACAAATCCTTTTGCTGTGCCGGGACGCTGCCGGCAAATCACGTTGCCGGCGATCTGAATGATCGAACCGTGGCGCGCGTGAATGAGGTCGATCGCCCGCCAAATATTCGGTAAATTTCCGCGCAACAGTTTCATCGGATGCGGCCCGGTGGTCAGGTTCATCGTCTCGTAATCGGCCTTTACGCGCTCGGTCAAGCTCATCGGTGCAAAGGGTGATTTCGGTGCTCTGGGGAGCGCGAGCATTCTGCTCGCACCGTCCGGCATGTTGCCGGACGGCTCTTCCGCAACATGGGTTGTGAGCTTGTTACCATTAGCCTTGTAAACGTCCTGTGTGGTTCGCGGCAGAATGCCCGCGCTCCCCAGCAAATCGTCATGCAGAGTCTCTTCCACGTTCCACATCGCCGCTCGGCGATGTTCGGCAAAACAATTCAGTGCCCCCAATTCGGCCAGGATGCGTAATTCATCTTTCGAGAGAAGGACCCGCCGCTTGAAATCCTGCAACGACTCGAATTGTCGATTTTGCCGTTGCCTAACGAGTTCTTCAGCGTGTTCCTGTCGCAATCCGTTCACGACACAAAACCCAAGCCGCACTGTGTTGTCATCAAGAACGCTGCAGCCCCACTCGGATTTCGAAACGCAAACCGGCTTGAACTTCAACCCGTGTCGCTGCCCGTCTTTTACAATCGTCGCCGACGTGTAAAAACCCATCGGCTGATTGTTCAACAGGCTCGCATAAAATTCTGGAGCGCGATGAACTTTTAAATACGCGCTGCCGTAAGCGAGAATAGCAAAACTGATCGCGTGTGATTCGGGGAACCCGTAAAGCGCAAATGATGAGATGGACTGAATGATTTTGTCGATCTTGTTCGAAGCGACGCCTTTTCGCTCCATCGCCGCGCGTAATTTCACGCTTACTTTCTGCATTCGTTCCTCAGAGCGATGAAAACTCAGCGCGCGCCGCAACTCCTCGGCTTCATCGCCTGAAAAATCAGCCATCACCATCGCGATCTTGAGCATCTGTTCCTGAAACAACGGCACGCCAAGTGTGCGGCGGAGCACCGGCTTTAATCGATCGTCAAAGTACGTGACTTCTTCGCGACCGGCCCGCCGATTCAAATACGGATGCACCATGTCGCCTTGGATCGGTCCCGGGCGGATGATCGCTACTTCAATCACCACATCGTAAAAACATTCCGGTTTCATCCGGGGCAGCGTCGCCATTTGTGCGCGGCTCTCGATTTGAAAAACGCCAATCGTGTCGGCGCGCTGCATAATCGCGAAGGTCACCGAATCATCTTTGGGAATGTGAGCGAGATCGAGCGGCCGCCCACGTTCGCGGCAAAGCTCGAACGCGTCCTGCATCACCGACATCATGCCCAGGCCTAACAAATCCACTTTCACGATGCCGAGATCTTCGCAGTCGTCCTTGTCCCATTGGGCGACGACGCGGCCCGGCATGGACGCGTTCTCCAGCGGCACGAACGAGCTGAGTTTATTCTGGCAGATAATCATCCCGCCAGAGTGCTGTCCAAGGTGCCGCGGCAATCCATAAATCGCGTGATATAGCCTGATGAATGCAGGCATCCGCGGGTGCACCTTTGGCAAACCTGCCTGCTCAATCTGTGATTCGAGCTCGAGCGTGTGCGGGAAATCACCGCTGGCAAATAGATGTGAAAACCGATCGATAATACTGGGAGAAAAGTTCAGCGCTTTTCCAATCTCGCGCGCGGCGCTGCGTCCGCGATAACTGATCACGTTCGCAGTCATGGCTGCACCGTGTTTGCCGTAGCGGCGATAAATTTCCTGGATCACGGCTTCGCGGCGATCGCCGCTGGGAAGATCCAGATCGATATCCGGCCACCCTTTGCGGCTTTCGTTTAAAAAACGTTCGAACACGAGATGATTGCTCACGGGATCAACCGGTGTGATTCCGAGGCAATAACAAACTGCGCTGTTGGCGGCGCTGCCCCGGCCCTGGACCATGATGTTGTGTTCCCGACAGAAATTTACGATGTCCCAAACAATCAAAAAATAGCCGGGGAATCCGAGCTTCGTGATTAGGGCGAGTTCTTCTTCGAGCTGTCGCTTCACCCTGACGCTGATCGCGGCGTAACGCTGTTGCGCACCGAACCAAACGATAGTGTGTAAGAACGAATCCATCGTGTGACCGGTCGGCACCGGATATTCGGGAAATTTGTACCCGAGATTCTCGAGAGAAAACGTGAGTCGCTCGGCTAGGCGCGATGTATTTTCAATCGCTTCCGGCAAATCCGAGAAAATTGCTCGCATTTCGCGATCAGCCTTCAAATGCCGTTCGGCATTTTGTGATAAAAGTTTTCCCGCAGCATCGAGGTGTGTGTGCTCGCGAATGCAGGTGAAAACATCCAGTACCTCGCGCCCGTACGCTTTTGCATACTGCACGCTGTTCGTAGCGAGAAGCGGCAATCGATTTGCACGCGCAAGCTCAATCAGTTCACGATTGATGCGTTCCTCGCCCCGAATGAAATGCCGCTGAATTTCGACAAAAACATTTTCGCGGCCGAATGCATCGATCAGCAATCGCGCGCGATCTTCTGCGTTCTGGGGAGCACAGGCTGCCAGCCTGTCGCATCCGGTAACTTGCCGGACGCTCTCAGTGTTTGCACGCGCGGAGTCAAAAAATGTTTGCGGCAAGCTGCCGCAAACTACAGGCTGGCAGCCTGTGCTCCCCAGACCCAGAAGCGCGACTAAACCTTTCGCGAATTGCTGTAACTCTTTCCATCGTACCGCGCATTTTCCTTTTTCACTGTGCAAATGCGCCTGGGTCAGGAGCTCGCACAAATTTTTGTAACCCGTCCGATTTTCGACCAGGACAGGCAAAATGCTGCCATCCTCAATGGACAATTCGCAGCCGATGATTGGACGTACGTTGTGTTCGCGCGCTGCGACGGAAAATCGTTGCACGCCATAAACGCCGTTGCGATCGAGCAAAGCCATCGCTGGCATTTCCAGTTCGGCTGAGACCTCAGCTAATTGCTCTGGGAACGAACCGCCGCGGAGAAAGCTGAACGCGCTACATGCATGCAACTCGATGTAAGACATGGTTCGTTGAAGCGTTGAACCGTTAAACCGTTAAACCGTTAAAGCGGTGGCTAATCGTAAATCCCATCGATCTTCCAAGTTTCATCCGATTCGTGACAGCGAACCAGTTCGCCAGTATCCAGTTGCAGGTCCCATTCGCCGCGCGTCCACGATTTTTCGTCCCACCAATTTCCAGAAATCAAATACGGCCCGCGTTGCTCGATGATTTTTCCCCAAATTTCTGGGCTGCGAACGTGCGCCGGCATGTCTGCATCCAACAAGACTGATGCAGCTACTGCAGGACGAAATCGGCGCACTGCTGTAGCGTGCGCTGTCCTCAGCGCATGGGAAGATTCTCCGCTGGGGACAGCGGACTCTACAGCCCACGTGAAGGGCTCCAGACGAAATGCGTCGGGGCGATGAGTCTCTTCCAAAACCGGCGTGCCGACGCGATCGGCGCCAAGTAGCGCGGTCAAACGAACAAGTGTTTCTGATAGTTGATGCGGATTGCGTAATGTCGTTTCGAAGAATTCGAATTGTTCCCTTGCAGGTTTGCTCGGCTGCGCAATAAGCGCGACCGCAACAATCGGATGTTCCGATCGAAAATTCTCCAGGTGCGTCTGGAGCATGCGAAAGAGAAGACCGACATCGTTTGTAGGCTGCGGAATTTTGAAAACGCGTTCGTAAATTTGTTTGTCCGCGAACGTGATTTGCAGCGTCAGTTCTTTTGCTACGAGATAAATGCTGCTCAATCGCAGCGCGAGCTGCTCCAAAAAACGGCGGAGCATGAACAGCAGCGGCTCGGCCGTTTCAATTTCATTTTCAAACTCAAAGCTTTCCTCGAACGACTCTGGCGGCCGAACCAGTTTGAGCACTCGATTGTATGCTCCATTCGCGCGCTCCCACATACGTATTGCTTCTGGGCCAAGTCGGGCGCCAAGCTGCTCCTTGTCCAGCGCCGCCAGCTGCCCGAGCGTGTGAATTCCCCATTTGTGCAGGATCGTCAGGGTTTCCTGAACTGATTTCTCCGCATTTAAACGTTGAGCGTTGGACGTTGAGCGTTGGGCGTTTTCCGCCTCCATATTTGACCAATCAGAGGGCTCCATGCGCTCAAATTAAGCCCTCGCTGCATATGTTCAAGTGAACACTTAAGGCCTGTCATGTCGAGCGGAGTGAAGACATCTCTGACTTTTCTGCTTGGATTACGTTAAGAGATTTGATTCGCTCACTTCTCGTTGGCTCAGCCTCCGGCCTTCCCGTCTATGTCGCGGCTTCCCCAGCCGCTCCATTCTCGACTTCGCTTTCGGACTCGCTCGAAATGACAATTCGTGAAGGGAGGCTCTTAGATTATTTCCACCGGACATTTCGGCAACGCTTGCATAAACGCGCCTCCGGCAGAGAGTATTCCGTGAACGGATCGCCGCCGCGTTCCTCGATCAATTCGAGTTTGGCTTCGATGAGCGGATAATCGGGCACCGCGAACGGAAGGCGCGTGATGATTACATTCGAAAGCGCGTCGCCCGGAACATCGACGCCGCCCCAAAAGCTGTCCGTACCGAAGAGGACAGCTCCCGGCGTTGATTTGAATTGCTCAAGGAGCTTACTGCGCGGCGCGCCAGCTCCCTGCACGAGAAGGTTCATCCTGTTCTCTACAAAGAATTTCTGCATCGCGCCTGCCACCTGCTGCATGTCGCGGTAATTTGTGAAAAGGACAAACGCGCGCCCATCGGTCTTTTTGACGAAATGTGCGATCCAATGTTCCAGCTGTTTCTGATAAGCGGCGTCGCGCGGGTCGGGCATTTTTTGCACGACGAACATTTTCATTTGCCGCTGAAAATCGAACGGACTGCCGAGCTGCAACGGTTCCGCTTCTGTCGCGCCGGTGCGCTCACGAAAATAAGCGAGATCCGGCCGGCCTACTCCGAGAGTGGCGCTGGTCATGACGCAACAGCAGTTCTCGCGAAATAGCATCCGCCGCAACACCGGCGCGAGATCGACAGGCGCAGCGTTGAGAGCCAGGAACCGCTCCGTTTTACCCGTCCGTTCGACCCAGTAAACGTGCTCCGGCGCGCTTTGCTCCAGAAAAATAGCAATGCCGTCCCGCGCGTTGCGGATGCGCCGCCCGAATTCCTGCAGCTCCGCTTTCAAGATTTCGTCATCGGCGCGTTTCACGACCTCGGCCACGCGCGTCTGAAGTGCAGTCAATCGGCCAGTGACCGTATCCGGAACAAAATCGACGTCGCGCACGCGAAACTCGCGGCCTTTACGAAAATCTGATTTCGACTCCACTGCGGCGAAAAATTTGTCAATGTCATCAATCAGGCTTGCGGCGAGTCGTACGCCCTCCGCGTCGCGCATTACAGTGAACAGTCCCTTGCGCGTCCGGGAATTATAGAGCCGTTGGATTGCCGATCGCAGTCCATATTGCGGGACGCCGATACCGATCTGCCTGGACGCGATCTGCTCGACCGTGTGCGCTTCATCCAAAATAATGAAATCATTTGGAAAAAGAAACCCGCTCTCGCGCTCTGCCTGTTCATCCGGTGAACCCAGCAAGATGAAGAGCAAGGTGTGATTGAGAACGATCACGTCCGCCGCCAGTAAACGCTTCCGTGCGTGTTGATAAAAACAGCGCGGATTCTGGCCGCATGTTTTCTGTGTGCAGATGTGCGCTTCGCTGCAGACCTGCACCCAAACTTTTGGATCGGGCTCGACGGATAAATCGCTGAGTGATCCGTCGGGAGTTGTGCTGGCCCATTCGGCCAGTCGCTGCAATTCGTTCTCCTCCGGTCCGGTGAAAAGTTCCTTCGCGTTTTGCAACGCGCGTTCGAGCCGGCGCGGGCAAAGATAATTCTGCCGGCCTTTCATCAACGCTGCTTCAAATTCGACCGGCAGCACTTTTTTCAAAATCGGAATGTCTTTGTGCAGCAGTTGTTCCTGCAGATTAATCGTATGCGTCGAAATGATGGCTTTTTTGTGCTGCTCGAGCGCGAAGAGGATCGCCGGCACGAGATACGCCAGCGATTTGCCCACACCGGTGCCTGCTTCGACCACCAAATGACGCTCTTCCTCCAGCGCCTGCGCTACGCGCGCTGCCATTTCCTGCTGTTGCGGGCGGAACTCGAAGTTCTTAGCTTTGGATAGCGGCCCGTTTTCAGAAAAGAACGCGTTGACGCGTTCCACAAATTCACTGTCCAAATTATCTTTGAAAGCGATCATTTCGAGGCAGTCCGACGCTTAATGCGTATCTGTTCGGCGGTTTGCAATTCGACATCTCATTCCTGTCATGTTGAGCGAAGCGAAACATCTCTGAATATTCCTTAGCTTGTTGCCCAAGAAAATGATCAGAGATTCCTCGCTTCGCTCGGAATGACAGCCGCTTGATAGCCGAAATCGTATTGTAAATCGCAAATTGCGAGCTGAAATTCCAAATTGCCAATGAGACTTCTCGATCGATACGTCATTCGGAACTTCTTGCAGGTTTACTTTTACTGCATCGCCGGCTTCATCTCGATCTGGCTCATCTTCGATGTCAGCGACAATATCTCGACGTTCATCGATCAGCACGTGCCTCTTTCCCTTGTCCTTCGCTATTACGGCACGCAAATCCCGCAGGTGTTCATAATTCTGTTGCCCGTTTCGCTGCTTCTATCGCTCCTTTTTGCGTTGGGCCGAATGTCGCGTTCGAATGAAATCGTTTCAATGCTCACGGCAGGCGTAAGTCTTCTCCGCGTCCTCCTACCATTGATCGGCGTGGGGCTGCTGACGGTGGCGGCGAGCATGGCCTTGAACTATTCGCTGGCGCCGCACTCCGAACTGGCACGTAAGGCATTCCTTTCCGAAGCGCAGTCACGTCCCGGACGCTACATCCAGGGACAAATTTTTCGTAATCGTACGGACTTGCGCACCTGGTTCATTCAGAGTTTTCTTCCGCGCAGCAATACGTTCAATAACGTTCAGGTGCTTCAACAGGACGCCAACGATACCATCGTTATGAGTTATGTGGTGTCGCGTGCTTATTACCGCCCTGAGACAAAAACCTGGGAGTTGGAGAACGTGAGGATCGCCCATTACGATCCAGCCGGGAACATCACCAATGAAGAGTTTTTCCCCATTCTCACGATTGAACACTGGAGCGAAACTCCGTTCCGGCTGGGCAGCGCAAATGAACGAGCAGAATTCCTAAGCCTGCCGGAGCTCCGAGAGTATTTGCGTTTTAATGCGGACTTTCCCGCTGCGTTGCTCGCGCCGTTTCGCACTCATCTGCAGTATCGCCTTGCCTTGCCGTGGACGTGTTTCGTGGTTGTATGCATTGCGGCGCCGTTGGGAATCGGTTACTCGCGCCGGGGCGTTCTATCCAGTGTTGCGTCTGCGGTTTTTCTTGTGTTTTCCATGAACTTTTTGGTCCACCTCTTTCTTGCGCTCGGCGAAGGCGCCCGCGTTCCTGCATGGATCGCCGCGTGGACGCCAAACCTTCTTTTCATGACAATTGGTCTCTACCTGTTGTATCTGCGGGCTTCCAATCGCGAACCGCCCAGCTTTCATCTTTTCACTGCGCGACGTATAGTTGCGCGATGAACCCTCTCCCGAATGAATGGGCGATTAAGCATCGGTCGGACTCCTGCGCTGTGACGCATCGGCCGTTTGTTCCTGGCGAATATTTTTACACGCTGCTGTACTACGATACTGACGGTTACCGGCGCGAGGATTTGAGCGAAGAAGCATGGCAAAACCGGAATGAAAACATTCGGCCGTTTTCATTTTGGAAATCACGGTACGAGCCACTGCCGCCAAAGGCCGCCGAACCTGTACCCAGAGAAAATGCGGAACAACTCTTTAGGCGTTTGATAGCGTCGGATTCTCCGCCGGCAAACGCCTGCTATGTCCTCGCTGCGATGCTCGAACGCAAACGCGTCCTAAAACAAGTGAAAACAGAACAGAGCACGAATGGGCGCGTTTTGATTTACGAACAGGGCTCAACAGGCGACGTGTTCCTCGTGCCCGATCCGCAGTTGCGCCTCGACGAACTGGAGTCTGTGCAGAACGAAGTCGTGCAATTACTGCAGAAGGCAACCCCATGACCACCGAATCTCCACCGCTCAATTACAAGATTGGTAACGAGCGCCTGATCAGCGTGACCGAAAAAGCGGCGCGAAAACTAGCGTCGCTGCTTGAAGAAAAAGGCAAGCCACAGGGTGCCTTGCGCCTCAAGGTGATCGGCGGAGGCTGCTCAGGCCTGCAATACGTGATGGATTTAGTAGATGGCCCGAAGGAGCGCGATATTCTCGTGCCAACGCAGAATGTGCACCTGGTCGTCGATCCAAAAAGCGCACTTTTCGTCAGTGGTTCGGTGCTCGATTACAGCGACGACCTGCAAAAAGGTGGCTTCAAAGTCACTAACCCAAACGCCGTGGCTCATTGTTCCTGCGGCGAGAGTTTCGCGGTTTGAGCGGAGGCGTGCCGTTGATGAGCCAAAGCGTGGTGGGTGCCAAACCGCCTACACCTTCATGACCTCGGCATCCTTGTGCTTAAGGTGATCATCGATGGATTTCACGAAGCGATCG
>WNFO01003936.1_pt1 | contig 12753 bp, 15 predicted proteins | sample 5400251 | NCBI WGS metagenome assembly WNFO01 (sample SAMN13153354, study PRJNA577476) | soil metagenome | isolation source: 100 cm saprolite under Madrone tree | place: USA:California | collected 2016-06-14
GTCTATCTCAATCTCAAGCAGGTGCGCACCGAGGCGTCCGAGAAAACGGCGTTGAAGGATCGCGGCTGGCAGCAGGCGCTGGAGGCCTTGGCGTTCGACCTCAAGATCAATCGCCTGCGCGTGGTCGACGGGGATATCACCTATGTCGACCAGGGCCCCTTCAAGCCGCTCCACGTCAGCCGGGTTAACCTAGGGGCCGAGAACATTCGCAACATTGCCTCGAAGGAGCAAGTCTATCCCTCTCCGATCCTCCTCGAGGCCGTGGTGTTCGACGTGGGCGCGGTCCGGCTCGACGGCCGCGCCGATTTCCTCGCCGAGCCTCATGTGGGCCTGCAGGCCGCGCTCCGGCTGGACCAGGTGGCCCTCGACTACTTCAAACCGATCACCAATCGCTACAACCTGGCCGTCCGCAACGGCAGCCTGTCGCTGGCCGGCACCGTCGAGTACGCGCCGACGATCACGCGATTGATCCTCGAGCGGGTGCTCGTGCACGGGGTCGCCCTGGAGTACCTGCACCTGCCCCATACGGCCGAGGCGGAGAAGGCCCGGGCGCAGCAGACCGCGGAAGCGGCAAAGCAGGCCACGACGACGAGCACCGAGCTCCGCATCGAGCGCCTCGAGGTCGTGAAGAGCACCTTCGGGTTCATGAACCAGGCCGCGAAGCCGGCCTACCGGCTGCAGCTGACCGATACCAACCTCACGCTCGAGCATCTCGGCAACCAGGGGCGGGACGGCCCGGCCGTCGCGAGACTCACCGGCCAGCTCATGGGTCGCGGGGAGACCCGCCTGACGGTGAGCCTGCAGCCGCAGGCGGGGAGGGCCGATATGGATGTCACGGCGCAGATCGAAGACGCCGACCTCGTCCGGTTGAAGGACCTCGTCCGGGCGTACGGCGGATTCGAGATCAGGGCGGGCGAGTTTTCGGTGTACTCGGAGCTGCAAATGAAGGGCGGCGCTATCGAAGGATACGTCAAACCGCTGTTCCGGGGGGTCGAGATCGGCACCGACGGCGAGGCGGTTGCCGAGAAGGGGCTCCGCCAGCGGCTCTACGAGGGCCTGGTCGGGATCGGCGCGAAGGTCTTGAAGAACCGCCTGCGGGGCGAGGTCGCGACCGTGGTCCCGATCTCCGGGCGAGTGGACCGTCCGGAGGTGGCTCGGTGGGAAACGGTGGGTCGCCTGCTGCAGAACGCCTTCCTCAGGCCGATCACGCCGGGGTACGAGCCGGCGCCGAGTCCGAAAGGTGGCCCGCTAACTTCCGCCCAGGAGTCCGTGGTCCCCGACCACCCGGCGCGTGAGTCCGATCCCGTGGTGAGGCCCGAGGCCCCGTGAGGACGTCGTGCCGACGGAGCGCCCGCCGTGAACGTGATTGTGGGGTTTCCCTTAGATCAGCCTGGCGAATGATGCCCAACGCACACGGATCCGCCCACGGCGGCATCAAATCCGCCCGCCGCCCTGACGTGAAGAGGACAACGGCCATGAGACTTCGTCTGGGTGTGCTCGGCGTCACTGTCGCGACGATGTTCGTGATCTTTCCCAACGGGGGATCCCCCGTCCGGGCCAGCGAGGCGACAGACCAGCTTCGAACCGCTATCGACCAGATGTATCGCCTCGTGGCCACTGGCTCAACGGCCGAGACGCGAGAGGCCGTCCGAAAGGCCGCGGATCGGATGTTCGACTGGGCCGCGATGGCCGAGGGGGCACTCGGTCAACACTGGCGGGAACGGACACGCGATGAGCGAGCCGAGTTTGTGCGGTTGTTCCGGGATGTCTTCGAGCGGGCGTACCTATCCAAGATCCAACTCGCTGATGCCGAGCGATTCGCTTACCTGGGCGACACGATCGAAGGCGATCACACCGTTGTCCGCACCCAGATCACCACGAACAATGGCACGGTGATCCCAGTGAACTACCGAGCCCAAATGACCGAGGGCCGAACGTGGCGGGTATACGATCTGGACGTCAGCGGTGTCAGCCTCGTCGGCAACTACCGAACTCAGTTCGGCACGATCATCGGGCGCTCGTCATATCCCGAGCTCGTGAATCGACTCAAGGCGTTACGCGAACAACACAGCGGAGTGAGATCGGCCACGACTCCGCGTTCCACTTAGTCAGCTCGACAGGCGCACCCCAGGCGGGCTGCTCGGAAACCTTCGGTCTCGATCTGAAGGCCATGACCCCCGGGACGCGCCGTCGTGCGCCACATCGGCTAGCTCTCCAAGTGGGGCCACCGGAACCGCCGAGGTCGAGACCAACAACCATCTCAACTGCCAGCGGGTCTGACCATCCCGCAACTTACCAGCTCTCGGCATTTCTCTCTGGCATTGCGGGGCATGCGCGCCTCGATCCGGCGCGATTCGTCGTCTTCTTCGAGCCGCCGCCCCGTCCCGGGGTGCCGCTAGAAGGAGTACATGACGGTCCGGCCGTTTCAATCTCCTGCCAAGACCGGAAGGCCGGTTCAACTAGCCAACCGAAAGCGATGTAACATGAGCCCTGACCACTAGGACCCGGTCTACGCGGGCCATAAGGCATGATGAGAACCGCGCGAACGCGGCCTAACCCGCTGTGGTCCCTACTGCGCGCCACCTTGCTCGACTGGTACGAAGACCGGGCCCAGCGCCTGGGTGCGGCTCTGGCCTACTACACAATTTTCGCGCTGGCCCCGGGCCTCATAATCGTGATGGCCCTGGCGGGCATGCTGCTCGGCCCAGGCGCCGAGCAACAGATCCTCCTCGAAGTCCAGGAACTCATCGGCGAGCAGGGGGCCACGGCCATCGCTGCGTTGATTCAGAACGCGCGCGGCGAAACCCTCGGGGCGACCGGGACGGCCTTGGCCCTCATTCCCTTGATATTCGGTTTGTGGGGGGTATTCGGCGAGCTGCAGGATGGGCTGAACACGATCTGGGGCGTGACGCCCAAGCCCGGCCGCCGTGTCATCGCCATCATCAAGCAACGCTTTTGGTCGTTCGCGATGGTGGTCGGCACCGGCTTTGTGCTGCTCGTCTCGCTCGTCGTAAGCGCCTGGCTCGCCGCCGTGGGGACTTACATTGGGTATCTCTTGCCGGCACCCGCTCTGGTGCTGGAAACCGTGAACTTCGTCCTCTCTCTCGTTGTGATCACCGCCTCGTTCGCCCTCATCTTCAAGTTGCTTCCCGACGTGCACGTCGCGTGGAGCGATGTCTGGCTGGGCGCGGCGTTGACCTCCTTCTTCTTCACGCTTGGTAAATTTGTCATCGGCCTATATCTGGGAAAGAGCGCGGTCGCCTCTGCGTATGGGGCGGCCACGCTCGCTGGTCATCGTCGTGGTATGGGTATACTACTCGGCTCAAATCCTTCTATTCGGCGCCGAATTTACAAAGGTGTGGACCAGACGCCGCGGAGGCGGTGCGATCCCCGAGAAGACGGCGGTGCCGATCACCCAAGAAGCTCGCGCCGAGCAGGGTTTGGGGCCACGGCCTGCGGTATAGGATGTCCAACGCTGCGACCCGCGCGCTGGGCGTCCGGTATAAGCCGGACTGACAGGCCGGTGGCGCCGATCGTGCTCGGACTGGGGATCTGGGACGCCGTGCTAGTCGGGGTGATCGTCGTCTTCATTCTGGCCGTCTGGGGGCTCTCATCATGAGCGACACACTAATCTGCTGGATGTGTCGCAAACCCATTCACCGGCTCGCGAAGCGGATCCAGTTGGAGCGCGGATGGGGCCAGGTAATCGGCCTGCTGCTCGCCCTGACCTGGGCGCTGGTCGGCTGCAACCAGGCGGCCGTCGCGGCGGAGCCAGCTCGACATCGCATGACACCTTCCTCGTGACCACGTTCTCGTCACCGAACGTCGCGACGAACAGCACGTGACCGCGCATGAGGCTGGCCATGGCCTCGGCGACGACCTTTCTCGTCGCCCGAATGGTAGAGGCGGAGGAACTCGGCGAGCACCCATGCCGCCGCGTGGACGGCCAGGGTGGCGTCGATGTGCCTCGGGTCGATGCCCTTTACGTGGACCGCGCCAGCGCTGGCGCTGGCTGCTGGTTATCTGGTGGCGGCTGCGTAACGCCGCGATCGGCCTGCTCCGCCGCGTCCGCTGACCAGCTCGCGGCCGCGCATCCGATCGACCGCCAGTTGCCCGGCGCCCGCAAGTAGCGCCCCAGCGACCGTCCGGCGCGGGCCGGCCCGCCTTGTGCAGCCCCGTGAGCTGAGAGACGTCCCCAAGCCAGCTCGGACGAGCGGAGTCGACCCAGGGCGCAGCCCGCGCTCCGGGACATAGGGCGAACGGGCCTGGCTGTCACCTCCCTCGTGCTCCGGCCGCGTAGGGGGCGGTCTTACGCTCCCGGGCTGGCCCGCCGAGCGAGAGCCCTTGGGCGCGACGACGTCGCGGCTCGGTCGCGCCCGTTCCGCGGTCACTTCCTTGCCGCTTTGCGAGAGCTTGGGTATGTTGAAAAGCAAAGCCTGACCGTTGAGGACCGATGGGCGGAAGGAAGGAGTGAACATTTCCATGGGCTGATCGCCGACCTGATCCGACTCAAGGTGGACGTTCTGGTGCCGCTCAGTACGCAAGGCGGCCTCGCGGCGAAAGCCATCACGACGACGATTCCGATTGTCTTTGTCGCAACAGACCCAGTTGGCACCGGGCTCGTGTCGAGTCTCGACCGGCTCGGCGGCAATCTGACGGGGCTGTCCGTCACCCTCGGTGACGGATTCGCCGGGAAAATGGCGGGAGCTCCTGCGGGAGATCAACCGACGGCTCTCGCGCGCCTTGACCGCGAGCCCGCGCTGAGGCCGGATCACTGGGGGGCCCAGCGGGCGCGCTTGACGCCGACCCTCACTCGAACGCGTCGTTTCAGGCCGCCGCCCGGGCTCACGAGGGAGGCCCGACGGCCTCGACGCTGGCCGTCCCCGCGAATGGGATTGTTACACTACAGCCGATGGTAACGTGACGCGCGGTCACGCCCTCCCTAAGACCGAATGTTCTGCACAACCACGTGAAGTCCCTGTACTGGAGGAAGCAGGCCCAATGCCCCGCACCCTGCGGGTACCTGGATAGCGCGCCGGCCAAAACGAGCCGCAGACGTGACATCCGAGAACTCATCAGCATGATCGTCGTCTGCGGATTCTTCCCGCCCCGGGCCTCGAGAGGAGGCCCGGGGCGTTGAACCATAGGTGTCGACCGCCGCTCTACGGCGACTGCTTGTCCGTGCTCTTCACGAGCAAATCGGCCCGCCGGTTCTTCTGCCAGCACGCCGCGCCTGCCCCACGGCATGCCAGCACCTTTTCGCCGTACCCGACCTCGATAATTCGGTCCGCGGCAATGCCCCGCGCCACGAGGTAGTCCCTCACCGCGCGGGCACGCCGTTCACTGAGCTTCTCGTTGTATCTTATCGAGCCCCTCTGGTCGGCGCCCCCGTCGATGGCGACTTTGACGTCGGAGTTGGCCTTCAACCATTTCACATCCCGATCGAGGATCCTGGCGTCGGCCGGTCGAATGTTCGACTTGTCAAAGTCAAAATGCACTCCGCCGAGCCAGCTGATCGGCTCGAACCCATCCAGCGCTGGTGCCTTTTCGCGTGGCCCACTCGTTGTCGAGGCGCCCGGGTGGGTAGGAGCTGGCCAACCAGGACCCGCCGCGAACGCAAGACACGTCACAACCGTGAAGCTTGTGAGCAGGTGTTTGGGCCTCATGTGCATGGCCTCCTTTGGCGAGCGCGTCGCTCTGCGCAGCCTGCCCCTCAGGCATTGCGGATGCCAGGCAATCAATCGGCCGGATTTTGGCCTCTAGCGTGACTTCTGGGAGCCGTCACCAGGAAGGAACGCGTGGGCCGGAAGTTTTTTCCGGCCCCATCAAGGGCGTCAGCCGGACAACGGCGCGGCGGTTCTGGGCCCAGCATGCATCGACCGGCTCGTGGCATATGGGTCGCTGGCTGCCATAGAGGACGACGCCCAGGCGGTCAGCATCCACGCCGCGGCTGACCAGATACTCGCGGATCGTCCGCGCTCGATGCTCGGCGAGCGCCTGATTCAGCTGGGAATCCCCCTGCTGGTCCGCGTGCCCCTCGACTAGACCCCGGGCCTGCTCATTCGCCACCAGCCACGCCGCCGCCGCCTCAAGGTCGCGGCGGCCAGGCGGGCCGAGCTCGGCTCGGCCTGTGTCGAAATAGACCACGACGTCGCCGGGGCGCGCGCCGTCCCTCGGTGAAGCCGTGATCGGTTCGCCCGTGCCGGCCATCGTTAACAACCGCTCCACCAGCTCGGCATAGGATGACGCGCGCAAGACCCGGGCGAACTGTGCCCGGTAGTTCTCGACGAGGCTGACCCCGTCGATCACGATGTCGTGCACCAGCCACTCCCGGTCCGGTCTCGTCATCAGGTAGTCGATCTGCACGTCGCGGCTGTCCTTGGCCTGGACTCTCGTCCTGACGGTCGCGGTGCGCTCGCCCGTGATGTCCTCCGCGATCACGTCGATGGCCGGCGGCCGATCCCGGGGCAGCTGGGCCCGAACCATGTCGATGTAGGCCCGCTCCAGCACCGCGGTGAATACCCGCGAGAACTCCTCCCTCTCCGGCCCGGTGCGCTGGTCCCACGCGGCGCCCAGAGCACTGCGGGCCGCTCGCCGGCCATCGAACAGAGCGTGGGCCAGTCCGCGGACGTCGTCCCGAGCCCGATCCACGTCCGTGTCCTCGCTGAGGATGGCCGTCGCTCGGCGGAAGAACTCCTCGATCTGGACACGGGCTGAAGACTCGGCGCTGGAGATCCCCGAGAACAGCGTCACGGCGAGTATCGCTCCGACCACGTGACGGTAGCCCATGCCTTGGCCCTCCGGACCGAGCCGTTGAGGCCCGCCTGAGTGTGGTTGTGTGTCCCCTCGCAAGGTGCTCCTCCTCGGGCTCGGAGAGCCTTGTACGATTGTGCGGCATCCGCCCTCTCGCAAGGCATTCCCACGGTCTCGCTAGCGTCGGCTCTCTTCGCGGCGAGACACTGACTCCTGCGCCAGAGCGTGTAATAAGGTTCAGGACAACGCCCGTGCCATCGACCTCGTATTCGGCTGCGTCGCACGATCAACGGGCACCACACTGGAACGTCACGGTCCGGGTCCCGAGTTGGCCATCATGGTAGAGGTCATCGGCTGCGAGCCATTCCTCAGGCAACGCGCAAACGACGAAAGGTCGTAATCATTGGCAAACCTCCCGGGCGGGTGGTGGGTGGGTCGCCCTCTCGTGACCGCCCTGGCGGGTTTTATCCCTCATCCCGCCCGCAGACCACCCGTAGGCGAGTGCCATCGCCCCCGCACACGCACAGGCCGCGCGAGAAGACCTGTCGTGTGCTTCCGCTCTGAGCACGAGAAGCCGGTCGGTCAATAACCGAGTTCGACTCGATCCGCCACCGCCGCTGTGAGGTGGGCCAGCAGAATGCCCGGAATCCTTTTCATCTTGTGAGCAACGAGAACATGCTGAGCTTCTTTGACCACGACTTCAACCTCGTCTCGCCCCTCAAGGATCGTCTTGCACCCAGGCACAACGTCTTTACACTTCAAGACCTTCGCCATGGTTCGCACCTCGCTTTGGTGGGGCGGGAAATGCATACAGGATCACGGACGACCCAGTCGATGAGTAAACCGCAATCTCCGTGCCGCGAAGCAGACGGTCGAAGTATCAGATCGATACCAAGGACGCCGACGAAGACAAGGAGTTTACTACCAAGTAAGACTTACGCTTTGTCCCCGTCTGGTCCGTCACGCCGAAGCGCCGGGCATTCGCCCGATGGGGACGAGCCACCTCGAGGGGCAGCCCCCTGGTAGTCTCCTCGCCACGCTCGACGCCTTCCTGCAGGAGCACCGCCGCTGCGGTGATCTGGACGACGGTGCCGACGGTGACGTGATCTGAACGAACTGCGACTGCGGGGCCGGCATCGCGCATCCGGTCGAGCCGGCGGAACACCAGCCCGCCCCGGACGGTAGAATGAAGTTATGACCCTCCCCGCCGTTACCCTCATGCATCCCGCCAGCGAGAAAGGTCTCACGCGGGCGGACCGCGATCTTTACGGGTTTTTTACACCATCGGGACTACCTTGGCCCACATGGCACACCACTGGCGGCTGATCAAGGCGAGCAGCACGACGGACCGCTGGCGGGTGACGTGTAGTTGTGGCCGGTGGCGCGCCTTCACCGAGACGGAGGTGGATGCGCATCGACTCGCGCAGGAACATGGGCGCGAGAAGGGCGCCCACGTCGTCAAGATCGAGAGCCGCGACGACTACCGCCGCCGGGGACTGGACGCGCAAGCGCAGCATCCGCGCTCAATCTAGCCCCGTCACCGAGCGCCCGCCCGAGCTAGACCAACCCGGAGACCAACGGTAGGCTGACGACTACCGGGCGCGGCGCTGACCTCGTGAGCACGCTCGGTTGACACCGGGCAGCTCGATGGCCCCACCGAGATGGCGCACGTAGACAACTGCGTCTGGCCGGCCCTGGGACGACTGCCGCAACTGGACCAGCGGATCGACCTTACCTCAGCGCCGCGCCGTCGGTCGAGACGAGATGGCGCGTCTCTCGTTGCCTTTTCTGCGCGCTATCGCCAGCCGCCTTCGGCGCGGGGCCAGGCCCACGCCAAAGACCTCGTCACCGAACGTCTCGACGAACGGCACGTCACCGCGCAGGAGGCTGGCCGTGGCCTCGGCGACGACCTTCTCGTCGCCCGAATGGTAGAGGCGGAGGAACCCGGCGAGCACCCATGCCGCCGCGTGGACGGCCAGGGTGGCGTCGATGTGCCTCGGGTCGATGCCCTCTACGTGGACCGCGCCAGCGCCGGCGCTGGCTGCTGGTTACCTGGTGGGCGGCTGCGTAATGGCGCGATCGGCCTGCTCCGCCGCGTCCGCTGACCAGCTCGCGGCAGCGCATCCGATCGACCGTCAGTTGCCCGGCGCCCGCAAGTAGCGCCCCCAGCGACCGTCCGGCGCGGGCCGGCCCGCCTTGTGCTGCCCCGTGAGCTGAGAGACGTCCCCAAGCCAGCTCGGACGAGCGGAGTCGACCCAGGGCGCAGCCCGCGCTCCGGGACATAGGGGCGGACGGGCCCTGGCTGTCACCTCCCTCGCGCTCCGGCCGTGTAGGGGGCGGTCTTACGCTCCCGGGCCGGCCCGCCGAGCGAGAGCCCTTGGGCGCGGCGACGTCGCGGCTCGTCGCGCCCGTTCCGCGTCTCGGTTAAGCCTTCCCGGTCGTCCGCCTCGTCCACCGCCTTACCATCTTGGCGCGGCAGTCGTAGCGCATCCTGGCCCGGCTGTCAAAGATTCCTACTCAGATAACCTTACCGAGCAATCCCGTCTGGCTCAACCTTTCCGGACAAAGGCATCCCGGGATTTTGGCGGCGATTACGAGGAAGGCGCGTCCCTTGCAGCAGGCCTCCCTTGCAGCAGATCCATTGTCGCGAGACCTCAACCGGAGGGCGGCTATTGTCATGAACCGGAGGGCGGCTATGGTCATGGTCGGCGTGCTGGCGGAGCGTCATCCGGAGCATGTTGTCCTGAGCAACGGAGTCAAGATCACTGTCGCGGAAGGCCTCCTGCCCGAAGGAGCGGAGTTCGGACGCAGCCTCACGATCACCTACACAACCGACGGCGACGAGAAGCGTGCCGAGGACATCCAGCTCGTACCCGATTGGCTGACCGAGTGGATGGACGAGCACGGGCACGAACTGCCCGACGCGGAGCCGCCGCGGGCTCAGGAGTCCGCGAGGTCGACGAGCAGGGTCGCGTGATCGCTTAGCACGCTTCGTCGGCCCGCCGCGGCGCTCCGCGTCCGAGTCTGGCAGATTGCGCCAGGGCCGGCCGCCATCCAGGGGCGAGCGCCGTCGCAGCATGCTAAGGGGTTGCCTACGCTCACGCCCGTAGCTCGGCCGCGCGTCTCAAGCCGCTCGGCATAATCGAGCAGCGCCAGGATCTCCCGATCTTGAACTCCTGCGGGCGATCAACCGACGGCTCACGCGCGCCTTGACCGCGAGCCCGTGCTGAGGCCGGATCACTGGGGGCCCGGCGGGCGCGCTTGACGCCGACCATTGCTCGAACGCGTCGTTTCAGGCCCGCCCGGGTTCACGAGGGAGGCCTGCCGGCCTCGACGCCGGGCGTCCCGAATGTTCTGCACAACCAGGCGAGGTACCGCCCACCGCCGTTAGGAAGGTATTGCCCGTTGGTTATTTCCCACGTCGATAAAGACCAATCCGAGGGCAAGAGTCCGGTCCGGCGAGTGGGTGCGGAGCCTTCGACCGGCCGACTGGTCGCACCCTGCCAGAATGTATGCCCGGTCGGGCTCGGAAGCCTTCGTCCATGCTTCGTGGCGGGAGAAGAAATGCTCCACGCGCTCCTCCAGAGGAATGATCCGCCTCAAATCCTTGACCAGCCGAGTCATCACCGCCTCGACGGCGGCAGGATGGAAGAGAAACTCATAGACTTTGCTGATCATGCGGTGACCATCGCGCAGCTGGCGCATCAAAGACCGTGCGAGCGCAAGGTCGAGTCTAAGGGCAATCGCGGGTGCCCCATTGACCTTGCCGTACTGCTTCAGGCCGCCGATGTCCTGAAAGTGAAACGCCTTCCGGTAGAAGGCGGCATGATGTGGATTGACAGCGATACAGAGATCGCTGACCGTCTGGGCCGCATAGATGACCAGCATCCGGATCAGTCGCAGAAGGATTGGGACGCCTGATGACTGGTACTCAGGATTCATGGCCAGCGCCGAAACCTCTGCCACATTACCCCTCCCGTCCCGAAACCTCCGGAGCTCATCCCGGTAGATCTCGTCCATCGGGAGACCGAGGGGAGAATCGGTGATAAGTGTCATGGTCCCCACGACGCGACCGCCGCACCGGGCTACAAACACGCGTGTTGCCGAGAGGGCATTGTGAAGGCTCAGGCGCCAGCCGGACGGATGTGCATCCATGTAGCCGTGAGCCACGTATTGGTCGTGTTGTAGACGGAAGGCCTGCTCGAGGCTGCGACGATCGGTGGCAAGACCGAAGTCGAGTCCATCTGCGAACGGATCGTTCTGGAACCAGGCCGCTTTGAGCCGTGACCGGCTCGTGGTCGGTGATGAAACAGTCTCTGCGTGCACGGTCTGAAGCGGCGATTCCGACATCACGTGTCCCTCCCTGGCTGGAAGGCCTGCTTTCAGGTCCTGCTGGGGTCCTGACCTCTGGCTTTGCGCGCCGACCTCGCGACCGTGTTGCCGTTATCGGACATGCAGCACTCATCTGGTGACACGCTCGTGACATCACTCGACAAATCGCCTGAGGTTTTGCGCGACTAAAAGTTTCAGGCGGTGATTGCGGGGACACCAGCGGCTTCCGAACTCTTCGGCACGAGCCGCACAAACCGGATTAAAACTTGATGGGCAGCGATTGGGACGTGCTGCGCGGTGACATCTCCAATCTCTTGTTAGCCCTTTCTGCCACGTCGAAGCGGTCGTTGGTCATTTCTCGGAGGCATTTCCCCAGAAGCTTACGCGCCGAGCGTGTTCCTGTTTACGGCATCAGCGTGGCCAGAGCAAGTCCTTTCTGGAGCGGACAGGCGGACCGCGAGGGCCAAGTCCTCGAGGAGGAGCAGGTCCGGCGCGAGCCAGCTCTGCGGTTCCCGCTCGAGGGAGTTTATCGGCCCGGCAAGATGGCGGCCCAGCGCTGACGAAGAAAGCCCATGAATTATAAGGACTCGAAGAAGGCGGAGACTTCTGCGCTCTATCTGAGGCGTCTTACCGAACACAAGTTTGTGCGCTGGAATTCGCTGGAGTGTGCTGAGTTGGTCACAAACTGAGTCACAAAGTCACTTCAGAGAAAATTATCTGATGGGCAAATGTGTGAAATGAATGGTGGGCTGGGACGGGATTGAACCGCCGACACCAGGATTTTCAGACCTAGGGGCCAGGTGTCAGTACCTCTCGGTCACTTTGAACGGTGAATCACTGGACAGTGTTAAAAGCTGCCGATCACGGAGCGAGGGCCGGCCAGCGAGTACCAAGGCCGCGTTTCGAAGGGCCTTTCGACCGTCACCGTTCTCTTCGCGCGTCCTGTTCATCGATTCGTACCCGGTACGAGATCAAGGCATTTCAGCTGACCGAGAGGCTGTGGCACCTGGCCCCTAGGCCTTGGTCTCCGTAAGTGCGCGTAAGTGCTTGCTGTGGCAAGACCAGCTCCCTACGGCCTCATGCGCTGGAATGTGCTGGAGTGATCAGGAATGAGCCTGAGTCGGTCACAAATCTGGCACAAACACGTCGGATCCCTTGGACTATCGAGTCCTCACCCAGCGATGGGGGTCCTGGGGGCCCCTCATAACCCAGTCGACCCTGACCTAAGACGTTCCGCCTCCTCCTCGGCCTGTCGAACGCGTCTCGACAGAGTGGTCAATAACGTTTGCGTGAGCCCAGGAACCTCCTTGAGCAACACGGAGAAGTGCCGGCGGCTGATCACGAGCAACCGTATCGGAGTAGCGGCAACGACCGTCGCCGACCGCGGGCCCCCATCCAGCAAGCTCATCTCGCCGAAGAAACCCCCAGGGTGTAGAGGCACGTGCTTTTCGGTGGACACGTCGACTCGCGCGGTCCCGTCAACGATGAGAAAGAACTCGTCGCCGGGCTCGCCAGCACGGGTTATGACAGTGTCAGCCGCGACGTCGAAGACCCGGGCGATCTTGGCGAGACTCCGGAGCTGTCGCTTGCTGCAACCCTCAAAGAGCGGGACTTCCTTGAGCCGCTCAATCTTGTCGTCCTGCTTAGCCCCGAGGCCCGCGGAGACGG
>WNFO01003938.1_pt1 | contig 12752 bp, 14 predicted proteins | sample 5400251 | NCBI WGS metagenome assembly WNFO01 (sample SAMN13153354, study PRJNA577476) | soil metagenome | isolation source: 100 cm saprolite under Madrone tree | place: USA:California | collected 2016-06-14
GCGATCCGGTGTGCCAGGCCGCTAGGGTCTAGGCTATGACCTGGGCTCTCATTGCCCACACCAACTGGGCCAGCGGGACAGCCGGCGGGACGACAGCTGCCATCGATACGACGGGCGCAGATTTAATCGTTATTGTCGCGACCGCTTATAACGCCACCTACGACACCGAAGTCACCGTCTCTGACAGCAAAGGCAACGCCTGGACCAGGGCCACGCGCAGTCCAGGTACCGCCTACGTGATAGAGACCGACATCCAGTATGTGCAGGCTCCGACCGTTGGGACTGGCCACACTTTCACGCTAGCGGGTGCAACCACATATTTAGCTTTTGAGGTTGTCGCGTTCAGCGGGTCTTCCATTTTCCCGGTAGACCAGACCAACAACCACGAGGCTACTGGCGTAACATCGCTCCAGGCAGGGTCGATAACGCCCGGCAGCGCAGGCGAATTGGTGATCATCGGGGGCGGGGCCAACGCGAGCGCCACCCCTCCTACCGTGGACAGCGGTTTTGCGGTGACGGATGCCGCAAACTACGATGGCGCTCATTTCAGCGGGGTACTCGCATACCTTGCTCAGGGTAGCCCGGCAGCAGTAAATCCGGGCATATCCTGGGATGGTACGAGCACCTTTGGCTCCTGTGCCATCGCTTCCTTTAAAGGTGCCTCCGGCGGCGCGCTGCTCGTCATCGACAGAACCCTTCCGGTTGAATGGTCGGCAGTTTTGCCCGGCGTCGACGCAATTATGCCGTTTGAGATGTTGGCCGGCGCCGCCCGCGATGGCGCCGTGCCAATCGAAAATCTCGCGAGGGCCATTCGAGACGAGCTCACGCCGGCTGAAAGCACAGCCCGGGTTGTGTTTCATTTAGGGTTGCCGAGCATTGAGGCGTTGTCTGGCCAGCGCGCGGAAATCGGGGCCACGCTCGAAGCTCTGATGACCGCTGTTCTAAATACTGACTTCCGCGGCGAAGCATTGGGTGCTGTGACCGCCGAGCGCACGATAGGGAGCGAATTCCTGCAGACTAGGCTATTTACCTCCGATTCCCTGCTCGCCACTGAATGGCTGATGACGGCGCTGAGGGATCAACCGATAGGCGATGAATGGCTCGGGGCAATACGCGGCGCCAGCGCGGCACAACTCGAACTCGCCACAACGTTGCTTCAGCATGTGGGGGCCCCCGGAGAGATTACGGGCAGCGCCCGCGGTGACTCGTCTCTGCTCGCCGAATGGACCGGCACGCTGACCGCACTGCTCGCTTATGCTGGTATACCAATCGAAGTCAGCGGCTCGATCGCTGTGGCCGGCGTTGGGGCCGCGACCGAGATTATCGCCAAGGCGACTGCGGATATCCGCGGCCCTGCTGAATTCCTATCATTTGCTCGGCATGACGAACCGACGCGAGCGGAATTTCTCGCCGGCCGCTCGGTGCGAGACGATGCGGTCGCCTTCGAATTGCTGGCATTGCTGCATAGTCTGCATCGACTGCCGATCGAGTGGTCAGCCCTCCCGGCGATAGTGAGGGTGTCACTAGAGCGTCTGCTCGCCTCGCCCAGCAAACGACGCATCCTCAGCACACCCGGACGACTTCGTCTTCTCAAACGCCAGTGAAACCAGGACGTGCTCTGACGGCACCGTCCGGTCCCGATCAAGAGAGACACTGGGAACCAATGAGCGGCGGTGACGCGGTTGAACGTGATCCACGGCTATAAAAGCTTCAGCATGCGAAAGCTGCTTTTCGTGGTGCTGCGCAAAGCAGTGCCTTTCCTGCCGTAACCGGCGCAACGAATCCGGCCGGTTGATGAGGAAGCGTCAATGCGATTGGCAACGCCATTCGACCCGATCGAAATCGGCGAAATCGACAATTTCGCCTTTGATTTCACCCCTGATATGGGTGCCTCGTCGATTGTCTCGACGAGTTGGACTTGCGCGCTAGCCCCCTATCAGACCGCCACCGATCCGACACCGCAGTCTCGGGTATTGGCGGCTTCGCTCCGGACGACGATCGAGGTGCGTTCACCAATCGATGGCTCTTTGCAACTGCGCAACGGTTTCTTCTCAGTCGCGTCCGTCGGCGGTATGCCGAGTTCCGCCGCCGGCGGTACTTACATCCTCGAGGCCACGGCGGTTCTCGACGATGGTCGCGTGCTCAAGCTCAACGCAATGGTCCTATGCAACGCACCCGGGTAAATCGGTAGTCCGAGATTCGGATTGTGACGAATAGACCCGCCGCCGCAGCCAATGGCTGCGAACTGGTTGCAAGTCAGCGCAATGAATTGGCAGGATAAAAGCGATATGGCCAAGAACATGGCATTTTCATGGTTGCCCCAGCCAAGCACCGTTATTGGTCTTGGTGTCCTCGCCGGCACATTCTGCTATTTGATTACAGGAGATCCCGTTTGGGCGGGTGTTGCTGCGGCGGCGGTCAAGATACTCGTTCCTGACAATTCGACAGGAGGGGATCGGGTGTTCGAAGCGATCGCGATGCTAGCACAGACCGCCGGCAGGCCCCTTGAAGGGCCGGCAGCGCAACCGTCGGTCGCCTCCGGCGCTCCCGGCAATGATCCCCGCCCGCTATCCCGGGAGGCGCCGGACAAAATGACGAACAATCGGATCAGCGGGCAAGGCTAATTGACGGGACGTGATCATGCGACTCTATGGCGCAATCGAGAAGGTCGAGCCCCAGGATGACGGAACCGTGCGCGTGCACGGGATCGCGACATCGGAAACAGTGGACGACCAGGACGAGATTGTTAGGGCCGACGCGATGCGTGCGGCGCTCCCGGACTACATGCGGTTTCCGGCCCTGCGTGAGATGCACCAGCTGTCGGCCGCCGGAACGACGCTCGAGGCCGAGGTCGGTGACGACGGCATGACCCGGATCGTCGCCCACGTCGTCGACCCGGTTGCAGTCGCCAAGGTCAAGAATAAGGTCTATCGCGGTTTTTCGATCGGCGGCCGGGTCACCCAGCGCGACGCTGGCAATCCCAAAGCCATTACCGGCCTCGTGCTCAGCGAGATATCGCTCGTCGACCGACCGGCGAACCCCGAAGCAGTGTACGATTGTTGGAAAGCCACCGCTAGATCCGGCGGGATTCACTGCGAAGCACACGCTGAGCGCGCTTCGCCGGAACCGGCCCGGTCTGCAGGAGAGGCGTTCAACCCACCGGTGCAGATCTGGGCTTGCGGCATCCCCGGTCACCATCATCGCGCCAAAAGCGGGGCGATGAAATGTCTGGAAATGCGGTCACCAGGGCCGGCAAGCCCTTCAGGACCGGCGCCGTCTGATGAGGCTTCCGGGACTTCGCCCCAAGGAGAGCAGAAAGCCGCTGGAGCGAACCCGCTAATCGCCGCCTGGGGAGAGAAGATCGACGGCACAAGGCCGCCCTCCGCCGAAGTGGATGCCAAGGCATCGCTCGCCATGGTGACAGGGGCTTCATGGGACCCTGAACGCGTCTCGCAAATTATTCAAGAGCTCGACTGGCTTCGAGATACCCTCGATCTCGAGACCGCGATGCCGGGCGGCGATTCGATTGAGGTGGCTCGGTTACGGTCAAATATCGCCGAGCTCTGCGGTGTTTTGAACACCTTGGTGGCAGAAGACATCGGTGAGATCCCGGGCAGTGCGCGAATATACAGCGATGGTCTCTTAGAGGCTCCCGAATTGGTTGCGAGGGTCGCCGGCGCGCCGGGAGTGGTGCGTATGGTGGAGCTCTCCCAGACAGGAAACCATAACATGCAAAAACGTGCCGCCGGCCTTTTCGCCGATGCTAAGCACTCGGGGGGCGACCAGGCGCTGGTGGACATGGCGCTATATGCTTGCGACAAGTGCATGAAGCTCGACGGTCTGTCGATCAGGGAGCGCGAGCACATGGGCAGCGCGCGCGTTCATCTGCTCGAGACCGGGGGCGCTCCGATGGCAGACCCAAGCATGGACCCGGCAGGGGATGGATTCGGACTTGCCGCCAAAGCCGGCGGCGGTCGTAGCCGAGCACATCAGAACCTGATGGATATTTCGCACGAATGCATCGGGAAGGTGATCGGCGGAACGGCTCCAAATACGGGCACGCGGCACTCCGAAGAAACAATGGAGCATCTGCATTCGGCGCACCGAGATTTGGTTGCGGCCGGCGCCCAATGCTGCTGCGGCGTCGAGCGGGCTGCCGAGGAGCATAGCCAAAGCGATATATTGGAACTGGAAAAGGCTTTCCCGGTAACGGATCTCGCCAAGATGCTGGTCGATGAGCGGGCTGAGAAGGCTGCTCTGGTCAGAGCGTTTGGCGAAATGATGCCGATGCTCGACCGACTGTCCAAGCGGATCGACGACATCGCCTGCACCCCACTCCCGCCGCTGACGATTGCGAGAAATAGCGTGTCGATATCGAAACAGCAGGACGGCGGCGGAAATGCAGATATCCAGTTGTCGCCAGAAGCTATTGCGTCTGCCCTCAGTAAAATGAGCAAGGAGGATCAGACCCTGACCTTAATCAAGGCCAGCTACGCCAAGCCCATTCGCATGCCCGGCGCAGCTCCCGGTGAACCCTGACCACTACTGTAGGGGCGGAGGCCTCGCAGGAGACGATCAGCAGGACTTATCTGCACCGAACCCGCTCCGCCTTAATTCGTCCCGGCCCCCGATGAGTCGGGTCGGCCGAGGGTAACCAATTCCCATGCCGCCCTGCGGCAAAGCTCCGCTTTGCTGAGCGGCCGTCGCCAAGCCCGGTCTTCGACCGGGCTTTTCATTGCCCCCCATCCGGGAGGATGTTCGATGAATACAATCACCAAGGAATCGCTGGAGCTCTTGAAAGGGGCCCTGGCCAAGCCGGACGACGTACTCGCCAAGTCAATCTCGACCGCGTCCGGTCTGCTCGCCTATGACTTGCAAGCCCCGGCCAAAAACCTTTATCCGTTCGTGACCCCGATAAGGAACGTTATGCCCCGCGTCGGCGGCGGCACCGGCGCAGCCGCAAACTGGCGTCAAGTCAATTCGATGATCGGCTCCGGTTTCGACGCGATGGGGTGGGTCCCCGAAGGCCAGCGCTCGGGCCAGATGTCCTATTCGACCTCGAACAAATCTGCCACCTACGTGACGATCGGCGAGGAAGACGCGGCGACCTTTGAAGCAATCTCGGCTGCCCGCGAATTCGAGGACATCCAGGCGCGCATGACCTTCCGCTTGCTCCAGAAAATGATGCTCAAGGAGGAGATGGCGATCCTCGCCGGCAATGCCTCGCTGAGCCTGGGTGCACCGGCGACCCCGACATTGTCGGCCTCGGGCGGCAGCGCGACACTTCCGACGGGAACTTATTTCGTCAAGGTCGTCGGCCTGACCCTCGAGGGGTACCAGAATTCGAGTGTCGTCAACGGCGTTGCCACCTCAATGACCGTTACCGGCGCCGACGGGAAAAGCTATATGCTGTCGGGTGGCTCGTCGAACATCAGCTCCGAAGCGAGCCTCGCCGTGACGCTCGGTCAGACGCTGTTCTGCAGTGCTGCCCCGGTGCGGGGCGCGGTCGCCTACGCTTGGTTCGTCTCCAGCGCGAGCGGGGCCGAGACCCTGCAGGCGATCACGACGATCAACAGCTTCGCCATCACCGCCCCGCTCAGCACCGGAAGTCAGCCGCAGACCGCGGTCACCGCCGACAACTCGGCGAACTCGAGCTATGCCTATGATGGGCTGTTGACCACCGCGCTGAAACCCGGGTCAAACGCTTATGTCAACATCATGCCTACCGGCACAGCGGGAATGGGGACGCCGTTGACGGCATCGGGTCGCGGGTCGGTTCTCGAAATCGACACGATGTTTCAGAAAATGTGGGACAATTTCCAGCTGTCGCCGACCGTGCTCTACGTCAACTCCCAGGAGCTCAAGAACCTTACCACCAAGGTCCTGTCGAACGCGTCGGGACCGCTGCTGCGCTTCGACTCGCCCGCAGATGGGAGTGGGGGCGAGTACCAAGTGACCGCATCCGGAGTAGTGCAGTTTTACTACAACCCATTTGCGATCAACGGCGGGCTGCGCATCCCGGTTCGGATCCATCCGCGGGTCCCGCCCGGCACGATCATCGGCTGGGCCGAGAACCTGCCGATTCAGTACCAGTCGAACGAAGTGCCGAATGTCGCCGAGATCAAGACCCGGCAAGATTACTACCAGATAGACTGGCCGGTCATCACCCGCCAGCGCCAGGTTGGCGTCTACGCCGAGGAAGTGCTTGCGGTCTATGCGCCCTTCGCAATGGGCGTCATCTGCAATATCGCAAACGGGTAAGCTACCGAGAAGGGACGATCGCGTCAGCCCTCGGGGTCCGGCCGGGGGCGGCGCGCTTACCCGATAACTCTCCGCCCTGGCTTGGGCGCGGTCGGCGCCAATCATGGAACGACGCGTCACTGCTCCGGGCTTTCTCACCATTTTTCGGGAGGGTTCACCGTGACCAGATCACAGCCGTCTCGGTCAGAGCTTTCGAACATTCAGCCGGCGGAGACGTACCTTCCGGCCGAAGCGATTTGCGGTCGCCCGGCGCAGCGCTCGGCAACGTTCGCCGCTGCCAAGCTGGCCAAAGGCTGATCTCATGGTCCCTGGCGATCTGACGACACTCGGCGATGTCAAGTCATGGCTGCAGACAGGGCAGAACGCATTTCCCGCGACAGATGATGCATTGCTCACTCGGTTGATTACCGCGGCGAGCCAATTCATTCAAACTTGGCTAAATCGGCAGATTACTTTGCAGGATTGGATCGAGACGCGCGATGGTCTGGGGAACATCCTCGGCCCGAGCGAGGTGCGGTACCAATTCGCAGCATTCCCGGTGACCGCCGTGAGTCGCGTCGTGGTTGACGGTGTTGTGATGCCGGCGATTCCGACGCCAGCGCAATCCGGCGCGGCTGCGGTCGGCACGATGGCCGGGCAGAGGGGCTATCTCTTTACACCGACCCAGCTCGTGATTCGGGGATATGCAGTCCCACGAAAGGCAGGGTGCGTGACCCTGCAATATACCGCGGGCTATACAGCGCCGCCGGCAGACCTCTCCCAGGCCTGCATCGAGCTCGTGGCGCTGCGCTACCGCGAGCGCGGTCGGATCGGAGAGGTTGCGAAGGCGATCGGTGGCGGCCAGACAGTCTCATATTCGCAAAAAGATATGAGTGACTCGATAAAATCTCTGATTCAGCAATACCGCAGAGTCGCTCCTATCGCCGGGTCTCTGATCTCGGTGTCGCCGCAAGTCGTTGCCGGAGCTCCGGTGGGGGTTGCATGATCACCGCCTATCTCGTGGGCGACCAACAGTTGCTGGAGCGGCTGTGCGCTCTCCCAGAAGCGATCAATTCAGGGCTCGTTCGCGGCATCACCCGGCTCGGGATCGGCCTCCAGCGCACCTTGCGGCAAGATAATATCAGTGGTCGGGTGCCGACGAGGCGCACCCAGCCAGTGATGTCGAAGCCAGATTTTCGTGTCGAGCAAAGCGGCGGGGCTATCTCTGCAAGCATATGCCTTGATTTCCAAAATGCCGTTCGGAATGACGGTCTGGCGGGAACGCTCAATGTCAGAACCAGCCTTCGGCGTCAGCGAGAGGCCTTCACCAGCCCTAGGGCTGGAAAGGTGATCGGTACGCCCGCGGAGGATGGCGTGCCGGGTCTCGCTGAACCCTCGTTTCTCCGTTCGGCGCTCGACAATATGACCTCGGCGGTTCGCGACGAAATCGAAGCAACGTTGGCGCAGGCCATATCGTGATGATCGCGTGCAACGCCGCTGGTCATGCAGGCATCCCGGTTTCACCGAGCGGCCGATGATCATTCGTGAGTCAATTTATACGGCGCTCTGGGCGCTCGGTACCGGTGCGGCGCGCTTTGCCAGCGCAGACCGTCGACTACGCCATTGGACCGACCTCGCACCGACCGAACAGCCCGCGCTGTTCATGAGTGAAAAGGGCGCACACGCCGCTACCAAGGGACTGGGGACTCCGATTGTATGGACCCTTTACGCGGACTTCTATATCTACGTCCACTCGAGCGATCCTTACTTGGCTCCGGCTACGCTCCTCAACCCGCTTCTCGATGCGATTGAAGCTGCGCTGGCGCCGTCGCCGGCGACTGGGGTTCAGAACTTGGGTCTGCCGACGATGGTGCAACACGCTTACATTGCCGGAAAGGTCGAAACCGATGAGGGCGTCCTCGGGGACCAGGCCATCGCAATCCTCCCAATTGAGATCTTGTGCGTCTGACCACGCCTCCAATACGCCCTCTTGGCGGCGCTTCGACGGGCCGGGCCACTGCGGCGCTGCTGACGAGGCTTTTAACAGGGAGTATATGACATGCAATTGAGCTTCGGCTCGGGCGCAGTGTGGGGCGAACGCACCGATGTGACCGGCACTGGGGTTGGGCCGCGACAGTTCGGGGTGCTGCAGGACATCCACATCGACTTCAATTGGACCGACAAACCACTGTACGGCCAACTTCAGTTTCCCTTGGCCATCGCGCGCGGGCAAGGCAAGATCACTGGTACGGCCAAGTTCGCCCAGATCCTTGGCCTGCTGTATTCCGACATTTTCTTCGGCCTAACCCCAGCCACCGGCCAGTTCGCGGTCTCTCAACTCGAAGCGGCCAGCGTACCGGCGGTAACGCCTTATACCGTCACCGTCGCCAATGCGGCGAACTACAACGACGATCTCGGCGTTGTCTACGCCGCCAGCGGCAGGCGTTTCAATCGGGTAACGACACCTTCCGCCGCCGGTCAATACTCCGTCAACTTTTCCACGGGGATCTACACTTTCTCGTCTGCCGATGCGGGTGCAGCCGTGATGATCTCGTACACCTACAGCATCGCGAACTCGGGCAGCAAACTCACAATCACCAATCAGCTCATGGGCACGACGCCGACCTTCAAGGCAACGTTCTATACGACGTATGGCGGAAGTGGAACAGCGTTGCGTCTGAATGCCTGCACGGCGGACAAGCTGTCGCTACCAACAAAGATCGACGACTGGACGATTCACCAGCTCGATTTTCAGGCCTTCGCCGATGCCTCAGGGACGATCGGGTATTTGAGCACAGTGGAATGATGATCCCGGGTGTAACGATAACGATGGGTGGCCGGGATTGGCTTGTTCCGCCGCTTACGCTCGGCCAGCTCCGCCGGCTGATGCCCAGGGTGCGGCAGCTGACTGAGATCGACGCCTCTATGGGTGCGGTGCAGATCGGGGTGCTGGTCGAAATCATCACTGCAGCGCTGCAGCGCAACTATCCTGATGCCACGGCTGAGACAGTCGAGAACCTGCTCGACTTGGGCAATGCCGGCACCGTGCTGAATGCGGTTCTCACCGGGTCGGGTTTAAGGCTGCGCGACCGCCATCTGGGGGAAGCGTCGGCCCCCGGGCCCGGTCCGGGGGCGACGTCGACGATCGCGGATCAGCGCTCGGTCAAAGAGACGCAGAGGGCTGGGGCCATATCTATGGCCTCCTCGCTACCGCTTGCGGATACAGCTACCCCGTAATCGACGAAATGACGCTCTTCGATGTTGAAGAGCTGACCAAGTATTGGGCCGAGCATCCACCGCTGCATATCCTGGTCGCGGCGTATCTAGGCGCTGGCAAGCAGCAACGCCGGCCGACGGGATCGGGCCTTGACGGCTCAGGGGATGCGGCAGGCGCCAATCCCGAAGAGGTCCTGGCTGAGCTTGGACCCGGGTTTCACACCGCGGATGTTCACGCCGGACTGACGCCAGTAGTACTGGACTTTGCCGAGCTGCGGCGTCAGGCGGCAACTCATTGAAGCCTGCACGCGTTGTCGAAGCAGCTGGAGAGGACACCCGTGGTCCTCTCTTTATTGAGAGACGATTATGGCCGAGATTGAAACCAGCGTCGTCATCAGCGCCAAGACCGATGATCTCCGATCGGGAATGGAGGCCGCGGCAAATGCGGTCCGAGCGGCGACGGAGGCAATGCAGGCTCAGTTCGCGAACATGGGGGTGGCCGCGCAGCAGGCGCAATTGCAGATCAGCGACGCTGCCACGCGGGTCGGGTCGTCGATCGACGAACTACATCAAAAAACTGCAAACCTCGCAGGGTCGGTCAGTGATGGCCTCACAGCTAATGCTGCGCTCGGGTCTGATCGAGATCAGCAGGTGCAGCTCGACCAGCAAGTCCTGGCATATGGAAGGTATGTCGACAGGATACAGGCGCTCGACGCCAGAATGGCAGAGGAAAACAAGAGGGCTTGGGACGCTACAGTTGCCCCGATCGAGCGCGCGATCGATCGCTCGGTCACCGGAATCATTCTCGGCACGACCACTGTACAAAAAGCCCTGGCGAACCTGGCGCAATCAATCGTCGCGGAGTTTGTCAACTCGGCGGTCAAGGGTGTTTTTGGGCAAATCGGCGCGCTATTGGGCGGCAGTGCGGTCGGCGGTGATCAGGACTTCTCGGGAGAGCTTACCGGCGCTGGCGAAGCGGTCGTGGGCGGCGGGGTTGCTCACGGACTAGGGTCCACAGGTCTGTTCGGATCGGGCGGGATTGGCGGCCTTTTTGAAGGAATCAGCAGCTTGTTTGTCTTTCAACGAGGCGGCATAGTGCCGAGCGCGCAAGGAGGCTGGGCGGTACCGAGCCTCGGGCCGGGGGGCGTTCTCGCGCAACTCCACAGCAACGAGATGGTTCTGCCGGCGAACATCTCGCAGGGTCTGCAGGCTATGATGTCCGGTCCGTCGGTCGTCAATGGCAGCGGGGCTGGAGGCAGCGGCCCTGTTATCGTCAACATCTCCGCGATCGACAGTCAAGACGTCAAGCGCTTCTTTCACAGCAATGGGGCCTTGCTGGTCGCTGCTCTCAACAGAGCCACGCGTAACGGCTCGTTACTGCGGACCGCCTAATGGCGTTGATCTTCCCGGCCCTACCCGGGCTCGCGTGGAGCGTTACCAAGTCCCCCACGTTTCAGACGCGAATCCAGCGGGCGGTGTCGGGGCGAGAATTGCGGGCCCTCGATTACCCATACCCATTGTGGCAATTTACGCTGGTCTTCGATTTTCTGCGTGACAACCCGGCGGCAGGTTTTGACGAGCTGCGAACTCTGATGGGGTTCTTTATGCTTTGCCAGGGCGCCTTCGGCACGTTCTTGTTTCAGGATCCGAGTGATGATCGGGTTTTCGGACAGCAAATCGGTACGGGCGATACCCTTAGGACAGTCTTTCAACTTCAGCGGGCGATGGGCAAGACGTTGCCGGGTGGCGGCTTTCTGGAGCCCATCGTAGCGCCAAATGTCGTCAACGCAGTCTACTTCAACGGCATCGTCCAGGACCCGGCAGCCTACAGCGTCGATTCAATGACGGGGCTCGTGACCTTTGATGTTGCGCCGGGCAGCGGTCTGATCATCACCGCGGATTATAGCTATTACTTCCGTTGCCGGTTCATCGATGACAGCTACGCTTTCGAGAATTTCATGTTTCGCCTATGGCAACTGAAAAAGCTCACCTTCATTTCGGTGCGATCGTGAAAACCGCCGTAGTTGGCCTACGGTGGGGGGAAACGCCGCCTGCCTCTGGTGTTCGGTCAAGGTGAGATGAAACCTGCTTCAGCGGCGCTGGTCGCCCTGCTTGCTGACAGCGAGCAGTTCATCATGGCCGACCTATACACCTTTACTCTGGTTGGTGGGTCGCTTCTGCGCTACTCGGCAGCGCCCTCGGCGGTTTCGGCCAATGGTCACACTTTCGTGTTGGGCCCGAAATTCGAGCGTTCGCGGACGAAGGTGGTTATCGGCACTCAGGTAGACGAGCTGGAGGTCAGAGTCTATCCGGAGCCGACTGATCTGATTGGCGATTTGCCGTTTATGGAGGCGGCTTGGCAGGGCCAGCTTGACGGGGCGCTGCTGCAGCTCGAACGCGCCTTCATGCCAACTTACGGCGATACCAGCCCGGGAACCGTCGTACTCTTCGCCGGCCGCATATCAGACATCGATTGCAGCCGTAGTGGCATCGAATTGAAGTGCCGATCGCATCTCGAGCTCCTCAATATCCAGATCCCGCGGCGACTGTGGCAGGCTTCGTGTACGCACGTTTTTGGTGGGCCGATGTGCCAGTTTGACCGAGAAAGCCTCTCCATCACGTTCTCAGCCGGTGCCGGTTCTACGCAGACGGTGATCACCAACGCTCCGAGCTCAGCAAGGCCGTTTGCACTCGGGACTATTACCGGCGTTACTGGGTTGAATGCGGGTGTCAGCCGCACCAGCGCAGCTTTTGTCAGTGGTGCGACAGTCACGGTCAAGCTCGCTTTTCTCTTCCCGGTAGCCACCGGCGATCAATTCCATCTATTGCCCGGTTGCGATCGTACGATAGCGACTTGCAAGAATGTCTTCAACAATGCGGGAAATTTCGGCGGCTTTCCGTTTATTCCGACGCCGGAGACGGCGGTTTGACTTCCGCGTTCATCCGACCGAAGACCACGGTCGGCGCCAAGGATGCTCAGCGGCTTGCGGTTATCGAGGAAGCGCGAGAATGGCTCCGCACACCTTATCATCACATGGCGCGCGTCAAAGGCGCCGGTGCAGACTGCCTGACTTTGCTCGCCGAGGTCTATGAAAAGGCTGGCGTCATTCCGCATGTAGAGGTGCCGTTTTATCCGCCTGATTGGAATTTGCACCGCGACACAGAGCGCTATTTGGAGGGCGTTACGCGCTTCGCTCGCGAGCTTCCCTATGGCGGCGATAATCCCCCGCCGCAGCCGGGCGATGTTGCTATTTTCAAATTTGCACGGTGTTTTGCCCATGGCGCCATCGTGATCA
>WNFO01005731.1_pt1 | contig 12749 bp, 11 predicted proteins | sample 5400251 | NCBI WGS metagenome assembly WNFO01 (sample SAMN13153354, study PRJNA577476) | soil metagenome | isolation source: 100 cm saprolite under Madrone tree | place: USA:California | collected 2016-06-14
GAGCGGCTCGAAATTCGGCGGCGGTAACACTGCCCCCACGTTGGCGCGCATCAACAAGAACGTCACACCCATGACCGCATTAGCAAGATCGTCACTCGCGCCCTTGCGATGGTCGATGCTGTCACGCCCACCGCGCCCCGTCGTGCGCTCAAGTCCGCATATCTGCGAGATCGCCCGCATATGATCAAGAAGATCAATCTTGTGAGACGTGATGGCGGGCAGCGCGGCGAGATAAATCTCGCTCTTCGGCTTGTCGGCAGACAAATAATCGATGCCATGCCGGGCGAACGCGGCACGCGGCCACTCGCCGCCGTATCGATCACCACGCACCGAAGTGCAGTGGTAGGACTTCAATACGGCAGCAAACTCGGCAACCACAGTCTCAGGTGAGAACGGCGCCTTGCGCTCACGCACGCAGTCAATAACTGCCGTGCCGTTCTCAAGGTGTCCGATGGCCAGCGTCATGCTGTCATTGCTGCCACCCGACGGATCACAAAACGCGATATAAATCACACCCGTCGCCGGAGCGCGCTCGTGCACGCCGATCGACACACACGCATCGACTGCTTCACGGGACACATATTGCTCGAGATCGCCCCGAAACTGCCCGAGATACTCAGCCGCGTTCTGCTCTGGATCGCGCTCAAGCGCACGATCGACAACGGCTTGTGACAACGACGGGTTGAAATCTCTCGAGCTGCCCTGCGCCACCAATATGCGCGGATCGCCATCGGGGCCATAGTGCTGCCGATACGCCTTGAACATCTCGCCGCGCTTGCCGTAGGGCGAAGAAATCACGATCAGCGGCCCACCCGTCGTCGCCAACGCCGGACGCACAGCCGTCAAAATGGCGCTGTCCACATTCGCCGACGTCTCGTCGCTGTACCAGAACGCACACTCGTCGGCGATCACCGCAACCGCCGTTACGCCGCGCAAGCCACGGAACGACGCAGCCCGTATCTGTAGATCGATCCCAGTCTTGAGCCGCAGCGTGTCTGCCGTCCGGCTCTCGACGTAGCCCGCCAACATTGGCAAGGCATCGAAGACCGCCGCCGCATAATCAAACGCACCGACAGCATCGCCGCTGCACGCGTCTTGCCACCTCTACGACCGATGATGGCCCACAGTTCATCAACACGCCGCTGTGGCTCGTGCTTGCGACCGCCCGTCATGCGCTTGAACACCTTGCGCTCAACCCGGTCGAGCGGCTCGCCCATTGCGGCAATCAGCAACGTGCGCCAAGACGCCCAGCTATCGCCCGTCAGAACGGCACCAAGCAGCGCGCGGTCCGTGAGCGCCTCGCGCATGCTGATGCGTGGCTTCATGGTGCCGTCGCCTTGCTGGCGAGATATTCGTGCAGATCGGGCGTAATCAGCCGGCTTCTGCGCTCAAGACCAATCGTCTCTAGGTGCCGGCGTAGGGTGTTGCTGGCGCGCTGATAAAGGCCGAGATCGGCGGCCGAAGCTTCGCCGACCGTAGCAAAGACAGCTTCCATGCGCTCGAGCTCGACGGTGAGGGTGGCGCAGCGGCGGACGATGCTGTGCTCGGCCTCGGACACATTGTCAGCGCCGCCTAGATCGGACAGGTGTAAGCTGATCACATCCTTGCACCGACGAATCCAAGCTGAGCGGCCATCGACGCCCGGAAGCAACGCCGATCCATTCGTAATCCGGCTGCGCTGTGGATCCTTCGGGTGGCCGACCGTAGAACGATCTGCTGGTGAGTTTTCGAGCATTGCGACCCCGCATATAAGCCCAAACAGCGCTGGCGATTGAGGACATCGAGAACAGGCTTTGTCACAAGCGATATCCCACCGCAGAGATGTCCTTAAAAATACATCTTAAGAATCTTTAGTTGTGATTGTTGGAGCGTTGATTTGACTCATACATTTCTGTCCACATGGTATCCACGCTGAGAAAGTTATGCCGGAGAAAGTTATGCCGGCCCTGTGGAGTAAATTGCGATCCATATGAACTTAGTTCGAGAGTGGCAAGCTTTATCGCTGCTTCCAATCCGGCAATAGTCAACACGGCCATGTCGTAACATGTCACGCGTATGGCGGGGTGCGCGGGCTGCTATAGTCGGCCGGGCGCGGGGCGCCAAAGAAAAGGTGCAAGGGGGGTGTTCCAGGTTGTTCCTGGAACAGGGGGTCTTCTCTAAAAGTGTTATAGCTTTTCATTTTCTATGAGTTGTTCCTAACTACCTAGAACACCTGGAACAGTTAGAACAATGTAGATTTCATGCGGGTTTCTTGCCCGTAACAAAAATCTGCCGACCGGGAACGGGCAAGAACAAGCCTGATTCATCGCGGTTTCTTCGTTTCCTTGAACAGCATTCTGTACATCCGGCACTGTTCCTTAATCTCGTGGGAGTGTTCGGCCAGAAGATTCCGCAGCAGCTTTTCGACGGATACACGAGCTTGTTGAAGTGCCAGCCATGCCTGTCGCGCTTCAGCGCGACTTGCTCCGGAGGTGATGGTATTCCCAATGAATGTTACGAATATCTCGACCGAGAGCGCTCGCTTCGCGCGCCAGATCCCGACTTGTGTTGACAGTGCGCATGGCCCTTCCTTTCTCTTCACGCTGGTCGGGTGTATCCCATCGCCAGCCGATTCCCTTTCCTCAACTTCTTTGGTCCAGTCCAACCAAGTCGGCGCATACATCTACCTAGCTTTTTGTAATCAAAATCACGTTGCTTGCTGATGGGGATTCCAAGAACGTCGGTTAGGATATCCGCGCTTGTTGTGCGCTCCTCACCGTTTTCCCTGTCACCTATGAGATCGGCCAGTTTATCGTCCCAAGGGTCGTGCTCTTCTCGCGCCTGCTGCTCAACACGGGCTACCTCCCATAGGTCGCGTCGCAGGACGATCGACACGCCTTCGCGTTCTCGCTGTGCCGCCTCGGCCCAGAGTTGATCACGATCGCGCCGTAGAGCTTCGGTGTTGATCGTGGTTGTCCTGATCGGCCAGAATCGACGGTCATCTTCCTTGAGATACTCTTGATCGTTTGTCGTTGCGAACAAGATGCAGCGTCTTGGTCTGTCAATGCGTGTGCGGCCATATGCCGGTCGCGCCCGATCGTGAGTCCGGGAAGCGAACGCCTTGATGTGCTCCATTTCCGCCCGTCTGATGCCGGTCAACTCGGCGATCTCGTATAGCCATACACCGGCAAGCAATTCCTGTTGCTCCTTGTCGTGCTTGCCGAAGATTGGCTGATCGCAGAAATTGCCTTCTCCGCACACGATTACGATAACCATGCTTTTTTCTGTTCCGCCCTCGCCCTCCAACACGATGATCTGATCGAATTTGGTGCCGGGGTGTCGCACACGTCTGACCGCGGCGATCAGTGCGAGGCGGCCAAATTCGCGATTGAGTTCGGTATCGTCGGCGCCCAAGTAGGTAACAGCCCAACGCTCCAGCCGCGGCGCGCCGTCCCAGTCCAGCGCATCGAGATAGTCGGCCACCGGATCAAATTCGTTTTCGAGGGCTAATTGAAGGATGGCGTCTCGCGTGTTTACGCTGCCCGGATCGAATTTGTACGCCTTGTGGATTTTTGACCGCAGGGCCAACACTGTATGATCAAGATCTACGCGCGGCTTGATGCCTTTGCTTTCGACCAGCACCTTGTCGTGGAAGACGTCATAGCGGCACCTGATTCCGAGCGCTCGCTGGGCGCGGCGCGCGTTAGTGCAGGTCGGATTCGGAATACCGTTCTTGTTGACGCTTTCCCACTTATCCTCTTCGTCCGGCTCTTGATCGCCGGCCGCACCGGCAGGCGGGACAGTGCGCTCGCCGATCCACTTCTCGTATGAGCGCTCCACCTCGACGCGCAGGCGGTTGCCGTCAACATATTTGCGCGCGTACACGAGTTAGTGACGGCGCCGGCTTCCGTTGCCGGAAAGCCGCCACAAAATTTTGAACATTAGCCGCAGCAGATGAACCGCCCGCGGGTCGAGATCGGGAGCGAACTCCATAATCTCGAGCACGACCGATTCCCGATCACCCCGCACATTGTGGGGACACGCGGCATGAACCGCGGCCAGCGTTGTGCGAAGGAGCCGAACTTGTTCGGTCCATCCGTGCCTGTGCGCCGTACCGCCTTGCGGGCGGGCCGGCTTTTCAAGCAGGGCTTTGGCCTCAGGAGTCAGAGGCCATAGGTGCCCATTTTCTGCTGACGGCTTGCGGGGGGCGTCCCCGTCGACGTATATAGACTGCATCGCAATCTCCAACTTGCAGCGGCCGGATCGCAGTCCGGCCGTTGCGCTACCGGGAAGCCCCCGGCGGCACTCGCGCTGAGCGCGAATTCTCAAATTCCTGAACAGCGCATACTCGTGCCTTCACCTCTTCGATTTCAGCTTGCTCGGCGCGCGTGCTCTCTTTCCACTCCGCCAACCGCATTAGACTCGCTTCACGTTTTGCAAGGCGTTCGGCCGCTTCACGCGCGGAGAGAGCAGCGCGAGTTTCTGCGTCTTTGGGATTCTCCGGAAAGCCCAACCGTCGCGCCACCGAGCCGGGACCGCGATCACCGAGCGCATGATTCTGCGCGCGTCGGGGCGCGACATAGGCGGCCCAGGCGGCCGCGCGACGCTCTTGCGAGATGTGGAGGAAGGGAGGGATGTCGAGGTCGTCGATCATCTGCTCGCCTCGTCCTTCTCCAACGGTTTGGAGACCGAGGCGGCGGACGTGAGCTCACTCTTGCGCGCCAGGATTAGCTTGCCGCGCCGGATGATGGGCCACCAACCCCGCGAAATTTGATAGTGGCATTTGTGCTCGGGGAGCCGCAGGAATGCGGCGATCTCTTTCACGCCGTGGAGAACGTCGAGAGCGTCTTCAATTTGTTTGGCCATGGTCGACCCTCATTACGAGTGGGCGACCTTTCACATAATCGAATTGGATCAGGCGCGAAACAATGAAAGAATGCAGCGAAATTTGAATTCGCTTCATGAAACGAAATCAGATTTCGCTTCAGTCCCTATAATGCGTGTGAGGCGGGGTGTCGTGAACCAGGTGTCACACCGTCACGGGTGTCACACTTGCGGAACGATGCGGCGATTGTGTTTGCAAGCCGTATAGACGGTTCGTTCATCGACGCCGAATTCCTTTACGGCGTCTGACGCGATGTTCTTCATCATTCTTTTTCCTCGTGTCGACCCGTACCGCTTGAAGTGCGCCACGTATTCGGCAATCCACCGATGCTGTAACTCGGTGCGCAGCGCCTTGAACGTGGCAGTGGTAGCGCTTTTCGGCCGAGGAAAGCTGTGAAGCTCCTCGACCCGATAGTCCACCTGATGTCTCACCAGCTCATGGATCAAGGTGAGGATCCTGGCGTCCTGTTTTCTCTGCTTGTCACGAAGGCGCCGAAGCGCATCCGCGCGGCGTTGCCGGGTCCAGTTGTCGTTGCTCTTCATGTCACGTCCGTGTTGTATCGACTAGCCGAGCTGATCCTAACATACTGAAATTCAATGGGATATATTACAACATACGTGACATGGAGTCGTGGCGGCTAACGTACCGCTCGAAATGCAAGTAATGCCGATGAAATAAGGGTTTCTGCGCTGGCTGGGGGACTAGGATTCGAACCTAGATTAACGGAGTCAGAGTCCGCTGTTCTACCATTGAACTATCCCCCACCTGCGAAGACGCGAGCTTCAGGGAGGCCGCGGTGCGCATTGTCTTTCGCTGGCCGAGGCCGCGTCCTCGCCGGCAGACATCTAGGGCATCTTGCAACCATTTCCAAGCCGCAAGGGCGCAAACGTCCGCAGCGATCGTGGCGGCAGCCCCGCTTACGCCGTGCGGCGCCCCGACATACCAAAGGCGACGGTGGCAATGGCGATGACCGCGCAGGCGGCGACGTAGAGAAAAACCGCGCGCGGATATCCGTGGTCGAGGAACTGGGCGAAAATCAGCGGTGCCACCATGCCGCCGATATGAAAGCCCGTGGTCACGAAGCCGAACACTTTTCCGAACGAGCCCGGGGGCGTGACCGAGCGCACGATCATGTCGCGCGAGGGCATGGCCATGCCGCTCGCGAGACCGCTCAGCGACGTGACGAGCACGAGCAGGAGCGCGCCTGGATCCACGAAAGCGATGAAGGTGCTGGCGGCGGCGGTCACCAGCAATCCGGCGCAGGCCACGAGATTGTGCCGCGCCGTGCGCCCCGCGAGCGCTCCGCCGAGCAGGACCCCGATCGCACTCATCGTCAGAAGCCCGGTGAGCGCGGTATTGGCGAGTCCGGGCGGCGTCGCATAGAGGGCGGCGAGCCCAACCACCAGATACTGATTGAGGCCGCCGCCGACCATCGACAGCACGACGAAGAAGATGAGGTTGAGCAGGATCGGCGGCGAAAGGAGAAGCCGCCATCCGTCGGCGGACGCGCTGACGGCTTCGGCGCCGTGGGATTTCGCGTGGGCCGGGCGCACGATCGGCGGCTCTGCCTGCACCGCAAGAAAGAGCGCCGCGACAACGCCGAGTACCGACGAGCAGAGAAAAGCGCCACGCCATCCCACCGCGTCCTGCAGGAACAGAAGCGTCACCGGCGCGATGGCCGAACCGATCATGCCGGAGCAAGTGTGGAACGAGAAGACCTGGGTCATGCGCCGGGGCGACACGCGCTCGGAAAGAAGCGCGTAGTCGGCAGGATGGTAGACCGTGTTCGCGAGCCCCAAGACGGCGAACATTGCGATGAAGACCCAATACGAATTGGCGAGACCCGCGACGGCGATCGCGGCGGAGCCCAATAGGAGCCCGCCGATCAAGTTGATGCGCGCCCCGGTGCGGTCGATGAAGAAGCCGGCTGGCGTCTGCAAGACCGCTGATACGAAGCCGAAGGCGGTCAGCGCGAGGCTCAGCTCCGTGTAGCTCACGCCGAAATCCGCGCGGATGAACGCGAACAGCGGCGCGAGGGTGAGCATGTAATAATGGCTCACCAGATGGGCAAAGCACACGCCGGTGACGAGCTTGCTCTCGCTCGCGCGGGAGGCGGGGAGGGCTTGCGCAGCTTGGGTCATCGGTCTGCGATGCGGCGCGGCCGATCAAGCCGCGGGCGCGACGCGCGCGTCCTGGATCGCGCGCCAGACCCGGTAAGGCGTTGCCGGCATGTCCATGTGGCGAATGCCGAATTGCGAGAGCGCATCGGCGATCGCGTTCATGACGCAGGTGAGAGAGCCGGCGCAGCCGGCTTCGCCACAGCCTTTGACGCCGAGCACGTTGGTCTTCGCCGGCACCGGATGGTGAACCACCCCGACCTCGGGCGAATCGCTCGCGCGTGGGAGCGCATAATCCATGAAAGATCCGGTCAGGAATTGCCCGTCGCCGTCGTAGACGGTCATCTCCATCAGCGCTTGGCCGATTCCCTGGATGACGCCGCCGTGCAGCTGCCCCTCGACAATCAGCGGGTTGATGACGGTGCCGAAATCATTGACCGAGGCGTATTTCACCACCTCGATCACGCCGGTCTCGGGATCGAGCTCGACTTCGCAGACGTGGCATCCATTCGGATACGTGGAGGCGCCGGGGCCCTCGCTCACGTGACGGACGTCGAGAGTTGCGGGGATGCCCTCCGGCAGCTTGAGTCCTGCGCGCAGCCGCGCGGCCAAGTCCACGATCCCGATCGCGCGATCGGTGCCGGCGATGACGAAGCGGCCGTTGGCGAATTCGATGTCGGCGGGTGAGGCTTCGAGCACGTGCGAGGCGATCTGCTTGCCGTGCTCGATCACCTTGGCAGCCGCTTCCACGATTGCGGTGCCGCTGTGCATGATCGACTTCGAGCCGCCGGTGCCACCTCCCGCCAAGAGCTCGTCGCTGTCGCCTTGCAGGAGGCGGACGCGCTCGAACGGAATGCCGAGCCTGTCGCTGAGCACCTGCGCGAACGGCGCCGCGTGACCCTGCCCGTAATCGAGCGTGCCGGTGATGACAGTGACCGTGCCGTCCGCTTCGAAGCGGATGCCGCCCATTTCCTTGCTCGGCGGCGCCGTGACCTCGAGGAAGCTTCCGACGCCAAGCCCGCGCAGCTTTCCGCGCTTGCGGCTCTCGCGTTTGCGGCGCGCGAAACCCTTCACGTCCGCGACCTTGAGCGCGTGCTTGAACAGGCCTGGAAAGTCGCCGCTGTCGTAATTGCTGCCCGAGGCCGTCTTGATCGGAATCTCGCGCGGCTTGATCTGGTTGCGCCGGCGCAGCTCCAGGCGATCGATGCCCATCTCGGCGGCGGCCACATCGATCAGCCGCTCTATGTAATAGTTGCCCTCGGGCCGGCCGGCGCCGCGATAGGCGGAGACGTGCGAGGTGTTGGTGAAGACGCACTTGGTGGAGACCTCGATCAACGGCGTGCGATAGACGTTCTGTACGTTCTTGACGACGTTGATCGTCGAGGGCATCGGCGCCACCGGAGACAGAAAGGCGCCCATATTCCCGAAGTTGGTGATGCGGACAGCGAGAAAGTTGCCGTCGGCGTCGAGCGCGAGCTCGGCGGTGAGCTCATGATCGCGGCCGTGGCTGTCGGAGACGAAACTTCCCGAGCGTTCGTCGGTCCATTTCACGGGGCGGCCCAGCGCACGCGTGGCGTGCAGGACGCAGACATATTCCGGGAACGGCGCCGCCTTCATGCCGAACGAGCCGCCGACGTGGCCGGTGACGATGCGCAGCTGCTTGGGCTCGACTTTGAGAATCTCCGCCATGTTGCCGCGCAAGCCGAACACGCCCTGCGAGGGCGCATGCAGAGTGAAGCGTCTGCTGGCCTTGTCGTAGACGCCGATGGCGGCGCGCGGCTCCATGGCGTTGACGACCACACGGCTGTTGACAAGCTTGAGCCGTGTGACGTGCGCGGCTTTGGCGAAAGCGGCCGCGACCTGTTCGCTGTCGCCGTAGTGGTAGTCGAGCGCGACATTGCTGGGCGCTTCCTCGTAAAGTAGCGGGGCGCCGGCACGCGCGGCCTCCTCCGGCCGGACCACCGCGGGCAGGGCATCGATCTCGACCTCGACGGCCTCGGCGGCGTCTTTTGCCTCAAGCAGCGTCTCGGCAACGACGAAGGCGACGGGATCGCCGACGTAGCGCACCTTGTCGGTTGCGAGCGCCTGCCGCGGCGGCTGCTTCATGGGCGTGCCGTCGCGGTTCTTGAACGGCACGATGCATTTGAGCGTGCCGTACTCGGCGAGATCGGCACCGGCATAGACCCCGAGCACGCCAGGTAGCTGGCGCGCCGCGGATGTGTGGATGGCCTTGATCACGCCGTGGGGAACGCGGCTGCGGACGATGACCGCATAGGCCTCGCCGGGGAGCTTGACGTCGTCGGTGTAGCAGCCCTCTCCGCGCACCAGGATGGGGTCTTCGCTGCGGGGCACCGGCTGCCCGATGCCGAATTTCATGACGGCGAAGGCCTGCGGATCGTTTTGCAGATTCATCCAAGCAATGCCTTGATTAATAGATCGCCTGCAAGCCGGTCGGCCGCAGGCGATGAGCTCCACGGATCAGGCCGCCCCCGGCGTCGAACCAAGCGGGCGGCGCGGCTTCGAGATAAAGGACGCAAGCCGCCTCGACAAGGATGTTGCGCCGGGCCATGCGCTCAGCGCGCATCTGTTGCGCGAGCAGGCCGCGTGTTACACTTGATCCGATCTTGGTTCGGACAAGCTGCGGCCGTTGAGCGAGGGAACGCTTCGGCGCGGCAGGAAGGAATTTGATGAAGGACGAGGGCCGGGCAGCCGGCGGCCTCGACCCTGCCCATGAGCGGGCGCCGCAACAGCGCTCCCGCTGGGGTCGACGCTCCCCTTACGGCTATCCGCGTGCCGACGGCGCGCAGGCACCGGTCACCTATGCCGCGCTTGATCTCGGCACCAACAATTGCCGGCTCCTGGTTGCCCGCCCGACCGGCGACAGCTTCCGCGTTGTCGATGCATTCTCCCGCATCATCCGCCTCGGCGAGGGCGTGTCGACCTCCGGCCGCATCAGCGATGCGGCGATCGCCCGCGCGGTTTCGGCGCTCGCGATCTGTCGCGACAAGATGCGCAATCGCAGCGTCACGCGGGCGCGGCTGATCGCGACCGAGGCATGTCGGGCGGCCGAGAACGGCGCCGAATTCCGCGCCCGCATCGCCGGCGAGGTGGGCCTCGAGCTCGAGATCATCGACCGTGAAACCGAGGCCACGCTCGCGGCGACCGGCTGCACGCCCCTCATCGATCCGCGCGCCGATGCCGTGGTCCTGTTCGACATCGGCGGCGGCTCTTCGGAGCTCGTGTGGCTTGACCGTTCGCCACCGAGCGGACGCGGGCCGCCGCTGCCGAGGATCAAGGCCTGGGCGTCGCTGCCGGTCGGAGTGGTCACGCTCGCGGAGCGCCACGGCGGACACCTGGTCACGCGCGAAATCTACGCGGCGATGATCGCCGAGGTCGCCACGTTCGTGGACGGCTTCGTTGCCGAGCATGGCGGACTAAAAGGCGATCACGTGCACCTCCTCGGCACGTCGGGAACGGTCACCACCATCGCCGGCGTCCATCTCGAGCTTAGACGGTACGAGCGCCGCCGCGTCGACGGCTGCTGGATGACCGACGGTGAAGTGAGCTGCGTGATCGAGCGCCTGCTGGGCTGGAGGTATGAAGATCGGGTCGCCAATGCCTGCATCGGCGCCGAGCGCGCCGACCTGGTGCTCGCCGGTTGCGCGATTCTCGATGCGATCAGACGCGCCTTTCCCTGCGAGCGGCTGCGGGTCGCCGACCGCGGCCTGCGCGAGGGCATGCTGGTGCAGATGATGCGCGAGGACGGCGTGTGGGAGGGCCGGGCAAGCGGCGCGCTCACCTAGTCACGGGTTTCGTTTCGAGCCGTACGATCCAAATGCATGCCACCCCGAGCAAGCGTCCGCGCAAGGTCCGCCTCAAATCGGGCAAAGACCGCTCCGCTTCCTCGACGCTCTGGCTCGAGCGACAGCTTAACGATCCTTATGTGGCGCGCGCCAAGCGCGAGGGTTTTCGGGCTCGCGCTGCTTTCAAGCTGATCGAGATCGACGAGAAGTATCATCTGTTCAAGTCGGGGGCGCGCGTCGTCGATCTCGGCGCCGCCCCCGGCGGCTGGAGCCAGGTCGCGGCACAACGCATCGGCAGCGCGCAGGGCAGAGGCAAAGTCGTCGCGGTCGACCGCCTGGAGATGGCGCCGACCCCCGGCGTCGAATTCATCCGGCGCGACTTTCTCGGTCCCGGCGCGGGCGACGAGATCAAGGCCTTGCTCGGCGGCAGCGCCGACGTCGTGCTCTCGGATATGGCGGCGAACGCCACCGGCCACAGGCCGACCGATCATCTGAGGGTGATGGCCCTCGCCGAAGCGGCGGCTGATTTCGCCCGCGAAGTGCTCGCCCCGGGCGGCGCGTTTCTCTGTAAGGTGCTGCAGGGCGGCACCGAGGCGACGCTGCTCGCCGCGCTCAAGCGGGATTTCTCCCATGTGAAGCACGTCAAGCCCGCGGCGAGCCGGCCGGAATCGGCGGAGCTCTATCTCCTGGCGAGCGGATTTCGCGGAACGCGTCAGCCCATGCGCTGATCGGTGGCCTCGGTCGCTCCGGCGCCGGTCGCCGGCGTGCGGCGCGCGAGCTCCGCGCCGGCGTCGGCAGGGAGCCGCGCAAAGACGAAAAAAGCGCAGCCGGCGATCACGGCGATGGTGAGGTAGGCGGGTTGAAAATCGGCCGCCGTGATCGTGGAGTGGCCGCGCGCCCGCAAGGTCAGGTCGACTACAAGGGCGCCGATGGCGACGCCGACCGAGATGGATACCTGCTGGGCGACTGCCACGAGCGAGGTTGCGCGGCTCATGCGGCGGTTGTCGACGTCCGCATAAGCGATAATGTTGAGGCTCGTGAATTCGAGCGAGCGGAAAAAACCGCCGACGATCAACACGCCGACGATCCATGCGAACGGCACGCCCGGCGTGAAGGTCGCGCACGCTGCGACCAGCGCCGCGCTCATCAGGGCATTCACCATCAGCACCCGGCGGAATCCGTACCGCCGGAGAATAATCGGGATCACCGTCTTCATGCCCATGGCGCCGACGACGTTGGACAGCGTGATCAGTCCGGATTGGAAGGGCGTGAGACCGAAGCCGAGCTGGAGCAGGAGCGGCAGCAGGAAGGGCATCGCGCCGATGCCGGAGCGGTAGATGAAGCCGCCGACGACAGCGGCGCGCATGGTCGGGATGGCGAGCAACGAGAGGTCGAGCACCGGCGCGGGAGTGCGCCGCGCATGCAGGACATAGGCATAGGCCGCGGCGGCGCCGAGCACGATCAAGCCCACGACCACGCCGGTCGGAAGAAAATTGAGCCCGAGCAAGGAGCCGCCGAACGCGAGTCCACCGATGCCAAGCCCGGCAAGCACTGCCCCAAGCGGATCGAACGGGTCCGGGCTCTCGGCTCGCACATCCTCGATGAAGATCGTCGCCAGGACGATGCCGATAAGCCCGATCGGGATGTTGATCAGGAAAATCCAATGCCACGAGATATAGGTCGTGATGAATCCACCGAGAGCGGGCCCGATCAACGGACCGATCAGCGCCGGCAACGTGACCCAGACCATGGCATTGATTAGCTCGCGCCGGTCGACGCTGCGTACGAGAACGAGGCGCCCGACGGGCGTCATCATCGCTCCACCCATGCCCTCGACGATGCGCGCCACCACGAACTGGTAAAGCGAACCCGAGAGCGCGCAGCCGATCGAGCCGAGCATGAACACGGCGATTGCCGCGCGAAACACGGTGCGGGCGCCGAAACGATCGGCGGTCCAGCCGCTGA
>WNFO01003940.1_pt1 | contig 12745 bp, 15 predicted proteins | sample 5400251 | NCBI WGS metagenome assembly WNFO01 (sample SAMN13153354, study PRJNA577476) | soil metagenome | isolation source: 100 cm saprolite under Madrone tree | place: USA:California | collected 2016-06-14
GAGCTAGCCGCGGTTGCTGACCTGGCGCTTCGCTCGCGACTCACCAATAACAAGCGGATAGCGGGGGTGCTCAACGGGGGTGGATGGGAGCTAACCGTCAACAGCGTGAAAGAGTACCGGCAAATCCTCACTCTGTTCCAGCTCGTACCGCTCCCCAAGCCGGCGCCCCCGGACCTCACCGAAGACGAAATTAGGAGGCTTCGAGCTGGGGCCTCCAAGCGGGCGCTGTCTAATGGGTGGTGTAGGCCAGTAACGAAATCCGGGCGCACAGAAGTGCCCTCGTATGACGATTAACCAATCCCTGAGAGGCAAGCATGTCTGACGTAACTTTAGCAACTCTGACCGCGGTCGGCGCCGGCACAGTCAACGGCCCTGACCAAACCTGCGGCGGCAGCGCGCTCAACCTTGGCATCAACATCACTACAATGACGGGGACAGGGCCTACGCTTCAGGTAACGGTGCAGGGCAAAGACGCGGCCAGCGGCCAGTATTACACCATCCTGCAGTCGGCAGTTCTCGCCGCGACAGGCTTTACGTTGCTGCAGATCGCTGACGGCATCGTAGTCGCGGCCAACCTCTCAGCGAACGCGAAAATGCCGACGACGTTCCGTATTTCGTACACCGTGGCTGGAACGACGCCCGCGGTTACGGCGACCCTCGGCGCGTCGGTCAAATAGGGGCAAAGGCGACATGACAGACATTTGGCTGATTACGCGCAGTGCCCTCGACACGCATTTAGCGCTCGAAGCGCGCGCCGCGCGTGGCGAGGCCATCCCGGCCGCCGTCCATTCCGGGATAGCCGCGAGTGGCAGCACGCGCGTGCTCGACATGGTCGGCGTGCTGATCCCTGGCGACGTGCCGGCTTGGGCGCGTGGCCGTGCAACCTCAATGCCCGCACTCGCGCAAGAGTTCCGCGACGCCGCGGCCGACCCCAACGTGAGCGCGATTGCCCTGCGGTGCGACTCACCGGGCGGATACGCGAAGGGCTGTCAGGAGTTGAGTGACACCATTTATTCGCTTCGCGGATCGAAGCCCATGCAGACGATTGTCGACGGCATGTGTTGCTCGGCTGCACTTTGGGCAGGAAGCGCGACCGGCAAGATTGTGATTGGCTCGGACACTGCCGAAGTCGGCTCAATCGGCGTATTCGCGACGCACGTTGACTACTCGGGCGCTCAGGCGGCTGCGGGTATTCGCGTCACCGAGGTAACGACCGGCAAGTACAAGGCGGCAGCGAGTCCTAACAAGCCGTTAGACGAGGTCGGCCGCGCCGAAATACAGCGGTCGGTGGACCACACACACGAGATTTTCAAGGCGCAGCTCGCCCGCAACCTCGGCATGTCGCCGAGTGCGGTTGCCAAGTTGGCCGATGGCCGAGTGTTCCACGGTCGCGAAGGAATCGACGTCGGCCTGGCAAGCGCCATTCAGCCCGTGCATTCGGCGCTCGCGAGCTTCGCGGCGGCGCACGGCCGCAAAGTCACGGCTGCGAAAGCCCCGCCCCAGGACGTGGCCGCCCGCGCTCGCGTGTGGGCCGCCGCTGAAGAAAAACGCACCGGCCGCTATGTAAGCGCGGCCCAAGCGGTCGAATACATCAATTCACTGTAAGGACAAACGACAATGTCAGTTTTCTCAACCGTAGCCGCCGCAGTGCGCAACAGCATCCCGGCTTTGCGCGACGCGGCCCACACTCTCGCAGTCGCGCGCGAGCGCATTGCCGCTATCGACGCCGAAATCGCAGCGGTCGACCGGCTGCCGCCGAGTCGCGACGAAATCGTGTCGCTCTATACGCGCCACATTGACGAGGACGACTTCGTGGCCGACTTCAAGCGTTGGCACCTTAACGCGGCCACCTTAGCCGCGATGAGTGGAACAGAGCTTGCGAGTCACACGGGAGCGCACGTACTGGCTGTGAGCCATGTAGCCCCAGCGCAGAACAGTCTCATTACCCACCCGGCCTACTCATCCAAGTTGAATGAGGCCGTCGAGGGGGAAAATGAGCAGGAACAGGCTATCCGACTCAGGCGGTTATCCGCGGCTCAGACCCTTCCCACGAATCCTAGTATGCGCGCCATCGAGTTCGTTCTCGCGCCGCTTCTGCGCACCCGCGTTGCCGAGCTGATCGACAAGGCGCTGCCGCCTGGATACACGGGCATCACGACCGCCGAGCGAATCGTCAAGACTAAGAAGTTGAAGCAGGAGCGTGCGAAGTTGGTCGAGGAAGTGGCCGACCTTGAAAGCGCCTTGGCGCAGATGGGTATGGTGTCCGCGGCGCCCACCACGGCGGGCAGCGACGCCGTGAATCTAACTGCGAGGCAGAAGGCCGAGAAGATAGTCGCCACGCGGCTCGACCACATCGTTGGATTGTCGACGAATCAAGCAACCGACAAAGTCGAGGCTGCGCTCCTGGCGGGCGACGACATTGACGCCGCGCTTTCGGGGGAGCAGTCATGAGCAACGAACGAACGACAAGCGAAATCGAAGCGCAGCTCTACGCAACTCAAGCCCTGGCCGTTGGCAGCAAGGCTGCCGCGGCGCTAGACCAGCTCCGCAAGGCGCGTGCGCACCTGGCATTTCTGACGCTCGCCGTCAGCGCCCCCGCGACTGGTTTTAATCTCGCAGGGGCGGACAAGGACATGGCGGGCATGACTCGCGAGCAGTGCACTGCGCTCGCCCGAGAGGCGATGGAATATCTGTCCTCGCTGATCCCGCCCAAGCAAACAGAGTGAGGGGTTCCTCGGCGTGTGTGAGAGCGCGCCGGGGGCAAAACCGGGAGCGGCAGCGTTGTTAGGCTTTTCGACGTTGACGTGAGTGGGTCTACCCGGACTGTGTCTTTTGCCAGCACAGCAGACGGCCCGCACTTTTTTAGGAGCTTGATTCATGGGTAACAAAAAAGACGTCGAGCTAAGCATATCCGGTGACAACACCGGTTTGCTTGCAGCTCTGCGGCAGGCAGCCGAGGCCACGCAGGTTGCCGCTAAGACGATGTCCTCGACTATGGAAGGTGCTACCGCGGCCTTCGGCAAAATCCAATCGGCTGTTCTCGGACTCGTCGCCGTCATTGGCGGCGGCGAGATGTTCGGCAGGATGATTGACGAATCAAAGAAGCTCACCGAGAACTCAATAAACCTCGGCAAGCAGCTTGGGGTATCCGCTAGCACGGCGTCAGAGTACGGCGCCGCGATTGCCACCGTCGGCGGGTCGGCCGAGGATTTCGGCTCCGCAATTCAAACCCTAACTCGCCAGGTGCGCACGCACGAGGGCGCCCTCAACGACATGGGCATTAAGACCCGTGACGCCAGCGGGCACCTGCGCGACATGAACGACGTGTTTTTCGACGCCGTCAACGTCGTGAACAGCTACGCCGTGGGTATGGACCGCGACCTAGCTGCGCAAGTCGCGTTCGGTCGCGGCGCATCGGCGTCAAGCGCGATTTTCCGCTTGACCAAAAAGGACATGGACGACGCGAAGGTGTCGGCGCTCGAGCTTGGCCTCGTCGTCGGCAAGCAAGGCGTCGAGGACTTCGAGGCGAACCGCAAAGCCACGGCCGGCGCACATCAAGTGATGCAGGGCCTCGGCAAAGCCATAAGCGACGAGCTGCTGCCAGTGCTCACGCACTTGGCCGAGTGGTTCCGCAGCATTGGCCCTACCGCAATCGAGCTTGTGCGCACTGCGGTCGCCAACCTCGTGACCGTGTTTTGGGGCCTCGACGTCGTGGTTGTCGGCGTATGGGAAACCATCAAGGCGATGATTATATCGGTCATTGGCCCCCTCGTATCGCTTGTTAAAGCGCTAAATGATGTGCTGCACGGCAACCGTGCGCAGGCGATGGCGGACCTTAAGGAAATCGGGCCGGCGCTAGTCGAGACATGGAAGGACTCTTTTGACAAGACAGTGGCCGAGGCGAAGATTGCCGCCGAGAAAATCAAACAGGCGTTCACAGACCCGACCGACGACGCGGAGAAACAGAAGAAAGGTAAGAGCTTCGATCAGGCGCCCCCCGAGGACAAAACCGATTTCTCGGACGACCTGGCCAAGCGGACGCAAGAGTCGATGAAGGCAGCATGGAAGGAAATCACGGCCTCGGCCGTCGAGTCTGCCAAGGCACAGGAGGAAGTAGCGGTTGGCTCCATCGGCCGGCAGATTGAAGCGGTTCACGCTGCAGCGGCAGCTCACGAGATAAGCTCGCATCAGGAATTGACGCAGACCGAGCAGTTACTTAACGCCGAGTGGGCTGCTCAGCAGCATTTCTACGGCCAGTTGCGCACGCTGTATGCGAATGACGAAAAGGAACTAGGCAAGATCGACGCGGAGGAAGAAGCAGCGCACCAGCGGCACCTAACCGCGATGCAGCGGGCCAACGAGGCGTATGCGACCGTGGCAAGTCGTGTGTGGAGGGATCTCGGCAAGTCAATGGAGAACGCCATTGGCCAGAGTCTCACGAAGCTGCTGCAGGGCACGCAGTCGCTCGCCGCGACCATGCGCAGCCTCTTGGTCGGAGTGGCCAATGCGATCGCTCAGGCTTTCGCCAAACAAGCGGCGTCCAACATAGCTCAGATGATTCAGCAGGCCGTCGTCGGCAAGACGATACGCGCCCAGGAGATTAAGCAGGACGCGGGAATTGCCGCGGCGGGCGCCTACAAGGCGATAGTGGGTATCCCCTACGTCGGACCTTTCCTGGCACCAATCGCAGCCGGCGTGGCTTACGCTGGAGTAATGGCGTTCGACTCGGCCGAGGGCGGGTATGACATCCCCGGATCGGTAAATCCGCTCGTGCAGACGCACGCTCGGGAAATGATCCTTCCGGCCAATCTCGCCGATGGCCTGCGCGGGATCATTGCGAAGGGCGGGGGCGATGGCGGCCCGGCCGGCGACACGCACATACACAATTGGTCGATCAACACGATTGATGCGCGCTCGACGGACCAATGGTTGCGCAGCGGCGGTGGCAAACAGATCGCGGCCGAAATGAGCCGGCAGTATTCAATGTTCAATTCAAATTTGAGGGGCAAAGCGTGAAGCGACTAGACCTCTGCGTGTTTGATTTGAGCCTCCCCGAAGCGCGGGCGCAGCTCTCCAAAGAGCTTGGCGAGCCCGCGGCACAGGACATCGTGCGCCAGGCCGGCGAACGCGCGCTGTTCGTTGTGTACGGCCGGGACGGGAAATTTTCGCTGCATTGGACCCCCGCCGAGTCCGTCGTGCTCGAGGCGCTCGAGGCCGGATTGACCGAGGTCGGCGCTTCGCCGCCGGGGTGCGGGATGCGCTTCGCGTGGCACGTCGGGCCGCAGCTCGAGAGAAAACTTCGGGCGAGCGTGTCCGACTACGAGCGACGCCACACGCGCGGCGCGCCGAGCAGGGCGATTCAATGAGCCGCGGGCTGCTGATCGAGTTGGTGTTAGGTATAAGCCTTGTACCTACAGGTATAAGTCTGTACCTGCTCGACGTCACAAAACGCTATATTTACTGGCACTTTTGTCAAGTTCCGCCCCGTGCGCGCTTCAGAGTGTGCGAATGTGGCGACAACTCGGCGATGCAGTAACATCGCCGAGCCGTCTAACAACCAACCCCGACTGAACAGGAGTCGAAAGATGGCTGCTACAGATAAGGTAACTCACGGCGTCGAGCTTGGCGAGACGACATTTATGGAAGCTCTGCGAGCGCAGATCGACCTCTTGCCGCCCAAGGCCGCCGCGATTGCCGCCGAGCTTGTCGCGGGATACGACGCCGAAGCTGACGCCTACCTCGACGAGTGGGCAGTGACGCCACTGAGCATCGACACCAGCCCGAAGCCGAGGGCCGCGCAATGAACCGCTCGCTGCTTGCCTCACTGGCCGCCGAACGCGCCGCCGCTCGAGCCGAAGCCCGAGCCGAAGGCCGCGTAGCGGAACCGACGCAGGCTCAAATAGAGCGCGCCAGATCCCGCTCTGTTTTCATCGCGACGCCGATCGCGAGGCACCCGACTCATCAGTACTGCACGTCCCTCGTGACGACGATGGGGCACCTAACCCAGCTCGGCATCCGCTTAATGGTTCATAGCGTGGTGGGGAGTTCTAACCTCGCCCAAGCACGCAGCGCGCTAGCGGCGGCGTTTTTGGCGTCGCAGGCCACGGATATGCTCTTCGTGGACGACGACATGGGCTGGAACTCGGGTGACGTGGTGCGGCTGTTAGCGTCGGACAAGGCCGTAATTGGAGGCATAGGCGCCAGAAAACTTCCGTTCCACGACGCCGACCCTAGAAAATGGTGTTATATCCCCCTGGCAGGTCCACGGAATCAGGACGACGAGGGCGCAATCGAAGTAGCGTCGGTCGGTACTGGCTTCAGCAAGATCACGCGTGAGCCGTTTTTGAGAATGATAGCAGCGCACCCCGAGTGGAAACGGCGCGGCTTGCCGGGCATGCCGGCAGCGGTGTGCGAGAACTACTATCGCTTCTACAGCTTCAGCGCCGACACGTTCAGCGAGGAACTTGGAGAAGATGCTGCCTGGTGCCGAGATTGGCGCGCGCTCGGCGGCAAGGTATGGGTTGATCCCAAAATACGCCTGGTGCACGTCGGCCAGTCTGAGTATACGGGCGACGTTGGAGCAATGTTTCGATGAAGCGCTACTGCATCGTTCCAAACACCATCGACCTGACGCAGTTTCAGGGTGAGTACCATTACCTCGACCTGGGAAGCATAGGCACGGGTGCTGGTGCCGGGTATTACGCACTGGTGCTCGTGGACCCGCGCTTGCGGTTCCCGGCCGAGGCGGTCGCCTGCTTCCCGCACATGCTCGACTCGGGCAGCACCTTGGCCGACGCGAGCGGCCCGGTTGCTGACGCTAGCGCAGCCCCCTTAGCGACCGACGCTAGCGCTCCGGTGGCGGACCCAAGCGCCCCGGCGCCTGTCGCGCTCAGTAGGATGCAGCAAATAGCGCCCAAGCTAGCAGACCTCGGGCTGTTGTCTACGCACTCCACGTTCAAGGCCGCGACGATTCTTGGCGCGGCGCACCCGTCTTTTCACCCTTGACGTTCGGACCTACCCGAAACCTACCCGAGCCTGTTTTCTGCTTCTCACCACCCTCGTAAGTCATTGATTAGGTGGCGCTCCCTACCGGATTCGAACCGGTGTACTAGCCTTGAGAGGGCTATGTCCTGGGCCTCTAGACGAAGGGAGCGGGGCTTAAAGGGCCGGCTGCAAGAGCGCGGTATTATAGAGAGCCGCTTCATTTGCTCAAGCCGAAAGCCAAGGAATTGAACCAGCCTGCCGCGTCCGTTGTGGCGCCCACATCCACGCCACGGATCATCCCGCGATCCGAGCACACGATTTCCCGCTCTCACATCTCGCCGAACGCGCTGCGTGTTCTGTACCGGCTGCGGGATGCCGGTTTCAGGGCGTTCCTCGTGGGCGGCTGTGTGCGCGACCTGCTGATCGGACTCGAACCGAAGGACTTCGATGTCGCAACGGATGCGCTGCCGGAGCAGGTGAAGAGGTTGTTCCGTAATTCGCGCCTGGTGGGGCGCAGATTCCGGCTCGCGCACGTGTTCTTCGGACGCGAGATTGTCGAGGTCGCGACTTTCCGCGCAGCGAGCGCGCCGTCGCAGGGGGAGGAGCCGCTACCCGATGCGGATCCGGAGGACGGTGAAGCCCCCGAGCTCGACGAGCCGCAGCTCGAGCCGGAGCTGCCGGCAACGCCGACCGTGTCTGCCCCCGAAGCCCAACCGGGTGCGGGCGCGGACTCGGACGCCGCCAGGCGCATGTTCGATGAAACCGGCCGCATCCTTCGCGACAACGTGTATGGGACCATCGATGAGGATGTCTGGCGACGGGATTTCACCGCCAACGCGCTCTATTACAACATCGCCGACTTTTCCCTGTGGGATTACGTGGGAGGCGCCGAAGACATTGCCGCACGCAAGCTGAAGCTGATCGGCGATCCGGAGACGCGTTACCGCGAGGACCCGGTGCGGATGCTGCGCGCGGCACGCTTCGAGGCGAAACTGGGATTCGAGATGGATCCGGCAACGGCGGAACCGATTGGCCGCCTGCGTGATTTGATCGGAGGCGTGCCGCCCGCACGCTTGTTCGACGAGACGCTCAAACTCTTCCTCGCGGGTCACGGCGCACGCAGCTTCCAAGCTCTGCGGCGCCACGGCCTGCTCGCGGGGCTGTTGCCGACGGTGGATGCCTACTTCAGGGCGCACCCCGGCAGCGTGGTCGAGAAGCTGTTGCTGCAGGGCCTGAAGGACACGGATGCGCGTGTCATTGCGGACAAGCCGGTCACTCCGACGTTTCTGTTCGCGCTCCTGTTGTACGGGCCGATCGCCCAGATCATCGAAGCGACGCCGCCCGAGCGCTGGCACGAGCTGTCAACAATTCTTGACGCATGCGACAAGGCGGCCCGTGAGGCTCAGACTCACGTTGCGATACCCAAGCGCTTCACACTCGGCGTACGGGAGATGTTTGCCTTGCAGCCGCGCCTGGAGCACCCGCGCGGCCGCCGCGCACTGCGTGGTCTCGAACACCCGCGATTCCGCGCGGCATACGATCTGCTGTTGCTCCGCGCGGAGCATGGATTGGCGTCGCCGGAGATGGCGCGCTGGTGGACTCGGATCCAGGAGGTCTCCGGGGAGGAGCGCGCCAATATGGCAGACGCGCTCACGGGGGAGGCGCAGCGTCTCGACAGCCCGCGCCGCGGTGGCCGCCGGCGGCGTAGGCGGCACCGGCCGCCCGCGCCGTCCTGATGGACGCCCCGGATGCCGATCTGGCAGCCCGCGTACATCGGAGTGGGCAGCAATCTGGCGGACCCCCGGGCGCAGGTGCTGCGCGCGTGTTCGAGGCTCGCGGAGTTACCCACCACCCGTGTGATGCTTACGTCTCCCTTGTATCTGTCGCGACCGCTCGGTTCCATCCAGCAGCCGGATTTCGTGAATGCCGTGGTTGGCATGCTCACCCGGCTCGAATCCCGCGCCTTGCTCGCGGAGCTGCGGGCCCTCGAGGCGGCGCTGGGCCGGCCCGAGCAGCGTGAGAAGTGGGGTCCCCGCATCATCGATCTCGACCTCCTCTCCTACGGACGCGAGCGACGCAGCGAGCCGCAGCTCACGCTGCCGCATCCCGGGATAGTGGAGCGCAACTTCGTTCTGTATCCTCTCGCGGACATCGCTCCGGATCTGGACGTCCCCGGGCTCGGTCGGGTGACCGAGCTCAAGGGGCGCGTCACGTCCGAGGGCCTGCGCCTCCTGTCCGCATGAACACGCGCATGAACGGCATGGCGAGCGAAGCTGCGCACCAATTCATCGTGATCGAAGGGCCGATCGGCGTCGGCAAGACGAGCCTCGCTCGCCGTCTGTGCGCCAGCCTCGCGGCCCAAGGCGTGCTGGAGGAGGGGGCGCAGAATCCTTTTCTCGAGCGCTTCTACCGCAACCCGCGCGCGGCGGCCCTGCCGACCCAGCTCTACTTTCTGCTCCAGCGCGCGCAGCAGCTGGCCTCGCTCCAGCAGCAGGACCTGTTCGGCTCCGTGCGCGTCGCGGATTACCTGTTGGAAAAGGATCGGCTGTTCGCCAAGGTCACGCTGGATCAGGCCGAGTACCGGCTCTATGAGCAGGTGTGCGCAAAGCTCGATATCCACCCGCCCCAACCGGATCTCGTCGTCTATCTGCAGGCCCCCGTCGATGTGCTGCTCGAGCGGATCGCCAGGCGCGGCGTTGCCTACGAGCAGTATATCGAGCGGGCGTACCTCGAGCGCTTGAACGAGGCCTACGCGCGCTTCTTCCACGAGTTCGAGGCGGCGCCGCTGCTGATCGTCAACGCCGCCTCCATCGATCCAATCAACAACCACGCGGACTACGAGGAGCTGCTTGCGGCGATCAGGCGCATGAAGCGCGGGCGCCTGTACTACAACCCGCTGCGCAGCCGCGGGATCTAGTAGACTGCATTCGCTATGTACACCCAACTGCAGTTGCGCGACTCGGAGCGGCCCCCCGTCACGTTGAGCAGCCTGGCCCGCATGAAGGCCGACGGCGAGAAGATCGCGTGCCTGACGGGCTACGATGCGAGTTTTGCCGTGTTGCTCGATGCAGCCGAGGTGGATGTCGTGCTGGTCGGCGATTCGCTCGGCATGGTGATCCAGGGTCATGACACGACGGTGCCCGTCACGATGCACGACATGGTCTATCACTGCAGAGCCGTGGCGCGCGGTCTGTATCGGCCGTTCCTGATGGCCGATCTGCCCTTCATGAGCTATCCCTCGAAGGAGCAGGCGCTCGCGAACTCGGTGCGCCTGATGCAGGAGGGGGGCGCGAAGATGGTCAAGCTCGAGAGCGGCGCCAACCAGATCGAAATCGTCGAATTCCTGGCGGGCCACGATATCGCGGTGTGTGCCCACCTCGGCTTGAAACCGCAGTCGGTGCACAAGACGGGTGGCTTCCGCGTGCAGGGACGCGAAGGGAGCGCGGCGGAGCGCATGATGGCTGATGCGAGGCGGCTGGAGTCCGCTGGCGCGGACGTCGTGCTCCTCGAGTGCATCCCTGCCATGCTCGGCAAGACCATCACGGCCGAGCTGCACGTACCCGTCATCGGCATCGGCGCGGGGCCCGACACCGACGGGCAGATTCTGGTCAGCTACGACATTCTCGACATCACGACCGGGCGCAAGCCGCGCTTCGTGCGCAACTTCATGGACGGCGCCGCCAACAACCTGCAGGCATTGAAGAGCTACGTCCAGGCCGTGAAGAAGGGCGAGTACCCCGCGGCCGAGCACTGTTTTTGAGACGGCGGGCCGCCAGATATGGAAACTGTGAATACGATTGCCGCGGTTCGCGAACAGGTGGGTCGCTGGCGCAGCGAAGGGCGACGCATCGCTTTCGTGCCCACCATGGGCAATCTGCACCGCGGTCATGTCAGCCTCATCGAAGCCGCGCGCCGGCACGGCGACCGCTTTGTCGCGAGCATCTTCGTGAACCCGATGCAGTTCGGCCCCAACGAAGACTTCGCGCATTATCCGCGCACGCCCACCGAGGACGAGCGCATGCTGGGCGAGGCAGGCTGCAATCTGATGTTCATGCCGGACGTGGCGGAGATGTATCCGCATGGTTCGGAGCGCGCCACGCGGGTCGAGGTCCCCGGCCTGTCGCGCATTCTGTGCGGTGAATTCCGGCCGGGCCATTTCGAAGGCGTCACCACCGTCGTCGCCAAGCTATTCCACATCGTGGAGCCCGATATCGCTGTTTTCGGTGAGAAGGATTTCCAACAGCTGACGGTCATCCGGCGCATGGTCGCGGACCTGTGCATGCCCGTCCAGATCGTTGCGGCCCCTACCGTGCGCGATTCCGACGGCCTCGCGATGAGCTCGCGCAACCAGTACCTGACGCCCGCAGAGCGCAAGATCGCGCCGCGCATCCACGAGACGCTGCTTGCGGCCGTGAACCGTCTGCGCGCCGGCGACACCGACTTCGCCGGCATCGAGCGCTCGGGTATCCAGGCCCTGGAAAGCGCCGGCTTCCGTCCGGACTACTTCTCAGTGCGCCAGGCGCAAGATCTGAGTCCGCCGCGCTCGGACACGAGCCACCTCGTGGTCCTCACCGCTGTGCGCATGGGCAAAGCGCGGCTGATCGATAATCTGCAGGTCATGCGTTAGGGCGGTGTCGCTCCAACGCCCACTCGACATGCTCGCGCACCATTGCCGATGAGTCGTCCCGCCGCGCCTCGAGCGAGCGCCTGACTTCCTCCGATGCCGGCGCATTGCCCAGCGCGACCGCGATATTGCGCGACCACCTCTCGTAGCCGATGCGATAGATCGCCGACCCCCGCATCCGCTCATCGAACTCGCGCTCCGTCCAGCCGAACAACTCGGTGAGCCGCTCGGCATCGAGCCCGTGGCGCACCTTGAAGTCCGGATGCGCCGCGGCCTGAGCAAACTTGTTCCACGGACACACGAGCTGACAGTCGTCGCAGCCGTAGATGCGATTGCCCATCGCAGACCGCAGCTCGACCGGTATCGAGCTTTTGTGCTCGATCGTCAGATAGGAGATGCAACGCCGGGCATCCAGCCGATAAGGCGCAAGGATCGCGCGCGTTGGACAGGCCGGTATGCACGCCTGACACGTGCCGCAGTGCGCGCTCGCAGGCTGATCGATCGGCAGCGGCAGGTCCGTCAGGATCTCGCCCAGAAAGAACCACGAGCCGGCCTCGCGCGCGAGCAGGTTCGTGTGCTTGCCGATCCAGCCGAGACCGCCGTTGCGCGCGAGCGCCTTCTCCAGCACGGGCGCGGTGTCTACACAGACTCGGTAGCCGATCGGCCCAATGCGCTGCGCAAGCTCCTCGGCGAGCCGCACCAGCCCCTGGCGCATGACCTTGTGGTAGTCGCGCCCGAGCGCGTAGCGCGACACGTAGCCCAACGTGCCGTCGCCGAGCACCTGCTGCGCCTCGCGAGCCCCGGCCGGCCAGTAATCCATGCGCACGCTGATAACCCGCACGCTGCCGGGAGCGAGCTCCTGCGGGCGGCTGCGCATGTGTCCATGCCGCGGCATGTAGTCCATTTCGCCGTGAAATCCGCCGGCCAGCCAGCGCATCAGGTGCTGCTCGTCCTCAGGGATCTCGACGCCAGCAACGCCGAGCTTGGCGAAGCCGAGCGCACGCGCCCGCGCGATCAGCTCGCGTTTGGCGGCGTGCAGGTCGATAGAGGCCGCTTGCGTCATGGCGCCATCACGGCTGTCAGTATAATGACGCATGGCGCTGCCGATCGCTTTGTATTCCACCGCGCAGGTGCGCG
>WNFO01003942.1_pt1 | contig 12744 bp, 10 predicted proteins | sample 5400251 | NCBI WGS metagenome assembly WNFO01 (sample SAMN13153354, study PRJNA577476) | soil metagenome | isolation source: 100 cm saprolite under Madrone tree | place: USA:California | collected 2016-06-14
AGATCGGCCTACCCCCGCGGGGGAGTTCTTTGACAACGCTGAACACTTGCGCAAGAGAATATGGGAAGAGAGCCCTGAATACCGTCAGCTGATAGCTTGGGATAGTGCCTGTATAAGCGCCCATGGATTTGCGTATCTCAACAGTGAAAGTTGCAGCAGTCTTTGGTCCGATATCTATAAGGAGATGCTGAGCGCAATAAGAAGGATAGACGACTCCAGACTCGTTGAAATCTTCGAATTGTGGAAGGAAACGATAGATCTCCGTGAAAGAGAAATGATAAAAAACATAGAAGAATATTGCGGGGCGAATACATTCGATAAGGGCGCATTTCTTGTTGGCGCAGCACATCGGCAGCCCATCATCGATAAATCAAGAGTGCAATCTTCAGTTGATTCAAACAGCATGCAATGGGATTTCAGTCAGATGACCCATTGGGTGATCTGAACTTCCGCAACGGGTCGAAAGCAGCCTCCGGGGGCGGAGGCGATCGCTTGCTTAGTGACCGCTGCCCGCGGACGGCAGGTTTCGGCCCCAAGACCGGACGCCCAACCGCTACTTACCGTAAACTCGACAGGCGATCCCTCGCTGATTCGAGTGCTTCCAACACTTCAGAGGACATCCCGGCTCTCGGAATCCAAATGAAGCGGCTCACGACGAATCGACCGACCGGCAGAATGACGAAACTGTCGTATATCCAGACGGCCGAGAATACTTTCCACGGTAGGAACTGGGTATTTCTTCCGGACTTGACGGTTATACCGTCGTCTTCAACGTTTACTTCAGAGGTCTTTCCTCCGCTTGCGGCACGCGCGAGCGCTCGCGGAACGCCGAAGAGCCACCCGCTCTCCAGCGCTATCATCATCGCCAGTATGGTTGCCGGCACTCCGAGCGGGGCGCGCGCCGGACCGAACAAGGCAATCATCCAGATTATCGTTGCGATCACGCAGGCGATCGCGCCGAGGGAAAAGACGCCGAACCCCGTACGCCATTTCCTTATCCAGAACGCTCGGCCTGCCCGGCGCGCTATTTCCGGTGACGCAGTAACCATGCACGTTGGCAAGAGACAACCTCAGCACGACGCCCGGACGCCAATCCAACTGTAACCTTAAACTGCCCGATGCCGGTACCGGTCGTGGGGACCGGCTTTCGCCTTCGGTGGAGCACACATTTCATCGATCCGATGGCGCTCAGCGTAGTACTCCTTCCTCTGCGCAATGCCACCCGGGTTGCCCCCACGTACGCACAAGCTCGGCGCGGGACCGGTAGTCGGAGTTGTACGCCCGACGGCTCCAGTCGCATGTCAAGTTTATGCGCACTAATCCGTTGCGAGGTTGCCGCACCCAGGGCCGTGGCGTACCGTTCGTTACACTAAGACGGGGACGCCCAGGAGCGCCTGCGGTTCATGAAGCAGACAACCCGCGAATTCATCCGCCGCCACGCCGAAATGGTCAGCGTTGCGCTCTTTGTCAGTGTGGCTGTACTAGCGGCGCTAGTGGCTGCATTGATCCCTGGCGTGACCAAGCAAGATGTGCAGGTCGGCTCCGCTGTGTTGTTTGTGGCATTTGCGGCTTTCTTCACTTGGGCTAGAACGTCTCTGGCGCGCGTCCAGCCAAAGGGGCCGGTACGCGTCGCGACCATCGCAGAGCACTTCAAGCGAACGCGCACGCTCTCTGTGCGTGTCATCGTTCCCGTCGTAGCGCTGTGGGTCGTAGCGGCGAATTGCTATCCACTCCACCTATCCAAAGGTGAGCGCAACGCCTTGGCAATCGGCGGTGGTGCAGTGTTGGGCGTAATAGGGGCACTGCTCATGGTCAAAGGATTGCGCTGCCCTCGCTGCGGATCGAACTTCAAGCAGGAGCGATTCGCCAAGCTCGGGCGGTGGAGCTTTGACACCCGCGGCACCGAGGAGATTTGGGACGCCTGTCCACACTGCGGGGTGAGCTTCGATGAACTCTGGCGGTGATGCTGGCAGTACTCGCGCCCGCGTGGCATTTTGCTGCCCAGCCGGACTCCTGCTTCCGCGAAGCGATTGTCGGCCACCGGCGGCTTGGGGGTCGTTACCGGCCACCCCCGCTCCGTCCCCTGCCCTCAGACGGCAGTGATCGGCCAACTCCCGCTGTTCGACTGGCTTCCGCGGATTTCCCGACAACGACAGTCAGCCATCATCGTTGGGCGACCACTGCGGGGCGCTTCAGTCGCAGTCGCAGCGCATCCGGTAAGGTGTCCGCCGTATCCAGGGCCACAGGTGTACCAGGAATGCTCATCCAATCGTTTTCGAGCGCCGTGATCGCCGTTTCTAGCTCCCCACTCTGAGTGCTCATGTTTGTCGGAGGAGCGAGCTCGGACAGTGATTCGTCAAGGACCAAGTCGGGGTCGAGCCCGAGGGCTCGTATGCGGTCGGCTAAAGGCGGGTGCACGTCAGTCGGGTGCTTAAGCCGAGAGGAAAGCACAACCCCTCGCAGGTGATCCCCCTCGGCAGTTGCCAACAACAATCTAGATGACTCGATGAAGTCACTGCAAATGTTGGAGCGTGCTCGACCGGTTGCCAAATATCGCGCATTTGCGGCTCGGAATGGCTGCCAAAGGATCATTAGGAGCGAGAATTTGACCAGAGCTCGGGCGAATGCCTCAGGCGACTCGATCTCAGCACCAACTCGATCCGCCTCGAGCTCGCGAGCACGACGAATGCGGGCGACTGCCACTGCCATTACCACCGCAATCGACTGCATCAATAGCAGCGCCGGGAGCTTCGGCAGAACACTCCACCAAGCGGCCGGACTATTATCCGGCGTCAGAGTTTCGATCGCATTTCGCAGCGTCAGGAAGCTAGGGATGAATCGTTCTGTAAACGCAACATCTTTCCCGCGGAAGTGGGCCAGCTCGTGAGCCAGCAGAGCCTCCAGCTGCTTGTCGTCCAGAATGCGTAGGGCACAAGCTGGGAGGTATAGCGTCTCACCAGCGGAAAGGACCTCGACACCGCGGAGGCTGATCGGGATCCTGGTGACAAACGCTCGCACGTCCATCCCGACAATGATTCTGGCAGGCACGCGTACCCCGAGCCTCGTTGCCACCCGTGCGATTTGAGCGATCAACCCAGGTACCCGATCTGGTCCAACCGCGAGCCCCGTGACACGCAGTGGCTCTGGTTTCCGGAGGCGCATGGCTTCCAGCAGGATCAGAACGGCCGCGCCCACAAAGCCTAACCCGATAAGTCCAGACAAAATGAAGGGCCCGAAGTAATCCGTAGCAATCGTCAGCTGCTGCCCAGCGTAAAAGAGAAGCAGCCCGTGCAGGACAAGGAGACCGGCGAGCCCGATCATGGTCGGCCGCACGATCCACGGGAAGCACCGCGCAAGCCATTGCCGGCGTCGCCCTAGTGTGAAGGCCAGCCCAGCAAAGGAGATGGGAACCAGTAACGTCAGACCTAGCAGAGACGCCGATGCCTTCCAAAGGACAGAAGTTGCTGCTTGCTGATAACAGCGGACTTCAGCGCGGTCCATTGACCGAGGACCTTCGAACGACAGTGCTTCTCGCGGATCGCACGCAGGCGCATAAGACCGGTCGTCTTCAGCTGCGAGCCTCGCTCCTACGCTGGCGCTGACGAGAAGACCGAAGATTGGGACGATCAAAATGACGACAGCTACAAAGACGAACGCTTTCCGCACTGTCCGGATCTCGAGTTGTTGCGTCGCCAGAACGGCTCCCCTTCCTGCGAGTGTCCTACGTGGCACAAAACCGGTCAAAGATCTGCTGCCGTCCTATTGGCCAAACACCATGCCGCATAACCGCTTCGGACCGTGCGCCGGGGTCCCGCTCCCCTCCCCCTTAGACGGCAGTGACTGCTTCGTGGGGATAGCAGCCACTTAACGTTCCCTGCTCACAGAGAGCAGCGGCCAGGAGTCCCGTCTCGCTAACGCAGATCTTGCGGAAGCAATGGCCTGAATGCGCCGCTATGGATCATCCCGTAACCGATCAGCAAAGCAGTCGACGTATAGGCAATGCGTGGTACCCATTCCGCAACAAGATCGTCGAATCGATTGATCGCCACTGTTTCGGCTTCGGAGTAGCGAAACAACATCAGCGGTAAGGCGCCGCTCGCTTCGCCTGGCGCAATCAGCGCGCAGGCGTGCGTATGACTCGGGAAAGACAACTCAGACACCGCCTGCGCAAAGGACGCACCTGCTTCGATCCGAGGTTTGATCTGCGAAAGTTGCTTTCTTAGTGTTTGGTTTCGAACAGTGCTCAAAGCTATGGGCAGAGCATCCAGTATCGGCATTCCGGCTTCCAGTAGTAGCGCCAGACTATCAAAAAAGTCCCGAATATTGCGTCGCACCTGAATCGGACCAAACAACGGCATGAGCGGAAGGACTCGACCAAGTGCATTTCGGACCGCTCGCCCTGATTGCCAGCGCTGCGAAGGCTCGCCTAGCAGATACGCAACTCCTCCCACAGCGATCCAGGGGAGCAGGTACTTCAGCAGGTAGCCCTCCCAGGTCAAAGTACCGGCGACAAGATTCGGCAAGGGCCTTATGAAGACCGCGATCACGAGCATGACCACCGGTAGCAGCATGCGAGACTTCATCACCTTCGTGCGTGCCGCCCGTCGCGCGTAATGATCTGAAAGAAGGTGATACGCCCGCGACGGGCTACCGGACGCTGTCGCCGCACGCAATAGGGATGCCTCAATGGACGTGAACAGGCCACCCTTCAGTCCGGCGTCGGCAATGCCTAGCCTAATCCACTTGCGCGTCCCAGCCAGGCGCGGCCGTTCACGCGGTGGTAGATGCACCAAACGGAGCGCGTTATCGAATGGAAGGCCCGCGTCTTCCATTGTGGCCAGCTGGCTGAACAAATCAGCCCTTACATTAAACTTCATAGGAGGAAGGGTGCCGCCCAACATAGCCGTCCCCCGCTTCCCGGCTCTCAGTTGCGCTCACTAGCTTGCGCCGGACGGGACCTCAGAGGCTCTAAAAATTAAGGTGCCAGCTCTTGTGAGAGGAAATCCGTCTGCGGGATGGCGGGTTCCGTCGTAGACCGGCACCTCTTGAAAATCGAACGGACTCATCCCCTCAAGGCATGCGACATTGACACCGTATTGCTTGGGATTTGAACGGCGCCGGTGATGGGTGTAAATGCCACAGCGCGAGCAGAAGTAATGCTTTGCAGTGTTGGTATTGAACTGGTACATGGTGAGCAATTCGCTGCCCTGAGAAATGCTGATGCCGTCCAGATCCGCCGACACCGCAATCGCCCCGCGCATGCGACAGTACGAACACGTACAACGCCGCGCCGAGCGAAGCCCATCGGTCAGTCTTGCTGTGAACCGCACTCCACCGCAATGGCAGGCGCCGTTGATAGGATCTATGGAGGCCTTCATGCACGGCTCCTTATTCGGTATTCGAACAAATAACTATACGCTCAGCACGCCGCCCGCGCGTCCAATGCGAGCGTCCGCTCTGCTTGCCGCCAATGACCGCTTCCGCGAAACGCGAACGCCGGCAAGGCTCGTCAGCGGCCGAGCCGCTTTGTCCCCTGCACACAGACGGCAGGGCTGTCAGCGTCCGCTTGAACGCGCAGCTCATCCGGCGACGCTATCCGGTTCGCACCAATATCGATCAGTTCGCTCACGCGACGACGCCCCGGAGCATCAAGATCCAGTCAAAATCTGTCAATCGGACGCACGTCTCAGATCCGACAAAGGCAACGGCTCAATAATTTAAAAATGGCTTCTTCGCCAGCACCATCCATGTCACTTCCCTGGTCCAGAGTCAATTTGTTGCGATCAAAACCGTGTGGCTCACTGATATTGATCACGGCGTCGCTGATCGGTTTCGTCGCGATCAGCACGAGTGTCATGGCAACCGACAAATCGACGGAAACTCGTCAGCTCATCCAGCTGACCAGCCAGGACAGCATCTTGAGAATTGACGCGCAGCAAGCCGGATTCATCATTGATCGGCTGCCCGAGGATCTTCCCCAGGAACTCCGATCACAGGTCCGACAAGCGATTGACGTCAACCTAGACTACAACAGAATGCAGCAAGCCCTTATATCGGCCGCGGCTTCCAAACTCGACCGGGACCGTCTGAAGTCCCACTCTCGCTGGTGGGCCTCGACGTCGGGCCGCGCCATTGCCCGGGCGGAATCTAGTATCTACGCAGCTCTATTTACTGAATCAACTTTCGATCTCTACCACCCGGGAGGTACGACAGCCGACCAATCCAATGCGGAATTGGTCCAGGAGGTCATCGACGCAAGCCAGTTCCCTGAGTTCGTCAGCGAGCTGGCGCAATCGACCACGGCACTTCGACTGTGCCTAGTGTCGAACGTGATGGCTGCTGAACAAACCACCGACTGCGCACAGATCAAAATCAGGATGATCAGTCACGCCGCTTCATTAACGCAGCGAATCGCGCACCTTGCCGCCGACAAGTATTCGTCGGTGTCATCGGGCGACCTCAGTGCGTATCTCGCATTTCTTGGTTCTGACAAGGCCCTTGCGACTTTGAAAGTACTACGAGCAGCGAACTTGCAGGTCGAGCAGGACAGTTGGCAGCGCGCGCTGCAGCAGGCCGACTCTGCAGTAGCGGTATATGCAAAATCTCACTTCAGCCGTGTAGACGATGCAATCCTGCACGCGATCATTGCGGACATCGACAACGCGCGCAACTTGCCGCAGGCCCGCTTTGAGCTGCGACTGTTGAGTCGCAGCGCCCAGCCTGATGCGCGCGTGTTCGTACAACTGGCAAGGGTCACACTAAAACTGGCGCAGCACCTTACCGACAACGACGCCGCCCCCAGCGTGCCGCGGCTCGATGGAGCGAGTCTGAAGGCTGCACAACAATATATCGACAGGGCCCTTGCGCTCGATCCCAACTCAGCCGACGTGCTGATGATTGCTGGGCACATTGCCTATCTACACCAGGAATTCCAGCACAGCGTCGATCTTTTGGAGAAAGCCACAAAGGCTGGCGGCACCAGCCCCTGGCTGCACGTAAATCTGGCTGATGCCCTATGGGCACTCGGGATGCAACCGCCGGCGTTGAAGCGCGCATTCATCCAAAGCGCAGCCGATGAATTCGAAGCTGCGCTGCGCTCGCCGCTTCCGCCCGCCGCAGAAAACCGCGCCGTCCATCAATTGGGTGCAGTCTATGCGGAACTGGGAGATGCATTGAAGGCCGATGGCTACTACCGCCGCTATATTTCAATGCAAAGCGGTCGCGACAAGGCGTACGCGCTGCACCGGTATGCGCACTTCTTGTTGTTTTACGCCAAGGACAGTGACGCTGCCTTAGCGGCGGCACGGGAGGCCGTACAGAGTTACGACTTCCCGCTTGGGCGAACGTTCCTCTTGCAGATGCTCCTGATCAAGGCAGGCACTCTGGTCTCCTCTGGTCGCCCCAATGAAGCTACCCCGCTACTGAACGAAGCGCGGCAAATGCAGCCGGATCTCGCCCCAATGGGTCCCGAATTGGCACGCCTTCCCGCACTGTTCCCTGGTGTGATTGGCATTCATGCCGCCGGCGCAGTTAAGGACTTCTCCGGGCGCATGGGCGGTCAGATGCTAGTCCTCGCCACTCTCTATGCGACGCCCCAGCAGATTGAGCTGCTACTAGCCTGGGGGGCAAACCCGAACTATCTCGATCCCGATGAGGGCACTCCCCTTCACATGGCGATTTTGGCGAACAACGTAGGCGCCGTAAGAACGCTGCTGGCTCATGGTGCAAACCCATCCACACCTTTTATCGACGGACGCACACCAAGTGAACTCGTCAGTGACGCCTCTGACAGTCGGCGCGCCGAGATCCTGGCACTCGTTAGAAGCGCTGGGGGTGGTTCCGGTGGCTCGGCTGCGATCGGCGGGCCATTTAAGGTGGGTTACGAATACATACTCAAGAAGGATATGGATGGCATCATCGACGGCAAAACATGGGCGGGGGACCCATACAGTGCCGGCGAGCACTTGATCTATCAAGGCGAATGCCGATACACGGATTCCTCAGTTGCCTGCTTCCTCTTCAAGAGACTCGCTATACAAGGCCGTGTCTTCCAGCTCGCCATCGCCAAGAGGGATCTGGTCTCGTGGACGGAGTGGTTTCAGGAACTCGGTCTCACCCGCTGAGATTGCGCAAGCCTTTCAAGTAACCCTCCTCGGCCAAGTTGCCTGACATCCCTGCTCGCAGACGGCAGGGCTCTTGCACGCCGTTCGCGACGTGCGTCCGAAGCCGGCCACGTGCGCGTACGGTCCTCACGGGACCGCTGAGAAAATCGGCATGCCGCGCAGCGCCGTGAGGGTTGAAGGACTAGCCTGCGCCTGCAGCCACGTCACCTGTGCCCCGTTACTGCCCGCCGCGATGGCTGGCAGTTGTGTCGCTGCTTGCGCCGCTGCCGGCGGTACCAGCGAAAAGCCATTTGGCCACACCGCAGGCACGGTACCTGCCGTTGAGACGCGCGACGTACTCAGCGTCCGCGGCGTCCCGGTGTCCCAGACCAGCCAGTGGGCCCCATTTATAAAAGCGCTACTGACGCGTCCGGTAACGAGGCCCTGTGCCGTACTGACCACAATGCCCGGCGTGGTGGGCGATCCGTCCAGCAATACGTCAGAGGTGGAGACCCGCGCGGCGGAAATGGTCGCGTAGCCGGAATAAATCGACAGCGCAGCGGAAGAGCTGGCGTTGCGCTGATCGAGATAGGTGACCAGGTAGTTCGTCCCATCGAATGACACTGCAGGTTGAAGATCGCAACAGGGACCGGCGCCACTCGTCGCGGGGCCGAAATTGTTCACGATCAAGAGCGGCGTCGAATCGAGGATCGCCCCGGTCCTGGACATTCGGACCGCGATCAGCCCGGGTGGATTCGCGCCGTTCTCGGTCCAGACGACCAGGTAATTCGTGCCGTCAAAGCCAACTGCGGGTTGACCGCGGGTGTAGTCGTTGGTATTTGAAATCGGAAAAGACGAACCATCAGGCTGACCGGTTGCCGGAGCGATGAACAGTCCTGACAGCTGAGGTGGCCGTACTCCATTGGCGTCGGTGAAGAGCAAGAGGTAACGACTGCCGTCAAACCCCAGGGCCGGCGCGCTGGGGCCGCCGGCACCCGTATGGAAGGATAGCCCCACAACGTTCGGGCCGCTGACAATCGCGCCGACACGAGAAATCAGCAGCGCGTCCAGGTTGAAGTCTACGCCCGCCGGGGGCACCACAGAGTCCTCTTCATGAACGACCAGGTAGTTCGTCCCGTCAAAGGCCACTGCGGACTGCGTACCGACGGTGGCGGCACTGATGGGCGCGCTCAGATCCACCGAATTCTTGATCGCTCCATCTGGACCGACGAGCAGCGCAACCCAATGAACCGTCACGCTGCCGTTGCTCACGTCGCATTGATGCGCAACCACGAGATAGTTCGTGCCGTCGAAAGCCATGCTCGGAGCCCCGATGGATCCCTGGCTCGCCGTGCAGTTCGAGCTCACCAGCGTCGGTACGAGGTCCCCGGCGGCACCGAGGCCGTGCGGCTGACCATTCACGGTGAAACCGCGCAGCTCGCTCGATGCGGTAATCCCGCTTCCATTCACCGATGTCGAGATCTTATCCTTGATCTGTCCCACGCCGGGGACCAGCCACAAGGTATCCGTTCCGGAAACCGCCGGCGTTGAGCGCCCACCGTCGTAGGCCGTTGCAGACACCGTGGTCGTTTGCCGCATGACGCTGCTGAAAGTCCCGGCCGGCACATCGACGGAATCGATCGCGACGTTCGCGATGGTTTGCGTCAGGTTCAGTGTGATCGGGTTGCCGCTTGAGTCCTTGCCGAAAGGGAGATTGGTCCCGGTGAGGGAAGACACCGGGCCGACCTCAACGGGAAAGAGCAACTCCACATAGGGCGCGATCAACGGCGTGATCGTGTCGGTCGCGTCGGTGTTGCCAAGCAGTGTGACGCCACCGCCATTCACATAGAAGTACTGATCGTATCCGCCGCTCTGGAGTGTCGGGTCGGTGCGGGTCAGCACGGTGGCCGTCACCCCCTGAACGGGTTTGGTTCCGTTGATCGCGAGCGCAACGATTGCGGAGGGAGTGACGGCGTTGCGGTCGTTGGTGACGTAATTAAAGGACCAACTATTTCCTTGGGTCGCGGGAAAGTACTGGCTGGTATCGCCAGGTCCCGTAGGGGCAGCAAATCCATTGCCGATGACCGAGGATCCGCTGCCGCCTCCCCCGCCGCCGCTGCCTCCTCCACATGCCGCAACAAGCGCGCCGTAGAGAACGAAGGCCAGACTGGTCACAAACCTACGCAATGTGATAATCCCGCAGCTTGGCCGTTCGTCTTACTCGCGTTTCTCTGCATCTTACATCGAACGGGACTTACGGCCTCTTTTCCAGTCCAGAGTGTGAGACCTTCAGGAGCGCATGAGACAGACTGGGAGCGGTTTCCCATATGAGGCTACGACGCAGAGGCAGTACGTCCACGCACAACAGGACGCATGCGCCGCGGGCTGCTGCAAATAGTCTGCCTGGTTAGCCCCGCCCGTGGGGGGCTACGAAAGGCTCTGGGACAATCTTGGGACGTCGCTGGAGAAACCCAAGCGTTCGGTTAGCATTCAGGCTGGCGCTTCGATGGGACTGCCTCATGCCGATGACTGAGTGGGAGAAGAAGGGGCTGCGCTCGGCCTTTGCGCGGGCTTACCGGGTCGGGCGGTGGGCTGCGAAGACCGAGCCGAGAGCTGCCCGGGCAGCGTATCGCGCACGGGGCGACGCGCTACGGATCGAACTCACCAACGGAGCAGTAATCACAATCCCGGTGAAGCTGATCCCGGACCTCAAGCAAGTAGCCCCGAGCGACGTGCAGTCGGTCGAAGTGCTTGGGCGGGGCAGAGGACTGCATTGGGAAACCCTGGACCTGGATCTCAGTGTCCCTGCCCTGGTCTCGTCGGTGTTTGCAGGACCTGAATGGATGGCCGAATTGGCTCGCGTCGGAGGCCGGCGGTCATCGGCGGCCAAAGCAGCCGCAGCGCGAAGGAACGGGAAGAAAGGCGGTCGCCCGCGGATTCGGGGAGCGGGGACTACTTAGAGCGTCCCTGCTCACAGAGAGCAGCGACCGGCGTACCCCAGGTCTCCCTCAGGCCTGCCCCGGCAGACAATGCGGGTCGCTCTCAGCATCCACTGCTTCCATCCTCGTCCGCCGCAGATCGCTTCGGGTCCGTGAGTATCTGACTTGCCATAGAGATGTGCCTGGTCAGGTGTCCTTTTCGGTTTGCGCGTAATTGAGGAAGTAACCCGTGAACACCGTCAGCCCAAGGTGTGCGAACGCCTCGGCCATCTGGGCATCGCTCCAGCCGCCCTGTTGAGCGGCCTTCCAGGTGACATCGGTGACGTTTCCCGAATTGGCGGCCGCTTCCCTGACGACGCGGGTCAGCGCGTCGACCTGGGTGTCGCCCGTTGTTGTACCGGCCCGCAGTGCGGCGATCTGTGCTTCGGTCCACCCGTTCACTCGGGCGAATCGACTGGCGATACCAATCATGTAGTCGTTGCCGACCGTGGCTGCGGTCGTGAGATTTAGTGCCCAACTCACCCTCGGATCCAAGGTGCCGTGCTCGGCGATTACGGCCCGGAGCGATGCGTACGCGGCCAGCACCGCCGGAGAATGTGCCATCTGAGCATGCAGGTTCAGGGGACGTCCCGTAGGGGAAGACTGGGCAATGTTCTGCAAAAGCGGGCGCGACGCTGCGGGCGCGTCCTCGGCGGTGTGGGCAGGAATCCGGGTCATGGGATTAGCTCGCTCGCGGTTTCGGGTTGATGTGGCTTCAGGCGGCTGCCGGGGTCGTGAAGTTAGCCCGGGCCCATGCGGCAAACTTCGTCGGCTGCCGGCCGGCGACTTTGTTCGCGAGCGCGATAGCGTCGCGCGAATCCGCGCCGAGATGCGTGTGCGCTTCGAAGTAGGCGAGCATCGCCGCGATGCCCTCGGCGCCCGGGAACCAGCCGGCAAAAACCTCGCGCGGGACTTGCTTGAACGAAACCTTGTATCCCTGTCGATTCAGGGTGGCGACGATCTCGTTGAAGCTCAGAAAATCGCCGACCAACGGCAAATGTTCACCGTGCCCCGCGAGTTCCGGATGCGCGAATGCACCGACCACGATGCGGCCGAGTTCGGTGATCTCGCCCATGTGGATGACGCGCCGCCCGGGATCAAGGGGCAGCGCCCAACCCGCGGTGCCATCCGCTTGCTTCTGTGGGGCCATCGCGCCGAGCAGGTTTTGATAGTAGAACGGAGCGATCACAAACGTGTGGTAGGCAAATCCGGCTTCGCTCACGATCCGCTCGACCTTCGCCTTGTCCGTGAAATGCGGGACATTGATCTTGCCGCGGCTGATCGTCTCCACGTTTGGGAGCGTCGACCAGATGAGGTGATGCACGCCGGCGTCTTTCGCCGCCTGGACGGCGGCGAGTGCCTGCTTGGGTTCGTCCGCACCTGCTTCCCAGGAATTGGTCACCAGGAAAACTCCGTGTGCTCCGGCAAAGGCGGCTTCAAGCGTTTCCGGATGATTGAAATCGGCCAGAACGACTTCGTCACCCAGCTTCGGATGCTTGGCCGGATTGCGCGTCAGCGCGCGCACTTTGAATTGACCGCTCGCCTGCAACGCGCGCACAACGGCGCCGCCCTGCTGACCGGTTGCGCCGACGACGGCGATGAGCTTCTGGGTGTTCGACATGGCTGTTCTCCAGTGGGTATTTTGTTGGGGCGGCGCTACCTTA
>WNFO01013867.1_pt1 | contig 12744 bp, 13 predicted proteins | sample 5400251 | NCBI WGS metagenome assembly WNFO01 (sample SAMN13153354, study PRJNA577476) | soil metagenome | isolation source: 100 cm saprolite under Madrone tree | place: USA:California | collected 2016-06-14
CGACCTTCGAAATCTGGGGCGGCGTCCCGGCGCGCAAAATTGGCCAACGACCCGGCACGGCATAATTCACCACAGTTTCCGATTTACGAATCGCTCTTCCGGCGTTTCAATTAGCGCGTGACCCAGGCCAAGAAGATTTTCGGCACTGACGGCGTCCGCGGCGTTGCCAACGTGGAACCAGTCACCGCCGAGACCGCGCTTAAGCTCGGCCGCGCCGCGGCGCACGTTTTCACGCAACTGAATCCCCGTACCATCCCCGAGGGCGCGCGCCCGAAAATCGTGCTCGGTAAAGACACGCGCCTCTCGGGTTACATGCTCGAGAACGCGCTCGTCGCCGGCATCACTTCGCTCGGCGTCGATGTTCTCATCATCGGGCCGCTGCCGACGCCGGGCGTGGCTTACATCACGCGCGCGCTCCGCGCCGATGCCGGCATCGTCCTTTCCGCCTCCCATAATTCCTACGAAGACAACGGCATCAAATTTTTCCGGCACGACGGCTACAAGCTCGACGATCAGGTCGAACAAAAAATCGAACAGCTCGTTTTCGCCGGCGAGGTTGATTCGATTCGCCCAACCGCCGGAAAAATCGGACGCGCCGCGCGCATCGATGACGCCCTCGGTCGCTATGTCGAATTTGCCAAGGCGAGTTTTTCGCGCGGGATGTCGCTTGAGGAAATGCGCGTGGCAGTCGATGTGGCCAACGGCGCTGCTTACAAATCGACGCCGTGCGTTTTGCGCGAGCTCGGCGCGGAGGTCATCATTGCGCACAACGAACCGAACGGCATGAACATCAACGCGCAATGCGGCAGCACGCATCCGCAGGAAATCCAGCGCCTCGTCAAGGAGAACGGCGCGGATGTCGGCATCACGCACGATGGCGACGCCGATCGCGTCCTGCTCTGCGACGAAAACGGCGAGATTGTCGATGGAGACGAAATTCTTGCCATCGCCTCCGTCGATCTTTTGCGCGCCGGCCGGCTGGAGCAAAACACGCTCGTTGCCACTGTGATGAGCAATTTCGGTCTCGATGAAACGCTCGCCGCGCATGGCGGCAAAGTGGTGCGCACAAAAGTGGGCGATCGTTACGTGATCGAAGAAATGATTTCTCGAAAATTAAATCTCGGCGGCGAGCAAAGCGGTCACATCATTTTCCGCGATTTCACTACCACCGGCGACGGCATCATCAGCGCGCTCCAGATTTTGCGCATCATGCACAAGACCGGCCAGCCGTTGAGCAAATTGAAAACCTGTCTCAAAAAATATCCGCAGGCCCAGCGCAATTTGGTCGTGAAAGCCAAGCCGCCCATCGAAGAACTCCGCGAAGTTGTGAAGTTGCGCGATGAAATCGAGCGCGAACTCGCCGGCCAAGGCCGCATCCTCCTGCGTTATTCCGGCACCGAACCAAAAATCCGTTTGTTAATCGAAGGTCGCGAATTGGACAAGATCGACAAGCAAGCGAACCGCATCGCCAACGCAATTCAAAACGCGATTGGGGCCAACTGAAACGCGATGCAAAAACGCGTAAACGGAAAGTTTCATGACGCTCGCACGAGTAGTTGAATCTTTACTCTTCAGCGCGCAAAAACCGCTCTCCGCAAAAGAGATGGTCGATGTTATCAAGCGCGCCGGCCAAGTCGATGAGCTTTCGCCTAACGAATTCGCCAAGGTCCGCGAGTCCGAAGTGGCCGCTGCGCTCGAAGAATTGAAAATCGAATACGGGCAACAAGAGCGTGCTTTTCAACTGGTCGAAAAAGCCGAAGGCTGGCAGCTCGCGACCGATCCCGCGTATGCCAATTGGGTGCGCCAACTTTTCCCCGTGCCGAAACCGGCGCGCTTGACCGCGCCCGCACTCGAAACGCTCGCCATCATCGCCTATCGCCAGCCGATCACGCGCCCGGATGTCGAGGCCGTCCGCGGCGTCGCCATCGATGGGGTTCTGCAAACATTGATGGAACGCGGGCTCGTCAAAATTAGCGGTCGAGCGGAAATTCCGGGACGGCCGCTGCTGTACGAGACCACGCAATTTTTTCTCGATCACTTCGGTCTGCGCAATTTGGAGGAATTGCCCAATGTCGAAGAATTGCGGAAACGCTATCTGCCGGTAAGCCCGCGCTCGCAGCCACCGGTTGCGACTGAGCAAACTGCGCCAACCTCGCCAACCTGAATCCTCTCGAATCGCTTTCCACGGAAGCGCGCGGCGATTGAGTCTGGTAATTTCCAAGCGTCGCGCTCGGTAAAGAGTACCTGCGGATTACGGAACGAATCATGAAATCACTCGCGTTCTTTGCGGGCTTTCTTCTCATCGCGAGATCGACGACTGCCCTGGCGGAACTGCGCGCCGCCGATTGCGCGCGCGCGGCAAAATATTCGGAAAGCAAACGTGGCATCTCCATGCTCGTCATTCAAAATGGCCGTTCCATCTTCGAGCATTACGCGAACGGCGGATCGCCTGACGGCAAATGGCCGATCTTCAGCGGCACAAAAAGTTTTTGGGGTATCGCCGCGCTCGTCGCCGTTCATGATGGATTGTTCGAACTCGACGACCACGTGTCTGACACGATCACGGAATGGCGAAGCGATCCACTCAGATCGCAAATCACGATTCGCGAACTGTTAAACTTCACCGACGGCATCGAGCCGGCGCCGCATCTGCATCGCGAATCGATTCGCGACCGCAACGCCATGGCGATTCGATTGTCGATCCTGGCTGAGCCGGGTTCGGCTTTTACTTATGGACCAAGTCATCTTCAGATTTTTTCGGAACTGCTGCGCCGAAAACTAAACGGCCGCAGCACGTTTGCTTATCTCGCAGGTCATGTTCTCGATCCACTCGGTCTCGATCATCTCGAATACAAAAAAGATCGGCGCGGCAATCCGCTGCTCGCCACCGGCTTTAAACTGACGGCGCGCGAATGGGCGCGATTGGGTGCGCTCGTCCTCGGACGCGGAGTTTATCGTGGCCGGCAAATTGTTCCCGAAATTACCTTGCGACAGGCTTTCGTCGGCTCACCCGCGAATCCATCCTACGGATTGACGTTCTGGTTGAATCGACAAGCGCCAATCGGCCGGGAGATCGACATCGAGAACATGCTCGATCTGCCGTGGCAGCGCGCCGACTGGATGAATATCTGCATTTGCAAAGACGCGCCCGCGGACATGTTGGTCGCGCTCGGCTCTGGTTATCAACGCCTCTTCATCATTCCCTCGATGAACGCGCTGATTGTGCGGCAAGGATGGGGTGCGAAATTTTCCGACGCGGATTTCCTGCGACTGGTTCTCGGACAATCTCGATAGCGGATTTGACTTGATCGCGCATTTCCTGAACGATGCACGCAACCTTTTGAGACATGAACAAATTTGCGATCGGTTGCGGCGGCGTGTTGGTCATCATTGCCTTCTTTGCAGTGGTGGCGGGGCTCGGATTGATGGGCAGTTACAACCGGCTGGTCAAATTGCAGCAGAGCGTCGATCAAAGCTGGGCGCAGGTGCAAAATGTTTACCAGCGCCGCACAGATTTGATTCCAAATCTGGTGAACACAGTGTCCGGCGCGGCGAATTTCGAAAAATCGACACTCATCGCCGTGACCAATGCGCGCGCCAGCGTCGGCCGGGTGCAGCTTGATCCGAACAAAGCGCCCACCGATGCGGCACAGCTCGAGCAATTCCAAGCAGCGCAAGGACAGCTTTCAAATGCTCTCTCGCGCTTGCTCGTGGTGGTCGAGCGTTATCCGGAGATTAAGGCGAACCAGAGCTTTCTCGGCCTGCAAGCGCAGCTCGAAGGCACCGAGAATCGGATTTCAGTTGAGCGCGGCAACTTCAACACAGCGGTGCAAAATTACAACACGGCCGTGCGCAGCTTTCCGACGAATTTGATCGCCGGGATGTTTGGCTTTGCGCCGCGGCCATTCTTTGCCGCGCAACCGGGCGCAGAAAGAGCGCCGGCCGTGAATTTCAATTTCGGCACACCGGCGCCGGCAACTTCACCAACGGGCACGCCATAGGTAGGGACATCTCTCCGAGATGTCCGTAAATTTTTCGCCCGTGCACGTGAAGATCGGAAAGTCGGACGCTTCGGAAAAGCATCCTTACCTCCAATGATTGTCGATTCTTCTGTAGCGGCCGGCGTGTCGCCGGCACCGACGCCGCAGTCGGCACGGCTGCCACTACAAAGATTTCGCGTGAAACGAATCGCGTCGGAGGTGGATCGGCCGCTCCGCGGGCGATGCCAAATAAGTGCGGCTTCGCCGCCATTTACAACATCGAGCGCGGAGCGCTCGATCTGCCTCATCATCATTACGCTCATTTTTGTTGCGGTCACGAGCCACGCCGCTGAGGTCATTCCGCCGAAACCCGCCGGCTATTTCAACGATTACGCCAGCGTCGTTTCAAAAGAAGCCGCGCTGCGCTTCAACGAGCAGCTGGCCCAGTTCGAGCGCGAGACTTCCGATCAAGTCGTGGTCGCGGTGCTTCCGAAAATGCAGAGCGACTCCTCGATCGAAGATTACACTCAACGGGTCGCGCAAGCGTGGGGCGTCGGACAAAAAGAGCAGCGCAACGGCGTGGTCCTGTTCGTTTTTAAAAGCGACCGCAAAATGTACATCCAGGTCGGCTACGGATTGGAAGGCGCGCTGCCGGACATCACCGCGTTCGACATCACTGAATATCACATCAAGCCGCAGTTCCGTAACAACAACTACGAAGGAGGGCTCGCCACCGGCATTGATCTAATCTGCAAAGCGATCCGCGGCGAGTACAAGGGCCGCGGCCAAACCGACCTCGAAAGACACAGAGGCGCAAGCAGCCCATTCGGTTTTCTGGTGTTTTTGCTCGTTCTCATCGTTTTTCTCATCGCCTCACGAGGTTGGCGGCGGCGCGGCTATAGGTATTCCAGCTTTGGCGGACCATTCATCGGCGGATGGTCGAGCGGTGGAGGCGGTTGGTCATCCGGCGGCGGTGGATTTAGCGGGGGAGGCGGCAGCTTCGGCGGCGGCGGCGCGGGCTCGAGCTGGTAACGACATGCGGACAAAGGAATTTCTGAGCAAGCTCGAACACGATCGGATCGTGCAGGCGCTTCGAGGGGCGGAAGCAAAAACGTCCGGTCAGATTCGCGTTTATATTCAGCGCGGAAAGTTAACTATCGATCCGCTGGCCGCCGCGCAAAAGAAATTTCATCAGCTCAGGATGCACAAAACGCCTGACCGGAACGCCGTGCTGATCTTCGTCGCGCCGCGCGCGCATAAGTTTGCCGTGGTCGGCGATAAGGCCATTCACGAAAAATGCGGTGAAAAATTCTGGCAATGCCTTGTCGATGCAATGCGCGCGCATTTTCAGAACGAGAAATTCAGTCACGCACTCGTCGAGGCGGTCGAGGAAATCGGAAAAATACTGGCCGCTAATTTTCCGAAAACACGCGTCGCTGAAAAAACCGATTAGACGACTGGCAGCGCCGGCAAATGTCGCGTGAACCATTCGCTCGCGAGTTTGGCGACGGACTCGAGCGCGCCTGGTTCTTCGAAAAGGTGAGTGGCGCCCGGAACGAGCTCGATTTTCACTTCGCACTTTGGCAAGCGCCGCGCCAGCCAAGTCGGGCCGGCCACCGCGGGAAACCACCGCGCCGACCGGCTCCGGTCGCGCGGCCGCCGCGACCAAGGCTGCGCCGCCGCCAGTACTCGATCCAAAATAGCCGAGGCGGAAACCGTGCGCCGAAGGTTCATGCAGAATCCAATCGGTCGCCGAGCTGAGCCGTTCGGCGAGGAGGCCGATGTTGAAGCGCAAATGCCCGGTGCGAATATCGACCGCTTCTTCTTCGCGCGTGAGCAGATCGAAGAGCAGCGTGGCGAGGCCGGCGTTGTTCAAGATCCTGGCGACGAAGCGGTTACGCTGGCTATGCCGGCTGCTGCCGCTGCCGTGAGCAAAGAGGACGATGCCACGCGCGGCGTCCGGCACGGTCAAATTGCCCTTGAGCTTTGGCCCGCGCGCGGGAATTTCGACTTCGCGCGCGGCGTTCACAAACCCTCCGGATAGGTCTCGGGCAACTCGCCGCATTCCCACTCGCTTGATCGCTCGAGCGGCTCGAGTGCGCGGGTTTCGTCGAGATAAACGATTGCATCGAACTGCTCCGGCAAACATGCCTCGAAATAATGACTCCAGCGCTCCGTTTCCGGCCGGTAAATCACACCGATGGCGCGCTCGAGTCGCCGGGCCCGAAGCAGCTCAGTCGCATCGTTTCTTTCGCGGAGATTGAGCCAGAAGCGCGGGACGCCGACGTTATGGAAAAGTTCTTCGTAACTGCCGGCGAGCGCAGGACGCACGCGTTTGCGCTCGGCGGTGCCACCCCAGTCCGACGCGGCAGTTACCGTCCCGGAATATGTGCTGAACCCGATAGAAAAAACTTCGCGTCCGTAGCGCTCGCGGGCGAGCTGGCCCACGTTCCATTCGCCGCGTTCGCTCATCTGGGTCGCGCGCGCATCGCCGAGATGTGAGTTGTGCGCCCAAACAATGATTTTGCTTCGTCCGCTGTCAAAGTGACCGACGAGCGCTTGCAGGGTCTCGACCATGTGTTGGTCGCGCAAGTTCCATGAAGTGTCGCGGCCGCGAAACATCGAGCGGTAATAGCGTTCCGCATTCGCCACGAGCCGCGCGTTTTGCTCCGCATAAAAAAATTCGTCCTCAGCCACCTGGCCGTCGCGACTCATGAGGTCGCCGTACTTGCGCCGCAAATCAGCAAGTTGCGCGACCACTTCATCCTCGCACGATTCGAGTTGTCCGCGCGTCGTGGCGTAGCCGTAAGCCTGCGGGTCTTCTCCAAAAAACTCGAAGCAACCGTAACGATGACGCGCGCGGCGAGCAGCGGCGGGATCGACTTTGTCGAGATAGCGCAGGACGGAATCGATGGATGCGTGCATGCTGTAAAGATCCAGGCCGAACATGCCGACACGTTCGCGCTCGGCTCGGCGCTGCTGATTCCAATCGCGCAGCCATTCGACGAACTCGACCATGACTGTGTTACGCCACATCCACGCGGGAAACCGGCGGAAATCGCTCAGCGCTTCCGCCGCGTTGCGCTCTTCGGCTCGGCCAGCGACATAACGATGTACGCGCAGCATGTCGGGCCAATCGGCTTCCAATGAGACGATCCGGAAATTTTTCTCCGCAATCAGGCGACGAGTGAGCTCCGCGCGCCTGGCGTAGAACTCGTGGGTTCCATGAGACGCTTCGCCAATGAGCACAAATCCCGCGGGACCAGCGAGCTCGATCAAATCGTCGTAATCGGCGGTTGCAGAAATACGATGCGCCGCATCCGTGATCGCCGTTGCCATGTCGCGGCTCGAAATAGTGGCGCTCATGACTGCGTTTTTTCCGTCGCGGCGCGCGCGAGCAACTCGCGCACCTCCTCATCGCTCGTCTGCGAAAAATCTTCGTAGAACTGCCCGACGCCGTAAAACGGCTCGGGGGTTACCGCACAAACGACCTCGTCCACTTCGTGACGAAACTCCGCGCAAGTCTCCGGCGAAGCGACTGGGACGCCAACCACACAAGCGGCGACTCCACGTTGTTTGAGCGCGGTCGCCGCCGCGCGCATGGTTGCGCCGGTGGCGAGGCCATCATCTACTAGAATCACGGTTTTGCCACGCAAGTCCGGTAATGGACGGTTGCCTCGATACTCCGCCTCGCGACGCTCAAGCTCGCGGGTTTCCTCGGCAGTTACGGCAGCCAACATTTCCTCCGCATTCGGGAGCTGCGCCACGACGTCTTCGTTGAGAACTCGCACGCCGCCGGAGGCGATCGCACCCATCGCGAGCTCGCCATAACCCGGAACGCCGAGCTTTCGCACGACGAAAACATCGAGCGGGACGCGCAGGGCCGTCGCCACTTCGTACCCGACGGGCACACCACCCCGCGGCAGGGCGAGCACGATCACGTCAGGACGCCCCGCGTATTTCTGCAGATGCTTCGCGAGGACGCGACCCGCCTCGTGCCGGTCGCTGAAGCTAGACCAGCGCTCGGCAGAGTCCCCAAACATAAGATTTACGCGTTTGCTCCGGCCGTGATCGGCCAAAGCGATGGCATGTTCGCCGTGACCCGCGGCGGATTGATGAAACGGTCAGCGACGATTTTATGCACGGTGGCCTCAATGATTTCCAATCCCTGTGCCCTCATAATCTTACCTCATAATCTTAATAAAGGAATCGCTCCTCCTCTCTTCCGTGCATACGCTTCTTTTTGTCGATAGGTAAAATCGGCGCTTGCAAAGTTCTCACACTGATGTTCATTTCCTGTCCCGCAGCGAGTTTTTTAAGTTGCGCCGTTGGTCCCTGGGTCTCCGTCGCTGGACGTGAAGCCGTACTCGCCAGGGGAAACCCGGCGAAGAAAACGTGGAGTCATGGAGTGATCTAGTAATGGACTAGCCGTCTTTTCAGCACTCCAATACTCCAGCGCTCCATCAATAGAAGAAGACTATGCCAGTTCGTTACGGTCGTTTTGAAATGCCGAAAACTCTCGTCAAAGACGAGAACACCGCCACTGAGACCTACGCCAAGTTTGTGGCCGAGCCATTTGAAGCCGGTTACGGGCACACGGTCGGGAATTCACTCCGGCGCGTCCTGCTCTCCTCGCTCGAAGGCGCGGCCATCACGGCGGTAAAGATCACCGGGGCGCAACATGAATTCGCCACGCTGCCGGGCGTGGTCGAGGATGTGACCGACATCGTCCTCAATCTCAAGCGCGTGAAATTCAAAGCTGAGGATCATGAAGCCCGCAAACTTTCGCTCAGCGTGAACAAAGAAGGCGAAGTGACCGCCGGGGACATCCAACTGGTGCAAGGCTATGACGTGCTCAATCCTAAGCAGGTCATCTGCACGCTGGATAAGAAACATAAGTTCGATGCCGAGCTCGATGTGCGCGTCGGCCGTGGGTTTGCCACCGGCGACGAAAACAAGCGGCCGGATCAACCGATCGGCCTGATCCCGATCGATTCGATTTTTTCGCCGGTCACCCGCGTGAAGTACGCGGTGGAAAATACCCGTGTCGGTCAGCGCACCGATTACGACAAGCTCATTCTTGAAGTCTGGACTGATGGACGATTGACGCCGGATGATGCGTTGCTCCAGGCCTCGGCGATTTTGCGGCACCATCTCGATGTTTTCGTCAACTTCAACGAGGAGGTGATCGAGTTCGACGAGACGCCCGCGGGTGTAAGCGAAGAAAACATAAAGCTCAAAAAGCTGCTCAACATGAGCGTGAATGAGATCGAGCTGAGCGTGCGTGCGGCCAACTGCTTGAACAACGCCAACATCACCACGGTGGGTCAGCTTGCGCAAAAGACCGAGGCGGAGATGCTGAAGTATCGCAACTTCGGCAAGAAATCGCTCAACGAGATCAAAGACAAACTGCAGCAACTTAGTTTGAGCCTCGGCATGAAATTCGATCCCGGCATGGTTGACACGCCTGCGGTGGCCGAGGCCGCGAGCCCGAACGGCGCGCCTTCCGAAAAGTAACCGCCGCTGGATCGACAATTACCTTCGCCGGCTGATGAGGCACCAAAAGAAAACGATCAAGCTCGGCCGTACCGCCGAACATCGGAAGGCTCTGCTCGCTAACCAGGTTTGCAGTTTGATCGCGCACCAGCGTATCAAAACCACCCTGGCGAAAGCGAAAGCTGTCCGCCCTCTCGCGGAGAAAATGGTGACCTTCGGAAAAAACGGCTCGCTCCACGCGCGCCGAATGGCGTTGTCGATGTTGCGGCAAAAAAATGCCGTGAAAAAATTGTTCGACGAGATCGCGCCGCGTAGCGCGGATCGCAATGGCGGTTACACGCGCATTGTAAAGCTCGGTCAGCGCAAGAGCGATTCCGCCTCAATGGCGTTCATCGAATGGGTCGATGCCGCACAAGCGATCGAGGAAAAAGAGCCTAAAGAAAAACCTGCCAAGAAACAAAAGGAAGCTGCGCCTCCGCCCAAAGAAGCGGCAGCCCCGAAAGCCGAAGAGCCGAAATCCAAAAAGCGGAAATGGTTCGGCAAAAAATCCGAGGCGGCAGCGAAATAATTCCGCGGGCCGCTTCGCTTCGCAAGGTGGATCGACCGTTCCGCCGGGCGATGCCAAACAAATGCGACTGCACCGCCTACATTTAACATCGAGCTCGCGACGGGACAAGTCCGTCCGAAGGCGGACAAGGGACTACTCGATCCACCTAACGCAGCGGAACCAGCCGCCAGTTTATTTTTCCATCGACAATCCGCAGCCACGCCACGCTCGGCGGCAGACCGCGATTGGGTCGCGTGACGCAGCCGGGATTTAAGAAGCGAACATTTCCACGACGCTCGTCCCGCGGCACATGCGTGTGACCGTGCAGCACAACACTGACATCTTCCCCCGAAAGCGTTCGGGGCTCCGGCGGAATGTGCACAAGGCGAAAGCGAACGTCTCCGCGCACAAGATCGACAATTAGCGGCCAATCAGAATTGCTGTCGCAATTTCCGCGCACAATCGTCACCGGCAGCCCGATGGCGCACAGTTCATCCAGAATCCTTTCCGCGCAAACATCGCCGAGATGCCAAATCTCATCCGCGTCTCGCGCCAGGACCAAGACTTTCTCCGGCAAACGATTGTGTGTATCGGCCAGAACAAAAATCTTTGTCATAGAAGGTGGATCGGCCGCTCCGCAGGCGATGTTAAACCTAATTTGCGGCTTCGCCGCCCAATTTAGCATCGAGCTCGGAGAGCTCGATCCACCTCGTTGTGCGATGCTGAAACGCAAAGTAACTTCCTCCCGTGTCATTTAACAACTTCGGACTTTCGCCGGAAGTCGTGCGCGGGACCCAGGCGATGGGTTTCACCGAACCGACGCCGATCCAGCTCCGCGCTTTCCCGATTATTCTGGCGGGAAAAGATTTAGCCGGCACCGCGCAAACCGGCACTGGTAAAACGGCGGCGTTCGCCTTGCCGATTTTGACGTTGCTCGCCAAGCACGGCGCTTTTCGTTGCCTTGTGCTCGAGCCCACCCGCGAGCTCGCCGCACAAGTCGAGACCGCGTTTCGCGATTATGGACGCTTCACCGATTTGCGCGTCGCTCTGGTCCATGGCGGCGTCGGTTACGGCAAACAACGGGAAGAAGCCGCGCGCGGCACCGACATCGTCGTCGCCACACCCGGCCGGCTACTCGACCTGCTCGAACAACGCACGATGAATTTGCGCCAGGTGAAGGTGCTGGTCCTCGATGAAGTCGATCGCATGCTCGACATGGGTTTTCTGCCCGATGTGCGCCGCATTGTTGAACAAATTTCGAAGGATCGACAAACGCTGCTCTTCTCCGCGACGCTGCCGCCAGAAATCGAACGGCTGGCGGCCTGGGTTTTGCGCGATCCCGAGGTTGTAGAAATTGGCGTGCGCCGCGCGCCGGCAGAAACGGTCACGCACGCGGTTTATCCAGTGGCGGCGGAACAGAAATTCGAGCTGCTCATGGCGCTACTCGAGCGAACAAACTTCGACAGCGCGCTGATTTTTTGCCGGACAAAACACGGCGCCGATCGCATCGCGCACAAACTAAAAGCGGGCCGGCATTCCGTGGCTGTGCTCCATTCCAATCGCACCCAGCGCGAACGCGTCGAGGCGCTCGAAGGTTTTAAAAGTGGCAAATACGAAGTGATGGTTGCAACCGACATCGCCTCGCGCGGGATCGACATCGCCGGTGTGAGCCACGTCATCAACTACGATGTGCCAGAACATTCGGAGGATTACGTGCATCGAATCGGACGCACCGGCCGCGCGCAAAACGTCGGCGACGCTTTCACGCTCGTCACCGGCGAAGAACTTCCCGCGCTCCAGGCGATTGAGCGTTTCATCGGCCAAAAAATTCCACGCCTGAAACTGGAAAACTTTGCGTACCTTTATACCGCGCTGTTTGAGCCGGAATCCTCTGGCGGCAAACGCGCCATCGGAGGCGGTCGCACCCATCGCGGCTATTCATTCGGCCGAAGGCGACGTTAAGATCGGCAATGGAGGGATGCGCTCCGTCGCGTCCCATTAAATTTGGGACATGACGGAGCATGTCCCTCCAACTCATTTACACCACTGATCCACCCAATCGTTCACTGTCTTGTACCAGAGCCGCGAGTTCTGCGGTTTAAGCACCCAATGACCTTCGTCGGGAAAGTACAACATCTTCGACGGCACCTTCAGTCGTTGCAGCGTGGTGAAAAGATCGAATCCTTGTGACACATCGAGGCGGTAATCGTTCTGGCCGTGAATCACGAGCGTCGGTGTTTTGAATTTGGCAGCGAACATGTGCGGCGACCATTTCCGGTAAAGCTCGCGCCGTTTCCACGGCGGACCTTTGAACTCCCACTCTGGAAACCAAAGTTCTTCGCTCGTTCCGTAAGCCGATTCCGCGTTGAACATGCCGTCATGCGACACGATGCATTTGAAACGATTGGTGTGGCCTAACAACCAGTTCGCCATGTAACCGCCGTAGCTCGCGCCGAGCGCAGCCTCGCGGTTCTTATCGATGAACGGATATGTCTTCTCCACGTAATCGAGTCCGCGCATCAGATCGACAAACGGTTTGCCGCCCCAATCGCCGCTGATCGAGTCGGTAAACTTCTGCCCGTAACCGGTCGAGCCGTGGAAATTGATCATCACCACCACGTAGCCGCCTTGGCCCCGAAAGCTTTCGGGGTTGCCGACCGCGAACAACTCCGCGTTCCAGCGATACGTCCACGAATTTCCCCACGCCCCTTGCGGCCCGCC
>WNFO01015562.1_pt1 | contig 12744 bp, 12 predicted proteins | sample 5400251 | NCBI WGS metagenome assembly WNFO01 (sample SAMN13153354, study PRJNA577476) | soil metagenome | isolation source: 100 cm saprolite under Madrone tree | place: USA:California | collected 2016-06-14
TAATACATGTGGCAGTCGAATTCCCAGGTAAAACCCATGCCGCCATGGACCTGGATGTTGTTCTTGGCGCAATGCTGGAACGCCTGGGTCGCGCTGATCCGCGCGGCGGCCGCGGCCTCCGGCAGTTCCGACGCATTGGTCGAGAGCGCCCAGGCGCCGTAGTAGCAATTCGAACGCGCCAGCGTCGCCGAGACATACATGTCGGCAAGCATATGTTTCACCGCCTGGAACGAGCCGATCGGCCGGCCGAAGGCGATACGATCGAGCGCGTAGGCGCGGCCCATTTCCAGCGCGCGGTCGGCGCCGCCGACCTGCTCGAACGCCATCAGCACTGCGGCGCGGTCGAGCACCTGCGAGACAATGCTCCAGCCCTCATTGGCGCGGCCGAGCGACTCGGCCTTGCAATTTTTGAAGGTGAGTTCGGCTTGCCCTCGCGATGGATCGACATTGGTCAGCGACTTGGCCTCGACGCCCTCGGCCTTCATGTCCACCAAGAACAGCGAGATATCGGTTTCGCGCCCGCTCGATCCGGTGCGCGCAGCGACAATTGCAAAATCGGCCATCGCGCCGTCAGGCACCGGCTTCTTCACGCCATTGAGGCTGCCGCCGGAGGCCAAGAGTTTTATTGCTTGCGGCGACGGATTGCCCTTGCCTTCGAACAGTGCCAGCGTGCCGATCGCCTCGCCCGATGCGATCAGCGGCAGCCATTTCTGCTTCTGCGCATCGCTGCCGGCGAGCAGAAGCGCTTCCGCCGCCAGGTAGACGGTGGAGGAAAACGGCACCGGCGCCAGCGCGCGGCCCATTTCCTCGGCGATCACGCAGAGCTCAAGATGCCCCGCACCTGCGCCGCCGTAGGCTTCCGGGATGGCGACGCCGAGAAAGCCCATGCCGGCGAGGCCGTTCCACAATTCGCGGTCGTACGGCTGCTTGCCGTCGAGCACCGTGCGCACCGCCTTGGGCGGGCATTTTTCGGTGAGGAATTTTCGCGCCTCGTCGCGGAGCTGTTTTTGTTCGTCGGAGAAATCAAAATTCATGGCGTGTTACTCGGGTTGTGTTGGGAATTTTTTACTGCGTCGTCCCCGCGAAAGCGGGGACCCATAACCACAGGCCTTTGTCGTTACGGACGGCATCGGTCATCTGGACCCAAGAACCGCTGCGGAGTATGGGTTCCCCGCTTTCGCGGGGACGACGAAAGAACGTGTACTACCGCGGCGCCATGCGGATGGCGCCGTCCAGGCGGATGGTTTCGCCGTTCAGCATCGGATTCTCGACGATGTGGACGGCGAGGTTGCCGTATTCGGAAGCATCGCCGAGCCGCGCCGGATGCGGCACCTGTGCGCCGAGGCTCTTGCGCGCTTCCTCGTTCAATCCCATCAGCAGCGGCGTCAGGAACAGTCCGGGCGCGATGGTGTTGACGCGGATTTTCTGGCTGGCGAGATCGCGCGCCGCCGGCAGCGTGAGACCGACCACGCCGCCCTTCGACGCCGAGTAGGCGATCTGGCCAATCTGGCCCTCATAGGCCGCGACGCTTGCGGTGTTGATGATGACGCCGCGCTCTTCGCCGATCGGCTCCGCGGTGACGAGGCGCTCGGCGAACAGCCGCAAGCAGTTGAAGGTGCCGATCAGGTTGACGTTGATGATGCGCGCGAATTTCGCCAGCGGATAGACGCCGTCCTTGCCGACAATGCGCTGCGAGCCGCCGATGCCGGCGCAGTTCATCAGCACCCGCGCAATGCCGTGGGCCGCTTCGGCCTTGCCCAGCCCTGCCTTGACCTGCTCCTCGTCGGTGACGTCGGCGTGGAGCGCGACGCCTTTCACTTCGGCCGCGACTTTCTCGGCATTCTCCTTGCTCTGATCGAGCACGGCGATCTTCGCGCCCTTGGCGGCCATCGCCCGCGCGGTGGCGGCGCCGAGACCGGAGCCACCGCCGGTGATGAGAACAGCAACGTCTTTCAACTGCATCAGATAAGAACCTTTCCCTGGGCGTTTCCAGTTTTTGTTAGTCGTCAAGGCAGAGCGATCGTCATTCGGCGGCCGTGGCGACCCTTTCCGTGTTCTTGGTGAGCATGCCGGCGCAAATCAGCGCTTCCATATGCTTGATGTATTGGCGGCAGACTTCCTCGGTGACCGGCCCGACACCGCTCGCGCGCGACATTGCGTGGCGGCCGAAAAACAGATGGTCGCAGGCGCCGATCAGGCTGGTGTAGAACAACACCGGATCGATGTCGCGGAATTCGCCGCAGCTGATGCCTTCGGCGAGCAGGCGGCGATGAAAATCCAGTAATGGTGCGACAAAGAATTTCGAGACCTCGTCGGCCGCTTCCGCGCTGCTCTCATGCAGGAGATAGTGGATCAGCCGGTTCATATAGGGGAATTGGTGATACGCCCTGATGATGCCCGCGATGTGCAGTTTGAGCTTCGCGGTCGGTGTGATCGGCTGCGCCAGCAAATATTCCAAATGCGCCACCTCGGTCGCGGCATCCCGCGCCAGTAGCGCCAGCAGCAGGCCGTCCTTGTTGCCGAAGTGATATTTCACCAGCGCGGCGTTGACGCCGGACTTCTGCGCGATGTCGCTCAGCGACACCTCGATCGAGGAGCGCTCGATCATCAGTTCGCTCGCCGCGACCAAGAGCTTCTCGGCGGTGGTATTTCTCGCAGCCTGAGGCCGCGACGGTACGCTGGTATTCAATTCTGATCCCATGACCTGCCTTGCCGGGAATTCCGGGGCGCAGATAACCCGATGCGGGCGCATACCTCAAGAGTTAATTGATCGATTGACTAAATCCCGCCGCGTCCCTTAAATCCGCACCTGTCATTCAAACACCTACCATCACCATCAGGGAGAGCAGTCATGGCCGAGGCTTATATCGTCGCCGCCGCACGCACCGCCGGCGGCCGCAAGGGAGGCCGCCTCGCCGGCTGGCATCCGGCGGACCTCGCCGCTGCCGTGCTGGATTCGCTGATCGAGCGTTCCGGCGCTGCACCCGACCAGATCGAAGACGTGATCATGGGCTGCGTGATGCAGGCCGGCGAGCAATCCAACAACATCGCCCGCAACGCCATCATGGCCTCAAGACTTCCCGAAACCGTGCCCGGCACCTCGATCGACCGGCAGTGCGGCTCTTCGCAGCAGGCGCTGCATTTCGCGGCACAAGCCGTGATGTCCGGCAGCATGGACTGCGTCATCGCCGCCGGCGTCGAATCGATGACGCGGGTGCCGATGGGGCTTGCCTCACAATTGCCGGCCAAGAACGGTTTCGGTCACTACAAGAGCCCGAACATCGAAAAACGCTATCCGAACATCGTGTTCAGCCAATTCACCGGCGCCGAGATGATGGCGGAAAAATACGGTCTGTCGAAGGACGAACTCGACGAGTTTTCCTATAACAGCCACCAGCGCGCCATCGCGGCGACCCAGGGCGGCAAATTCAAGGACGAGATCATTCCGCTGCAGATCACCCGCGCCGATGGCTCGACCGACACCCACAATATCGACGAGGGCATCCGCTTCGACGTCAGCCTCGACGGCATCAGAAACGTCAAGCTGATCGCGGAAAACGGCAAGCTCACCGCCGCCAGCGCCAGCCAGATTTGCGACGGCGCCTCCGGCGTGATGGTGGTCAACGAAAAGGGCCTCAAGTCGCTCGGCGTCAAGCCGATGGCGCGGATTCACCACATGACCATGATGGGCGGCGATCCCGTGATCATGCTGGACGCGCCGCTGCATGCGACCGAGCGCGCGCTGAAGAAGGCCGGCATGCTGATCGACGACATCGACCTGTTCGAGGTCAACGAGGCCTTTGCCTCGGTGCCGACGGCATGGCTGAAGACATCAGGCGCGGACCCCGCAAAACTCAACGTCAATGGCGGCGCCATCGCGCTCGGCCATCCGCTCGGCGGCTCCGGCACCAAGCTGATGACTACGCTGGTCAACGCGCTCAAGCAGCGCAACAAGCGCTACGGCCTGCAGACCATGTGCGAAGGCGGCGGCATGGCCAATGTCACGATCGTGGAGCGGCTGTAAGCAGCAGCATCAAGAAAACTGGTGTCGTCCCGGCCTTGAGCCGGGACCCAAAACCACAAATGTTCGTGGTTGTGCGCAGCTGGGGCTCCAGCTCGTTTCAAAAATTCAAGCCGGTGCTATGGGGCCTCGCTTTCGCGGGGACGACTATGTTTGATTATTTAGCCCATCATGCCCGGCACTCGGGTCCGGCTGCGCCGGCCCGAGCACAGGCCCATTGTGCTTGGCATCCCCGTCCTTACAACGCATCGGTATCAAAGACGTGGATGGCCGGGACAAGCCCGGCCACGATGAGGAAATGCCATGACCGCCCTCCCCGCCATCCCGCTTCCCTCCGGCATCCGCTCCCGCTTCGTGGAGAACATCAACGGGCTGCGCGTGCATGTGCTGGAAGCCGGCCATGAAACAGGCGGCCGGCCTTGCGTGCTGCTGCTGCACGGCTTTCCCGAGCTTGCTTACAGCTGGCGCAAGGTGATGCCGGCGCTGGCGGAAGCCGGCTACCACGTGATCGCACCGGACCAGCGCGGCTATGGCCGCACCACCGGCTGGGACGCAAGCTATGACGGCGAGCTTGCATCGTTCCGGCTGCTCAATCTGGTGCGCGACGCGCTCGGCCTGGTGTCGGCGTTTGGCTATCGCTCGGTCGACGCCATCGTCGGGCATGATTTCGGCAGCTTTGTTGCCGCCTGGTGTGCGTTGGTGCGGCCCGACGTGTTTCGATCGGTCGCACTGATGAGCGCGCCGTTCGCCGGACCACCGCCGCTGCCGTTCGATACCGCAGATGCGCCGCCGAGGCCGAAGGCCGATGATCCCGTGCATCGTGAGCTTGCGGCGCTGCCGCGTCCGCGCAAGCATTACCAATGGTACTACTCGACGCGGCAAGCCAATGCCGACATGCACCACGCGCCGCAAGGCGTGCATGATTTCCTGCGCGCCTATTATCATCACAAGAGCGCGGACTGGAAATGCAATCGGCCCTATCCTTTGAAATCGTGGACCGCGAGCGAGTTGGCAAAATTGCCGACCTATTATGTGATGGATTTTGCGAGGAACATGGCCCAAACGGTGGCGGAAGAGATGCCATCGGCGGCCGCAATCGCAGCCAACAAATGGCTGCCCGACAACGAGCTCACCTTCTACAGCGCCGAATATGCCCGCGCCGGATTCCAGGGCGGGCTGCAATGGTATCGCTGCGGTACCTCGGGTGCACTCACGAGCGAGCTCGAAACATTTTCGGGCCGCACCATCGACGTTCCCTCTTGCTTCATCTCGGGCAGACAGGATTGGGGCACCTATCAGCGCCCCGGCGTCTTCGAGGCGATGCAGTCAAGCGCATGCACCCAGATGATCGGCTGTCATCTGGTCGAGGGCGCCGGCCACTGGGTGCAGCAGGAGCAGCCGGAAGAGGTTACCCGCTTGCTGCTGCAATTCTTCAAGCGGGCGGCAGAACGCGCAGCCTGACAATGGGCCCGCGATCCGCGGGCGTCGGCCGCAACGGCTCCAAATGCGAAATCGCTAATGACGCGAAGGGGCGGGGCGCTTTTGCGTCCCCGCGCGATCGATTTGACCCCGCCCAATCAAGCCCCTATATATTTAGAACTATTCTAAATCGTAATTCAGGAATGCCCTCTGATGAAGAATTTCGCCGATTTGACCGAGCGCGAAGTGCTGGCGGTCGCGATCTCCGCGGAAGAGGAGGACAGCCGCATCTACATGAGCTTCGCGGAAGATCTCGCGGAACGTTATCCGGAATCGGCCAAGATATTCGAGGAAATGGCGGAAGAGGAAAAAGGCCATCGCCACATGCTGCTGGAAATGTACGAGCAGCGCTTCGGCAAAAACTTACCCCCCATCCGAAGGGATAATGTGCGGGGATTTTTGCGCCGCCGCCCCATTTGGCTGACCAAGAACCTGTCGCTGGAGGCCATGCGCAGGGAAGCCGCGACGATGGAGTTCGAAGCGGAGCGCTTCTATGTCAAGGCGGCCGAGCGAACCCAGGATGTCGGCGTCCGCAGGCTGCTCGGCGATCTCGCGGAAGCCGAAAAAGGTCACGAGAACGTGGCGGCAAGGCTGACCGACCAGATCCTCAGCCCGGACGTGCGCGAGGAAGAGGACAAGACACGCCGGCGGGTGTTCGTCCTGCAATATGTGCAGCCGGGTCTTGCCGGATTGATGGACGGATCGGTGTCGACGCTGGCGCCGCTGTTCGCGGCGGCGTTTGCAACCCATCAGAACTGGCAGACATTCCTGGTCGGCCTCGCCGCCTCGATCGGCGCCGGCATCAGCATGGGGTTTGCGGAAGCGCTGTCCGACGATGGATCGTTGACCGGACGCGGCTCGCCTTGGCTGCGTGGATTGACCTGCGGGCTGATGACGACGGTCGGCGGTCTCGGCCACACCATGCCCTATCTGGTCCCCGACACATGGCCCAACGCGTTCTGGATCGCGACCGCGATTGCGTGCATTGTCGTGTTCTTCGAACTATGGGCTATCGCCTACATTCGCGCGCGATACATGGACACGCCGTTCCTGCAGGCGGTGTTCCAGATCGTGCTCGGCGGCGCCATCGTGCTCGCGGTCGGCATCTTGATCGGCGCGGCGTAGGCACCACGAAGCTGGATTGCTTCGTCGCTTCCGCCTTCGCTCGTTGAGCTACGGCGGACAAGTCGCTCCTCGCAATGACGGGTGACAGAGTAGAGGAGAAAGCGGTGAGCAAGGACATCGACGAACTGGCACGGCTCAATCGCGACTATGTCGCTTCGGTGCAGAATTCCGACGTCAAGCGGTTCGACGAAATTCTCGCCGAGGACTTCTATTGTTCAAACCCCGACAAGTCGCTGGTCGACCGCGCCGGTTTTCTCAAGCAGACCGCGGTGCCGGTGACAATCAAGAATCTCGAGTCGCATGACGTCAAGATTCGCGTGATGGGCGATTTTGCGATCATTCACGCCCGCACGACCTATACGACACCGGACGGGCAGCCTGCTTCGGGACGCTATACCGACTGCTGGGCCTTGCCGGCTTTCATGGCGGCAAAGCCCTCGTTGATCTCGGACAGTTTCAGTTTCGCCGAGATCCAGTCCTCGAGGTGCAGCTTGCCGCGCATGTAGAACTCGATAAGCCGCGGCATGTCGACGCGGAAATGGTTCGAGCCCATCGACGATCCCTGAATCTTGCGCTCGCGCAGGAAATCAAAGCCATGCAGCTCGATCTTCTGGCCGAACGGGATCATGCCGACGATGGTCGCGGTGCCGCCGGGCGCCAGCATCGCGAACGCCTGCTCTGCGGTCTCCTTGCGGCCGAGCACTTCGAACGAGTGATGCACCCCGCCACCCGTGAGTTCGCGCACCTGCTGCACCACATCGCCATTTTGCGGGTCGACGATGTCCGTTGCGCCAAGCTTGGTCGCCAGTTGAAGTTTTGCCGGATTGGTATCGACCGCGATGACGCGGCCGGCGCCGGCGATCTGCGCGCCGTTGATCGCGGCCATGCCGACGCCGCCGCAGCCGATCACCACCACGCTCTCGCCGGGTGCGACTTTTGCGGTGTTGACCACCGCGCCGTAGCCGGTGATGACGCCGCAACCGATCAGCGCGGCAAGCTCAAGCGGCATGTCCTTGCGGATTTTGACGATGGCATTCTCGTGTACCAGCATCTGCTCGGCGAACGACGACAGGTTGAGAAACTGATTCAATTTCTCGGAACGCGCCCATGATAGCCGGTTGGATGCGCCCGGCAACATCTTCACTGTGGTATCGGTGCACAGCACCGGCCTCCCCGTCGTGCAATTGTCGCAGGTGCCGCAGAACACCGACAGGCAGGTCACGACATGATCGCCGGGTTTCACATAAGTGACGTCGGAGCCAACCTGCTCGACCACGCCGGCCGATTCGTGGCCGAGCACGGCCGGCAGCGGATGCGGATAGAGCCCTTCCATGAAATGCAGATCGGAGTGACAGAGCCCGGCGACCGCGGTGCGGATCAACACCTCGCGCGGACCGGGCTTTGGCAGGCTGACGTCCTCGATCACCAGCGGCTTGTTGACTTCATGCAGGACGGCAGCCTTCATTAGATCCTCCCCGAATTTTGTGATGTCCTTGAATCAGGACTTATTGCTGGCTCAAGCCTACGCCGCGACAAGCAATTCGCCAACCTCAGCCATGCCCTTGTTGGTTCCACCCTGTGTTTTAGATGATATAGATCATTCCTGGATAAAACGGGCGACAGGCCGTCAAGAAACTTGAATCGGAGGACCATCCCATGGCGGACGGCTATCGCATTCTCGGCGCCGAGATGTCGCCCTACTCGGTAAAAGTGCGCTCCTATTTTCGCTACAAAGCCATTCCGCATCAATGGATTTTGCGAAACGCCGACAGCCAGGCGGAATACGAGGAACATGCCAGGATGCCGATTATCCCGTTGGTGGTAACGCCGGAGGGAAAAGGCATTCAAGATTCGACACCGATCATCGATCAGTTGGAGAAGCTTTATCCGGAGCCATCGATCCATCCCGATGACCCCCTGACCAACGTCATCTCGGCACTGATCGAGGAGTTTGGTGACGAGTGGGGCAACAAATGGATGTTCCACTACCGCTGGGCGCGCGATGTCGACCAGATCAGCTCTGCGGGGCGCATCGCGCGAATGCGCGGGCCGAAGGCCAGCGAGCAGGAGCATGAGGCTTTCGCCAGGCAAGTTCGCGGCCGCATGGTGGACCGGGTCTGGTTCGTGGGCTCCAACGCGGTGACCGCGCCGCAGATCGAGGCCGGCTTTCTCGAGATGCTGGGACTATTGGACAACCATCTCGCGAGCAGGCCCTATCTGTTCGGCGGTCGCCCAGCCTTTGGCGATTTCGGTCTCTGGGGACAGATTTATCAAATGTGGAAGGACCCGACCGCCGGCGCCTTGATCGAAGGCGGCGCGCCGCGTGTGCTCGATTGGGTGCACCGCATGCTCTGGCCGAAGGCTGAAGGCGCGTTTGAGGGCTGGTCGACGCTGGAGCCTACGCTGATGCCGATCCTGATCAGACAGGTCGGAAGGCAATTCATGCCGTGGACCTGCGCCAACCAGAAGGCGCTAGCCGAAAGCCAAGAGGAATTCAGCGTCGCGCTCGGCGACAAGATCTGGACCCAGAAGCCGCAAAAATATCACGCGCGATCGCTCGGCATGCTGCGCGCCCGATATGCCGCCGTTGCCGACAAGGCCGCGCTCGATCCTGTGCTGGAGGCGGCCGGTTGCCTTGCCGGATTGCGCGGCTGAAGACCCTGTTCCCATAGTTGAGGAAAAACGCCCATGGAAATCCCGAAATACAAGATCGCCCTGATTGTCGGCGCCGGCGCAGGCCTCAGTTCATCGCTCGCGCGCCTGTTCGCCCGCGAAGGCATTCGTGTCGCCCTGGCGGCACGCCACATCGAAAAGCTCGGCGCGCTCTGCACCGAGACCGGCGCGCGCGCCTTTGCCTGCAACGCCGCCGAACCCGACGACGTCGAGCGCCTGTTCGGGCTGGTCGAACGCGAGATCGGGGCGCCTGACGTGGTCGTCTACAATGCAAGCGGAAGGGAGCGTGGCCCGTTCGTCGATCTCGTGCCCGCCGATGTCGCGCAGGCGATCGCGGTCAGCGCAATCGGCGGTTTTCTGGTGGCGCAGCAGGCCGCGACACGAATGCTGCCCAACAAGCACGGCGCGATCCTGTTCACCGGCGCCTCCGCAAGCGTCAAGGGCTATGCGCAATCGGCGCCGTTCGCGATGGGCAAGTTCGCGCAGCGCGGCCTTGCCCAGAGCATGGCGCGCGAATTGTCGCCCCAGGGCATTCACGTCGCGCATTTCGTCATCGACGGCGGCATCCGTAGCGCCGCGCGCTCCGAGCCTGCCGACAGGCCGGATTCGATGCTCGATCCCGATGCCATTGCCTTGAGTTATTGGAGCGTGCTGCAGCAGCCGCGCAGCGCCTGGACCTGGGAAATGGAACTGCGGCCCTGGGTAGAGAAATTCTAGACATCACCGTCATTCCGGGGCGATGCGAAGCATCGAACCCGGAATCTCGAGATTCCGGGTCTGGTGCTAACGCACCATCCCGGAATGACGGAGGCAATCAAAATGGGGGAAACATGACCACCGAAATCACGATCGACACCGGCACCAGCGAATTAAAGTGTGCAATCCGCGATCGCGTCGCCATCATCACGCTCAACCGGCCGGAAGTGCGCAATGCACTGTCCGACAACTTGACGCCGGCGTTGCGCATCATGATCAAAACCTGCGGAGAGAATTCCGACATCGGCGCGCTGCTGATCACGGGCGCCGGCACTGCTTTCTGCGCCGGCGGCAACGTCAAGGGCATGGGCGCCCACCGCGACCGGAAGAAGCTGGAAATGTCGCATGACGAGAAGGTCGCCGACCTGCAGGAACGGCAACGCCTGCTGACCGGCGCGCTGGTGTCGGTGCGCAAGCCGACCATCGCGGCGCTGCCCGGCCCCGCGATCGGCGCGGGACTGGCCATCGCCATGGCCTGCGACATCCGCATCGCGGCAGAATCGGCATTCGTTTCGACAGGCTATTTGCGGGTGGGCTTGAGCGGCGACTATGGCATTGCCTGGCTGTTGACGCGGCTGGTCGGGACAGCCCGGGCGCGGGAATTGATGTTTACCGCCGACAAGGTCGATGCGAAAAGATGTGAGGCGATCGGCCTCGTCAACCGCGTGGTTGCGGATGCCAGTCTGCAGGACGAGGCCTTTGCACTCGCGAAGTCGATGGCGGAAGGGCCGACGATTGCGCTGCGCTGCATGAAGGACAATCTCGACGAAGCCTTGCTGTTCGATTTCGCAACGGCGCGCGACCATGAGGCGGAGCGCCTGATCCGCACCACGATGACCGCGGATCACCGCGAGGCGGTACAGGCTTTTATTGAAAAGCGCAAAGCGGTGTTCAAGGGGAATTAGAATCGTTCACTCCTCATGGTGAGGAAGCGCTCTTGCGCCGTCTCAAACCATGAGGCCCGACGCGCCCATCATTCGAGACGCGGCGAACTCGCCGCTCCTCGGGATGAGGAAAAAATGCAGCGTTGTTCAATCCAAAAGTGCCCTACGGCCTTCAGGCCGCCACCTGATGCGCAATTTGTTTCGCCGCGAGCCGCCAGCTGGCGCAGAGAATTTCCTGCGGCGCGACGTCGATATGCTTTTCGAACCGCACCAGCTTCCAGTCGCCAGGGCTCGGCATGAAGGCAAAACCGGACTTGCGGGCAAGGCCGATCATGGCGGCGTTGGAGCGCAACGTATCGCCGAACAGGCGCTTGGCACCGAATGCGGCGGCACGGCATTCCAGATTGCTCAGCAACGCCTTACCGATGCCCTGGCCTTGCCAGCGGTCATCGATCGACAGGCCGAACTCGAAGCTTCCAGTGTCAGGGTCGAAGGCGTAGCGGGCTTCGCCAACGACCGTCTCAATGCCATCGACCAACATCGTCGCGACCACGCTGAAGCGGTCGCCCTCGCCGACATGGATGAAATGATCGAGTTCGGTTCGCGGCAGCTCGCTCATGGCCCCAAGGAAGCGGTTGTAGCGGGAGCGCACCGAGAGCGAGCGGAAGTAACCCTGCAAGCTCTCCGCGTCGCGCGGTTCGACAAAACGCACCGTCAGTGACCCGCCACTGCGCAACCGCAGGATATCGGAGTGTTGGCGGAGATCGTTCAATCGAAGCGCAATCATGGAAAGGCTCCCTTGGGCTCTGAAAAGACGTGGCCGGCGTCCCCCTGATGAGGCGGCGCCGGCCTGGCTGCTCGTTAAGCCCGCCAAAACGGCTTTTCGGCCTCGAGAGCGATGTCGCTCCAGGAAAGGCCGACGTCGTGCAGGTCGCGGTCGCTCAATTCGGCCAACTGGCGCCGATCAATCTGGCGTTGCCGCCAGACGTGGAGGGTTTCGCTCAGCTTCGCGAAAAGCCCGGAACCATGATGATTTATCATCGAGTCATGGGTGAGAATGGACATTTTCATCTCCTAAAGCTAATCTGTTGTCCGTAATATCGGCCCTATCCGAGCTTTCGACAAACGACACTTTGTACCGATTCGCATGATATAAACTCATCTATAGGTGTGTGGAAAATGGCCGCCAGGCTGCCCTCGCTCAATGGATTACGCGCGTTCGAGGCCGCCGCCCGGCATTTGAGCTTCACGCAGGCGGCTTCCGAGCTGAACGTCACGCAGACCGCGATCAGCCACCAGATCAAACGGCTGGAGCAGGAACTGGGAGTTCGCCTGTTCGTCCGGCAGAATCGCGCCTTGGCATTGACGCCGGAAGCCAGGGATTATCTCCCCGGCGTCCGCGCCGCGTTTAACGATCTGCGGCTCGCGACCGACCGGGTGCTGCGTAAAGACAACGACCATGTGCTGACGGTCTCCACACTGGCGTCGCTGGCCGCAAAATGGCTGCTGCCGCGGCTGTCCGCGTTCCAGGAAGCGCATCCCGACATCGACGTCCGCATCACCACGTCAGCCAGCCTCGTCGATTTCAAGAGCGGCGATGTCGATGCCGCCATCCGCTATGGCCGCGGCAATTGGCCGGGGCTGCGTGCCGATTGGCTAATGGCCGATCAGCTATTTCCGGTCTGCAGCCCTGCGTTGCTGACCGGCGACAAGCCGCTGCGGCGCCCGGAGGATCTGGCGGACCACATGCTGCTTCATACCAGCGGCGGGACGGAGGACGATTGGCGGCTGTGGCTGACCGCAGCC
>WNFO01028028.1_pt1 | contig 12742 bp, 11 predicted proteins | sample 5400251 | NCBI WGS metagenome assembly WNFO01 (sample SAMN13153354, study PRJNA577476) | soil metagenome | isolation source: 100 cm saprolite under Madrone tree | place: USA:California | collected 2016-06-14
TGCCAAAGTTGCACAAAATTGGCTGACAGCGAACGGAGTAAAGAGCTGGCTGGAAGAGGCCGCTCCGGGACGCCCTAACGCCGTGGCTGGAGTGGGGAAAGGGAGAGGTCCGACGCTCGTCTTTTGCGCCCACCTCGACACTGTAGGTACCAAGGGTATGACGATCCCGCCCTTTGAACCAAAAGTTGAGGGTAATCACGTCCACGGGCGCGGCAGCTATGACATGAAGGGCAGCGCAGCTGCCGTAATGTCTGCGGCCGCCGCTCTTGCGCACGATAACCTTTCAGGCCGGGTGCTTGTCGCCCTGGTGGCCGATGAGGAATATGCCAGCATCGGCGCGCAAGACTTTGTCAAACGCCACAAAGCGGATGCCTGCGTCCTGACGGAACCCAGCGAAGGACGCCTGATTCTTGCACACAAAGGATTCGTCTGGGCAGAGATCGTAACTACGGGCCGCGCAGCCCACGGCAGCAGATGGGACTTGGGCGTCAGCGCCATTGCCAAAATGGGGCGGATAATTTCTGCGCTTGAAAACTTTGACCAGGTAGAGCTGCGGCGCCGAGTTCATCCGTTGGTTGGCCCTACGTCGCAGCACTGTTCCCTGATCGAGGGAGGATCTGGGCTTTCAACATATGCGGAGGAGTGCAGATTGAAGGTTGAGCGGCGGACGCTGCCAGGCGAATTGCCGGATCGTGTGATGCAGGAGCTTGAGGAAGTCATTCGTTCAACCGGTGAGGAAGCGCAGGTTCGCTGTCTTTTGGATCGGCCCCCGCTGAGTTGCGATCGAGAATCCGAAATCGCGACTTGCCTTCGCGAAGCAGCGACTTCGGTCACTGGTGAAACGCCCGAGGAAGCGGGAGTAGGTTACTGGATGGACGCTGCGCTGTTCGCGGCCGCTGGCATCCCTACCGTGAACTACGGCCCCGGTGGTGCGGGAGCGCACGAGGCAGTGGAATGGGTTGATTTGGATTCAGTGGTCAGCTGCGCTCAGGTGCTCGCAGAGACCGCCCGCCGCTTTCGCTATTCCTTGCGTTGTCCAAAATGAGGAGAAGCAGACGGTTAGATCCGAGGTCGCTGCAGGCGAGTAAGGTGGTCGTCGATCTGTCTGGGCAGAGTGGAACGACGGGCAACCTGCATTAACAGGCTCGATGTCGAAGCGGAACTGATATCCCGGAGAAATCTGGCGGTAGCTTCGGACAGCTCCATGCGCGTCTGTAGGTTTGCACCGACCGGGAGGGATCGCGCCATGAAGCATTTGCGGCAGGACATCCGATACGCCCTTCGCTCGTGGAAGAGGCAGCCGGGCTTTGTAGCTATTACGATACTTGTTTTGGGCTGTGGCATCGGAATGGCGGTCACAGTATTCAGCTTGTTCGATGCCGTGCTCCTTCATTCACTGCCTTTTCGCCACTCAGAGCGGGTCGTATTGCTGTGGCAGCAAGATCTCTCTTCAGGCCGGGATCGGATCACGCTGTCACCCAGGGAATACTCCGAATATTCGATGCAATCTCATGCCTTCGAATCCCTCGGCGCTGTCCGCGGCATTACCTTGACGACGGGGACTGGGGAAGCGTCCGCGTTCGTTGACGGAGTGCAGGTGACGCGAAGTCTGTTCGACACGATGGGAGTCTCTCCAGTGCTTGGGAGAGCGTTCGCGTTTGACGAGGATACCCCAGGCAACGACCACGTGGCGTTGCTCACGTACGAGTTCTGGCAGCGCGGCTTTGGCGGCGACTGGAACGTAGTGGGGCGCAAGCTAAAATTGCGGGCTGGATTTACGGGCAGGTCGGCGCCTGCCGCGGATATCGATGGCGACTACGTGGTCGTTGGTGTCCTGCCACCTCGCACGAATCTCCCGTACCGCAGCGCCGACGTGTGGATTCCTCTTCCCCAACGAATAGAAGATGCGAGCAGCACGCGCGGCCTGATTGTGTTTGGACGACTCAAGCCGAATGTTTCGCTCGCAGCGGCGACCGACGATGTGGTTGCCATTGCGGGCCGGCTCGCGGAACAGTTTCCCGAACAGAATAGGGGCCTGACGGGATGGCTAGTGACCTTGCGGACCGAAGACAGCGGCGACATTGAGCCAACACTGCTGCTATTGGTGGTCACAGTCGCTCTCCTGGCACTCCTTATTTGCGCGAACATCGGAAACATGCTGCTCGGGAGCCTTGCCGAGCGCCAGCGGGAGTTAACTGTGCGTTGGGCTCTCGGGGCGAGCCAGAAGCGAATCGTGCAACAGCTACTTACGGAGGGCGCTCTGCTCGCGAGCGGCGGCGCGGCGGTCGGCATATTGCTTGCCATCTGGTCGACGCGGATCCTGGCGGCGCGGGCTCCTTCCTCGATTCCACGGGTGAATGACGTAAGGATTGACTTGGCAGCCTTGCTGATAGCGCTCACTACCGCAGGGGTTATGACGATCCTCTTTGCGCTTGCTCCGGCGATCAAGGTGTCCCGTGACTCCATGGCCAGTCAACTTGGACAGCGCAGCGGCAACGCGGCACGCTCGGGAAGGCTGCGCGACGCACTTGTCGTCGCGGAAATCGGCCTCGCGTTCGTAGTGCTAGTGGGTGCGGGGCTCGTGGTAAGCAGCGCTGTCGCCCTAGAGGGCGCCCGGATCGGATACGACCCACACAATGTTCTGACGTTCCGGACATCGCTGCCATACGCGCGCTACGCAAGCCCAGTGCAACGCCAGGCGTTCTATAGTGAAGTGCTCGATAGGCTGCGGAGCCTTCCGGGCGTCACGGCGGCGGGCGCCGTTAGCATCCTTCCGCAAATGGATACGAACGCGAATGTGCAGTTCGAGCTGGATGATCGTGCCCGGGAGGCGGCTGGTGATGCGTTCAACGTGCGCTTCCGCGTTGCGACCACGGGCTATTTCACGAGTTTGAGGATGCCTATCCTGGAAGGTCGCGATTTCCGAGATGCGGATTTGGTGCCGGGAGCCATCATCATTAGCCGTTCGATGCGCGACCGGTACTGGCCAAAGAGTGATCCCGTGGGTCACCAAGTGCATCTGGTCTCATTCAGCGCGGATTCGCATTGGTTGCCGATCGTCGGAGTTGTTGAAGATGTGAGGCAATGGATCGTGACACCTGTACAACCGACCATCTATCTGCTCAATGCCAGTCAACCTGCCTATGCGATCGCTGTGCGGACGTCAGGCGAGCCGCTCGCAGCTGTCAATGCAGCGCGGGAATCTGTGCGGCAAGTGGACTCGGAACAACCGATATTCGATGTCAGAACTCAGGAGGATCGCCTTACTCGCTCCCAACAGTTTGCCTACGAGCGCTTCAGGACGGGCGTTATGGTTGTGTTTGGTCTTGCCACGCTGGTGCTCGCGGCTTTTGGGATTTACGGAGTTGTCCGGTATGCGGTAGCGCGACGAACCCAGGAGTTCGGAATTCGGCTTGCTTTAGGAGCAACGCCGGGCCGAGTGATTTGGATGGTCTTCACGCAGGCGTTGCGTAGCCTTGCGATCGGAACGGGCGTCGGACTCACACTGTCGTTTGTCCTCGCTCGACTTATGGCGAGCGTACTCTATGGCGCTGTCGGAATGGAGCCCCTGATCGTCATCCTCGTCGTTCTCGTATTGGGAGGAACTACGATAGCGGCAGCGCTAGGACCAGCGCGACACGCCGGGCGTGTTGACCCCCTCGTCGCGCTTCGTATGGATTGAGGGACGCGCGAGTGTGCCCTCTGCCGGAACGGGAGTGTCCATGTTGCAGCGCTATTCCACAGTAGCCTACAGTCTCATGCGAATCGTTGCTGGATTACTGTTCGCTTGCCACGGTGCGCAGAAGTTGTTCGGTGCACTCGGCGGACCAGCAGAATTTCACGATCCGGAGGGACTTGCCGCGGGATTGATTGAATTCTTCGGTGGCAGCTTGATTTCCCTTGGCGTCTTCACACCGATCGCGGCCTTTGTCGCATGTGGTGAGATGGCGGTTGCGTATTTCAAGGCGCATGCACCACGGGGGGTTTGGCCTATCTTGAACCGGGGAGAGTTAGCAGCGCTCTACTGTTTTGTTTTTCTATTCATTGCCTGCCAAGGAGATGGCCACTGGAGTGTTCGAGCGCTCTGGGTGCGCCGCTTCCGGAACCGTGATGCAACGTGATTGGATTCGAATCTACTAGCGATAAGGAAACAAAGGATGAGCGCCAGGGAAGCGCGGGATGTCGATCTGCACCGGGCTCCGGCGCCACTTTGACGCCTGAGGAATCCAGGGCTGCGTGACTCGCTTTCCGGGCTACGCCAAAGGCACGAAAGTACGACGCGGCATTTTATTACAGGAGCAGGAAACGATGAGTCAGAGCGCACGTCACACCGTAGCAATCCGCTTGCATACCCAACTCGACTGCCTGTCGACGATATTGGGTCGCGTTCCGAAGGATGCGCTCGACCGCCGACCGATGCCTGATAAATGGTCGGGGAGAGAGAACCTTGCCCACCTTGCGCGCTATCACCAAGTGTTCCGCGATCGAATCCATCGCATCAGCAATGAAGATCGTCCGCTACTGCCGCGCTACCGGGCCGAGGAAGACTCAGAATGGCAGCAGTGGGTCGGCAAACCGGCGGATGTGGTCCTCGAAGATCTCCGGGCGTTGCGCGAGGATATGATAGGACTATTTGAGGGTTTGTCGGGCGCGGAACTTATGCGCACCGCATTGCATTCGCGATTCGGCGAGATGACGCTGCTGCAGTGGCTGGAGTTCTTTCTGCTTCACGAGGCCCATCACCTGTATGTTGTGATGCAGCGTGTTCGCGAATCGCCATAGCCAAGTTTCGGCGTTAGTGCTGGAACACATACGCGCCAATCTTCACTAGAATAGCCGCTCGATGTGCAACTAGGGGCGGGCCACAGCCGAGTTCATAGAGCTTGCGAATGAACGCCAGCACAACCTCGCGTTTCACATCCTGGATAAACTTCTTCGCGCAGTTATTTGCGAAGACCTCCAAGCAGTGTTTGTAGGCCTGGTAAGTTCTCGGCTCGCGCTGAGGCGGCTCCATGTCTTTGAGGTATGACGCCACGGCTTCGGCCACGGCAGGCCCTCTCCCGTTCCCGTTTTCTTGAACGGTCTCGATGCCCGCGCGGTTCGCTTCCAGTTCGAGGGCTCTGCTTTCCGTTTGGAGTAGGTGGTAGTCGCTCCCAAATTGGCAGCCTTCCAGATTGGCTGTTGTGCGAATTACCGCTTCCGAAAAAGCTGAAGGTCGGAGGAAAAAAGCGTGACGGACAGCAAGCTGTTGATACGCAGGTACTACTCGGAGTTGTGGAACCAATGGATTCCCGAGGCCCTCGAAGAGCTGAGGGTATGTCAGCAGAATCCGCAGCGCATTTCCCGATTTTCACAATCACGTAGAGGAATTAATCGCCGAAAGTGACAGCGTCGTTGCTCGGCTCACTTACACGGGCACCCACAGGGGAGAGCTCTTTGGGTTTCGCGGCACAGGAACCAAGGTGACCTATCAGGGCATCGCCATCTTTCACATCGGCAACGATAAGGTCGTCGAAGGACATGTACTAGGAGACACGGAAACCCTGAAGCGCCAGCTTGTTCGGGGGGAAATCGCTGCCGTGGCGAAGGAGCTTCCAAGGAATTTCAACATTTCACTTGCCTCAGAGCGAGAGGAAGAGTGGGCTGCCGATGTTATGTCCCGATCCGAGCCTTGGAAGACTCTGGGCCGGAGCTTCGACTCATCGCTGCAATCGATGCGCAATCCCAACTGCAGTCTTCTTGTGGCGCGTGGCGAGAACGCGGGACCGATTGGCTTCATGCTGATTCAGTCCGAGGGCGTAGCGGGTTCCCCGTACATAAAATCGGTTGCGGTCGAGGAGCCGTTTCGAGGTGCGGGGGTGGGCACACAGCTACTTCAATTTGCTGACGCGATATTTCAGCGGAGGGCCAACCACATATTTATCTGCGTATCCTCTTTCAACAAGAAAGCCCGAGCCCTCTACGAACGGCTTGGGTACACGATCATCGCTGAATTGAGAGAATACATCGTACCTGGAGCATCCGAATTGTTGATGCACAAGACTCTACCGAAAACGATTCCGGCCGTTGAACAAATATGTGGCGTTTAGGAATCGAACAGAGGTGTGCTGGTGGTTTCGTCAGCGGAGAAAGGAACTATCATGATTCGCACGACACTCATCCTCGTACTTGTTCTGGGCTTCAGTCCGCACGCACGTGGCCAAAGTCTTTCAACCGGGGCCATTCGGGGGACCGTCAAGGATCCGAGTGGCACAGTCGTCGCAAATGAATTCGGCCAGATCCCCGTCTTTATTCGAGGTTTCTGCGCAAGTACAACGTAATCCAATCACCCAATTGAAGACAGGCCTCTTCTTTGGAGAGATTCTCGGCCGCCTGAAAGACGATTCCGCACGACAGTTCATTCGTAGCGTAAGGCGATATTCGGATCCACGCGGACGGCGCGGCGCGCGGGCACGTAACACGCCACGAGAGCGACAACAGCGAGCAGTGCTGAAACGGCAAGGAAAGTCACGGGATCCGTCGGAGAAACACCAAACAGGAGACTAGACATCAATCGCGTGACAGCAACTGCTCCCACCAAACCGACGAGGACACCGCTGAGTGTCAGGAGCAGGCCAGGGCGCAGGGCGAGGACAACGATGTCGCGGCGCTGCGCTCCGAGCGCCATGCGAATGCCAAACTCTTGGGTATGCTGGCTTACGGCGTAGGACATGAGGCCATAAATTCCGATCACGACGAGCAACAAGGCCAGTACAGCAAAGGCACCCATCAAGAAAAGCGCGAAACGCCGGCGCGCCATCGAAGCAGCCAACAAGTCCTCCATTGCACGCACGCCGAAAACGGGGAGAGTGGGGTCGACGCGGTGCACCGACTGTACGACGGATTCTCCGAGTGTGGCGGGGTCCGACGCCGTGCGTAGATAGAGAGTCATGTCCAGGCCAGAACTTTGATAAGTGGACAAGTAAATGTGCGGGGAAGCGGGAACGTCGAGCCCGTCGTCAGGGATGTTAGCCACGATGCCGACGATCTGCACGTCGTCGGCGCCGGCTCTGGCTCTGATACGCACGAATCTGGAGAGCGGATCCGATTGTCGGGAGTATCGCTGCACGAACGCTTCATTCACGATCGCGACTCTTTGCTTCTGGTCGGTATCGTTGTCGGTAAAGGCGCGACCGCGCAGCAAACTGGCCCTCACGACTTTAAAATAGTCCGGGCTGACGGAACCTAATTCCGCGGTCTTACCATTGCGATCGGTATCCGGACTGTCGGTGAAGTAAAAAGCTCCAGGTGCTCTGCCCTTCACGAAGGGGATGCTGTTCAAACTACTCATGGCTACTTCTTCCACGCCGGGAAGGAGGCGCGCCTGGCGCAATACTTCCATGACGAAGGCGCTACGGGCAGGGATCTTTTGATAGGGATTGGCCTGCGGGTTATTCGGCGCGGGAATCCAGACTTGTGCGACCATGAGATTTCTAGGGTCGATGCCCGGATTGGTCTGCAACAAGTCCCAGAAACTGCGTATGAGCAGGCCCGCAGCGATCAGCAAGACGAGCGACAAGGCAATTTCAGCGCTGACCAACATGCTTCGGAAGCGATTGTGCCGCGCGCTTCCTCCGCCGGTCCGGCCAGCTTCTTTTAGATCGCGGTTCGGATCGAGGCTGGACACTTGCCATGCCGGCGCCAAGCCAAACAAGATTCCGGTCACTACCGACAGGAAAAATGCGACGCCGACGATCCGGAGATCGAACTGCACTTCGCTGAGCCGTGGCAGGTCTGGGGGAACGAGAGTCAACAGCGAATTTTTCATCAAGACAAGAACGGCGATGGCAGCCACGCCACCGGCCAGCGAGATGAGCACACTTTCCGTTAGGAGCTGACGCACGAGGCGGCCGCGGGACGCGCCCAAGGCTTGACGAACGGCCAACTCGCGCACTCGCGCCGCAGAGCGCGCAAGGAGGAGGCTTGCAATATTGACGCAGGCGATCAACAGCACAAAACCGACGGCCGCAAGCAGAACAACCAATGTGGGCCGGACTTTTTGCGTGAGGTGATCCTGCACCGATTCGAGCCGAAGCGACCATTGGGAGGCCACCGGATAGTCGTTCGGATAGGCTGCGCGCAATTGGACTGCAAAGGCATCGAGTTTGGATTGTGCCTCCTGCAAGGTCAGGCCAAGCTTCAATCGCCCGAGAGCGCCGGGCAGGAAGGTGGCTGCGCGCACGGGAGGATTCACGAAGGGAGCGCCAGTGAAGCCGCACGCTGACCAAATTTCCACATCGTTTCGAACGGTTTCACCAGGATGCCGAAAACCCCGCGGCATCACGCCGACGATGGTGTAGGAATCCGTGTCCATCAGGACTTTCCGCCCGATGACCTTTGGGTCTGCGCCGAATTGACGCAGCCAAAGACCGTCGCTGATAACTACGGCATCGGAAAAGCCGGGGACGGCATCCTCCGGTCCATAGACGCGGCCCAGCAACGGCTGTGCGCCGAGAAGATGAAAATAGTCGACGCTGGTGACGAGCAGTTCGATGCGGTCGGGGCGGTCTCCTCCGACCATCGCGGCGCTAAGGGGCCAGATGGGAGTGAACTGCTCGAAGACGCCGGAGCGATCGCGCAGATCCTGCATCTCGGGGACGGACATGCCCACGTCTTTCGCGCCGGAACCATTTCGATCGTCGAAAATGCGGACGAGGCGATCGGGCTGGGGAAATGGAAGCGGGCGCAGCAGCACGGCATTAACGACGGTGAAAATCGCCACGTTCGCGCCGATGCCGAGGGACAGTGTCAGTACAGCAATGGCCACGAAACCTGGACTTTTCCGAAGCACGCGCAGGCCGTAGCGCAGGTCCTGCCCCAAGCGTTCCAGCGATGCCCAACTCCAAGTTTCGCGTATGTCTTCTTTGACCCGCGTGGTACTTCCGAAGGCGCGCGATGCAGCGTAGTGAGCTTCTTCCGCGGAGAGGCCCGCTTCTTTCTGTTCTTCTGCTTCCAATTCCAAATGATAGCGGAGCTCACGTTCGAGGTCTTTATCCCTGGTTTGGCGCGCAGACCATGGGCGCCAGGAAAGTATTCGCTGCCAGAGGTTCATTTCAACTCTCCCCTGCCGGCCCCATCACGCGGGCAATCGCACCGGCCAGTTGTTTCCACTTCGAGTCCTGCACCGTCAGCTGTTTCTTTCCCGTTGGTGTAAGCCGGTAATATTTGAACTCCCGGTTTTGATTCTTCGCAGGTTCCCACTTCGCTGAAAGCCAGCCCTTGCGCTCCAGGCGGTGCAGGGCGGGATAGAGGGAGCCGTGCTCCACCTGGAGGACGTCGTTGGAAGTACGTTGGATGTGCTTGGCGATCTGATGGCCGTGTGCCGGGCCAAAGAGCAGAGTACGAAGGACCAGCATGTCGAGTGTGCCTTGCAGGAGTTCAATACGGCTTGAAGGGTGCTTCGGGCGCGTCATGGCAGAGCTTGGGTCTCCTCGTACGGTAGACATTCTACCCTGTTTTTGCTGAGCCGGGTTGTTAGATGCTTGCTTCGTGCGGTGTATTCGCCAGACACTCATGCACTCCCGCCAGCGAAGCCGTTCGAGTTAAGGGTGTCTCAGAGGAAGAGTTGTATCGCTGAGCGAACGAGGCATTCAGGAAGCGCCCCCGTGCCCTCTGCGCAGATATACCCTAACCCAGTCACCCAATTGACGAAGGGCCTCCTTTTCGGAGATGCCCTTGGCCGCCCGACGGACTTCAGGTGGAACCCAGCGTGGAAACGGAATCGCGCGAACTCTGTGCGCCCCCGACGCCGTATGTTCTTCCCGTAAAGCAGCGAGAGTCTTCTTGTCCCTCTAGCACGACCCCGTGCCGTTCAACGAACCGTATCGGATCCATAAGGGCTGTTACCGACTCGAAGGCATTTTCTTCTCGAGTACCCCGTCACTCCGGCGGAGCCGAGACCGTTCTTCGTGTCGAAAAGTTAACGGCAACTATGCCGCCGATCACAGCAAGCGGACGTGGCACTTCACCGAGCCAAGCCCAGCCGATGACAAAGGCAAACACAGGGATGACGTATAGGAAACTAGCGGCCCGTGCTGATGGCATCCTCGAAAGGACCACAGACCAAGCCAAGTAGCCGATCGCGGCCGGGAAGACACCGAGGTATCCTACCGCAAGCGTTGCCTGCGCAGGGGCGGTACGGATCTCTTCTAAAAACCCAGGTAGGAAGAACAGCAAGCCAATCGTGCCCGCGATGATTGCATAGGTCGTAATTTCGAGGGGGCTATACGAATGGATGAGCGGGCGTTGCGCTACGAAATATGCCGCCTGCAAGACTGCCGCCAATAAGACAATAAGCACACCTAAATGGAAGCGTGGACGGCCGGTGATGTCGCCATGTCCGACTACAATCAAGATTACCCCAGCAAGGCTTAATGCGAGCCCGACCCATGCGAGCACCTTCAGTCTTTCGCCCAGAAAAACTGTGGCAAAAAGTGCTGTAAAGATTGGCACCGTGTTAACGAGCAGACTCGCCTCGCCTGCGGGAACGGTCTGCTCTCCGAAGTTCAGGGCTACGTTGTACGCAGCGATCCCGGCCAGGCCGAGGAACGCGAGACGCGGCAAGTCGCGGCGTGCGGGCACACGCACCCGGGCGGGCACGCTGCAGGCAAGAAGCACGGTCGAGGCAACCAAGTAGCGCAGGAGTGCGAGATGGCCCGGAGTGTAGGCGCGTAACCCAGCTCGAATGCCGGGAAAGGCTGAAGCCCAGAGGACGAGCGTCGTAAACGCCGCAGCCGCGGCAAGCAAGTCCAAACTGGTCCGCCCTGTCATAGCCTTCGAACCGGGCAAAATCATATCTAACCTTCCCTACTCCCTTCCGCGTCGCTACGCTGTCTCCTGCCTGCCTGTAATCTATGGATTCTCCGAGCTGCGACAATTACCCTCTTAGCTCCTTTTCGATGGCATCCGCAGACTCGCGATCAATTCAATTTCAACTGCCACACCCATGGGTAAGCTGGCAACGCCAATTGTAGTTCTTGCGTGTCGCCCGGAATCGCCGAACAGGTTAATCAGAAGCTTCGATGCGGCATCTGTCACTTGCGGCAAGTCCTGGAACTCCGGCACACAATTGACATAACCATTCAATTTCACTATCTGGCGGACGAAGTCGAGCGACTCGATACTGCTCTCGAGAGATGCTAGGCAACCGAGTAAGGCGTTCTCCGCCGCGCGGCGACCGGCCAATAAGTCGAACTCACGCCCAATCCGACCCCTATAGCAAAACTGCCCACCTTCGAATGGTGCGTGTCCTGAAACGAAAGCGAGATCGTCAATCACATTCACCCGCAGAAATTCGTGCGTTGGCGCGAGGTCAGGCAGTGTGAGTCGCAACTGCTGCAAGCGCTCGTAAACGCTCATGCTAGGACGCCGATGTCTCTCTGGGCGGCAAAAAGCGCTTGCTGTAGATCGGCGATCAAATCATCAGGATGTTCAAGACCTACGGAGAGGCGCAGCAAATTCTCCGCCAAACTGGTGTTCGTCCCATGGGTGGGGCTGGATGCCTGGTGCTGTACTAGGCTTTCAACGTCTCCCAGACTAGTGGCGTGAGTAAAGATCCTCACTCTGGCGCAAACGCCCATAGCCAAATCGCGCCCGCCCTTCACCTGTACGGAAACAATTCCGCCAAAACCGCCTGAGAGTTGCTGTTTTGCCAAAGAATGCTGTGGGTGCGATTCGAGCCCGGGATAGTGGACCGCTTCAATCAGTGGGTGGTGCTCTAAAGCTCGAGCGACTTTCAGAGCGTTCTCCGCATGACCTCGCATTCTATAGGCAAGTGTCTTGATCCCACGATGTACGAGCCAGCAGTCAAAAGGAGAGGGAACAGCTCCTTCAAGCAGTTGAATTTGCCGAATCTCATCAATTAACGGATTGGGCTCACGCGATACCACAATGCCGCCCAAAACGTCACCGTGCCCACCGATGTATTTTGTTGTGGCGTGCACGACCAAATCGATCCCGTCCTCCAGCGGACGCTGGAAAATTGGCGTCACAAAAGTATTGTCGACCACACTGACTGCCGAGCGCTTGCGAGCGAGTTCCGAAATCAACCGCAAATCAGTGACTCTAAGTAGCGGATTGGAGAGAGTTTCGATCCAGATCATCCGAGTGTTTGGCCGGAACGCCCTCCGGACCGCGTCGATGTCTGTCATCTCGACTGTTGAGTACGTGATTCCCCACATAGAAAGCACTTCACGCAAAATACGGATTGTTCCTTGAAACACATCGTTCGGAACGAGGACGTGGTCACCAGGCCTCAATATTCTTAAGACCGCTGTAATTGCAGAGCAGCCAGAAGCGAATGCAACGGCAATCTGGCCGCCCTCAAGTGCCGCAAATGCCGATTCAAGTCCGTTGCGGTTTGGATTTCCTTTACTCGAATAAAAGTATCCGTGAGGATACTGGCCGTCCTTGTCGCGCTCGAAGGTAACAGACAATGTAAGCGGGGTGGCTACTGCACCTGAACCACGATCGACTTCACGACCAGTGTGAACAGCAACCGTCTCAAGCCTGAGCGAAGCATCTCCGCTGCTGGATCTCATCTGAAGCGCTCCTTATACAACTGGTCACTTCATGTTACGGTAGCAAGTTTGGCTTTACAATAACGGTTGGAGTAGTGACGCGCATAATTTATTTATGTATGGATCGTAATTCAAGCTTAGTGCTTTTGATTCGGAAAGTCCTACGGATGCCTTGAATTTGAGCA
>WNFO01003951.1_pt1 | contig 12737 bp, 11 predicted proteins | sample 5400251 | NCBI WGS metagenome assembly WNFO01 (sample SAMN13153354, study PRJNA577476) | soil metagenome | isolation source: 100 cm saprolite under Madrone tree | place: USA:California | collected 2016-06-14
GGGTTGAAGCGCACCATCGATTGGTATTACGCAAACAAAGATCGCGACGAAGTACAACGGATTTTCGCTCGGATGCTTACTGAGCGGTGAGTACCTGGAATATCTTGGCCGCGCACGGTTTCGGAAGTAGAGTGTTAAGGCTGCGTGGGGCAACCGTCTGCCCCTTGGGAATCCCGCCCCAACCTGGCAAATTCTAGTGAACCCGGGTCCCGCGGGATGTTTTGCGGCCGTGGCTCATCTTATTCGAACGAGGTTACATGTCGGCAGGCGTGCTGGCCTTTCTCATCGCGCTTTTCGCGTCCATGCTGCTGACCCTGCCGGTGCGGGCGCTGGCGCTGCGCGTGGGCATGGTGGACCTTCCGGGTCCGCGCAAAGTACATGTGCAGCCCATACCCCTGCTCGGCGGCTTGGCCGTGTATGGCGGCGTGATGCTGGCAATCATTTTTGCCTTTGACGGCGCCGCGCAGGCGCAAAGCGCGGGAATCGTGACGGGGGCGACGCTCGTGGCCGCGGTCGGCTTTTTGGACGACCGTGGCTGGCTGCATCACCAGATCAAGCTCTTTGTCGGCATGCCGCTGGCTGCGTGCATTCTTCTTGCCAGCGGAATTCATGCGCAGGCGTTCGAGTTGATTGTTCCGGGGCGTGCGGGTTATGTGCTGGACGCCGCGCTAACCATTCTTTGGGTCGTCGGGATTACCGCCTCGTTCAGCATCCTCGATCACATGGACGGCCTTTGCGCGGGCGTAGCGGCGACGGCGTCGTTCTTTTTTGCTTTGCTCTCGTTTTTGAACGGCCAGATCGTGGTGACCACGCTGGCCGCCGCCGTGCTGGGCGCTTCCGCAGGCTTCCTTCGCTGGAACTTCAAGCCCGCGAAAATCTTCATGGGCGACGGCGGCGCTATGTTTCTGGGATTTTTGATGGCGACCTTAGGGCTGAAACTGCGCCTGAATCAAGCGAGTCATGCTTCCGCGCTACTGGCGCCAGTGCTGATTCTGGGCGTAACCGTTTTCGACACCACGCTGGTTACTATCTCGCGTACCCGGCGGGGCTTGCTGCCTTTTGCCGCGCCGGGGAAGGATCACGTGGCGCACCGCTTGGCGAACTTGGGATTGGGACAGCGCGGCGCGGTGCTAGCGCTCTATTTTGCGGGAACAATCAGCGGCGCAGCAGGCGTGCTCGTCTCCTATCTGGGAACGCGCGGGGCTTTGATTCTGGCGGGTCTCACGATAGGGGTCATGCTATTCGCGGTGGCGAAACTGGAGAAGGCCCCCTACGAGCGGCAGGCGGCAAAGCGCTCTGTGGTTTAAGCACGTACTCATTCATAAACCCTCGCTGTTTTTCTTCGTCCGTAGTGCCCCGGCAAGATTTGCCGCGGGAGTCGGATTCGCTATACTTACGGCCTCGCCCACTCACGCACTATTTTAGCGCACGGCAGGGTTGGGAGCGGCTACTTGGGGAACTGCGGCAGCCAATGACGATTAATTCATAACCGCCGTCACGGGAGCAAAGCGGAGATCGTGCAAATCCATACAGACCGAAGCCGGCTGCATCAGGATAAGGAAGAAGTGATCGTCGTGGGCGGCTCTGCGGCGGGACTCTACACCGCCGCGAAAGTAGCGCACGGCGGCAAGCGCGTCCGCGTACTGGAGTCCAAGCGCGACTTGCAGCCTGCGCCGCGCACCCTGATCGTCACCAATCACTTTCGGGCTCAACTGCGTGCCTCGGCCGATGAAAGCACTCTGAACGAGATCCGGCGGTTCGAGCTGTTCACCGACGGCCGCTCCGCACAAATCGCACTGGCCAAGCCGGACCTTATCATTGAGCGCGCGCGCCTGATTCCGGCGCTGGCGCGCGAGGCTCAGAAGTCCGGAGCAGAGATCTCTTTTGACACCCGTTTCCTGGGTTTGTCGGCAAACGCGAAGGGCGTCCGCGCGCACGTGGAATCGGGCGGGCGCCAGGAAGAACTGCACGCCATGAGCATCGTCGGTGCCGACGGCGCTTCGAGCCGCGTGGCACGCACCGCTGGATGGCCTCCGATCGAGACGGTGCCGCTGGTGCAAGCGATTGTGCGCCTGCCCCGGGACTATCCGCGCGATACCGCGCGCGTGTGGTTCGTACCTGATGACACGCCCTATTTTTACTGGCTGATACCGGAATCAGCGGAGCGCGGCGCGCTGGGCGTTATTGGAGAAGACGGACGCGACACAGCGTGGTGCTTGGCAAGATTCCTCGAAAAAAAAGGCATGGAACCGTTGGAGTGGCAAGGAGCGCGAATTCCCGTTTATCGGCGGTGGGTGCGGTTCAAGCGGCGCGTGGGCAAGGGAAACGTGTACTTGGTTGGGGACGCGGCGGCGCAAGTCAAGGTTTCTACCGTCGGAGGCATTGTCACGGGGTTCAGGGGAGCGCACGCGGTTGCGCAGTCCATCTTGCACGGCGGGCGTGGCGGAGAATTGTTCGCGCTGCGCCGGGAGCTGAGCACGCACTGGTTGTTAAGGCGGACCATGCACCATTTTCAGCAGAAGGATTATTCGCGGCTGGTGGATCTTCTGAGCGCGGCCACCCGCGAAACGCTGAGCGAGATTTCGCGGGACGAGTCGACTCGTCTGCTGTGGACCGTGCTTCGCCGCCAGCCGCAGCTTGTCCTTCTGGGACTACGCGGGCTGCTGCTGGGGTGGAACAGCGGCCGCCGACAGAAGCACCTCAATGAAATTTCGGCCTGAGCTTGGGAAAACGCGAGGGTTAGCATGCATCTTGCGGTCATTGGCTGCGGCTACGTAGGCTTGGTTACCGGTGCGTGCCTTGCAGAGGCCGGCCACGACGTCATTTGCACGGACGTCGATGCCGGGCGCATCGAGCAATTGCGAGCGGGCCACGTGCCTATCTACGAGCTTTACCTCGACAAAATTCTGGATTCCGCGCGCAAGGCCGGGAAACTCTCATACACCTCGGACGCCGGGGAAGCCATCCGAAACAGCGATGCCATTTTCATTTGCGTCGGCACCCCTCCAAAGGAGGACGGCGACGCCGATCTTTCGGCCATCGATAATGTGGCGCGGCAGATTGCGACCGAGGCGCGCTCTCCCAAGCTGGTGATCGAGAAGAGCACGGTGCCCGCGCGCACGGGACTCGAACTGCGACGGGCTCTCACGGCGTACTCACGGAGCAGCGGTTTGAGCTTCCGGGTGGCCTCCAATCCTGAGTTCCTCCGCGAAGGCACGGCCGTTTTTGATTTTTTTCATCCCGATCGAATCGTGGTGGGCGTGGAGGATGAGTCTTCCGCTCGCGATTTGCGTGAGATTTACCGGCCGATCCTGGATCGTTCGTTTCGCTGCCCGGTACACCAGGGAACCTGTCCCCCGGCTGACGCTGTTCCACTCGTCGTCACCACCATCAATAGCGCTGAGCTGATCAAGCACGCGTCGAATTCCTTCCTGGCGCTGAAAATCAGCTACGCCAACGTGATTGCCGATCTTTGCGAAAGGATTGGTGCGGATGTGGAGGAAGTCACACGGGCGATGGGGCTGGATCAGCGCATCGGCGCGCAATTCTTGCGAGCCGGCTTGGGCTTCGGAGGCTTTTGCTTTCCCAAGGATTTGCAGGCGTTTGTTCATCTCGCCGGCACCGTGGGCGTTGATTTCGAGATTCTCAAAGCCGCTGAACGCGTGAATAAACAGCGGATCGAAAGATTCTTTGACAAAGTCCGCCAGGCCTTGTGGGTGATCAAGGGCAAGCGCGTGGCGGTTCTTGGACTGGCGTTTAAGGCTAATACCGACGACATTCGTTTTTCTCCGGCGCTCGAAGTAGTCAAGGAACTCATTCGGCAGGGAGCGCAGGTCCAAGCCAGCGACCCGGAAGCCATTGCCAGGACCAAGGCGCTTTTTCCGCAAGCGAGTTATCACACGGATGCTTACGAGGTTTTGCGCGATGCGGAGGCCGCACTGGTGTGCACGGAATGGGACGTTTTTCGCGAGCTCGACTGGGAACGCGCCGGCAAGCTGATGGCGCGACGCCTGGTGATTGACGGTAGAAATTTGTATTCACCGGCGCGAATGCGCGAGCTCGGATTCGAATACTATTGCTTCGGGCGGGAATAGCTCCTAGGAAGCTAAGAGTAAAGGGCTGCTTACCAGAACGCAGTGGTCTTCGCTCTACTCGGCGTTTGCGGTCTGCTTGCTCGCGAAATGTTCTTTGAAATAAGCCAACGTCGTGCGCAATCCTTCCTCTAGCCCCACTTTTGGCTCCCACCCCAGGATCCTTTTGGCCTTGGATATGTCTGGACAGCGCTGTTTGGGATCGTCCTGCGGCAGGGGCTCAAAAATGATCTTCGGGGCATTTTCGAAATGCGCGCGAATGCGTTCCGCGAATTGCTCGATGGTTATTTCCTGGGGATTTCCGATGTTCGTCGGCAGATGTTCATCGGATAACATCAGTCGATAAATTCCCTCAATCAAGTCGGAAACATAGCAGAAACTGCGCGTCTGCTTGCCGTCGCCGTAGACCGTAAGCGGTTTTCCGGTCAGCGCCTGGTGGACGAAGTTGGGCAGCGCCCTCCCGTCGTTCAAGCGCATGCGCGGGCCGTAGGTATTAAAAATCCGCACGATGCGTGTATCCACGCCGTGGTAGCGGTGATACGCCATGGTCATCGCTTCGGCGTAGCGCTTGGCTTCATCGTAGACGCCGCGAGGACCGATGGAATTCACATGACCCCAGTAGGTTTCGGGCTGCGGGGAGACCTCGGGATCGCCGTAGCATTCACTGGTCGAAGCCAGAAAAAACTTGGCTTTCTTGGCGAGCGCCAGGCCGAGCGCATTGTGCGTGCCTAGCGCGCCTACTTTGAGCGTCTGAATCGGCATCTTCAGGTAATCGACCGGGCTTGCCGGCGACGCGAAATGCAACACGTAATCGACCGGCCCCGCCACATCGATGTAGTTGGAAACGTCGGCGCGCGCCACGCGAAACCGAGGATGCTTCTGCAAGTGGCTGATGTTTGAATCCACTCCGGTCACGAGATTATCGAGCGAGAGAACCTCCCAGCCCTCGGCGATCAAGCGGTCGCAGAGATGAGAGCCGAGAAAACCCGCTCCGCCGGTAACTACCGAACGCATGTGCCCTCCTGACGAATTCGCGCCAACGAGTCTATCGCGAGGAACAACGATTGACCACCTCGGCGGCCCGCGATACCATGCGCCCGCTCGCTTATGCTCCGCAGCGCAGATGGACAGCTCGCCCCCCGACGACACCTCGGCCGCTCCATTTCTCTCGCACTGTTTATTGCGCTGATCGTCTTGGCTGTGATCATTTTTCTTGGCATAGGGCGATGGCTGGTCGTGGAAGACCCTCTGGACAAGGCGCAAGCGATCGTCGTGCTCAGCGGGCGCGTGCCCATGCGCGCAATCGAAGCAGCGCGCCTCTATAACGCCGGCTTCGCTCCACAAGTGTGGTTGACCCGTCTCCGGGAGCCTGCCGCCTCACTCCAGGAAATGCACATCGCATACATAGGCGAGGACTTCTACAGCGCGCATGTTTTGATGCACGAAGGGGTGCCATCTTATGCGATACATACCTTGGATTCTCCAGTCGACAATACCGCCGACGAGGTGCAGGCCATTGCCTCGGAACTACAGAGATCGCGTGGCACCGCGGTAATTATTGTCACCTCAAAGGTGCACACCCGGCGAGCGCGCACCCTGTGGCGGGAACTCGCCGGTGCCCGCGGGCGGGCCATCGTTCGCGCGGCCTCAACGGATACCGTTGAGCCGGCACATTGGTGGCGCAGCACCACGGATGCGCTCGACGTGGTGAGGGAAAGTCTGGGATTGCTCAACGCCTGGGCGGGGACGCCCCTGAAACCTTCGCGATGAGCGGCGACTCAGAAGAATAAAAAGCGCTTGCGCCGCGAGGAGACCTTGCCATCGGGAATCTCCGGAACATGCGGCAGTTCGCGCCCTTCGAATGCCGCCATGGGATTGTCGAAGAACAAGGCGCGCGCCTTCTCATCTCCAAACTGTTCAGCGACGACGTCATGCGCCGCTTGCAAACGCAAAGGTCGCCGCTTGGTGTTGTGCGCATCGCTCGCGACTAGGTGCACCAGGCCCTGTGCGATCCAGCAAAGTGAATCTTCCTGGGCCCGCGGACCGAAACTGCCGGTCAGCGATCCGGCCGTAACCTGGACGAAGCAGCCTAGCCGCACCCACTTCTTCAGGCGTTCCGGCTGGCGGCACAGAATCCCATTGCGTTCGGGATGGGTAATCACCGGCCTCAGGCCCCTTAGCTGCAAGGCGTGCAAGGTGTCGTCCATGACCGGCGGTATGGAGATTTCGTTGAATTCCACGAGCAGGTAGTCGTGCTGATTAATGCAGAATCGCGAAGCATCCGCGCGCAGCGCCTCCAAATTCTCAGGGTTGAGATGAAAATCGCACCCGGTGGCCAGCTTGATCCGGTCGCCGATTTCCGCTTGCAATTGTTCGCGTAGCCGCTGCACACGGGCGAAATCGAAGGGATACTCGTTGCTGCAGTGCGGCGTGGCCACCACATGAGTGATGCCCTCGGCAATCGCCGATTCGGCCATGGCCAGTGATTCGTCGATGCCCTGGGGACCGTCGTCAAGGCCGGGCAGAATGTGACAATGCACGTCAACCATGCGATCGGCGAGCTCCCAGGTATTATCTTGCCCCGTTCGGCCGCTCCATCGCAATGTGCGTAGCGGGGCAAGGTTCCGCTGGCTCTGTTTTTTGCAGCCACACGGAACCCTGCTATATTTAACTGTCTTTTTTTCACAGGCTATGCGACTAGTGTATTCCCAAAATAATTCAGGAGTGCGACGCGACTCATGCCAACTGACCGGAGACCCGAATTCTTCAAAGGCGCCCAACTAAAGGTCGCCATCATCGGATGCGGATACGTGGGTCTGCCGCTTGCGTTACGTTTTGGCGAAGCCGGGCACAAAGTGACGGGGTTCGACACCGATCCCAACAAGGTCAGCATGCTGAATGCGGGCAGGTCATACATCGAGCACATCCCGCAGACGAAGATCCAGCAGTTCGTCAACAGCAGGCATTTCGGCGCCACCACGGACTTCGCGCGTCTTAAGGAAGCAGACGCAATCCTCATCTGCGTGCCCACGCCGTTGGATGAACGCCGCGAACCGGACCTGAGTTACGTCGAGCAAACTGCAATCTCCATCCAGCCGCACCTGCAAAGGGGTCAACTGGTTGTGCTCGAATCTACCACGTACCCCGGCACGACGGAGGAGTTGGTCCTGCCGATTCTGGAAAAGAGCGGTTTGCGCTGTCCCATTGCCGCCGGTCCCGAAAACGAAAACGTGGCCTGCGACTTTTTCCTGGCGTTTTCTCCCGAGCGGGAAGATCCCGGAAACAAGCAGTTTGGGCTGGCGCAAATCCCGAAAGTGGTCGGAGGCCTGAATCCGCCAAGCGGCCGCGCGGCGCAATCCCTGTACGCACAAGTGGTCGCGCGCGTAGTGCCGGTCAGTTCCACGCGCGCCGCGGAGATGGCCAAGCTGCTGGAAAATATATTTCGTTGCGTCAACATTGCCATGGTCAATGAACTGAAGTTGCTTAGCCTGCGCATGGGCATCGATATCTGGGAAGTGATTGATGCCGCGGCGACAAAGCCCTTCGGCTTTATGCCCTTCTATCCCGGGCCCGGGCTAGGCGGCCACTGTATTCCGGTGGACCCCTTTTACCTTTCCTGGAAGGCGCGTGAGTACGACTTTTCTACGCGCTTTATCGAACTGGCTGGCGAAGTCAACACCGCCATGCCCTATCATGTTGTCGACGCCATTGCCGCCGCCTTGAACAATCACAAAAAGAGCCTCAAAGGCACCAGGATTTTGATTATGGGCGTGGCTTACAAAAAGGACGTAGACGACCTGCGCGAGTCGCCGACGCTCAAAATAATGCAGCTCTTGCAGCAGCGTGGCGCCCAACTTGATTACAACGACCCGTACTTTCCGCAGTTGCACAAAATGCGGCATTACAATTACGAGCACATGAAGTCGGTGCAACTGAGCCCGCAAATCATCGGCGGCTATGACGCTGTGGTGATTGCTACCGACCACTCGAGCTACGACTATGCGGGCATCGTCGATGCCGCAAAGCTGGTCATCGATACGCGCAATGCCACGCGTCGCGTGATGCGCCACCGCGACAAAATCGTGCTCTGTTAGACGCTCATGGCAGCCTCCGCCGAGGAAGTCCGCCGCCAACTTCAGGAAAGCGCACGCGTCAAGCAAGCGTTTTCGGACGCATTGGTCGACCGCATCCTGCAGTTCGCGCAAAAGTGCGCGGCGAGCCTCCGCGACGGCGGCAAGATCATATTCTTCGGAAATGGCGGCAGCGCCGCCGATGCTCTGCACCTGGCCGCGGAGCTGGTGGTGAAGCTGCGGGAGGATCGTCGCGGCTTGGCGGCGCTGGCGCTCACCACGAATCCCTCCGTTCTCACCGCTGCGGGCAACGATTACGGTTTTGAACAGATTTTCGCCCGCCAGATTGAATCTTTGGTTTCCGCGCACGACGTTGTGGTGGCCCTTTCCACCAGCGGCGAAAGCGCTAACATCCTCAGGGGGCTCGAAGCGGGGCGAGCGCGCCGCGCTTATCTTGTGGCCTTCACGGGCGAAACCGGCGGAGCGCTCGCGGATAAAGTCGACCTTCTGCTGAATGTTCCTTCACGCGACCCGCAGCGCATTCAGGAAGCGCACATCACCGTGGGGCACATCGCGTGTTCGCTGATCGAAGAGCTTGCACTGCGAGCCTAGCCATCGCTCCTACTTTATCTTCCCCAATACCACTCGCGCGGTCGCGAACGGCAGCACCGCTTCTAGCAGCACTGGCGTCCGCGCGGCATCATCCGCAAGGTACAGCGTGAAACGCGCGTCCTTCAGTTCCACACCGTCGTCGAAAACGCGAATCTCTATCTTGGACGCCGCAAAATTGCCCGCCGGCACCGCAATGTTTTGCGCGAACCCTTTGTATGACGCGCGGACATCGTAGAGCCTGTGCCCGTCGTAGACCGGACCGCGCAGCTCGCGGGTCTTGGACCAATCCACGGTGCGCAAATACTGCATCCAGCCCAAAGGGTCGCGCGTTCCCGGAACAACACGCGTCTCCGTCGCGTTTCGCGGCGCGTGCTCCACGCCGGTTGTCGTCATTCGCTGGATGGACTCAAGTTTTTGGCCGCGCTCGTTCAAGTGCATCTCGTATTGCAAGCTCGAGAGCGTGGCAGCATCGCTGTACGAATCAAACTGATCGTCGAGCTCGAAAACCATTCGCAAGGGGTTTTCGGTGTGAGCGAATGCCTGCAAGTGCCAGGCTGCTTTGCCGAAAAAATCGTGCCGCTCGACAATTTGCAATCGCAGGTTGGCCACATTGGTCAGGTTGGCCACGTCCGCCGAAAACTCCAGCACCTCGCCGGCCCGTAACGGTGTTCCCGCTTCCGTCGGCGTTGCCGAATTCTTGTTGTTCATCCCGCCGGAGCTCGCCGCTGGAGCACGAGCTGCCGGCTTTGCCGTGGTTTCGGTGTCCTCGGAAGCCGCTTTTGGCTGCGACGAGTTGGCAATTCGCGCCATGGGAGCAGGGCCATGCGCCCAGTAAAAAACACCTGCAGCGCAGGCCAACGCTGCTGCTCCCACGATCCCCGCTATGAGTTTACTCATGCTATTTCTGTGAACCTGAACGCAAACAATCCGTTGCCTCAGACTCTTCCGTCGTACAATACGTCTACCGGCGCGGCTATTGGCGCATTCCGCCAGGGGCAGCGCGAATTCTGAGATTATCAAAACGCGGGCCGTTCGTCTTTTCCAAGCCCGCGTCTTTTGTCGCGGCAGCCACTCGCCTGCCGCTCAGTTCGACCCAGGAGGACTCCTTGCATGCGTTTCGTCGTCACGGGCGGAGCCGGTTTCATCGGATCGAATACCGTGGACGAGCTCGTCCGCCGCGGGCACGGTGTCGTCGTACTTGACGATCTATCCTCCGGCAAAGAAGAAAACCTCGCCGAAATCCGCAACAAAATCACTTTGATCAAGGGCAGCATCACCGACATCGAGGTCGTGCGCAAAGCCATGCACGAAGCCGAATACGTGCTGCATCTCGCGGCACGCACCTCTGTCCCGAAATCCGTGAAGGATCCCATCGAAACGAACCGCATCAACATTGACGGCACGCTGAATGTTCTGGTGGCGGCACGCGATGCGAAGGTGAAACGTATTGTCTTTGCGGCATCCTCGTCGGCCTATGGCGAGACGCCGACGCTCCCCAAAGTGGAAAACATGGAACCGCAGCCGATTTCCCCTTATGGAGTCACCAAGTTTGTCGGCGAGCTCTATGCGCAAACCTTCGGCCGCTGTTACGGGCTTGAGAACGTTTCGCTGCGCTATTTCAATATCTTCGGCCCACGCCAGGAACCTGGCTCCCCTTATTCCGGCGTGCTTGCAAAATTTTGCGCGGCCTTCCTGGAAGACAGGCAGCCGGTCATTTTTGGCGATGGAGAGCAAACCCGCGATTTCACCTACGTGGAGAACGCGGTGCAAGCCAACTTGCTGGCGTGCGAAGCCCCCAATGCCTCCGGGAAAGTTTTCAACGTCGGTGTGGGTGGGCGCTTCTCTCTAAATCATACGATTGCCTTACTCAACAAAATTTCCGGCAAGAAACTCGAAGCAAAATATGAACCTCCGCGCGACGGCGACATTCGCGATTCGCAAGCGGACATCTCGCAAGCCCGCGATCTCCTCGGCTATGAACCGCAGGTTGCGTTTGAAGAAGGGCTGGAGCGCACACTTGAGTGGTACCGCGAGATGCAAGCCAAGGCCAACGCAGCTCCAGCACCTGCACAGGCACCAGCGTCTGCTCCCACACCAGCAAAGCCCTAGGAGAGGCATCCCGCTTCTCCCTTGGAGTTGTTATCAGATCCACCCAGCCGGCGGGTTCCCGGCTTTACGGCAGCGTAGTTTTTCCGTAGCTGAGCGGTTCCCCGGCCTTTGGCGTGTCGAAATTCCAGAAGAACAGAGGCTCGAGCTTCTTCTGCTCCGGCCAGATTTGGTCCAGGGAATCGCCCTCGAACAGTTCTCCATTCTTCATCACCCAGCGAATGCTATTCGTGTTGTGAATGTCTTCGAGCGGGTTTTTGTCCAGGACCACCAAATCCGCCAGTTTCCCGGGCTCGATGGTGCCGAGATCCTGCGGCCGTCCGACGATTTTCGCGCCATTTACGGTTGCGCAGCGCAGCACTTCCATGGGATTCATCCCGCCGCTGGACAGCATCCACATCTCCCAGTGATAACCGAGCCCCTGCAATTGCCCGTGGCTGCCTATGCCGACCAGCCCGCCAGCGCGCTCCAGCTTGGCCATTTGCGCCGCCAGCTTCGGGAACGCGTACTCATCGCTGCGGAACCATCCTCCGCGGCGCTTGGTTTTTTGATCGATGATGCGGTGCGGCGTAAAGTGGTTGAGCTTCGCGTTGTCGTGGACGTTGGAGGATTCGTAGAAGTAATCCTCGCCGAACGGGCCGCCGTAATTGACGATCAGCGTCGGTGTTTCCGCGATGCCGGACTGCGCGAACATCTGCAGCACGTCTTTGTACAGCGGGGTGATCGGCAGCGTGTGTTCGTTACCGTGAAAGCCGTCGATCACGTGCGTCAGATTCAGTTTGAGATCCAGCGCGCCTTCGGTGGTCGGCATCATCTCCAGTTCCTTGGAAGCCTCCACCATAAACTGCCGCTGTTTGCGGTTTCCCACCACGTAGCTCTTGATGTTGTGCGTGCCGTAGTATTTTTTGTACTTCGTCAGCACGCCTTTCGCTTCTGACGTCGACTGAAAATTATTGTCGGAGAAAACTCCCGGCCCGGTGGAAAAAGCTCGCAGTCCGATGATGTCGCCGCTATCGACCAGGTCCTGGTAAGCGAACATATCGTTGGTTCCGGTCTGCACGTCGAGTCCGCTCGTAACGCCGTAGGCCAGATTGGCCAGGAACGCCCAGTTCTGCGTATCCAGAATGCCGCGCCGGATTTCCGACCAGTGCGCGTGGGTATCCACAAATCCGGGCACGATGGTCTTCCCGCGAACGTCGATGATCTTTGCGCCCGCCGGAACGCCGCCCTTGGCGCCCACGCTCTTGATGCGATTGTTCTCGACCACGATGTCCGCGTTCTTCAGCACTTCTTCGGAGCCGGGCCCGCCTTTCATCGTAATCACCATCGCGCCGCGCAGCACCACCGTGCCTTTCGGCGTCTTGCGCGGCACTTCCAGATTGATCGCGATTTCTTCCACGTCCTTCTCTTGCTCTTTGAATTTTTCCGGCTTCTTTTCTTCTTTCTTTTCGTCCTTCTTCGCTTCAGCGCCGGAGCCGCCGGCGTCTTTCTTCTCCGCCGTATCCTTGGCGTCCCCTTCCTTTTTCTCGCCTTCTTTCTTTTCGTCCTTGGGCGGTTCAAAAGAGATCGCGCTCACCGGCTCCCTAAAGAGGCTCGCGCCCACCGCCCAGGTGATGGTCTTGCCGTCATCGGCCCAAGCGAAATAATCCGCGCCGATATCCGTCAGCCGTTTTACCGGCACCGACGCCGACGCCACATTGACCGTCGGAGCTTCGCCTCCAACCACAGGCATGGCGATCAAATAAAGCTGATTGCTCACATGCGCCAGCACCCACTGCCCGTCCGGGCTGGCTTGAACATCGTCCGCGGAAACCGGCTCTTCCGCGAAAAATATTCCTTGTCCCTTCACTTGAATGTG
>WNFO01003955.1_pt1 | contig 12731 bp, 14 predicted proteins | sample 5400251 | NCBI WGS metagenome assembly WNFO01 (sample SAMN13153354, study PRJNA577476) | soil metagenome | isolation source: 100 cm saprolite under Madrone tree | place: USA:California | collected 2016-06-14
CTGAGCGTTTACTTCTTACCCTGGAAGAACTCCTTGACGTTCTGCCCGCTGAACTTGGCACCTTCCACGACCGTATGGCCGATGCCGGTAAACATTTCCTTGAATCCGGGGCCGACCTGACCCTGGCCGACCTGCTTGGCGCCGCGCTCGACCCGTTTCGTGGCCTGATCCACTTTGGTCTTGTCGGCGGCGTCGCTCGTTCCGGAGAACAGAGTCACAGCCGCGAGGACTGCGGGAGCGATCCCCACCCAGCGAAGTCTTCGTATCATGACGCACCTCCATCAGTGAGTGTGGCTCACAACTTCATGCTACCACCATGGGGCTAAGCCTGTCCTTTCGTGTCGAACTGGCGCTCGTAGAGCTGACGCAGCTCCTCGAGGGTCGTCGCCTGGCTGGGCGCCTTGTCCTCGCGCAGGCGGGCGATGCGGGCGAACCGTAGCGCGAATCCGGAAGGATAGGTCGGGCTCTTCTGGATCTCGTTGTACTCCACCTCGACGACGACTTCCGGGCGTACTCGTACGGTGTAACCGTCGTCCCCGGAGGCCAGCGCCTGCAGACGAGCGGTCATGTCCGCGAATTCCTGGTCGGTAAGCCCCTTGAAGGTCTTCCCCACTTCCGCCCAGCCATCCCCATCGCGCACGGCCAGGTGATAGTTGGAGAGCCAGCCCATCCGGCGCCCCGAGCCGCGGTCGGCCGCCACGATCACACAGTCCACGGTGAGGGCCTTTTTGAGCTTGAACCATCTCTTTCCCCGGCCGCCCGGCTCGTACGGGCTCCGCATGTCCTTGGCCATGATGCCTTCGTGACCGGCCGCGAGTGCGCGGGCCATGAGGGCCTCGCCCGCGGCGGCCGATGAAACCACCTCGCGCTCGGCCAGCCAGCGGCCGGCCGTCACGCGCTCGAGCGCCTCCCAGCGCCGCGCGTAAGGCTCGTCGAGTACCGAGCGCCCCTCGATCATCACGCAGTCGAAGAGACGCAGCGTGAGCGGAAGCGCGCCGGCGGCCGCCTCCACCCCGCGGATCCTCCGGAAGCGGCGCATCAGCTCCTGGAACGGGAGCGGGCGGCCCGCCGCGTCGAGCGCGACGACCTCGCCGTCCAGGATGAACGGCGAGGAGCTCAAGTCGCGGCGAGCGATGTCCACGATGTCGGGCAGACTTCGGGTGACGTCCGAGAGCCGGCGGCTATAGACGGCGATGCGCTCGCCGTCGCCGTGGAGCTGCACACGGGCGCCGTCGTACTTGTATTCCACGGCGGTCTCGCCGCCGTGGGCGGCCAGCGCCTCACCGACGTCGCCTGCGATCTCGGCGAGCATCGGCAGGAGAGGGACAAATACCCTCGGTTTTGCGGCCGGCAGCGCCTGGGCGTCCTTCCCCAGGGCGAGAGCGGCGGCAGCGGTGAGGTCGCCCGTCACGAGGGCGGCGCGCCGCACCGTCGTGATGGCGACGCCGGCCGCCTCGGCGACGGCTTCGAGCACGAGGCCTTCCGAGAGGCCCATGCGCATCTCACCGTAGAGAATACGCTGGAGCAGATCGCGCTCGGTCTCAGAGGCCCGCTCGGCCAGCTCCCGGAGTCGGGACTCGCGGAAAGCGCGCGCGCCCGTGCCACCCGCTTCGGCCACGGCGCCGAAGGCCTCGTCCACGTCCGCCAGCGTGAGCGGCGCCGTCGGAGACGTCGGCGCTTTCGGCGCGGGCAGGCCGCGCACATTCAGCACGCGCGGATCCGTGGCGGGAAAGACCCGGCCGCTCAGATAGGTCACGGCCCGGGGCACGTCCTCGAGTGAGAGCCCGCGCAGGTAGTCGGCGACGAGCCGCCGCTTCTCGAGACGGCCGGAGCTTGCCGCCACGCGCGCCCGCAGGACCGCCAGATCTGAAAGGAGCGTCATGGAGCGGGTCAGGAGACGCGAGTCAGGCCGACGTATGTTGCCGTCATGGGGAGCATTGTCCACGTTTTTCGGTGTCCGCCAAATCGGGGCTATCTCATCCACGCCGCCCTTCACACTCCTTTACCTGCGACACATGCGGGCTTCACACGCCGCCGGCACTCTTGGTCGTAGCCTGCCGGCAGCCGGGTAAACGAGCCGGGGGGCGCGCGCGTCTGAATGGCGAATGGGGTCCGGGCCGACGTCTTTGTGCCTGGAGGTCGGCGCGCAGTGAGGCCAGGCACCATAGGAGGATCCGCAGATGCTTCGTGGATCGATGCTCGCGGGGTTCGTGATGGCGGCCGTCCTCGGCTCGGCGGGCCTCGCCCAGGCTCAGGTCAACGTGGATATCGGTATCCATCTCGGAAGCCCGCCCTCGCTCGTCGCGGTGCCGGAGAGCCCGGTCATGTACGCGCCCTCCGTAAACGGCAACTTCTTCTTCTACCAGGGCGGGTACTACGCTTTCAGACGGGGCGCGTGGTACATGGCGCCGAGGCACGATGGCCCGTGGGCGGTGGTCGCGCCAGAGTATGTCCCCCGGCCGCTCCTGTCCGTACCCGTGCGGTACTACCGGGTACCGCCGCCCGAGTGGAAGGGTTGGCACGCGGAGGCGGCACCCCACTGGCTGCAGATGTATGGTCGGCGGTGGGAGGAGCGCCGCGAGCCGGTCCGGGAGGAGCATCGAGCGGAGCATCGCGAGCAGCGTCGCGAGGAAGACCGGCGGTAAGCGCTTCGAGCGTGAGCTGAGTCTCGATCTGGGGTACCTTCGGGGTCTGGCCCGCTGGGCCGATGTGACACCGCATGGAGGGAGCCCCCATGGCACAGCTACGGATCACCCCGCTGCATCCCTCGCTGGGCGCCGAGGTGGCCGGCGTCGATCTCAGCGCGCCGATCGATGAGCCGACCCGGCAGGAGCTCAACCGCGCGCTGGCCGACCACCTGGCGCTCGTATTTCGCGACCAGTCCCTGACGCCGGCCCAGTACCTCGCCGCCGCGTCCGCGTTCGGGCCGCCGATGGAGCAGCACTACTCCCAGCACAACATGCCCGACTTTCCCCTGATCGGGCTGATCTGGCATCGCAACGGCCAGCAGCCGGCCGAGCGCTGGCACACCGACCACACCAACCGTGAGCGCCCGCCGGCCGCCACCATCCTGTACGGGGTGGAGATTCCGTCGGCGGGCGGCGGCACCAGCGTGGCGAGCATGCGCGCGGCCTACCTCGCCCTGCCTGAGATCGAGCGCCGGCGTCTCGAGTCGCTGACGACGTTCAACGGGCTGGACGGGCACGACGACACCCGTCCGGAGGATCGAGAGAAGTACGGCCGGCCCGTCGAGCACCCGATGGTGCGCACGCACCCCATTCACGGCTCCAAGGCGGTGTACTTCCACATCTCCAAGGCCACCCACATCAGCGGCCTGACGCCCGAGGCGAGCCGGACCTACATGAGCTCGCTGCTCGACCGGATGATCCGGCCGGAGATCGTCTATCACCACGCCTGGCGCAAGGGCGACGTGCTGGTCATCGACGACCGCGCCACGATGCACCGGGCCCACGGCGACTACGACCGCAGCCAGAGCCGGGTGCTGTGGCGGATCATCGTCGAGGGCGATCGCCCCCGGCTGGCCTGACCGTCGACGACGCACTGCTCTCCGGTGGCGCCCACGAAGGTCGCCTTCGCTTTTCCGTGCCGCCGCGAGATCGCGTGACCTTTGTGTTGTACACTCCGGGTTTACCGGCGATCCAGCCGAAGGAGGCGTCCATGCGATTCACCTGGTTCAATCTGATGCCCTGGCCGTACCTGCCCGACGACTTCCGCGAGAAGAACCGCTCGGTGTGGGTGGACATCCCGAACACCCTCTACGATCCGAAGAAGGGCCACTTCGTCTACCACCAGTACATGGACCAGCTCGAGTACGCGGAGACCTTGGGCTTCGACGGCATCGGGTGCAACGAGCATCACCAGAACGGCTACGGGCTCATGCCCTCGCCGAACCTGATCGCGGCCGGCCTCGCCCGGCGGACTTCTCGCGCCGCGATTTGTGTAATCGGCAACTCCATCGCCGGCTACAACCCGCCCATCCGGGTGGCCGAGGAGTTCGCCATGCTCGACGTCATCTCGGGCGGGCGGCTCGTGGCCGGCTTCCCGGTGGGCACGCCGATGGACACCAACTTCTGCTACGGCCAGATCCCGGCGCTCACCCGCGACAAGTACCGGGAAGCCCACGACCTGATCATGAAGGCATGGGCGGAGGACGAGCCGTTCGCGTTCGACGGCAAGTACAACCAGCTCCGCTGGGTGAACTGCTGGCCCAAGCCGATCCAGAAGCCGCACCCGCCCATCTACATCCCGGGCGGCGGCTCCATCGAGACGTGGGACTTCTGCCTCGACCACGACTACAACTACTCGTACCTCTCGTTCTACGGCTACCTCCGCGGCAAGTCGCTGCTGGAGGGCTACTGGGAGCGGGTGGCCGCGCGCGGCAAGGACGACTCGCCCTATCGCGCCGCCTTCGCCCAGATCATCTGCGTGGCCGACACCGACGCGGAGGCGGAGGAGCTCTATGCCGAGCACTGCCTCTACTTCTTCAACCGGTGCCTGCACGTGTTCCCGCCGTTCGCGGACCCGCCGGGCTACCGCACCGTGAACACGATCAAGTACGGCGCGCTCTCGCAGCTCCGCCTGGAGGCGCAGCGGATCATGCAGGGCCTCACCTGGAAGCAGCTCGTGGACGAGCGCTTCATCATCGCGGGCAGCCCGGAGACGGTGCGCCAGCAGCTCGAGGAGTGCATCACCGGCCTGCGGATCGGGCACCTCTTCTGCCTGCTCCACACCGGCAACATGCCGGACTGGAAGACGCGGCATTCCACCAAGCTCTTCGCGGAAAAGGTGATGCCGCACCTTCGCCACCTCTGGCCCGAGTTCAAGGACGACCAGCGCTGGTGGATCCAGCCCATGGAGGACCGCCTCCATCCCGAGGAGACGCGGCCGGGCGCCGAGAAACAGGGCCAGGAGTGGCCGTGATGAAAGCCCGCACGATCGAGACGAGGAAGGGCGCGCGCTGCCGCGTGCTGGAGGCGGGCAGCGGCATGCCGGTGGTGTTCCTCCACGGCGCGGGAGGCCTCCTCGCCGACAACCCGTTCCTCGACGGCCTCGCCGCGCGCTACCACGTCTTCGCGCCCGAGCTGCCGGGCTACGGCGAGTCCGCCGGCGAGGAGCTGCTCGAGGACATGCTCGACTTCACCCTCCACGGCTGGGACGTGGTGGGAGCGCTCGGCCTCACCCGCCCGCACCTGGTCGGCCACTCGATGGGCGGCATGATCGCCGCCGAGATGGCGGCCATCGCGCCGAATGACCTCGGCCGGCTGGTCCTGGCCAGCGCGGCCGGGCTGTGGATCGAGGAGCACCCGATCCCGGACATCTTCGCCCTGCTCCCCGGGCAGCTCGTCGAGCTGCTCTTCCAGGACGCGGACAAGGGGCAGGCCCTGCTCACCGGCGGCGTGGATTTCTCCGACATGGAGGCGTTCAAGGAGTTCTACCTGGGCCAGCAGCGCCGGCTCGCCATGGCGGGCAAGATCCTGTTCCCGATCCCGAACCGCCGCGTATCGAAGCGCCTCTACCGGGTGACCGCGCCCACCCTGGTGCTCTGGGGCGGGGCCGACAAGCTGATCGTCCCTGACTACGCCGAGCGGTGGGCGCGGCTCATCCCCGGCGCGCAGGTCCAGATCATCCCGGACGCCGGCCACATGCTGCCCTATGAGCAGCCGGAGATCTTCGTGGACGCGCTCTCCCGGTTCCTTGGATGATAGTCGGGTTCCTCCTGACGCACGGCTACGCGCTGCTCTTCGCGTGCGTCCTCGCCGAGCAAGTTGGTCTGCCGGTCCCTGCGGTGCCGGTCCTCCTGGGCGTGGGCGCTCTCGCGGGAAGCGGACACATGAGCGTGGTGGTAGCGCTCTGCGTGGCCGCGGCAGCGTCCCTGCCGCCGGACCTCGCATGGTACGAGCTCGGTCGCCGGCGAGGAAGCCGGGTGCTGGGTGTGCTCTGCCGTGTGTCGCTGGAGCCCGACTTCTGCGTGCGACGGACCGAGAATCTCTTCATGCGGTACGGCTGGCGGACCCTGCTCATCGCGAAGTTCCTACCCGGCCTCAGCACGGTCGCACCGCCATTGGCGGGTATCGTGGGCATCGGTCGGGGCCGGTTCATCCTGCTGGACAGCCTCGGGGCCTTGATCTGGTCAGGCGTCTGGCTCGGACTGGGATACCTGTTCAAGGGCGCCATCGAGCTGGTAGCGGCGGAGGCGGCGCGGCTCGGGAACTGGCTCCTGATCGTGATCGGAGTCGCGCTGGCCTGCTACATCGTCATCAAGTACATCCAGCGACAGCGGGTCTTTCGAAGCCTTCGCGTGGCGCGGATCACCCCGGAGGAGCTCAAGCGCCGGCTCGACGAGCGAGACGGCGGCCTGATGGTCATCGACACGCGCTCCTCGCTGGACGTGAACGCGACGCCCTACACGATTCCCGGAGCCCAATGGATCCTGCCCGAGGAGATCAACCGCCGTCGCCACGAGATCCCGTCCGACCGCGAGATCGTCCTGTACTGCTCGTGACCGAACGAGGCCACGAGCGCCCGGGTGGCGCTGCTGCTGAAGCGCAACGGCATCGCGCGTGTTCGCCCCCTCCTGGGCGGGCTGGATCTCTGGAGGGAGCGGCAATTCCCCCTCGAGGAGATGCCGGCGACGTGGCGGACTCGGACGCTGGGCGAGCAGGCGGCGATTCCGTGAGGTTCCAGGTTGAACGTCCATGCAGCCAGTGCATGACTATTCCAAACGGCCCGTTTATCCCAGAGGTGGTGAGCATGATCCCTGATAAGAGACCGCGATGACCGAACAAGCCAAAGCCTATACGCCCCTGACCTCGGCCAACGCCGCGCTTGTGCTGGTCGACCACCAGGTCGGTCTGATGACTGGCGTGCGTGACTACTCGACCGGTGAGCTGAAGCACAACGTCGTCGCCCTGGCTAAGGCTGCCAAGGCGCTGAAGGTACCGACGGTCGTCACCACCACGGCCCGCGATAGCATGTGGGGCCCGACGTTCCCCGAGCTCGTTGAAGCTCTGGGAGGAATCCAGATCATCGATCGCTCTTCGGTCAATGCTTGGGACGATCCCAAGGTGGCGGCCGCCATTGAGGCGACGGGACGCAAGAAGCTGATCTTCGCGGGCATCTCGCTCGAGGTCTGCGCCGCCTTCCCGGCGATCACCGCGGTCGGCAAGGGCTATGACGCCTACGTTGCGGTCGACGCCTCCGGCACGTTCAGTGAGACCAAGCGCCAAGCGGGCCTGCTCCGCATGCAGCAGGCCGGGGTGGTCGTCTCTGACTACGCCACGCTGATGGTCGAAATCCTCAAGGACAACGCTAGTCCGGAGGCTGGCGCGGTGTATGGCGCTCTCGACATGCCGTGGGCCATGCTCGTCGGCCAGATTGTGAAAGCCTACGGCAAGTAGGCGCAGTCTCCGTGCAAGGTGACCAAGCCGCCTGAGCATCCCCGTTTAGCAGCTAGTAGAGGCAGGGTGTCCCCGGATGAGCCGGGAAAGGAGACCCGCACATGTCCACATCGGCCATACCAGAGCCCGTCATCCGTCAGATAGTCGAAACCATGAGGACGCTGGCCGGCCCGCATCCCGGCTTCCGTCCCGTCCACGCCAAGGGCCTCGTCTGTTTGGGAACGTTTCGCGCTTCGGTGGATGCTCCCCGCGTCACTCGGGCGCCCCATTTCACAAGTAGTCAATCGGTGCCGACCATCGTCCGGTTGGCCAATGCCAACGGGAACCCCGACGTGCACGATGGTGTCCCCAACGTGCGCTCGATGGCGGTCAAGTTTCAGCTCTCCGACGGCAAGAGCGCCGACATCCTCGCCAACTCCGTCGAAGGGTTCATCGCGCGGACGCCCGAGGAGCTGCTCGAGTTCCTTCGGGCTCAGTTGCCCGAGCCGACTAGTGGCCGGCCCGACCCCGATGCGGTTCCGCGCTTTCTCGCCAGCCATCCTGCCGGACGCGCCTTCGTCGAGCGCCTCATGAAGAGGCCGGTGCCGGCCAGCTATGCGCAGACGATCTACTATGCCGAGCACGCTTTCCGCTTCACCGCCGCGGATGGCACGAGCCGATTCGGTCGCTATCGCTTTGTGCCGCAGGCAGGCGAGGCCTTTCTTTCCCCTGACGATGCGGGCAAGCGAGGCCCGAGCTTCCTGCGCGAGGAGCTGGAAGGCCGGCTGCGGACCGGTCCGGTGGCGTTCCAGCTGCTCCTGCAATTGGCCGAGGCAGGCGACCCGACGGACGACGTCACCGCCCTGTGGCCTGAGGGGCGGCCCGTGGTCGAGCTGGGGCGTCTGGAAGTCACCGGCATCTCACCGACGAGCGCGGCCGATGAGCGGCGCCTCATCTTCGACCCCACCAACAGGACGGACGGCATCGATCTCTCGGCCGATCCGATCCTGCTGGCCCGGTCGGCCGCCTATGGCATCTCCTACGATCGACGCACCAAAGGCGAGTGAAGGGATCCGTTCTGGGACTACCGATAGTTCGGCGGGCGCTTCTCGAGAAAGGCCGCCACGCCTTCTTTGAAATGCGCGCTGGCCCGCACGCGGTCGCCCAGCTCCTGGTCCAGCGCCTCGCGCGACCGCGCATGCTCGGCGATCGTCGCGCTGATCTGCTGCTTCACCGCCTGCACCGCCGCCGGGCTATTGGCCGCGATCCGCTCCGCCGTCTCGATCGCCCACGGCATGAGCGCCTCCGCGGCCACCACCCGATTGACGAGGCCGATGCGCGCGGCCTCCGGCGCGTCGATGAGCCTGGCCGTCAGCAGCAGGTCCATGGCGTGGACATGGCCGACCTGCTGGATGAGCTTGACGGTCGCGCCGCCGAACGGATAGATCGACCAGCGGACTTCGGGAAGCCCGAAGCGGGCATGGGGCGCCGCCGCCCGGATATCCGTCGAGAGCAGCAGCTCGAGGCCGCCGCCGACACAATCACCGTTGACGGCGGCGATGATGGGCTTGGAGAACGGGCGATGCTTCAGCAGCGCATGACTCACCGTCCGCGCCGCCTCGGCATCCGCGGACAGGTCGCCGCTCATGTCCGCGCCCGCGCTGAAGGCCCGCTCGCCGGCCCCGGTCAGGATGATGCAGCGGTAGCTCGCCCGCTCGAATGCATCCCACCGCGCGGCGAGCTCCGCCATCATCTGCCGCGACATGGCGTTGCGGCGGGGCTGGTTGTCGATGGTGACGACCACGATGTGCGGGCTGTGCTCCTCGACGCGGATCTCCATGTCAGCCGGTCCGCAATCCCGGCATGACCACGACCTTGCCGTACGCCTTGCGGTCGGTCAGCAAGCGGATCGCCTCCACGCTCCGCTCCAGGGGCAGACGCTGGGTGACGCAGGGCTTGAGGGCGCCCGCGTGGTACCAGGAGAACAGCTCCGCGACCGATTGCTGGAGCTTGTCCGGCGCGTGCCAGCGGTAGTAGCGGAGCGAGCATCCGAGCGCGGCGCGATTCTTCACCAGCAGACGGTTGGCGGGAATGTGCGCCACCCCTCCCACGAAGCCGACGAGCAGGAGGCGGCCGCCCCACCCGAGCGAGGAGAGGGCGGCGTCGGACAGCTCACCCCCCACCGGGTCGAAGCACACGTCGGCGCCCCTGCCCTCCGTCAGCGCCATGACGCGCTCCGTGAGCTTCTCCGCCGCGTAGTCGATGAGATCGTCCGCCCCGTGCTCCCGCGCCACCGCGAGCTTCTCCGCGGTGCTGGCGCCGGCGATGACGCGCGCGCCCATCGCCTTGCCGATCTCCACCGCGGTGAGCCCGACCCCACCGGCCGCGCCGAGCACGAGGAGGGTCTCGCCGGCCTCGAGGCGCCCCTGCCAGCGGATCGCCACGTGGCTCGAGATGTACGCGATCGGAAAGGCGCCCGCCGCTTCGAACGGCATGCCGTCCGGGATGGCGAACGTCTCGCTCTCTTTCGCGACGGCCAGCTCGGCGAGGCCACCGTGGGCGAGGACGGCCATCACACGGTCACCGGGCTCAAAGCGCGTCACGCGGGGTCCGCATCGCGCCACGACGCCGGCCGTCTCCAGGCCCGGACTGAATGGAAACGGCGGCCGTGTCTGATAGCGCCCCCCCACCATCAGGGAATCGGCATAGTTCACGCCGGTCGCCTCGACCGCGATCAGGACCTCGTCCGCGTCGGGCACGGGCGGCGCGACCTCCTCGACCCGCAGATCCTCCACCTCTCCCCACGCCCGACAGATCACCGCTCGCATCTCGTGGCTCCTCCCGCGCCGGAGTATAGCGTGCGCGCGTGCTATAGTAGCCGCCGTTCGATCCGGGGTGCCCATCCCTTCCAAGCCGGAGGATCACGCCGATGAGCGGTTTCGCCCGCACCGTCGCCCTCGCGCTCGCCCTGCTCGTGACTGCACCCGTGATCGTCGCGCCGCCCGTCCTCGCCGTCGACGACCTCAAGATCGCGCTGGTCGTCCCTCTCTCCGGTCGCTGGGCCCGGCAGGGGCAGCTCAAGAAGATGGGGGCGGAGATGGCCATCGAGGAGATCAACAGCCAGGGCGGCATCAAGGCGCTCGGCGGCGCCAAGATCGTCCTGCGCGAGGCCGACGCCGGCGACAGCGTGGAGAAGGCGGTGAGCGCCGCCCAGCGCATCCTCACTCGCGAGAAGATCAGTGCCGGTATCGGCTCCTGGCTCAGCTCGTTCACCCTCGGCGTCACCGAAGTCGCCGAGCGGCTGCAGGTGCCGTGGCTGACGCTCTCGTACGCCGACAGCATCACGGAGCGGGGGTTCAAGTACACCTTCCAGACCTCGCCGGTCTCCTCCGCCCAGGCCGAGCAGGCCCTGGACCTCGTCGTCGAGCTCGCCAAGCGGAACAACCAGCCGATCCGGAAAGCCGCGGTGGTGGGCGACAACACGGCCGCCACCGTCTTCTTCTTCAAGCCCCTGCGCGAGAAGCTGCTGCAGGCCAAGGGCATCGAGCTGGTGGTGGACGACGTGTGGACGCCGCCCCTGCCCGACGCCACCTCCATCGTGCAGAAGCTCCGCGCCACCCAGCCCGACATCGTCTTCTACGGCGCCACCAACTTCCCCGACTCCATCCAGGTGCTCCAGAAGGTGAAGGAGTTCGGAGTGAAGACCCACATCCAGGGCGTGGGCGCGTGGCTGGTCACGCCGGAGTACGTGAAGACGGTCGGCAAGGAGCTGCTCGACAATATCCAGACGGTGGTGGCCGCCCATCCCCTGAAGGGCCAGGAGGAGCTGGTGAAGAAGTTCGTGCAGCGGACGGGCGAGCCGTTCATGACCCAGGACCCGCTGTGCTCCTACGCCCACGTCTGGCTGATCAAGGAGGCCGCGGAGCAGGCGAAGTCGGCCGATCCCAAGGCCATCCGCGACGCGCTCGCCAAGATCGACCTGACCACGGGGCCCGCGGCCTCCACGCTCTACCCCGGCCGCATCAGGTTCGACGAGCGCGGACGCCGGATCGGCGCGGTGCCGCTCATCGTGCAGTGGCAGAACGGGGAGCCGTTCACCGTGGTGCCGGTCAACCTCGCGACGCGCCCCGTGGTCTGGCACAAGTAGCGCGCGCCCCCGCGCGCCATGGTCGCGAGCGAGCTGATCCAGTACGTGGTGACGGGCCTGCTCGTGGGAGGCGTCTACGCCCTCATGAGCATCGGCCTCGCCCTCATCTTCGGCGTCATGCGCGTCGTCAACTTCGCCCAGGGCGACTTCATGATGCTGGGGATGTACCTGACCTACTACTACGCGGTCGCCCTCGGCATCGACCCGCTCGTGGGGGCGCTCCTCACCCTCCCGCCGTTCTTCCTGCTCGGCCTGCTCCTGCACAAGGCTTTTCTCGCGCGCGTCACCGGCGGGGGCGACCCGAACCGCGAGATGGACGCGCAGCTCATTCTGACTCTCGGCATGTCGCTCATCATCACCAACGCCACCACCATGTTCCTGTCGCCGACGCCGCGGGGCATCCGGACGGCGTACGCGACCCAGGCCTTCGCCGTCGGCCCCCTGCTCGTGAATCAGGCGCGGGCCTACGCCTTCGCCATGGCGCTGCTGCTCGCGGCCGCGGTGTACGTCTTCCTGACGCGCACCGATCTCGGCCGGGCGCTGCGCGCAGCCGCGGACGACCCCGAGGCGGCGAGCTATCAGGCCATCAATGTGCGCGCCATGCACGCGGTGGCCTTCGGCGTCGGCATCGCGCTGGTGGCCGCCGCGGGCGGGCTCCTCGCCACCTACTACCCGATCGAGCCCACCGTCGCCGTCAACTTCATCGTGCTGATGTTCGTCGCGGTCGTGGTGGGCGGCCTCGGCAGCATCCCGGGCGCCTTCGTGGGCGGGATCGCCATCGGCCTCGTCCAGTCGCTCACGCTGCTCGTGCTGCCGCTCCAGCTCCAGAACGTCGGCGTCTTCGTCGCGTTTCTGGTCGTGCTCTACGTCCGCCCCCAGGGCCTCTTCGGCCGCCGCGCGCGCACCGTGTAGCCGTGGCCACCCGGGCGCGGGGGTGGGTAGCCATCGGCGCGGTCGTCGCGCTCGGCCTCGTCCTGTCGTTCGCGCTGACCGAGCGATATCACCATCGAGTGCTGACGCTGGTCTTCCTCTGGGCGACCATGGGGCTCGCCTGGAACATCATCAGCGGCTACGCGGGGCAGATCTCCTTCGGCCACCAGGCGTACTTCGGGATCGGGGCCTACGTCACCGTGCTCCTCGCCGCGAAGCTCCATCTCACCCCGTGGCTCGGCATGCTCGCCGGGGTC
>WNFO01003956.1_pt1 | contig 12730 bp, 9 predicted proteins | sample 5400251 | NCBI WGS metagenome assembly WNFO01 (sample SAMN13153354, study PRJNA577476) | soil metagenome | isolation source: 100 cm saprolite under Madrone tree | place: USA:California | collected 2016-06-14
ATGTGAGCCGGTATCGAACTGCGCTCCCGCGTGATCGACGGCATTGCTGACCATGGCAACCGAGGCTACGGATGCTTGCCTGGCGATGCCAAAGGCAAAAAGCGATGCGGCTTGCATCTCGACCGCGAGTGCGCCCTCCCGGGCCCATTTATTGAGTTGTGCTTTCGTTTCGCGGTAAGGGGCATCCGTCGTCCACACCTTGCCCGAGCGGACGGCCCATCCGGTAGCGATCAACTCCCGCTCGAGAAGCGGGACGACCGGCGACTTGCACGCGACCTCGCTGTCTGGCGGCAGGTAGTGATACGAAGTTCCCTCGTCGCGAATTGCGCTGGTTGCCACCACGAGACACGGAAGCGGTAGATCGGGAGACACGCGCCCAGCGGAGGTCAACCCGATGATAAGCTTGGCCCCTGAAGCTTGGAGTTGCTCGGCAATCAGTACTGCGAAGGGTCCGCCGATCGTTCGCGCGATGATTCCGCAGGCTACACCTTCGAGATCCATCGTGAACATTGAGGTGTGAAAACATGCCCAAGGCGCGAAGCGCTTGGCTATGCCATCTCGAACAAGCCAGTCGGTGATATCTCCGTCGAACTCCAGGATGCACAGTGGCGGAACGATTCCGGCCGGGATTTGCCGGCTCCGTCGCACATCCTCGATCAAGTTTTCCGGGGTGAACGCGGACTGCTGCTCCAGGGCATGACGGAGGATCGGAGGAGTCGATTCCGTCATGCCCCGTGTCCATCGCAGCGCCGTGTTCGGTTTGAGATGCTCTTCATTCCACGATGAAGGAGTACAGACAACATCGATTGAGGGAACGAGCCCGCGCGGTTCCTATTGCGCGTCCGTCCACTTGTCCGACCCCGCCAGCTTGAAGGCGACACCCGAAAAGAAGATATGCGCCGGCGCGCCGTCGGCTGTTCCGCGGTGTTCGGTAGAGACTAGCAGAGGCCCAGCCTTCTTGTAGCCCGCCCATGTGGTTGTGACGTTGCTCGGTTTTTTTGGTCCACCCCTATGATAGATGAATTGCGCTACTCGCCCATCCGAGCCGACGTAAAGATCCCAGGTATCTCCCGGCGTGTAGCCGCCAACCTCTGCAGGATATTTCACGCTCACCAACGTCGCCGTACCCTTGGCCAGGGGCAATTTTTGCTTTTCCTTGACTGTCACAACGGCGCTGGTATCCCAATAAACATGGAAGGGGAATATGAACCAATAATTGTCGTTGACGAAACCCGGCTCAATTTCGTTTTTCACGTTGTCAGGCGCGCTGTTGAGCTGATTACGATTGTACGTAACCTTCACCGGTTTGCCGTCCTTATCCTTTGTCTCGTAGGTGACTTGTCCGGTCTTGGGCTCCCAGGTCCACGTGCGTGAGAGACTCACTTTCAAAGAGGGGAGCTCCAAGTTGAACGTATAGCGGACCGCATCTAATTGCCCATACGAATCAAGGCCATAGGTCTTGGCAAGCTGTTCGACAATGGGGGGCCGCGTCTGTGCCCGAGCCGTGCCCGCAAGGAACAGCACGCCACAGAGTAGGCAAAGGGTGGTTATGCAACGGCACATCTTTATCATAGAGATCCTCCTCAGTCCTCAGTGAATGAATCGAACGTCGTCTTGGATGCCGTACAAAGGTCCCTGGATGCGTGAATTTTGCTTGGTGCAGATGCCTTCACTCTACCTGGTCTGTTGAGCTAGGTAGCGCGGCCGATCGTGTGATCCTACGCAAGGCAATCATGGCAGCAGCTACTGCCACGGATCCGTATTCCAGCAACATGATCCAGTCCGGAACCACCCACGGCCGTCCCACGATGCGCAGATGCCAGACATAATAAGTAGGAATGATGCTCAAAGTCCAGACCATGATCGGCACCGTGGAGGTCGACCTTATGAACGGCAGCAGCCACAGCAGGTACCATGGATAGACAACCGGCGCACACAAAAGCGACGCTGCCATTGGCCAGGCATACGCGTCCAAAGACCCTTCCGCGGACTTTCTTCTCAGCCAGATCGCGGTAAGAAGGCCGGCGAGCACTGCCAACCCGGCCACAAGCTGCGGAGCCGCCACTCGTTCGAGTGTTGCAAAAACGGGATCATTAAACCGAAATCTCTGCACGTAGGTGCCCAGCGACCCGATCGGAATCCGCCCGTGGCTCAGAAATGGCACGTATAGAAGTCCGACCGCGATTGCCGCCAGCGCGGCGTCGCGCTTACGAACCCGCTTCCAGTAGAGCGGCAGCAGTACAATCGGAAGGAATTTCAATGAAATAGCCAGCCCAAACGCCAGGGCTGCAACCGCACGCCAGCGGCGCACCAGTGCGGCGACGGATACCAACAGCAGCAGCACGCCGACAATATCGATGTGACCGCTGCCGGCCACTTCAATCGCTAGCAGTGGGTGCCAGGCATAAGCCAAAACCCAGTGCTCTCCCTGCCGGGTACGACGCAAGACATCGAGCAACACAAACACAATCGCCAAATCGCAAAGTACAAATGCTACTTTCAGCGCGAACATAGATTCATGAATCGATGTTACGGCGCGGAAGAATAGCTGCGCCCCCGCTGGATAGGGGCTCGGTACCTCTGGATTATTCAGCGTACGCGTCTCCGATGTGTGCGAGCTAGCCAGCGCCGGATCGCTCGGAACCACGATATAAGGGTTGTAGCCGAGCCTCTGCATGCGGCCGTCCCAAACATATCGATGAATGTCGTCGTCTAGGCCCGGTGGCATTCGCAGGAATTGAAAATGCCATAGAGCAGAAAGTGCGAGACCGAAGACGATGATGTGCCTTGGAAATTCTGGCGTGGAGAAGAGCTCGCGGATGGTCAGGATGTACGCGACGCCAGCAACAGCCAGAGGAATGAAGAATGACGGTTCACCGGTGCGGCTGAAGTTGCGTGCGCAGATCGTCTGGGCCACAAGCAAAATGGCGCCGAGTCCGTACAGCCTGTGCGAGGGCGTGAGTTTCACCGGCCTCCCATTCAATCGCGAAGTTGTGCGACTGCTTGCTGCCATTCGCCGAACCAGCCTGCAGTTCTTGGGGCCTTCGCCGGAGCGAGCTGCAATTCCCGAGCCAGCAGAATCAAGTCGTTTGCGACGTCGATGTCATAGAAGGGTTCCGTGAAGCCGGTTGAGAGTTCAAGGTCTTTCGTGCGCGTCAGCAATCTGTCCAGCGCACTCTTTGTTCCCATAGGATCGCTTTCGAAGAGTGCCGGGTGAGCGGCTTTGGCGCCCACCAGATAATACCCTCCATCGTGGGTTGGCCCGACAACCACGTCATACTTGGCGAGTATTTCAAACGCACTATACAAAACCCTCGGCGCGAGGTGTGGACTGTCGCTATTGAAGGCGATTACGTACTGCCGTCCGCCGGCGGTGAAATGCCGAAAAACGGAGGTGAGTCCTGCTGCGAGACCTTCGCCTTTTTGCGCCACGACCTGCACTGTATTGCCTAATAGGTGCGCCAATTCGGCCTGATCCGCCTCTGGGCACATCACCGCCACCCCCACGCACGACAACGACCTTGCCAACGCGAGGGTGTCCTCTAACAGGCAGCGATACAGCGCTGTCACTGCCGGAGCAGGGAGGCTCTCCATGAGACGGGTCTTGACCAAGCCGGGCCTTGGGGCTTTCGCCATAATCACCAGCGTGCGGTTTGGGGGAGCGAGAGACACAGTGGGTCGGCTAGAGGATTCCATGAAAGATTGGTCTATCGTGACTTAGACCGGTCGCGGCGTTCCCGTCCTTCGCCGTCGAAAAGCATAGCCCACGATCCGGCTCAGGATAAACCACGCTGCTCCTACCGTGCCCTTCACCGTACCGCTGATTTTGGATTTTCCAATGCGTGGGTGGTAGCTCACCGGCACTTCCACAATGCGAAACCCCGCGATGGCCCCTTTCACGATCATTTCCACCGCCCAGCCGTAGGTAGCCTCTTCAAGCGCGAGTGTGCGCAGCACATCGGCGCGGCCCGCGCGAAAAGGACCGAGGTCGCTGACCTTCACGCCGTACAAAAGCCTGATAAGGCCGGCGGCGAGGCGATTGCCGAATGCTTGGTGCCACGGTAGCGCACCGGCGTTGCTCTTGCCACCAAAGCGCGAACCGAGCGTAATGTCAGCGCGCCCCTCGCTGATTGGAGCCAGGATAATCGGCAACTCCGAAGGGCGGTCGCTATAGTCTCCATCGAGGAAAACAACCACATCAGGATTTTGCGTATTCGCAAGCCCCGTTAAACAAGCACGCCCGTACCCTCGGCGAGGCTCCTGGATGACTTTTGCCCTCATCTGTCGGGCGAGATCGGGCGTTCCGTCCGTCGAATTGCTATCGACAACGATAACCTCCGTGACGAGATTGGCAGGCAGATCGGCAAGCACACGGCCAATGGCCTGCGCTTCGTTATGGGTAGGAATGATGACCGATACTCGCATGCAGACCCATCTTCACCACCACAGGGACGAGGGGTTCCGCCGCGCCAGCAGCGCGTCAATGCCCCAGGCACGGCCCGCGCGTCCCACTGCGAGCCCAAGCGATGCGACCACCGGAACCAGTAGTTCCCAAATCCATGACGTGCCCAATTCCGTGAACCAAAGGCTGCCGAGGAACAGGAATGCGACCAAGGCGGCCGGACGCGTAAGCAGGCCGATGACCAGCAGTATCCCCAGGGACAGTTCCGTCGCGGCTTGCCCGGGAGCTATCATGGCCGCATGGCTCGACATAAACCCTAGAACCAACTTCCATGCCGCCGGTGAGTGGCTGTTCTTGATGTAGTAATTGATCACCCCTGCGTAGCCCGCCGGGGTGTAGGCGCCCTTCCCCAGATTCTCGAAGAAGACCGACACAAACATCGCGCCGACTATCAAGCGAACCAAAGCCAAGCCGTTTGCCGCGAAGCTGACTGTCGCATTTTGTGCTTGAGTTGCGTTTGTCGTCATTCTAAACCTCCGCAGAACAGATTCCACACGCAATGGATGGCGCAATCATAAACGATTACGGCCCAGGAGGTGAACGCCTAACACCCTGCAAAGCGTTTGTCACGGTATTCTTCAGCTCCGCTTGATGATGAACACGGTCTTATCGTCAATGCGGTCCTGTTCGCCAATCTGGCGGAGGCGATCGTCTTTTTTCACCGCATATTCCAGCAGAGCGTTGCAGATTTCCTTTGCCGGTTGGCGATAGCGCTCACGCATCACCTCTTCAAGTCGCTGACGTTCTTCTTTGTCGCTGCCGTCGTAAACCCCGTCGGTATAAAGGAAGAAAATGTCCCCTGGACTCAACAGCGTGAGCTCGGCCACATCGGAGGAGTTCACCTTCTTCTCCCGGAATTCCAGTGACATATACCTGTTACGGTCAGGATGATCTTCGGGGATCTGCACGCCAAGCGGTAGGAATTGGACCATCTGGCTTTTGTCAATCTCCATGAACTTGCGATATTCGGCGGAGAAGACCACTGGCGGCGGATGTCCAAAATTCACGAATCGAAAGTAGCCATAAGGGTGCACTTCGCCGTAAAGCATGGTAGCTATTTCCTGGGCGCTCTCCTTCTCGCTTCTGCCAAGAGCATTTCGTGCGGTGACTGAAAGGGCCAACCTCAGGTTGATCCTCTCGAATAACTCCGGCGTCGCTTTCCCTCGATGATCGAGTTCGGAGAGCATGAGGGCATGAAACGTGTCGTGGACCGTCGACGCGATTTTCGCTGCAATGATTCCGTGTCCCTGAGCGTCCACCAGCAGAACTCCCGCAGTGCTATACAACTCGCGCAGGTCTTCGGCGACCCGCACTTGTTCCGAGCTTCGTGCCTCTCTGTAAGCGGATTCCATTTCAGGCTTGTAGCCGGGCCTTGATTTCAACCATTGGACATGATCGTCCACCGAATTACGCGGTATCGCGCCTGCCGGGAGCGGTTCCAAATACTGTTTCGATTGCTTCAGGGCCCGCTGAATGCGAGCGTCGATGTCGTAACGCTGCTGAAAGTTTATGTACTCAAATAGGTCGCCGCCGACCGTTCCCGCGGGAATGGAGTTGCCATACATCTCGATTCCTTCCAAATGCGGAATCGTGCCTTCCACGGGCATCAGCCGCTTGAGCAGATAATCCTCAATGCTTGGAGCAGTGTAGGTTCTTGCCATAAAAGAAATCCAGGGCGAGTGGCGCTCAGTCCTGTGGAACGTGCTTACCTCGGTCTACGTCATGACGATATGCGACACCATGAGAGACCATCTATTGTACTTTGGTATTCGTCAGCGCCGGTGTCAATCCCGCGTCCTCTTCAATAAAGACAATTGTCCAGGTAGTGGTGCGATTTGACGCCTCCGTGGAACCTCTTCGGGTTATCCGTTGACGCTTTGGTGCCCAGTCAGGAGAACATTCCACCTCCGCGACATCGAGCGTGTGCTCATCGAAAACGGTGAAACCAAATTCCCCTGTACGGCGTTACAATACCATCCATGCCGGCCGCATCGCACGCTCGCCGCAACACTCTTAAGCACCAAGGAGGTCCTGTGCAAGCCACTCTCCTCGATCGCCGCAGTTTTCTTCGCGTCTCCGCCATTGCCGGCGGAGGCATTCTCGTCGCTCTCCATTTCGATCCCGTCGCCGAACTCCTTGCCCAAGCGCCCCAGGCCCCGCCCTCTGCCTTTTTCCCGACGGCATTCCTTCGCGTCGCGGCTGACGGCATCGTCACCATCATGGCCAAGAATCCCGAAGTCGGTCAGGGGGTAAAGACTCATCTCCCCATGATCATCGCCGATGAGCTCGACGTTGATTGGAAAGACGTCCGCATCGAGCAAGCCGATCTCGACGAAACGAAATTCGGCCCGCAGCGCGCCGGTGGCAGCACTTCCACTCCCACCAACTGGGATCCGCTTCGCCGTGTTGGCGCCGCCTGCCGCCAGATGTTCGTCACTGCCGCCGCGCAAACCTGGTCCGTCCCCGAATCGGAGTGCCAAACCTCTTCCGGCCGCGTCATCCATCAACCGTCAAAACGAACTCTCGGTTACGGCGCGCTCGCCGAAAAAGCCGCCTCCCTGCCCGCTCCCGATCTCAAATCCGTCAAGCTCAAGGATCCCAAAGACTACAAAATCATCGGCCAGCCCATTCACAGCGTGGACAACGCCAAGATCGTCACCGGAAAAAATCTCTACAGCATTGACTTCAAGCTCCCGGGCATGTTGTATGCCGTCTACGACAAGTGCCCCGTGTACGCGGGAAAGTGCGTTGGCGCCAACCTCGATGAGATTAAGGCTCTGCCTGGTGTCCGCCACGTTTTTGAAGTCGAAGGTACGCAGGATTTGCTCGGCCTGCATTGGGGCATAGCAGTCGTCGCCGACACTTGGTGGCAAGCCAATGAAGCCCGCAAGAAATTGCACGCACAGTGGAACGAAGGCCCCACCGCGCAACAGAGCAGCCAAGGCTTCCAGAGGCGCGCCGATGAACTTTCCAAGCAATCTCCCGCGATCACCGTCCGTGCCGACGGCGACGCCGACAGTACGCTCAAGTCCGCAGCAAAAACTGTCGAAGCCGCTTACGCCTATCCCTTCCTGGCGCATGCCCCCATGGAGCCTGAAAATTGCCTCGCCCACTGGCACGACGGCAAACTCGAATTCTGGTCTCCCAGCCAAACGCCCGAAAATGGCCGCCTGCTCGTCTCCAAAGTTCTCAACATTCCTCACGACGACATCATCGTCCACCTCAAGCGCGCCGGTGGTGGCTTCGGACGTCGCCTCACCAATGATTACATGCTCGAAGCGGGCGCCATCGCCAAGCAGGTCGGCGTTCCCGTAAAACTTCTTTGGACGCGCGAAGACGATTTTCACCACGATCACTACCGCCCCGCCGGCTTTCATTTCCTCAAGGGCGGCCTCGACGCTTCCGGCAAACTCGTCGCCTGGCGCAATCACTTCGTTAGCTTCGGCGAAGGCCAGCAATTCGCTCCCTCCGCCAACATCCCCGGCAACGAATTTCCCGGCACCTTCCTGCCAAACTTTTTCTTCGGCGCATCGCTCATGCCGCTCGGTGTGCCCACCTACGCCATGCGCGCTCCCCGCAGCAACGCCTTCTCCTGGGTCTTCCAGTCGTTCACCGACGAACTCGCCCACGCCGCCGGGAAAGATCCCGTCCAGTTCCGCCTGGATCTCCTCAGCTCTCCCCGCATCCCGAGCGCAACGCCCTCGACGAATCCGGCGGAAGCCGATCTCGACGCCGCCCGCATGAGTGGCGTCCTGAAACTCGTCGCGGAAAAATCCGGCTGGGGTTCACGCAAGTTGCCCAAAGACACTGCCATGGGAGTCGCCTTCCAATTCGCTCACCGTGGATACTTCGCCGAAGTCGTCGAGCTCCGCGTCGATGCCAACAGCAAAATAAAGGTAAATAAAGTTTGGGTGGCTGGTGACGTGGGCAGCCAGATCATCAATCCTAGCAGCGGCGAGAATCAGGTCCGCGGCGCCGTCATCGAAGGTCTAAGCCACGTCATGTCCTACGAGATCACCATCGACGCCGGCCGCGCCGTCCAAAGCAACTTCCACGAATATCCCCCGGTTCGCATGAACCAGGTGCCTCCGGAAATCGAAGTCCATTTCCTCAAAACCGACAATTCACCCACCGGCCTCGGTGAACCCGCCCTCCCGCCGGTTCTTCCAGCCGTGTGCAACGCCATTTTCGCCGTCACCGGCCAACGCATTCGCTCCCTGCCGCTCTCCAAACACGGCTACACTTGGGCCTAGCCCAGAGCAACCGGATTCTATTCATACCGCAGCGCCACCAGCGGGTCCACACTCGCCGCTCGTCGCGCAGGCAGCCAGCACGCCACGATCCCGGTAATCAACAGCACCGCGGGCACGCACACCAGCGTCCACGGATCGTACGCCGAGACTCCCCAGAGTTGCGTGGCAATCACTCTCCCCAGCGCCAAGCTCACGATCAGCCCAATCCCCACGCCCAACCCCACCAGCCGCAATCCCATTCGAATCACCATTCTCTGCACATCCGACCCTTCCGCTCCCAGCGCCATTCGAATCCCGATCTCCTGCGTCCGCCGCACCGTGGTATAGGCCAGTACGCTATAAACTCCAATCGTCACCAGCACCAGCCCGATCCCGCCAAAAATCGTCATCAGAAAAAATCCAAACCGTGGCCCCGCGAACGAAAACTGGCTTATGTAGCCTTCGAGAGTCCCCGTCAGCGTGAGAGCCACGTTGGCATCCGTGGCCCAGATTTCATGTTCCACCGCGTTCATCATCGCCAGCGGCTCTCTCGCCGTCCGCACCAGAATTCCGCGGAACGCCGAACCCGTCACCGTATAAGGCACCCAAATCTCCGGCTCGACCGACTCTTGCAATCCTCGGTTCTTCGCGTCCGCCACCAACCCGATAATTTCAAACACCGGCTCTTTCACCGCGTCATCAAACTCCGCAAGCTGCGCGATTCTCACTTGCCTCCCGATGGGATTCTCGTTGCCTAAATACTTTTTCACAAACGTCTGGTTCACAATCGCCAGCTTGCGCGCTCCATTCACTTCCGCTTCTGTGAAACCTCTGCCATCCACGAACTGGATTTTCAGCACCGGGAAATAGCCTTCGCTGACCAGCTGAAACATTGCGTTCCATTTTTCCGCGTGCGTCTTCCCCGGAATCTCGATGTCGCTCGGAATTCCTCCGTACGGCGGCAGCGTACTCGTTTCCGTTGCTTCCACCACGCCCGGCAGCGCCTTCAGCCGCTGCAAGAGCGGCCGGTAAAATCCCGTCACCTGGTCCGCCGTCTTGTATCGCTCCACCGGCAAAGGAAGCCTTGCCACGAAAATATGATCTGGTTGCAACCCGAGCTTCACATCCCGAAGCGCCACAAAACTTCTCATCAACAATCCCGCCGCAACCAGCAGCGTCAACGAAAGCCCCACTTCCAGCACCACCACCGCGTCGCGCAGCCGTCCGTGCCGGAATCCGCCGCTAATCCCTTTCCCGCTGTCCCGCAGCGGTTCGTTCAAATCTTTTCGCGCCGCCTTCAGCGCCGGCACCAGCCCAAACACCAGTGCCGTCAGCACCGCCACGCCCAGCGTGAACGCCAGCACCGGCATATTCAGCCGGATCACCGCTTCCGCCGGAATAATATTCTGCGGCATCAGCGCCACCAACGACTTCAACCCTCCCCACGCCAAGAGCGTCCCCACCGTCGCCCCGCCCACCGCTAGGATCAAGCTTTCCACCAGCAGTTGCCGGATCAATCTCCACCGGTTCGCCCCCAGCGCCGACCGGATCGCAAACTCCTTTTCCCGCGTCGTCGCCCGCGCCAGCAGCAAGTTCGCCACGTTCCCGCACCCAATCAGCAATAGCAACCCCACCGCCGCCAGCACGATGTAAAGCGTTGTCTTGAATCTTCCCACCACCATGTTTGTCAGCGACTCCATCTGCACCGTAAAGCGCTTCGGGTATTCCGTCGGGAACACCGTTGCGAGCCGCTTCGCTACCACTGTCAAATCCGCTTCCGCCTCCTTCACGGAAACGCCCGGCTTCAGATGCCCCAGCAGGAACCAGCGCTGCTGAAACGCACCAGCCACAGTCTTGCCCGTGGCCGCCCGGCTGGGCTTCGCCGGAATCCACATGTCCGCATCCCCCCATCCAAATCGTGGCGGCATGATCCCAATCAGCGTTCTCGATGCGCCGTTCAGAACAAACGTCTTATTCACAATTCCAGGATCAGCGCCAAAGCTTTTCACCCAAGTCTTGTAGCGCAGCACGAACACCGGTGGCGCACCCGGCTCGTAATCCGCCGGCAGCATCACCCGTCCAAGCATCGCCGGCATCCCCATAAACTCAAATGTTCCCGGCGTCACGTAATTTCCGTCGAAGCGCTCCGTCCCTTCTCCCGATCGATACAGCATGTCCGTCCGGTCATTCGCGATCACCCGGTCAAACACTTGATTCTGCTCCACATAATCCAAAAACTCCGGCCCCGTGAACACGGGTCGTCCTCCGGGCTCACTCCGTTCCGTGTCATGGATTAGAACGGACATAAACCGCTGCGCATCCGGGTATGGAAACGGCTCCATCAGGACGTTGTCAATCACGCTGAATATCGCCGTGGACGCCCCAATTCCCAGCGCCAGCGTGATCACCGCCACCACCGCAAATCCCGGTACCTTCCGCGAGTTCCTCAGTGCGTACCGGATGTCTTGCCCCAGCGTTCCCATATTTGCCCCCAGTCCAGTCTGTACCTGCTCAAACTCTTAATCCGCCAGTCCTCTGATCCGCACCCCGTAGCGGCGGGCGGAACTTGTCCCGACCCGGTCGGGAGCCCGGCTCCTTGTAGTGGCGGGTCTTTAGACCCGCTCTTTCCTCTCTTTCAATCTACGCACACCCCCGCCATTTAGTTCGACGCCGCCATACATAAAAAGTTGCCACACTCTTCGATGATGGCCACGCACACACCCGCCCGTCCCTCGCCGCTCTCCAATTACGGCTACCCTTTGATTGATTTGCAATTAGCGGTTTTGGTAGGGGCGGGCCTCAGTCCGCCCCTAGCTTTCGGACTTGGTTGTTCAGCCTCTGGCTCTGCTCCTCAAATCGCCTTTCATTGGCAGCGGTCAGCCGGCTCTCCCGGATAGTTCCCATGAATGCACGGAATCGCCTTCAAATACTCGTAGATCGCTCGAATGTCATGGTCCGTCATGTGCTGTTGAATGGGCCATGGCATGATTTGCAGAAGATCTCCGTCGAAGGGCTTTGGTACGCAACCGGAATTCGGCGCTCCGGTACAGGTTGGATGCAGGTGATCGAAATCTTTGCCTGTCCTAAAGATTGTGAGGAATTCTTCAAACGTGTGATCCCCTTCAGGCAAACCAGTTTTGGGAGTCGGTGTTAAGTTGCGAGAGATGATGTGCGCGGAGCCAATGCCTGGCGGCGGCACCAACTCGCCAAAATCTCGTCCTCCACCCAGATAGGTCGCCGGATTAATCTTCTCCGGCTGGCCAAAGTATGGGTTTCCTCCCCCGGCGAATTCAGTACGAGGTCCGGCGCTGTGGCAGCCATCGCAATCTGCCTGCGCGTTCACGATATAGCTTCCCAATCCCACCAACGCCCGGTTCTTTCCCTCCAGATTTAAGTGCACCGGCGCGATCTCGAATCCCTTCTCGATCCTGGAATCGGAGTCGTCGCCTCGGTCTTCCGCCTTTCCGCGCGGCGAACTGATCAGCATTCCAGCCATCGCCACTCCGGCACACGCTACTGTCACACACACGGCTTTCAATCTTTGACCTGGTGTCATCTTATTTTCCTTTCGGCTTTCCTCCGTAGACCTGATGATCCGTTCGGGGGACACGGAACGGATGGAGGGAGAATTGTCGCTTACTCTATGTCCGTCCTTTCACGGGAGTCAAGTCAACTTTCTGTTACATTCTTGGACGGCGTGACCCGGTCAGGCTTTCTGGCGAACCCGGGCTAAAGCACACCCACGACTTTTGCTTTGCATACAATCCTTCCGCCCACTCTAGGCAGCAGCGACAGGATGGTCGGTTGCTACTTCTTGGCATCGATGCTGACAGTGGCTGGCCCTGCAGTATTAAAGGGGAGAGCCGCTGTGAAGCCTTCCTCGCTGGTTTTCTTGCGGCTGCGTTATGGTTTCGGTTTTGCCTTGACCGTATGTCTCAGATATGAGACACTAAGTTGTGAAGGCGGCGATCTTCCATCCCGCAGCGAGGGCTGCCATCCGTTCGTTCCCGGAAGACGTCCGGCAGGAGCTTGGCAA
>WNFO01008249.1_pt1 | contig 12729 bp, 6 predicted proteins | sample 5400251 | NCBI WGS metagenome assembly WNFO01 (sample SAMN13153354, study PRJNA577476) | soil metagenome | isolation source: 100 cm saprolite under Madrone tree | place: USA:California | collected 2016-06-14
CGAAGCCCACTACTTGCTGGGGCGGAGTTTTCTGGAAGAGGGGGATATTACTGCGGCAATCCGCGAACTTGAGATTGCACGTCGCTTCGCCCCCAACAGTCCGAAAGTGCATTTCAACCTGGCTCGAGCCTATCTAAAGGCTGATCGCATCGCCGAGGCCCGGCAAGAACGGGCCGAGTTCGAGCGCCTCAACGCTCAGCTGCCAGGGCAGCAAAAGTCGTACGGCGATCGTGCCGCGCGCAGGATACCCGGAGAATTATCGGAGTGACCGGTGCAAAATAGACATCGCGCGAGTTTCCTAAGTTGGTGACACCCGCGCGCCACGAGTGCGGCTCAAGCTTCCGTTTTCAATCCAGATTTACGGATATTACGTATTACCGCGGGAAAATCGCATCTTGAAATTCGGATAGTCCTATGCTTTTTAAGATTCGCTGCACCGCCCGATTTGCACACCCGCTAGCGCGCCAATAAATGTACATAATCGATTTTTCTTCTTGACAATTGTCTTGTCTTGCTTCTTAATAGCGGCCCAGACGTGGGGTGTTCCGAAATCGTTACTCCAAAGCAAGAAAATCTGGTCGTTACGGTGGAGAGGTCTATGCGGAGGCTCAAGATGCGCAGGTCGATGTGGTGTGTGCTGGCTTGTTTTCTGTGCGTGTCACTACCGTTAGCTGCACAAAAAGTTACCGGAACAATCGCGGGCGTAGTGAGTGACCCTGCGGGCGCAGTTGTTGCCGGGGCGGAAGTCACTGTCACGAATCCTGCCACCGGCGCGGTCCGCACCGCGAAAAGCAGCGATCACGGTGAATACTCGTTTGCGGACCTGCCGGCTGGCAGCTATGACATAAGCGCCAAGCAGGCGAACTTCAAGGAGTACGTCAGCAAGGGCGTACAGTTGTTCGTCTCCAGCACGACGACTGTGAATATCACCTTGACCGTCGGTAGCGCCACTGAACAGATGACCGTTGAGGCCAATGCTCTTCAAGTCGAGACTTCCAGCGGTGCCGTGGGCAACGTCGTTGAGGGCAACCAGGTTCGCGAGCTGCCTCTTAACGGGCGAAGCTTTGCGCAGTTGACGCAATTGATGCCCGGCGTTTCTCCGCAGTCAAATTTCGACTCCAAGCATAAAGGCCTGGAGGCCGGCGTCGACTTTTCCGTCAACGGCAACAACACCACCGGCAACATCTTCCTGGTCGATGGTGTCAACAACAACGACATCGGCTCGAACCGAACCATTCTTGTGTATCCCTCGATTGACGCCATCCAGGAGTTCAAAATCCTGCGGAACAGTTACGGTCCTGAGTTTGGGCAGGCAATGGGCGCGATCATAAACATCGTCACCAAGGGAGGGACCAACCAGTTCCACGGCGGCGCGTTCTACTTCGGCCGAAACGACATTCTGAACGCCACCGACTACTTTAACAACCTGAGCGGCATTCCGAAAGACAAGCTCCGCCGCAACGACTATGGCTACAATCTCGGTGGCCCGGTCGTGAAGGACAAATTGTGGTTCTTCTGGTCGCAGGAATGGAACCGCGAACTTCGCGGCGCGGCGCGCAGCGCGAACGTCCCGACTGCGGCGGAAAAGACTGGCGACTTCTCACAGCTTCGTTTCGACGCGAATGGGAATCAATGCGAGAATGCGCCGAATGTCCCGGACTCCGTGCTTGTTGATCATATCTCGCCCACAGGCCAACTGCTCGTCAACTTATTCCCCGATCCCAATATCACCAATCCTCCGGACTGCCAGCATAACTGGGCGGTGTCCCTGACATCTCCAATCTACTGGCGTGAAGAAAACGTTCGGATCGATTACAAGCTCGGCAAGACCTGGAACATTATGGGCCGGTACACGCAGGACCATTGGAATCAGAACTCCCCAAGCACTTTGGGCTACTGGGGGGACGATAATTATCCCTCCGTCGATCCCAATTGGATCCAGCCGGGGTACCAGGCAACTGTAAAGCTCACCAAACTTCTGGGTAATACCGCAGTGAATGATTTCCAGGTGTCATATGCTGCCAATCGGATCACCGTTTCGGTCGGTGGAACCAACCCGGGCATCGTGCAGCAGATCAACGCCTCCTACACCCCGTTCTTCCCCGTTGCGGATAAGTTCCTCGGAAACAATGTGGGCTACCCGGTCTTCTGGGGCGGCCTGGGAAACGGTGCCGACAGTCAGAGCCTCTGGAATATGGGACCCTGGCACAATAACGAAGAACTCTACATCTTGAAAGACGATTTCTCGAAAGTTCATGGGGCACACACTTTCAAGGTGGGGTTCCTGGCCAGCAACAACAAGAAGAACGAGCTGACCGGTTGCTCGTCCTGTGAGGCGCCGCAATACTGGGGCGTTGACGGCGGTGCGGGACCGAACAGCGGAAACGGCACGTTTAACGCATTGTGGGATCAGACCTTCTGGGGCTTCAGCGAAAGCCAGACCAATCCTTTTTCCCAGACTCGTTGGCACGATTTTGAGTTTTACTTCGGGGATACCTGGAAGATTCGCCGCAACGTAACGTTGGAGTACGGAGCACGCTGGTCCTTACTGCGCAATCCGTTCAGCGCCACCGACAAGATCTCCAGTTGGCAACCGAACCTCTACGATCCGGCTCTCGGCGGGGCCGCCTGTAACGGACTTATGCTTGTGCCCGGAACAGACCCCTGCACGCCCTTAGGTTTCGCGGGCGGAGTGCCCGGACCCAATCGTTCCCTCAAGACTAACAACAACCACGCCATCTCCCCACGTATTGGGCTGGCTTGGGATCCGAGAGGGGACGGCAAGATGGTTATACGCGGCGGAGTCGGCCAGTTCTACCAGCGCGAGCGTCTCAATGATTACTTGCAGCTGGCTACGAACTCGCCATTCTCGGTTGCGGCTGGCGGAAGTCGTCAGTTGACTGGAGAGTTTTCGGGGACACTGACCGCATCCGCTTCTCCGACTTGGGGAATTGACCCGAGCGATACTGTGCCGAACACGTGGCAATGGAACGTGACGTTCGAGCGCGAACTCTTTCGCGACAGCAAACTGGAACTTGCCTATGTGGGCAATCGGGGTGGCAACGTATTGGCTTTTAAAGACGTAAACGCAGTGCTCCCCGGCAAGCGCCTCGACTTTGCGTTGAACAACACCACCGCGGATCGCTTCGCTACCAGCTTCGGCACAATTAACTATGGCGAATGGACGGCACACTCGAACTACAACGCCCTCCAGGCGCTCTTCCGGACGCGCATGAAGGCGGTGGACGCGCAATTCGCGTACACCTGGTCGAAGTCGCTGGCGAATACCGACATCACCAACAGCGGCAATACCGGCGCCACCACCAATTACACAGACGTTTCGAATCCCAACCTGGACTACGGTCCAACGCCAGTCGACCGGCGGCACATATTTGTCTCCAACATCGTGTATAACTTCCCTTCATTCAAGGGTCATGGCGCTGCGTTTCGAGCAATAGCAGGCGATTGGGAGGCGGCAACGATCCTTCAGTACGCCAGCGGCCCGAGTCAGTCGATCTTTGGACTGGCCGGTGGCGCCGGAACTGGGCTAAGGGGGGATGACATAGGCCCCGGTACAGGCTCGGCCCCGGGCGGAATTCAGGGAACCGGATACAACAACAACCAGAAGCCAAACCGCGTACTCCAGGATTGCCGGTTGCACGGGGGAGCTGAGCACGACTGGTTCAACCCGGCTGCCTTCACATTGGACAACTACCAGATTGGAACCTTTGGAAATTCAGGAGTCGGGTCCTGTACAGGACCCGGGTTCGCCAATACCGATTTCTCCCTGTACAAGAACTTCAAGGTTACCGAGCGAATAGGATTGCAGTTCCGCATGGAGTTCTACAATCTCTTCAATAAAACGCAGTTCCGTGCGGATCAGAACAACTTCCAACTGGCAGGTAGTGCAGTGGCTTGCAATGAAGGCAACATAGGGATTCGCACCGCTCAAAATCCCGATATCAATGGCGGGGCCCCGTTCAATTACACCACTGCGTGCTATCAGCACGCGATAAACACGGTCGGCTACACAGCAAATGGTTTCCCTGACCCGATAAACGGTGGTCTCACCACGGTTCCTGGGAATGTCCAAGGTAATTTCGGTCAGATCAGCAAGGATCGCGGTCCGCGTGAAATTCAGTACGCTTTGAAGATCACTTTCTGATCTTCTTCCACTCCACCAAAGGGTGGGACTTGACTTCGGTCAGGTTCCACCCTTTATTCTTTCCTGAGATGTTTCCCTGCGGCTGTACGTTTTCCTTTCGCGGTCCTGCTCCCTCGGGCAGTCCAAAGCGGCATCTCGGCCACTCTCGCCCTTTCTTCGCGTTTTCTCACCGCGCATTTCTTTTGCTCGCATTCGTCGCAATGGCGTCAGTCTGCTTCTCCCAAACCGCAGTTCGCGCTCAGAATGCCAAGCCGCTGCCTCAGGACGCCCTACAGAAGCACTACGACGCTGCCCGGACCTTTCAGCTGAGCGGCGACCAGCAGCGCGCGGCGGCTGAGTACGGTGTCTTTCTCGCCGGCGCGCTGCGAAGTTCCGCCAAGGCTTCCTTCGAACTCGGAGAACTCGCCCGGGCAGCCAATCTCTTTGATCAGGCTTTGCAGATATCGCCGGACGATCCAGACACTCGCCTCGACTACGCACAAATGCTCATTCAACAGGAAAAGTTGCCGGAGGCAAGCGCGTTGGCGGAAAAGGTCTTGGCCTTGACTCCCGACAACGCGAGGGCTCATTCCCTTCTCGGCCAGGTCCTGTTTGCTCAGAAAGACTACAAAGGCGCCCGCGAACACCTGGAGGTCGCAGTGGTCGCCGCGCCTGGTTTTGATGTTGCCTATCTGCTGGGGATCACGTACCTCAAGCTGAATGATACCGGCCGGGCCCGCCTGGTGTTTGACGACCTTATCGCAGGCTTCGGAGATACTGCACGCATCCACATCTACTTTGGCATGGCCTATCGGAAAGGAGAGTTGTACGACGATGCCATTCTGGAACTCAAGAAGGCTATCTCCAAGAACAGTACGATACGGCAGGCGCACTACTTTCTTGCTCTCGCTTACCTGGCGCGCGACGGAGAATCTGGGTTTGCCGCAGCCCTGGCGGAACTGCAAGCCGAGGTGAAGGTGAATCCGAACGATGCTCGTACCCACTATCTGCTTGGGTACATTGCAATGAAGCAGCACAACACCCATGAGGCAGAAGTCGAACTATCGCGGTCTACTTCTCTCGATCCGCAAAATCCCGATCCCTTGCTCTACCTTGGGCAGCTGTACGCAGACGCAGACCGCAGTGCCGAGGCGGAGGCCGCGATGCGTAGGGCGATTGCCTTGACCAAAGATGAAGCCCGCAATGACTTCCAGATCAGTCGGGCTCACTATGTGCTGGGCCGAATCCTGCAAAGCAAAGGCAAACCGGAGGAGGGAAAAAAAGAACTATTGTTTTCGAGCGACCTCAGACAAAGATCGCTCGCCAACATGCGCAGCCAGCTAGCAGCTCCCGGATCAGCCAAGGACGTCGCCGACAAGAAAGATGGTTTCCCGGGCGCCAATTTGCAGGAAACCGAAAACCAAGTCGGGGCACCTGCCGTGGAGCTAGTTTCGCCCGAGCAAAGGAAGAAAGTGCAGGCGTACTTAGACCAATTGAAACCCGCCATTGCGGATGCCTACAACAACCTCGGCGTAATTCTCGCGGGCAGGAAGGAATTTGGCCCAGCTGCGGAAGACTTCCGCAAGGCGGGCGAGTGGAGCCCATCGCTTGAGACGCTGGATCGTAACTGGGGCATGGCCGCGTTTTATGCGGCCCAGTATCAGGACGCAGTACCTCCGCTTACCCGGCAACTGCGAAAGCAGCCGGGCGACGTGAGAGTCAGAGCGGCCTTAGGGCTTAGCCTGTTCATGGTGCAGAATTTTAACGGCACATTGGACACTCTGAAGCCGATTCAAAACGAAGTGGACGGCGACCCCGGTCTCGCCTATGCGTTTGCTGTATCTCTCGTTAAGACGGGCAGCTACGACGAGGGTGTACGGCGGCTGAAGTCCATGGAAGAAACTAATCCGAATTCAGCAGACCTCCACATGATGTTGGGATCGGCATTCGCTGATCAGCACGAGTACGACACCGCTCTGCAGGAGTATCGGAAGTCCCTGGCGATCGATCCCAATCAGGCACAGACCCATTACCTGGCGGGGTTAGCTCTGATTCGCAACGGCCACCCAAAGGATGCAGTAGAAGCGCTGCGTACCGCGCTCAAACAAAGTCCTTCCGATGTTTCCGCCAAATATCACCTGGCATTTGCTCTCATTCAGATCCAACAAAAAGAGGAAGCTCAGTCCCTTCTGCGGGACGTGATCCAGCAGGATCCCAACCGCGCCGATGCCTACTACGAACTGGGCAAACTTCAACTGGAGCAAGGCGACACGAAGGGCGCGGTCGTGAGCTTGGAGACCGGGACCAAGGTGGGTCCTGACGCCGACTATATTCACTACCAACTAGCGATGGCCTATCGCCGCGACTCCAGGGAGGAAGATGCCCAGCGCGAAATCAAGCTCTATCAGACCTTGAAGAATCGCCAACGAGGGCGCGGGAATGCTCCCCAATCGGACTGAGCTGCGCCCGCTGCTTCTGCTGGCCCTGGCGGTTTTCTCGTTGTGCGCATCACCCTCCGCCCGTGCGCAGAAGACAGTTCCTCGATCGATGTCAGCCTCTCCGCTTTCAACAGCTAAGGCTCAGCTCGCCCGTGGCGACCTTGACTCCGTCGAAAGCACTCTCTGGAGCATCCTTGCGTCGGAGCCAGCGAATGAACAAGCTCTTATCATGCTGGGCGTCGTTCGCGGACGCCAACAACGTTATGCCGAGGCCGAAGCTCTTTTTCGGCGCGTACTGCAACTCAACCCCAGGTCGATCGTCGCGTCCAGAAATTTAGCGGGCGCTCTGCTCGCGCAGGATAAGGCCGACGACGCCATACGGCAGTACAACCAGGCAATCCATCTTAGCCCGCAGGATTTTGACTTGAAGATTGAGGTGGCAAAGCTGAATCTGGGACGAGGGGATTTCGCGGGAGCACTCTCCACTTTAGAAACGATAAAGCCAGATCGCTTTCCTCCCTCGGCGGTTCCCCTCAAGGCTGCCAGTCTTCTTGGTGTGGACCGAAGGTCCGACGCTGAGGGGTTGATCCCGCAAGTTAAAGGGTCACCCGGTGCGGCACTCGATCTCGCCCAGGTGTTTGTTACGGCAAATGATTCCGACGCTGCTCTGAAGACTCTTAGACTGGTCAATCCTGTCCCTAAAGGCGCGGCTGCCCAGGCCTACTACTTGAGGGGGCGGGCACTTCGGCAAAAGAGACAAGCAGTTGCTGCCATGACCAGCTTTCGCCAGGCTCTTGCGGCGGATCCGAAATCAGTCGAAACGCTGGTTGCGATGGCCGAAATATTCGCGGGGGAAAGCAAGCATGCCGATAGTCTCACGATGCTGGAGAAGGCGCGAGCGTTGAGCCCGGATTCCAGGGAGGTACTACGTCACCTGATTGTTGAAGCCATGCAGGCTGGGCAGAACGATAAGGGATTGCAAGCTGCGCAAGATCTGCAGCGCAAGAGTTCGGAACTTGACGACCGATACCTGGTCGCCAGCGTGATGATCCAGCAGAAACAATATCTGCCCGCAACCCATATCCTGGAAGACTATGTAACGCAGCGCCCAGAGGATGCGAAAGCGTATCTCGGGTTGGGAATTGCATACCTGAATCTGCTGCGCTATGCCGATGCCCGCCAGGCTCTCGAGCACTCGCTCCAAATCAAGCCGGATATCGCCGAGGCCGAGTACCAGCTCGGTCTCGTAGCCGGCCAGCAGGGAAACCGACAAGAGGCCACTCAACACTGGCAAAGGGCAGTGGCCCTGCAACCTCATCACGCTCAGGCGCTGTTCAGCCTGGGGACAATGTATCTCGAATCAGGGAATCTAGCCGAGGCGGAAAGCGTGTTTCGGCAATCGTTGGCAACGGATCCGAGCAACATGAAAACGGAGTATGACTTGGCGCTCGTCCTAAACAAATTGGGGAAATCGGAAGAAGCCAAGCAACACTTTGAGCGCTACCGAAAGATGCAGGAGGCAGAGCACACAGCCAGCGGGAATCCACCGAGAGCCTCTGATCATCCGTGAAGTCTTGCAGACGCGATTCAGTGATGTGCAACTGGTTCAGCCGCGCCGCCTGTTTTTGCGCCAGTCGCGGCGCTTTTCCCGGCAAATGGAGAGCGTTCTGTGATTCCCGAGCCTTCTACGATCGTGTAAATGAAATCCGCCGCCAGGTCTTTGTAGGTCTCGGCTTTGCCGCTTGGCCAGAAAATCTGCGCGGAACTTGCGGACGCTGCTTCGCCCAAGCCAAAGTGCAGGCGCAGATCGTTCTGCGACAGATAACTGGAACCGCTTCGGACCTCGCCCATTTGAGTCGTCTCTCCAACAGTGACGATAGCCCTTGCGCTGATCGCCGCCTTGTTACTCTTCGTCCCTATAATGTGAAGTAACACAGCATGATAGGATGTCTGAGCGCGGTTGATAAGTAGAGTTGGAATCTCACCGATATTTAGCAATAGGACGTCCAGTTTGCCATCATTGTTCACGTCGCCCACGGCCAGTCCTCGCCGAGAGGCAGGCGGTAACCGATCCAGCCCGGCAAGCGTAGTTACATCTTCAAAAGTGCGGTCGTGTTTGTTCCGGAACAGCAGAAGCGGCTCACGAAAAGGCGCGCCGCCTTCCACCAGGTCCATTTGGGGATAGACGTGCCCGTTCGCCACGATAAGGTCGAGCCAGCCGTCATTGTCCATGTCAAAGAAGGCCGCTCCCCAGCCAACTGGCAGGAAACTGGGCCGCGCTACACCAGCAGACGCTGCGATGTCAGTAAAACCCTTCTCTCCCTGATTCCAGAACAACGCGTCCGGTTCCTCGCTGAAGTTGGTGACGAAGATGTCCAGCCGCCCATCGCGATCGAAGTCGCCGAAATCCACACCCATTCCCGCTCGTTCCTGACCCTCGAGACTGAGCGCCGCGCCTGCTTGCAATCCAACCTCTTCGAAAGTGCCGTCGTGCTTGTTGTGATAGAGATAGTTCGGGCCGCCATCGTTGGTGACATACAGGTCCGGCCAGCCATCGTTGTCGTAGTCCGTCCAAATCCCTTGCATCCCCAGGTAATGGCCGGGATCGCTGACGCCCGCTTTTTTGGAGACATCCTCAAAGGTGCCATCACCCCGGTTGCGTAACAGGAAATCCGACTCGCCCGTGTGAGCACGGCGGGCACACTCCATCGTCACTCCGCGAAAAGTACCCATCACGGTCGTAGTCTCCCCAGGCCGCTCCCGTGCTGTAGCCACCCAGCCGAACGCCCGCTTTCTCGGTGACATCTTCAAACTTGCAGTTGCCTAGATTGCGATAGAGTACGTTCCCGCCGTAGCCGGTCACGTACAGGTCCTGCCATCCATCGTTGTCGAAGTCGGCCACCGCAACTCCCATGCTGTAGCCCTTCCGAGTCAGACCCGCAGCTTGGGTGACGTCCGTGAACTTCAGATCGCCGGTCTGGCGGTAGAGCGTCACCATCGGATCTCCTCCCTGGCGATAGCGATCCACCGACGTGCCATTCACGGCGACAATGTCCAGTCGTCCGTCGTTGTCGCAGTCGATGAACCCGACTCCGCCACTGGTGGACTCAATCACGTATCGATTTCCAGGTTGTGCAAGATTGGGAGCGGTAAGGCCGGCTTGTGCGGTTACATCCTCGAATTGAGGCTGGGGTTGTGCAGGTTTCTGGGCGAGACAGCAGACGGTTACTACAGCCGAGAACACGAATGACCGTATGAATTTCGCGCAGAGTTGCATCGGCGGTTCGGAAGTACCCGAGTCTAGCATGCGAGACCCCCGCGGGCTGGCCACCACTCGGGCCATAACTACAGATGCGGTTCGCTATTTTGCCGGGCCAGCCTTGTTACTGGACAGACTCGCTGGTGTGCTGGCGGCGAAAGGTTCCTTTTTCTTGACACCTTCGCCTTCGACGATCGTATAGATGAAATCGGTCGCCAGATCCTGGATGACATCCTTCTTCCCACTCGGCCAACTCACTTCGACGGTGTCGATGACATTTCTTTGTCCGAAACCGAAATGCAAGCGCAGATCGTTTTGAGAGAGATAGCTGCCGCCGCCGCGAACCTCGTCAAATTGCATGATCTCGCCGGATTTCACCGTCACACGAGCGCCGACTGCGGCCCTGTTGCTCTTTGTGCCGATGAGCTTGAAGAGTGCAGCATGGCCCGTGCCTGCCGTACGATTGATGAGCAGAGTAGGGGGCTGGCCAACATTCAGGATGAGGATGTCAATTTTACCGTCGTTGTTGACATCTCCAAAAGCGGCGCCCCGCCTCGATTCCAGAGGAAGCTTGTCGAGTCCGGAGAGCGCCGTGACGTCCTCGAACGTCCGGTCACGATGGTTACGGAACAGCAGCACGGGCTGGCGATACGGCACACCGCCTTTCACCAGGTCCATCTGAGGATAGACATGGCCGTTCGCAATGAAGAGATCGAGCCATCCGTCGTTGTCCATGTCGAACAACTTTGTTCCCCAGCCCACTAGCGGATAACTCGGTTGGGCGATATGAGAACTCCAGCCTATGTCCGTAAACCCTTGCGCGCCACGATTCCAGAAGAGTAAGTCCGGCTGTTCCGTGAAATCAGTGACGATGATATCCAGTTTTCCGTCGTGATCGATGTCGCCGAAATCGACGCCCATCGACCCCTCTTCTTGCCCATCTCCGCTCAGGGCTGCGCCTGAGAGCAGCCCCACATCCTCAAATGTGCCATCGCGCTTGTTGCGGTAGAGATAATTCGGGCCGGCATCGTCAGCTACATAAAGATCCGGCCAGCCGTCATTGTCGTAGTCCGCCCAAATGCCCTGCATTCCAAAATAGTGATTCGGGTCATCGACGCCAGCTTTCTTCGAGATATCTTCGAATGTCCCGTCTCCCCGGTTGCGGAAAAGGAAGTCCGACTCTCCGGGCAGCCCCCACGGGCCGCACTGCACCGGGATCCCGCGGAACTTGCAGGTCTTGTCGTCGCTTCCAAATACCGGAAGCTTGTTGCTGTCCACATAGACGTAGCGTGGGACAAACAGATCGACATATCCATCGCGATCAAAGTCACCCCACGCCGCTCCCGTGCTGAAGCCACCCACCCGCAGTCCTGCTTTTTCCGTTACGTCTTCGAACTTGCAGTTTCCGAGATTACGGTACAGTACGTTCCCGCCATAACCAGTCACGTAGATGTCCTGCCAGCCATCGTTGTCGAAGTCAGCGACTGCCACTCCCATGCCCCAACCTTTACGGGTGAGCCCTGCCTCTTGGGTAATCTCGCGGAATTTCAAATCGCTCTGCTGGCGATAGAGGGTGATCATGAGATCTCCGCCTTGGCGGTAACGATCCACTGAAGACCCATTCACGGTAATGATGTCGAGCTTGCCGTCATTGTCGCAGTCGATGAAGCCCACGCCGCCACTCATGGACTCCAGAATGTAGCGTTTTTCGGGGGTGGAATTGTGCGGTACGGTGAGGCCGGCGAGTTTACTGACGTCTTCGAAACGGAGCACGGGCAAGGCTGGCTCGGTGCCCTGCGCGAGACATGAAACCACGAGGAACAGCAGCGCCAAGGCAATACAAATTGAGCCCATGAGGTTCGTGTATTCTAGCAAAATGTGTATGCGGGTGCGACCCGTGGTCAGCTGTGTTCTCCTCATGTTTGGCGGCCTTCTGACCGTAGGTGCGGCACAAAAAACCGCGGGAAAACCGGCCGAAAGGCTTCCTGTTGCGACCACGGTTCATTTTTCTGACATCACAGCGGCCGCCGGAATTACGTTTCAGCACACCATCTCCCCAGAGAAGAAATATCTGATTGATTCCATGCCTGGCGGAATCCTGTTGCTCGACTACGACGGCGACGGCTGGCTGGACATCTATTTCACCAATTCGCCGAGCGTCGGGATGGCAGTACAAGGTCAAAAAGCCAAAAGCGCGCTCTACCGGAACAACCACGATGGAACTTTCACGGACGTCACTGAGAAAGCGGGAGTCGGCTATCCCTGCTGGGCTATGGGGGGCGCTGTCGGAGACTATAACAATGACGGCTGGCCTGACATGCTTATCACCTGCGAAGAGGGCATGGTGCTCTATCGCAACAACGGCGACGGCACCTTCACCGACGTCACTAAGCAAGCTCACTTGACGGACCCCCGTTGGTCCACCGGCGCTGCTTTTGGCGACTATGACGCAGACGGCTTTGTTGACCTCATGGTTTCGCGATACGTGGAATTCGATCTGAATCATCTTCCACAGTTCGGCGTCGGAGCCACGTGCCGCTTTCGCGGCATCCCGGTGCAGTGTGGCCCGCGCGGCATGAAAGGCCTGGGAGACAGCCTGTATCACAACAATGGAGATGGCACGTTCTCCGACGTTTCGCAGGCGGCCGGCGTCGACGATGCCTCTGGATACTACGGACTCGGCGTCGTCTGGAGCGACTTCAACGACGACGGCCGTCCCGATCTGTTTGTGGCCGACGATTCCACCCCCAATTATCTCTATCGGAATGACGGCAAGGGGCACTTTACCGACGTGAGCTACATCTCCGGCACGGCAGTTGGTACCGATGGCGGAGAAATGGCCGGTATGGGAATCGCGGTTTGCGACTTCAATCACAGTGGGCGCTTCT
>WNFO01003958.1_pt1 | contig 12727 bp, 7 predicted proteins | sample 5400251 | NCBI WGS metagenome assembly WNFO01 (sample SAMN13153354, study PRJNA577476) | soil metagenome | isolation source: 100 cm saprolite under Madrone tree | place: USA:California | collected 2016-06-14
TGCCGCAGCCAATCGCGTTCCGGGCCACGTGGCAAATTTTCTTTCCGGAATGGCGCAGGAGTACGAGCGCGGCGTGGGCAACTGGCAAGCGGAGTGGCCGACCGTCGCCGCCTTGGTTCAAGCAACGGGCGTAGCCTCCGCAGCCATGGCCGAGGTGGCGGACGGGCTCTCGGTGGACGCAGTTCGAATGCGCGCCAATATAGACGCCACTCGCGGAGTGATCTTCGCCGAGCGCGCCATGATGCTGCTGGGCGAAAAACTTGGCCGCGACGTCGCCCACAAACTGCTGGAGGAAGCGACGCGCCAGAGCGTTGCTCAGGGGCGACATCTCGCCGAGGTGCTGGGTGAGATGCCGAACGTCAGCCGTCTTCTCGACCGGGCGACATTGCAAGAGCTCGAAACTCCCGAAAGTTATCTCGGCAGTGCGGAGGCTTTCCGCAAGCGCTTGCTGGCTTTTGGCGAAGAAGATAGCTCCGACGAAAAGGAGTAACTGTCTTGCCTTTCGTAACCGTTGACAACACCCGCTTGTTCTATCGTCTGGAGGGCAAGGCTGACCGTCCCGTACTGGTCTTGTCTCACTCGATTGGCACTGACCTGGGCATGTGGGCGCCGCAGGTAGAGGACTTGTTGCCCCATTTTCAGGTGCTGCGGTATGACACTCGCGGACACGGCGCATCGGATGTATCCCCAGGTGAATATTCAGTCGAACGCCTGGGCCGCGATGTGCTCGGACTGGCCGATGCACTCAAGGTCCCCAGGTTCGCATTTTGCGGTCTTTCCCTGGGCGGTGCAGTGGGACAATGGCTGGCGCTCAACGCACCGGATCGCGTGACCGGCCTGGTACTGGCCAATACTTCACCTCAATTCGGACCGCGCGCGAACTGGGAAACCCGCATCCGGACGGTGCAAGAAAAAGGCATGGCAGGAATCGTCGATCTTGTGATGCAACGCTTTTTCTCTGCTGAGACGCTGGCCCGAGGTGACGGCTACCCCGATGCTATCAAGTCCGTGCTGCTGGGCACCGATCCGGCGGGATATATCGGTTGCTGCGCCATGCTTCGGGACGTTGATCACACCCGATTATTGAAGGACATCCGCATTCCCACGCTGGTGATCGCCGGTGATCGCGATGTGTCTACTCCGTGGCAGGGGCACGGGGAAATACTGGCCCGCGAAATCCCCGGTGCCCGGGCCCTGCATCTGGCCGCGGCTCATCTCTCCAACCTCGAACGGCCGCGATCGTTTACGGTCGCGCTGCTCGACTTTCTCCTGCCTAAGCGGGAGTCATTTGTCGATCCGCTGGAAGAAGGATTCGCGGTGCGTCGCGCGGTATTGGGCGACGCTCACGTTGATCGAGCCAGCGCCGCCGCCAATGAGTTCACGCGGGACTTCCAGAATTTAATCACGCGCTACGCCTGGGGAACTATCTGGACTCGACCCGGCCTGAACCGGCGTACTCGCCGCTTGCTGGCGCTGGCTATTGCTGCGGCGCTGGGGCGCTGGGAGGAATTCGGATTGCACGTGCGCACTGGATTAGCACACGAACTGGAGTTGTGCGATCTGAAGGAGACGCTGCTGCAGACCGCAATCTACGCCGGAGTGCCCGCCGCGAACACCGGGTTTCATATTGCGAACGAAGAGATGGAAAAGCTGAAAGCCGGATAAACACGGCACAACATCCTTTGACAATTGGTCTCGCCTGCCCTAACTTGCTTTCCCAGTTATCGCGGAACGGCGCGCGCTCGAGCTCCGGGGAGGCAGCATGCCTGAAAGACGAATTGGATACGTCATGCTGGCGAGCGCACTGGCGGTCTGCTTGGGATGCCGCGGTTTCCGCCCATCCGGCTCCACCGAAACAATATCGGCGGCGACGAAAGCGTCAGACGTCGGCAGCGCTCAGATCATCCATGCCGACCAGGAGCCCGGAAGCTGGTTGACTCACGGGCGCACCTACAGCGAGCAGCGATTCAGTCCTCTGAAGCAAATCAACGACCAGAATGCAGCCCAACTTGGACTCGCCTGGTCGTACGACCTGGATACAAACCGCGGCCAGGAGGCTACGCCGCTCGTGGTTGACGGAGTAATGTACTTCACCACGGCATGGAGCAAAGTTGTCGCCGTCAATGCCGAGACCGGCGCGAAGCTGTGGACTTACGATCCGCAAGTGCCTCCGGAGTGGGCCATCAATGCGTGCTGCGACGTGGTCAATCGCGGCCTAGCGGTCTGGAAGGGCAAGCTCTTCCTGGGCACGCTGGATGGACGGCTTGTCGCGCTCGACGCGGCCACCGGCAAACTGGTCTGGGAAAAACTCACCATCGATCCCAGGTCCCGTTACACCATCACCGGCGCGCCGCGGGTGGTGAAGGGCAGAGTGATTATCGGCAATGGCGGCGCGGAGATGAGCGTACGAGGCTATATCTCGGCATACGATGCGGACACCGGCAACCTGCTTTGGCGCTTCTACACCGTGCCTGGCGATCCTTCGAAGCCGTTCGAAAGCCCGATCCTTGAGCAGGCGGCGAAAACCTGGACGGGAGAGTGGTGGAAATTTGGCGGCGGCGGAACCGTATGGGATTCGATCGTCTACGATCCTGAACTCGACTTGCTCTACATCGGCGTCGGCAACGGCGCACCGTGGAACTGGCGCATACGAAGTCCGCACGGCGGCGATAACTTGTTCTTGTCCTCGATCGTCGCTCTCAAACCAGAGACCGGAGAATATGTCTGGCACTATCAGGAAACTCCGGCGGAGATGTGGGACTTCACGGCCAGCCAACAGATCATCCTGGCGGACATTTCGATCGACGGCCAGGTCCGCAAAGTTCTTCTGCACGCTCCCAAGAATGGTTTCTTCTACGTACTGGATCGTGCCACCGGCGCCTTGATCTCTGCGAAGCCCTACACCTACGTCAACTGGGCGAGCGGCGTCGACATGCAAAACGGGCGTCCGATTGAAACCGCGATCGCGCGCTACCCGGGCAACGATCCCGCGCCGGTTGTGCCCGGGCCGCTGGGCGCGCACAGCTGGCAGCCCATGTCCTACAATCCGCTGACGGGCCTGGTCTACATTCCGGTGAATGACGTTGGGTTTAAATACAAATCGCCCCAACATTTTGAATTCAAGAAACTGGCCGCCAACTATGGCGTGGACGTCGTCGCCGCCGGAATGCCTCAGGATCCAAAGCTCAAGAAAACCATCCTCGACACGGTGAAAGGCAAGCTGGTGGCCTGGGACCCGGTGCAGCAAAAACCAGCCTGGGTCGTGGAGCAAGCCGGCCCATGGAATGGCGGCGTCTTGTCCACCGCAGGCAATCTTGTGTTCGAAGGAACCGCCAGTGGAAAGTTTGAAGCCTATGGCGCCGACTCCGGTAAGAAGGTCTGGTCCTTTCCCGCCCAAACGGGGGTCATGGCAGGGCCAGTTTCTTACACCGTAAATGGCGAGCAATATATTGCTGTGCTCGCCGGCTGGGGTGGGGTATTCCCGCTGGCCACAGGGGAGGTTTCGTGGAAATCCGGGAGGGTACGCAATGTCAGCCGCATGCTGGCGTTCAAGCTCGGTGGCAAAGCTATGTTGCCGCCCCTTCCAGAAGTCGAAGAACCGGTTTTGAGTCCCCCGCCCTCCAGGGCAAGCGCTGGCTCAATCCACAACGGCGAAGCATTGTTTCAACGTTACTGTGCCAGCTGTCACGGCGATGTAGCGGTGAGCGGCGGCGTTCTGCCGGATTTGCGCTACTCGGGCATGCTCGGTGGCGACCAGTGGTTTTACGTGGTGTTGAATGGAGCACTGAAATCGAACGGTATGGTCTCCTTCAGCAGTGAGCTTTCGCGTAAAGATGCCGCAGCCATTCGCGACTATGTGATCTTTCGCGCCAATCAGGGGCTTGCCGATGCCAAGAGTAATTCCGGAAAATGATCTTTCTCCCGGAGCTCTGATTCGGCGTTTTCGATCGATCACCCAGCGCTGGGGATAGTGAAGAAGTTCAGGCTTACGGTGGCCAGTTCCGAGGACGGGAACGTGCACTGATATCTCGGGTCGACGTGCAGCCCGGCTTCATGGGCGCTCTCCAGAAAAATCGGCAATTCCACCAGATACTGATCGGAGTATCCGTGAGTTCCATCGTATCCGACCGCCGGGGTTCGTTCCAGGTTGGCTGCGGTAAGGGCCGGGGACAAAGTGTGCAACTCCAAAACCAGCAGACCGAAGCGGCCCACGTATGGAGCCCAGCGGCGGAGATGGCGGAGCAGGTTCTCTTCCAGTTCATCGGGAGCGATTTCTTCTCCCAAACGGGAAAACGCGCCGGTCGAACGCCCCGCGCGAGTGCCTTTGACGTAATTGATCGCAGGAGAGTAGGGCCGATTATGATCGAGGAAGGATCTCACGTGCAGCAAGTCATGGATATCGAGGCCGAGTTCTTCGAGGTCACTGGCTAACTGGGCGGGACGAATGATATCGCCTTCGATGACATGGAAGGTCGGACACTCCGACCTGCGCAAGGTTTGCTTGGCCACGCGGCGGGCGACCTTGTTGAAATCGGCGCCGACGAGGATCAACGGGTGTTGGTCAAGGGTGCGGCCGCGAGCGGTCCGGTTCTTCACCACGGAATATAAGTGTTCCAGGAATGTCCCGTCGCCACATCCCATGTCGCAGATGCCCTGGGGCTGCTGTTCGAGAGGGCGGTTGAAGATTTCGATAATAATCTCGTCAACTTTTTTGAAATAAGTCTTGTGCGCTCCGCCACTGCCCCACACGTTCATGCCACGATTCACGTACAGCTCGACTCCGCCGGGGTCAATACGCGCAATTCGGGGATTGCCAAAGAGCAACGTGCTCACAATATTCAGATTCGGAAGGTAGGAAACGGTCACGCCGTATGAAGTCGCGATCTGTGACGCGTAGAGACCGCACGTGGTCAGCCGAATCGTGTTCTGCTCGCGTGCGACCCAACCCTGGGTCGCCAGCAGATCGAATATGAAACTCAGGCTGGATTTGTTTCCCGCCATAGCGTCGAGGTTTAGGGGTTGCCGCTCGAGTTGGGCCAGGACTCCGCCCCGAGCAAGCGCAACCATGGCCGGTCCGACAAGCATGCCGTCGAGATGACCGCGGACCTGCTGTGACACCTTTGCAGTGACCTCGTCTTCAGCGGGACTGATGCCCCAACGCTCCCAAGCGCGCTGCACCAGCAATTGAAGCGAGGGCAAAACTGGAGCGTCGGAGCTACCGAAAAGAAAGTCTTCCAGGAACACAGCCTTGGGGATAAATGAAATCACTTCACCATAGAGTGGCGGAGCCAAGGTCAGGGCAATCCTGCCTTCGTTGGTGAGCGAGTAGAAAGCGGATCGGCCGTTGTCTTCCAGCCGTTGTTCGAGCCAGCCACAGGCTGCCAAAAGGCGAAGCGCGACCCGCAGATAGCCGCGATTGCCACGGGTTCGATCCACGACATCGTCCAGTTTGACCCACTCCGACGAACCCTGGAAAAGATCAAACACCTTGCGGTCCCACAGCGCTTTCACCGTGGGGGCCAGGACGATACCCGCAAGATGACTGAACACCGCCGCTCGAACCGCAGCTTTCTCGTCTTGCACCATGGATCTGTCGCTTGTCAGCTAGTCAAAATCGTGTCCAGTCTGGCCTCAGGCTCGTCCTTCAAAAAGATTTCTGCCCTCGACCAGGGAGCTCATCTTCCGGTCCACGACGCTTCTCTGCAGCATCCAGAAACCGCAGTCCGGATGCACATAGCGCAGACGCTCGGGCCCCAGGGTCTTCACGATGTGCTCGATGCGCGAGGCCACCAGGTCGGGGCTTTCCACTTCGTTGTCCTTGATGTCAATCAGACCGACTCCGAGAGCGATCTTCGGATTGAGATCGGAGAAAACAGGCAACTCGTCATATCCGCGGCGCGCGAACTCGAGGACCAGATGATCCGTCCGCAGCGAATTCAAGAACGGGACAAGATCACGCCAGAAACCCCGCAGCATGGGCTGACCGCCGAAGTTGCCGAAGCAGATGTGGACGGCTTTCTCGTTCAGGATGCCATCCAGCACGTGGTTGATGGCCTCGGCCGCCCAGGGCGCGTCTTCGGGACTTCCTACGATGCTGGCTTCATCCAGTTGCACCATGTCGGCTTCGATCAGCTCCACCTGGCGGCGAAGAATCGATGCAATGTCCATCGCAAGATCGGCCACATCGCGATAGAAGCAATTGGTTAAGAGCCGCGAAAGCATGTGCGGGCCGGTGCAGGTGAATTTAAGCGGCAACTTCGTGAGTGGACTTACGAAGTCGTAGTCTCGCGGAAGGTTCAGAGTTCCCTCGCCCACCTTGCCCACCACCATGCCGGCAGTGAGAAGCCCCGCGGCGCGATCGGCCCGGAAGCGGTCGAAGTCGGAAAGAGCGAAGTGTTTGCGGATGCCATCCATCTGCGAAACGAAATAGTCCACCATTCCGTTGGTCTCAGGATGGCTGGGATCGAAGCGCATGAGTTCCCCGTCGGTGACCAGGTCCAGACCTGCCAATTCCTGGGTTTTCATGACCGCCATCACGGCGTCACGCAAGACCAGGCGCGAGCTATTTCCGACCAGCCAGGAGGGAACCGGATAACTGCCAACGACCGTCGCTTTGATTCGCGGACCCATGGTTCCTCCATCGGTGCCTTGCAACAGGATCTGGCGCGCATCTTAGCAGAGATGATTCTTTGCACGAAAGCGCGGCCTGCGCGCGATCGACGGAGAAAAATCCAACTGCTACAAACTGCGCTGATCCCGAGACCAAGCTAGTGCGATAACCCCTTGCGATCTTTGCGGTCTTTGGAGTTTCAGACCTCGACAGCAAGACCCGCGCACGATTCTGCAAAAGAGCGCCACGTAATATCAAACTTGACAGAGGCATTACATTACTCAGAGTCGAAGCATGGAATGGAATCTCGCATCCGAAGGAGCCTCCCGTGTACCGAAGCGATGTGGTTGGAAGTCTCTTGCGCCCCGAGTATCTGAAAGAGGCTCGTGAACGGCACGAGGCTGGCGAGCTTCCCGATGCGGCTTTCAAGCGAGTGGAAGACCGCGCCGTGGATGAAGCCGTGGCCCTGCAAATTCAGGCGGGCGTTGAGATGATTACCGATGGAGAGATGCGGCGCTATGCTTTCTACGGCCACCTCATCGACGCAGTGGAAGGCTTCGACCGGCTGGGCGGATGGGCCATCCCGTTTCGCAACGAGCAGGGAGAGAAACTGGTTTTGTCGCGTCCGGTGGTGGTTTCAAAACTCCGGCGCAAGCGTCCCATGTGTGCGGAGGAGTTCACCTACTTGCGGGCTCGCACCCAGCATCCGGCCAAGACCACGCTGATCAGCGCGCAACAGGGTGCGGCATATTACGATGGCGAGAAATCGCGAGCGGCTTATCCGAAGATGGAGAATTATCTGGCTGACCTGGTCGACATCCTGCGCGACGAAGTGCAGGAGCTGATCCGGTTGGGCTGCACCTACATTCAGATTGATTCCCCGCAATATACCGCCCTGCTCGACCCGCAGCTGCGGGAAGGATACCGCCAACGCGGAAACGATCCCGACCGGCTGCTGGATCTTTCCATCGAAATGGACAATGCGGTGATTGGGGACCATCCGGGCACAGTTTTCGGGTTGCACTTGTGCCGGGGAAACAATCAGAGCAAGTTCTACGCTGCCGGTGACTACGGCCCGATCACGAAGATTTTTCGCAATACAAACTTTCAACGCTTCCTGCTGGAGTACGACGACGAGCGCTCGGGTGGTTTTGAACCTCTGCGCCAGGTTCCGGAAGATCGAACCGTGGTCCTCGGACTGGTCAGTTCGAAAAAGGCCGCGCTCGAGAACAAAGACGAACTGAAGCAGCGCATCGCTGCCGCTGCCGCTTTCGTGGAACTGGAGAGACTGGCTCTCAGCCCGCAATGCGGTTTCGCGTCAACCATGGAGGGAAACCTGTTAACTGCCGCGGATCAGGAGGCAAAATTGCGCCTGGTGGCTGAGACCGCCAGGGAGGTATGGGGCAAACCCGCAGTCGAAGCTCGTTCCCGGGGGTGAGCGGTTTGCGGACACAAGGCCTGGGAATCCGGGCGGGGCGTATTCTTCGGGTACTGGTACGGGGCTGAAAACTATTTATCTTGACAGTTACCCGCTCTTATGACGAATATTGCCTTTAAGAAGGTGAACGTACGTTCGATAGAGTTAGTCTTGGGTCCATAAGTGACTTGGAAATAACTAGTTGGAACGTCCGTTCGAACAGGAGAAGCCTATGAGACCGCGTTCGTCTCTGGCAGTCTTGGTCCTGGTGGCGATGGCCCTGCTTTCCACTTCTCAAGCCTTCGCTCAGTTCATCAGCTTCGCCCAACTCAATGGCACGGTTTTGGACGAAAGCGGTCGTGCGGTCGTGAGAGCGGCCATTACTCTGCGCGAGATGGACACCAATCAGAACTACACAGCTACCGCCAATGACACTGGCTTCTTCGTCGTTCCGGCGCTTCCGCCAGGGCGATATTCGCTGACGGCCTCGTACAGCGGCTTTGGTAAATACACGCAGAACGGCATCGTGTTGAGCGTGGGCCAGACCGCGACGGTAAACGTCACCTTGAAAGTCGCAGCCCTGGGAGAGGTGGTAACCGTCACTACCGAAGCTCCCACCGTGGAGACAACGCGCACCGAGATCAGCAACGTAATCAACACGCAACAGATTCAGAACCTCCCGGTCAGCGGAAGGCTGTTTACGGATTTCGCCCTGCTCACGCCGGGCGTGGCTACGGGCCGGACCAGCCTGGGGACCACGTTCACCGAGTTTGAGATTACGCAAATCTCGTTCGGCGGCATGCGTTCGTTCAGCAACATCATCACCGTCGACGGCGCTGACTTTATCAACTCGAATACTGGTGTGCAGCGCGCCACTCCTCCCCAGGAATCGGTGGCCGAATTCCGCGTGGTGAACAACAGTTTCGGATCGGAGTATGGCCGGGCCTTGGGCGGCATCGTCAACGTCGTCACCAAGTCCGGAACCAACGAACTTCACGGCTCCGTGTACGACTATCTGCAGAACAGCGCGGTGGACTCGCGCTCGCTGCTGCAGCCCAGTCCGGCGCCGTTTCTCCTGCGGCAGAATCAATTTGGAGGCACTCTCGGCGGTCCGATCCGGAAAAACAAGACTTTCTTTTTCCTGAACTACGAGGGTCAGCGGCGAGGCGAGGCTCCAGTCCTTCCTCCCGACTTCCGGAGTAATGTCGCCGCGATCAACCAGGCGAAAGCATATCTGGGAATTCCGGGAGAAAATCCCAACCCGCTCAAGACCAAGGACAACGACTACGGCTTTGCCAGGCTCGATCACCAGGTTAGCAACAACAATCGCCTGTCGCTGCGCTACAACGTGGAAGATGCACGTGACCTGAATCAACTGGTCGGCAACACCGAAGATGGCGGCGGCATTGGCACGCCCAGCGGCGGACGGGATCTGTTCATTCGCGATCAATCTCTGGTGGGAACGGTCAACACCCTGCTCAAGCCAGAACTGGTGAACACCGCCCTGGTGCAGTACGCCCGGCGGCACTACAACTTTCCCGGAGTGACCGGCGAGCCCGACCTGGATATTCCTAACGACCTTTCATTGGGCCACAACTTCGGCACTCTAGATTCAATTTACGAGAGCCGGATACAGTTCTCCGACTCGCTGGGATGGGTCAAGGGCAATCACTACTGGAAATTCGGAGTTGACACCAACAACATTTGGGACGCCACCATCTATCCCGGATTCACGCCGGCGCGAATCATCTTGCCCGGTCTCAACTGCCTGGTGGACTTTGCCAACTTTGTGGACAAACCCGCGGGGCCGCCTCTGTCACAAATCTCCAGCCAGGGGCCTTGCCCTCTTCCTCCCTTTGCCAGTGGTGTCGCGGTCACTTTCTACGGTGTCGCGCTGGCCAGAAATAACTATGTGGACGGCCAGCCGCCGCTCAATAATGCAACCCCGCTCGACACCACAAACTGGGGGAATGCCTTTGCACCAGGCCTCCGCAACAACTATCAGTACCTGCTCAACCACGGCTACTACGGTTTCTTTGCCCAGGATCAGTGGCGGCTTAATTCCAAGCTGACTTTGAACTATGGCCTGAGGTACGACTTCGAGACTGGGTTATCTGACCAGATCGATTCCTACTGGGGCGCGGTCCAACCGCGGCTTGGGTTTGCGTATGCGCCGGACAACAAGACGGTGATACGGGCCGGGGCCGGAATGTTTGCCGATCGCAACAGCATGACTTTCTTCTTCATCACCGGAAATCAGAAAACAATTGTGGGAAATTCGGATCCGAACCAGAATTTCCTCCCCGGCATAACCCTCCCCATGGTTCGGAAAGGAGCGGAAACAGGTGGCTGGCAACTAAATGCAGTTAACCTGGCGGCGTTCTTACCCGGAGGCGTCACCTGTTCTCCCTTCCTCACGCTACCTCCCCCGGCTCCTCCGCTTTGCCTGAACGCGCCCGCAGTCACAGCTCTGAGCATACTTACCAACGGTACCTATCCCACCGAAAACATTACCGGCCCGTGCCCGCCAGCTTGTACCGCCGGCGCCGGGGGGATGGATCGCCACAACAGCAAGCTGCCCTATGCCGAACAAGCCAGTCTGGAAATTGACCGCCAGGTGGGGAATTCGCTGACCATCGACCTTGGCTACCTCTTCGTGGGCGCTCACCGACTGGTGCTGGGCAACGGCTTGAACACTTCCTGTCCCGTAGGCACAAGCAAACCAAATAACCCGACCGGGCCGCCATTTGTGCCCGGCCCGCCCTTCAATTCTCCGGCCGCTCAAGGTTGGCTCAATCCGGACGGCACCATCAGCGACTGTACGGGAACTCCGCAGCTTCTCGCGGGCAAACCCTTTTTCACGGGAAACGAATTTTCCAACGGCGGATTCCTCGACTACAACATCAGCACGGTAAATGCGAACTATCACGGTCTCACCGTGCAAGCCATCGAACGCATGGGCAAGTATTTCAATCTCAATGCGAACTACACCTGGTCGCACATCATCGACGACGGAAACTTCACCACGTTTATCAACCTGCCGCAGAACCAGTTCGATAACAAGTCCGAACGGGGCAACTCGAACCAGGACGTGCGCCACAGGTTCATCGCGAACTTCACCGCGTCCACGCCCAACCACGGTTTTGCTTTTACCCGCAACTTCAGCTTGAGCAGCATTATCACGATACAGAGTGGACGGCCATTCACCATGTTCGTTGGGGGTGACGCCAACGGCGACACCAATCCCGTAACCGACCGCGTGGGCCTCTCGGGGAGAAACTCATATATCGGCCAGCCGCTGCGTTCCTGGGATTTGCGGGTTTCCCGTGCTTTCCAGATGACTGAGCGTTTGAAGCTCGACTTCGCCGTGGATGCGTTCAACGTTCTAAACCGGCAAAATATTGACGAAGTATTCAGCGTTTACGGCTCGCCTGTATTTTGCGGGGCAGTTCCGCAGCACTTTGGGGATGCCGCCTCACTCACGGCTCAGGCCGGCCAGGCAGCCTGCAACTTCACACCTCCGCCGGGAATTACTCCTCCCGCGACATTTGCTGTCCCTCCGACGGCGAATACTAGTTTTGGAACCCCCAGAACCATGCTCAACCCGCGGCAGTTGCAGTTCTCGGCGAAGTTTTCGTTCTGATGTGCGAAGTAAGAAATGGTCCAAGTTCGCGAACCACGAAGGACTACGAAGTTGCACGAAGGAACGAATTCTAGGGATGGCCTTTGTCTAACTTTGTGTCCTTTGTAGTGAACTCAGGACTGCCCGCGAGAGCCACGATCGCTCAACTCCGCAGAACCGAGCAGGCTCTCCACCAGAGCCTGGGGCATGGAAAAGAACGGCGAGTGGCTGCAGTCCAGCGAAAACACCCGATCACACTTGGTAGCCTCGTACATTGCGTGCTGCACCGAAGCGGAAATTGCGCGGTCCTGCAAACATTCCACATAAACCCTGGGTATCCGGCCGAAGTTGCCGGGCGTGATCTTAATAGGGGTGGCCAGTGGCGCGGTTGCCTGCGGCACTAGAAGAGACGTCGCGCGTTCGACGTCCTGCTCGCTACAGTCTCCGTAGAATGCCTCTCTTAGGACACCCGGCTTGACCGTTGCCGAAGTTTTGTCGTCGGAGAATTCCAGATTGGGCAGAACCAATGCTTCCCTGTCCGGTTCGGCCAGTTGCAGCAGGGGCTGACCATCTTGCAGCAGAAACGCACAGACGTACACCAACGCACGAACCGAATCCGGCCGTCGCTCCGCAGCCTGCGAGATAACAATCCCGCCCATGCTGTGCCCTGCCAGCACGACCGGCTCGGAGCACTGGTCGATCACGTCGAGTACGCGCTCCGCATAGGCTTCCAGCGTGACTTGTGCGACCGGAGTCGTGTCGTTGCCGTGCCCCGGCAGGTCAGGAGCGTGGACCTTATGACCGTGTTGCGTGAGCAGTCTGGCCACTTTGTCCCAGCACCAGGCGCCGTGCCAGGCTCCGTGAATGAGGACAAATGTGCTCATTGTGCTTCCTCCGAGCTGTTCTGGTTGCAGCCTTCACTCGGCGCGCCTTCCCACTGCCAGTCTTGATAGCGCTGGCGCAGTTCCATCTTCATCAGCTTCCCGGTCGAAGTATGGGGAAGTTCATCGAGGAAAACAAATGCGTCGGGCAGCTGCCACTTGGCAAACTTTTCGGCCAGAAATTCCCGCAATTGCTC
>WNFO01003960.1_pt1 | contig 12724 bp, 12 predicted proteins | sample 5400251 | NCBI WGS metagenome assembly WNFO01 (sample SAMN13153354, study PRJNA577476) | soil metagenome | isolation source: 100 cm saprolite under Madrone tree | place: USA:California | collected 2016-06-14
CGCCATTGCGTGGCCTATACGCGCGGAATCGCGTGTATGAAGGCGTGACTGGGATGGAGTCGTTTGCTCCGTGGCTGGAACGCCTGGAGAAGAGCATTACCGAGCGGGTGCTCGCGCAAATCCTCAGCGAAATCCCTTCTGAGTGGTATGAGGACGATTATGATGCGGTGGCGTGGCTACTCGAGCAGCTTTACCGCCGCAGAAAGCTGGTTCCAGAGCTGCTGCTGGCCGCGAAAAACACCACGCGGCAGCCATTTCCGAACTGGCGATAAACCTCTGGCGTCCCCGGGCCGCGAGCCAGGCTTAGGCAAGGAGGGTGGACCCATGGCGGAAGTAATCAAGATGGCGACACCACGGCCATCGGAGCGAGCGCTGGCGTACCACGTATTACGCTATGTGCCCAACCTGGTGCGCGATGAGTGGGTGAACATCGGCGTGCTGATCTTCAACCCGGAGACCGGCGAGCGGCGCTTGCGCTTGATCGAAGACCAGGTCGAATACAACCGCGTCCGGAGGCTGCATCCTTCCGCGGACGAGGCGGTGTTGCGGGCCCTGCGCGATGGACTGGAGGATTACCTGGACCCTGAGAGGGACAATGGTCCGGCGATTCCCTTGGAGAAGATCCTCAGCAAGTGCGACGAGACCCTATCCACTGCGCTGCAAATTGCGCCACAAAAGGGCGTGCTAGCCGATGATCTAGACGCTGAACTGGAACGGCTTTACAGCGATCACGTCGCCGTGCCGCCGCGTCTTCACAGCCGGGTTGGGCAACCAGGAAACCGCGCCACAATTCGCGCCTACTGCGCACAGGTCTTCAAGCAGGCGCGCATTTGGGACAAATTGCAGAAGTCCGTGCACGTGGCTGAATTCACCTTTCCCGGCGATCCTTCGAGGCTGGACTATAGCTACCACCGGAACGGAACGCGCGGATTTATTCACACACTATCGGTTTCGCGCGCGCCGCAAGAAGCTAAGTCATTGTCTTATAATGCCAGACACATCGCCGAGAAAGCGCGCTATCCTACTGAATTTACGGCCGTTACGGATGTTGCACTCTCCCGCGGCAATGATCGCCACTGCTTCGTAACGGACACTCTGCGCGAAGTTGGAGTCGAGCCCGTGCCCATGGAAGGGCTGGCGGTATGGGTCGCTAAGTTCCGGCATTCGTTGCTGCAATAAAGGATTCCCCGGAAGCTTCAGAGCACGCAAGGGAATCCGTCTACATGCACCACTACCTGCTCTCCTCTGGGAACGTGGGCCTAATTCAGGCAATCGTTAGCGCAAGTTGCGGCTCGCGCAGGCGGCTGCTAAAATCCAAGATTCATCGCGATACGGTCCTTCAGCAGGCCCGGCCGCAACGTTCGATCAGCCTGGTTCCCATCGGCACCGTAAACGGCTTCTGGCACTCCGGAAGGGAGATTGCGCGTGGCAAAGTACGACGTGGCAATTATCGGCAGCGGACCGGGCGGGTATGTGGCGGCCATCCGCGCCGGCGAGTTGGGCCTCAAGACCGTGGTGGTCGAGAAGGATCCGTTCCTCGGCGGCACCTGCTTGCACGTCGGCTGCATCCCCACCAAGGTTTTGCTGCACCACGCCGAGGTTTACGATCATTTCAAAAACGCCGCGGAGCTGGGCTTCGAGGTGAGTGGGCTGAAGATCAACTGGGGCAACGTGCTGGCGCGCAAGGACAAGATCGTCAAGAAGCATGCCAAGGGTATCGAATTCCTTTTCAAGAAAAATAAGGTGGAGTGGGTGCAGGGCTGGGGGCGCTATGAAGGGCCCGGCCGCGTCAGCGTCGAAAAAGACGGCAAGACCACGCAGATCGAAGCTTCCAACATTTTGCTGGTCAGCGGCTCGGAAGCGCGCGCGCTGCCGGGCATCGAGCCCGACCACAAAACTATCTTGACCAATCGCTCCATCCTGGAGCTGCCGGAAATTCCCAAAACGCTCATCGTCGTGGGCGCTGGCGCCGTGGGCGTCGAATTTGCATCCATCTACAATTCCTTCGGCACGCAGGTCACGATTCTCGAGGCGTTGCCGCGCGTGGTGCCCGTGGAAGACGAAGAAATTTCCGCGGAACTGGACAAGGCCTTCCGCAAGAGGAATATCGGCATCTACACGCAGGCCATGGTCGAAGCCGTGAAGAAGGACGCCAAGGGCGTGAGCGTCAGCTTCAAGGACAAGGACGGGAAAGCGCAGACGCTGCAAGCGGAAAAGCTGCTCCTGGCCGTCGGGCGCAAGCCCATGACCGACAATTGCGGCCTGGAAAAATCGAAGGCCCAGGTCGAGCGCGGCGCGGTGCACGTCGGCCCTTACATGGAGACCGCGGAAAAAGGCCTTTATGCCATCGGCGATATCGTTTTCGGGTTGCCGCTGCTGGCGCACGCGGCCATGATGGAAGGCATCGCCGCGGTCACGCACATCGCCGGGAAACCCGCGCCGGCCATCGTCAAAGAACGCATCCCCAACGCCACCTACTGCGAGCCGCAGATCGGTTCCATCGGCTTGACCGAAAAGCAAGCGCGCGACGCCGGTTACTCGGTGAAAACCGGCAAGTTTCCATTCGTCGGCAACAGCAAGGCCACCATTCTTGGCAGTCATGGCGGCTTCATCAAAGTGGTTTCCGAGGAAAAATTCGGCGAAGTGCTGGGCATTCACATCATCGGCCCGCTGGCCACGGAGATTCTCGCGGAAGCTGCCGCGGTGCTGCACCTCGAAGGCACGATCGACGATATGATGAACATGATGCACGCGCATCCCACGGTGTGGGAAGGCATGGGCGATGCTTTCGCCTCCGTGCGCGGATTGCAGATCAACGTCTAGCCCGAGAATGACCACCTGCCTCATCATCGATCTCGGCCTCATCGGCTACGCCGAAGCGTACGCGCTGCAAAAGCGGATCGTGGCGGGGCGCAAAGCCGACGCTATCGAAAACGTGCTACTGCTTTGCGAGCATTCGCACGTAATCACGCAGGGGCGCAACGGCAAGCGCAAGCATCTGCGAGCGAGCGAAAACGTGCTGCGGCAGAAGGGCGTCGAGTTTTATGAAACGAGCCGCGGCGGCGACATCACCTATCACGGCCCGGGCCAAATTGTCGGTTATCCGATCCTGAATCTCGCGGCCATCCGCCGCGATGTAGTGTGGTACGTGCGTATGCTGGAAGAAGTGATGATTCGGGCATCGCGCGATTTCGGTGTAGCGGCGACTCGCGAGGCGGGTAAGACCGGGGTGTGGGCCGCGACAGCGAAAGATTCACCGCAGCGCACACAGAGGGCACAGAGCGGAGCGGAGACGGCGGAGAAGCTTGGCGCCATCGGCGTGCACATCAGCCGCTGGGTCACTTCGCACGGGTTTGCATACAATGTTTCGACCGATTTGCGCTTTTTCGATCTAATCGTTCCCTGCGGCATTGCCGGCCGCAAAGCGACATCGCTGGAGAAACTCCTGGGCCGCGGCGTCGATTCCCGCGAAGTCGCCGCGCGTTTGACGCAACACTTCGGCCAAATCTTCGGCCTAGACATGCGACCCGCATCTCATGACGAGTTGTTTGAACGGTTGCACGAAGTGGAATTATCACGGAGTGGCGCAGCGACAGTGGCGCAGCCCATCCTGGCTGTGCGGGAGCCCGGCTGAACATGAATCGTACGCCCACTGCCGGAGAACGCAGGAAGATGGACCTGACCCGCCAGCAGTATCTGGACCTGTACTACTACATGCGCTTGAACCGCGCGGTGGAAGACACCATGGTCAAGCTCTTCCGCCAAAACAAAATCGTCGGCGGCCTGTACTCCAGCCTTGGCCAGGAAGCCATTTCCGTGGGCAGCGCCTACGCGCTGGAGAAAAAAGACTGGCTGGCGCCTATGATCCGCAACATCGGCGCGCTGCTGGTCAAGGGTGTGCCGCCCCGCGATATCTTCATGCAGCACATGGCCAAGTACGATTCGCCGACCAAAGGCAAGGACGGCACCAGCCACTTTGGCGACCTGGACAACCTGCACATTGTCTCGCCGATTTCCATGCTCGGCGACCTGATTCCCGTGATGGCTGGCGTGGCCATCGCCGGCCGCTATCTCGGCCAGAAAATTGTGGCCATGACCTGGATCGGCGACGGCGGCAGCTCCACCGGAGTGTTTCACGAAGGAATGAATTTCGCGGCCACGCAGAAGGCGCCATTCGTGCTCATTCTGGAAAATAATCTGTGGGCCTACTCGACTCCCGTGCGGCGCCAGGTGCCTCTCGAAAATCTCGCCGACCGCGCGAAAGCTTACGGCATCAACAGCTACATCGTGGACGGCAACGACGTTGTGGCTATGTACAAGACCGCCAAGGAAGCCGTCGACCGTGCGCGTGCCGGGGAAGGGCCGATCCTGATCGAAGCCAAAACGTTTCGCCGCCTGGGCCATGCGCAGCACGATCCCGCCGAATATGTTCCGAAGGAGATGCGTGCTTACTGGGAAGCGCGCGATCCCATCCTGCTGTACGAAAAATTCCTGATGTCCGAAAAGCTGCTCGATGCCAAGGGACAAAAGGAGATCGAGGACAAAATCGACGCGCTGCTCCAAAAGGAACGCGACTTCGCCGAAAATTCGCCCATGCCGCCGGCTGAGTTTGCGGCCGAAGGCGTTTATTGCACCGGTGACGCCTGCCACAAGATTCAACCGAGATGGGAGCGCGACAAGCGCGAAGTCATGCCGCCGAGGTCCAGCGTGCAGGCGGTCTGGACGGTCGAAGGTTTCGGCGCCGGCAAAGGCTCGGGTGGAGGAATGGCACCCATCCATTTTGGCGACACGCCGGCCACCGTGGAAAAGGCGGAAAACGAAGCGATACTGGCTCCTAAGTCCGCCCTCAAAACCGTCGGCAAGAAGTCAGCGAAAGTCGCCAGCGCTCGTGGAGCCGGGGCGCTTCGCCGGCGCACGCAAGGCAAGCGGAGATAATCGATGGCCGGCGGCAAACCCAATGGCAATGCGGCGGGCAGCAATGGCAGCGGCGGCCCGGTCACGTTTCTCGAAGCCATCAAGCAAGCCATGTTTGAGGAGATGGAGCGCGATCCCGCCGTCGTGGTCATCGGCGAAGACGTCGGTGTCTATGGCGGCGCGTTCAAGACCAGCGAAGGCCTGCTCGAGCGCTTCGGCTGGGAGCGGGTGATCGACACGCCCATCAGCGAGAGCGCCATCATCGGTGCGGCCTGCGGCATGAGTTATCTCGGCTTGCGCCCCATTTGCGAGATGCAGTTCATCGATTTCATCGCCTGCTGCTTCAACCAGCTCACCAATTTCGTAGCCAAGGGCCACTATTTGTGGAACGCGCCCGCCCCCATCGTTGTTCGCGGCCCTTCCGGCGGCGGCGTGCACGGCGGGCCGTTTCACTCCGCGAATCCGGAAATGTATTTCGTGCACACACCCGGCTTGAAGGTCATCTATCCTTCCACGCCCTACGACGCCAAGGGTTTACTCAAGGCCGCGGTGCGCGATAATAATCCCGTGCTCTTCTTCGAACACAAGTTCCTCTACCGCCGCATCAAGGAAGAGCTGCCTGCCGAGGATTACACCGTGCCCATCGGCAAGGCCGCGGTGCGCCGCGAAGGCCGTCACCTCACGATCCTCTCTTACGCCGCGATGATGCACACGTCGCTCGAAGCCGCCGAAGCGCTCGCCAAGGAAGGCATCGAGGCGGAAGTGATCGACCTGCGTACCCTGCTCCCTCTCGACGAGGAAGCGATTTTGCAGTCGGTGAAAAAGACCAACAAAGTCCTGGTCGTCCATGAAGACACGAAGACCGGCGGCATCGCCGGCGAAATCGCCGCCATTCTTTGCGAGAAAGCGTTTGCCGACCTCGACGGCCCGCTCATGCGCGTCGCTTCGCTCGATACGCCTGTGCCGTACGCGCCGACACTGGAAGACTATTTTCTGCCCAACGCGCAGAGGGTTTTCGCCGCCGCAAAGGAGCTGGCTCGGTATTAGGCTTTGGTGGCACAGCCAATCTTGGCTGTGCTCTTCGATTTGAGCAGGTTAGAGGAGAACGCAAATGGCAGTCGACATCGTAATGCCCCAGATGGGCGAAAGCATTTTTGAAGGCACCATCACGAAGTGGCTGAAGAAGCCCGGCGACAAGGTCGAACGTGACGAGCCGCTTTTTGAAATTTCGACCGATAAAGTCGACGCGGAAATTCCCTCGCCTTCCGCCGGCGTGCTGAAAGAGATCAAAGTCGGCGAAGGCAAGACCGTGCCTATTCAAACCGTCGTCGGAGTTATCGAAGCCGGTGACGGCGCCGGCGCCGCAAAAGCCGCGGCCACTGCTCCAGCGCCCGCGCCGAAGGCCGCGGAGCCGGCGAGAGTTCCCGCCCCCGCGCCTGCTGCGAAGCCGCAAATCGTGCCGCCGCCGCAGGCTGCAAAACCCGCCGCTCCGGCGCCCGCTGCTGCTGCTTCCGGACCGGGCCCTGCGCCCTCGCGGCCCGCCGGAGAACGTATCCACAGCTCGCCGCTGGTCCGCCGAATGGCCAAGGAACACGGCATCAATCTCGGTTCGGTGCCCGGCACCGGGGCGGGTGGCCGCATCAGCAAACAAGACATTGAGGCCTATCTCGCCGGTGGCGTTCAGCCGTCGGCGGAAGCTGCCGAACCCGGAGCCGCCGAGTACGCGCCGGCAGCCTCTGCTCCGCAACGCGCCGCCGCTGCGCCTCCACCGCCGCCCGCAACTTCTGGCGGCCAGGTTCACGTCGCCTTTGAGTCCGCCGTGCCCCGCGAAAAAATGTACTTCGGCCATTACGAAGTGCAGCCCATGAGCGTCATGCGCCAGCGAATCGCCGAGCACATGATCGCCTCCAAGCGCGTCTCCGCGCACGTCTATTCCGTCGACGAAGTGGACATGACTAAAGTGGCCTCGTTGCGCGCCAAATCCAAAGACGAATTCGAGAAGCGCTACGAGACCAAGCTGACCTTCATGCCCTTTTTCATCAAAGCCGCGGTTGCCGGCTTGCGTGCCTTCCCCACCATGAACGCCTCCCTCGACGGCACGAACGTCATCATCCACAAAGAGATCAATATCGGCATCGCCGTGGCCCTAGATTGGGGGCTGATCGTCCCGGTTATCAAGAATGCCGACGAAAAAAACCTCCTCGGCATCCAGCGCAATTTGAACGATCTTGCCGAGCGCGCGCGCACCAAAAAGCTCAAGCCCGATGAAGTCCAGGAAGGCACTTTCTCCATCACCAATCCCGGCGTATTCGGCGGCCTCTTTGGCCTGCCGGTTATCAGCCAGCCCAACGTCGGCATCCTCGGCCTCGGCGCCATCGAAAAGCGCCCGGTGGTGATCAACGACTCCATCGCCATCCGCTCCATGTGCTACGTGACGCTCAGCTATGACCACCGCGTGGTCGACGGCGCCATCGCCCATCAATTCCTGCACAAGGTCAAGGAAACGCTGGAAAACTGGAGCGAGCCGCTCCTTTAAGGCGCAACAGTCCGAAATCCGCCCATTTTGCGCCAGCCGTACTTTTCACTTGACGCGAGGTACCTGTTTGTGTATCATCTTGATGGGTAAAATCGTGCCCAGTCTTCCCTGACTCGGTTCGATCCCGGCATCCCCGCATACACAGAAAACGTTTCGCGATTCCGGTAAGTCTCCTAATCCCAATAGCTTGCAGCCTCTTTAGAAAACGCCGCCTCTGCCGCCCTAATGGAATCAATGACTTACAGCCTCTTCTGCAGCTCAGTAGTTAGTGAAGTCTTTTATTTAGAGTAACTTAGAGCCTCTTTGCAAAAACACCCGGGTGGGGTACGCACTTGTCGTGCTCCGATCTTCATGTCCCCCGGCCCGATCGGCGGCCTCGGGGTTGTCAAGCTCCAAAATACGGTGGCTCGCCTGGCCGGTCGCGGAAAGAAAAGTAAAGTATACTTGCATTTGTGTTTACTAATGGTATATAGTACAAGCCTTGTGAGGAGTGCACGCAAACCCCGCGCAGCAAGGAGCGACTATGCGCATGAAAACAGAAGACCGCTGGCATTGTACCAATCCGGCTTGCGGATGCGACGTGCTGGTCGGGAGCGGTGCAAGCGCGGAGGGAGAAAATCCCCGCTGCTCGTGCGGCGCGACGATGAAAAAGAAATACCCATCGCCGGCGCTCACCTATCTGGACTTTCTTCGCCTGGACGAAGCACCCAAGGTCACCCCTCGCGAGGAGTAGACGGTGCGCGGCTCTCTCTTCGGTTTCTCGCCGGGGCCCGGCTCCCGGAGATCGCTGTCGGCCCGCGGTCAGGTTCTTAATACCTTCGCGGGCCTCGGGTTCAGTGTAGCGTTCTCGCTGCTCGCGCTGGGCGGCTATCTGATCGAGCAGCAATTCGAGAATCCGGTCGCGGCGCAGTCCGTGGGATTGCTCTTTGCTGCGCTGCTGATCGCCACGGCGATCACGCTGTTATATTGCCTGCTGCATCCATCCAGGAAGGCGCGGCGCCGCGTCCCTGTCTGGCCAGCTGGAGCTTCCTGGGAACATAAAACGGAGGTGGTTGCCAGGTGCAATACGGGGGCGCGAACGAAACACCGCGCCGATCTGCCACTGCATGGCCGTTACGTGGACCGCACGCGCATCCTGATTCAGCGGAAGGTGGGGATTCACGCGCGAGGAATGGCCGGGAAGTAGCGCTCCTCCAGAATCAGCCGGTGATGCAGTTCGTGCCCGGCCACAATGAACGCCAGCGCGCGCACGCTGACTTCGTTCTTGTTAGCCACGCCGCGCCGCTGCCAGGCCTCTTTCTGCAGGGACTTGAAGAACGCGATGGTGGCCGCGCGCACCAATCCGAACTCCTCGGCCAAATCCGCCAGCGTGCGCTCCGCGAAGTTCCCTCCGCGCACGTAATCGTCTTGCTCGAAGCCGGAAAGCGGCGTCTGGTCTCCGCGCGCAATCCGCAAAGCGCGGTACGCGAAAATGCGCTCGGTATCGCACACGTGCCCCAGCACTTGTTTGACCGTCCACTTGTCCGGCGCATAGCGGAAATTGCCGTCGCGTTCGCTGCGCGCCGCAAATAGCTGCGCCATTTGCAGCCGCTGGGCTTCCAGGATGCCCACAATGTCGTTGCCTTTGACCTTGGATATATAAGTTTCGTAGGAGGGCGCGTACTCCCCGGGTCCGGGTCTGCTCGCTGCGGCTCTTTTCGGTTCCATCCGCATAGTATACCGCCGCTGCCTGCTATGAATTCAATGGCACGATTCATCTATCAAGACTGCGCGGGGGGAGCTTCAGGGGCGCCGATCTGCTCCTGCACGGCACGGCGGAACTCCTGCGGGTGCGCGATCATCAGAAAGGACTCCGGGGTTCCGCCCGTCCCGCGCACGATGACCGAACCATAGCCCAGCACTCTACCCGCGGTGCTTTCTTGCACGCCGATGCTTTCAACGCGCGAAAGCATCAAGTCCAGCGTGCGCCGGCTGGTCAAGCCGGTCTTGATCAACACGCGCCGGTTGGTGACCGCCATCTCCGTGGCGTTGCGTTTGGCGACTCCATAGCTGAACGTACTGATGGCCGCCGCCAGCAGGACGGCCCCGGCAATAGCCATCATTTGGGGACTGATTGTGGCGCTGCCCACCACCAGCCCTGCGGAGTCCTCCGTAGCGATAGCTTCCGCCAACAGCGCCACGCCCGGCACAAGCATCAGCAAGCCCACAAACATTGGACCGAGCAGCACCAACCAGTGATGCCGGGTTCGATACAGCAGCGTCTCTCCCGGCACGAGATTCCTATCGACGTAGCCCATTTGCGTCCCTCCCAGCGCCTTGGTGCTTAAATTCCACTTTGTTTCCGGAAGCTGCGCGAATCATACTTGATGGCCGTCCGCTGTCAAATCTTGGATGCACGCGCGGATAAACGCGGAGCGCAAGCGCTGGCGCAGCGAAGAGGTAAGAACGGAGAGTTCATTGCACGCCGAAAAAATTCGAGTCGCGTTTCAGGGCGAAGCCGGCGCCTTCAGCGAAGCAGCCGCGGTGCAGTTGCTGGGTGAAGAAATTGTTACCGTGCCTCGCCCGACCTTTGACGCCACGTTTCGCGCCATCCCCGAAGGCGTCGCCGACGCATTGCTCGTCCCGGTAGAGAACTCGCTGGCGGGCTCGGTGGTGCGCGTTTACGATTTGCTCCTGGAGAGCGAACTAGCGATTGCTGCGGAAACAATTCTGCCCATTGAGATGAACTTGATTGCCTGCCCGGGCGCTTCGCTCAGCGACATTCGTTCCATTTCCTCGCACCCGATGGCGCTGGCGCAGTGCGAGCGATTCTTCAGCCAGCATCCCCACATTCAGCGAATCCCTTCCGAAGATACGGCCGGAAGCGTGCGTGAGGCGCTGGCGCGCGGCGACAAAACCCATGCCGCGATTGCCGGCAGACGCGCCGCGGTTCGCTATCGCGGCGAGATCATTGCCGAGAAAATTCAAGACAACGCGGAAAACTTCACGCGCTTTGTATTGCTGCGGCCCGCGAAAGGGGCGGTAAGCTCTCACGCTACGGAAGCCCGCAAAATGTCGATTGCCATGCGCCTCGCGCATCGCCCCGGCTCGCTGCTCTCCTCGCTCGAGCCGTTCGCCCGCAACGGCGTGAACCTTCTAAAAATCGAAAGCCGCCCGATTCACGGCCGCCCCTGGGAATATCAGTTCTTTATCGACGTGGAAGCGGATAGCGTCGCCCGCCTCCAACAAGCGCTCAGCGAAGTGCGTGAAGCCGCGCATGAAGTCCGAGTCCTGGGTTTGTATTCCGCGGCGCAAAGCCGCTTCTGATCCTTGATGACCTCATCGCTACATCATTTTTTAGCAGTAGCTGCAGGCTTCCTCGCCCATCATGCCGCTATTGCCGTTCCCGCCGGTGACATCATCGCTGATGCGGCGCAGGCGGCGGCCGAGGCGTTCCGCAAGCTGGTGCCTCGCGCGCCACAGTCGAGCCTTCAGCGTATTTTCCGTCACACCGAGCTTCTTCGCGGCTTCGCCAGTGGAATATCCCTCCATTTCGCGAAGCACAAACGCGGTGCGCAGGAGCGGCGAGAGCTCGTCCAGATTCTCGCTGATTATTTCGCGCAGCTCCGTACCCTCAAACACTTGCTCGGGATTCGGCCCTTTGGCGGCGAAGCGCTCGGTCGCCGGCAATTCGTCCTCGCGGGGCGTTTCGTCCAGCGAGACGGCTGGCCGCGCCTTTGCGCTGCGCCGGCGCATCAACGCTGCGTTGATCACGATGCGCGTCAGCCAGGTGGAGAATTGCGAGCGGCCTTCAAACCGCTTCAGGTTGCGATATGCAGAAAGCAAGCCGTCCTGCAAGGCGTCTTCCGCATCTTCGGCATTGCCGAGCACACGCAGGGCGGTCTGAAACAGCGGGCGATGATAGCGGCGGAACAGCGCCTCCACCGCTTGCGAATCCCCACGCTGCCCGGCGCGGATCAGCTTATCTTCATTGAATTGCAATCCTACTGCTACTTGCGTTGCCATTTGAGTCCCCCCATCTAGTGCAAAACTGTTTTGACGCACGGTGCGCGCCGCCGGCTCAATGCACCGGCACGCTGCCGGCTTGTTTCCTCGGTTTCTTCAGCAGCAAAAGCACCGGGAGCACCGCGAAGAGCACGACGCCCAGCATTTTGAAATTGTCGATAAACGCCAGCATCGCCGCTTGTCTCTGTACCGTGCCGTAAATCATCTGCTGCGCTTGCGTGGCGGCGTGCGCAAGACTGGAGCCCGCCGCAACCAGCTTCACTTGCGTGCCATTCAGCATATTGTGGTACGCCGCACTGTAGGTGTTCACGTGGTCGGCCAAACGCGCCTGGTGCGCCTGCGTGCGCCGCGCCAGCATCGTTGTGACCGTAGCGATGCCCACGCTGGCGCCGACATTGCGCGCCAGGTTGATGATGCCGGTACCCATGTTGGTCTTTTCCCGCGGCACGTACGCGAACGCGGAGACGTTGATGGGAATAAACAAGAATGCCAAGCCAAGCCCCTGCAACATGCGCGCGCGCACCGCGTGACCGTAGTCCAGTTGCAGATCCCAGCCAGCCATCACGAAAAGAGAGGACGCCACGACAATGCAACCAAATCCAATCAGCAACCTGGTGTCTACTCTCGACACCAAGAAACCCACGACCGGCATCATGCACATAATCACCGCGCCACCCGGCGACAGCGCCAGTCCCGCGAGTTCGGCCGTATACCCCATCATTTGCTGCAAAAATTGTGGTATCAGCACCGTGCTGGCATACATCACGAAGCCAAGGAAAAACATGGCGATCGTGGCGATCGCGAAATTGCGATTCTTCAGCATGTGCAAATCGACCACCGGTTCCTTCTGCCGCAGCTCCCAGAAAATCCCAGCCACGATGCCGATGATCATCAGCACGAAAAAGACGCGGATGAAGTCGGACGCCAGCCAATCGTCGCGCTGCCCCTTGTCCAAGATGATCTGCATGCTGCCCAGGCCCAGGCTGATCAAGCCAATGCCGATGTAATCGATGCGGAACCCGCTCTTGATGCTCGCTCGCTTCATGTACGGCGGATCGCTGATCAGCACGGAGGTCAGCAGCAGTGAGATGATGCCCACCGGCACGTTGATGTAAAAAATCCAGCGCCACGAAAAGTTGTCGGTGATCCAACCGCCGAGCCACGGGCCGATCGTCGGGGCCACCACCACGGCTATTCCGTACACGGCGAAAGCCATGCCGCGTTTCTCCAGCGAAAACGTGTCGTTCAAGATGGCCTGCTCGCTGGGCT